>ATLU01000038.1_pt1 | contig 66320 bp, 50 predicted proteins | sample 178751 | NCBI WGS metagenome assembly ATLU01 (sample SAMN02211837, study PRJNA209200) | bioreactor metagenome | isolation source: day 23 sample from continuous culture bioreactor inoculated with sediment... | place: Germany: Wadden Sea | collected 2011
CACGATCAGTGAAGAAGGTAAACATAAAGAATGACAACCAGTCCGGTGTCTTCTCATTGAAAGCACCCAGAATACGCGGCTTGTCTTCATCACCCGAGCGGCGATTCAGCAGTGCCTCCGCCTCTTCACGTCCGTCCTTACCAAAATATTTCTGCAGCAGATAGGCCATCGCCCAGAGGTGACGCCCCTCTTCCACATTCACCTGAAAAAGATTTCGCAGGTCATACAGAGAAGGACAGGTCTTGCCCAGATAGCGCTGCTGCTCAACAGAAGCCGGCTCCGTATCACCCTGAATCACCAGCAGGCGTTTCAACATGGAACGATATTCACCCGGCACTTCCTGCCAGGCCGGTTCACCCTTATGTTTTCCAAACGGAATAACCCGGCCTTCCTCTTTGGGCGCCAGCAAGATGCCCCAGCGATACTCCGGCATCTTCACATAATCGAATACGGCCCAGCCTTTAGGATCGGCACCCACAGCCGTACGCAGATAAACTTCGGCATCCTGAAAACCTTCAGGCCCCATGCTCTTCCACCAGTTGATGAATTCAGGCTGCCACTTCTCCATGGCGCGCTGCAGGCGTCGGTCATCAGACAAGTTGACGTTATTCGGAATCTTGTCCGCGTAATTCACTTCAATGGTGGGGGTCATCTCTGTAGTCTGTTCGCTCATCGTGTTACACCCTTTTCTGATCGTAAGTTGCTCGTTCACCTGTACCAAAACACTTCAGTGCACCCTGCTCGCCCACCGCGTTCGGTCTTTGGAAAATCCAGTTCTGCCAGGCACTCAAGCGCCCGAATATTTTGGTCTCCATGGTTTCTGGTCCGGCAAAACGGAGATTGGCCTCCATCCCCGTCAAGGCATCCGGTGAATAACTGGCCCGCTCTTCCAGCAGGAAACGAATGTCATCTTCCCAATCGATATCATCCAGGGCAAAGGTCACCAGACCGGCTTCTTCAGCCGCACCAGCCAGCAGCGATTCACCCATCAATGAACGTGCCTTCTCCAATGTCTCAGGCTCACCCAGGAAGCGCGTCTCCAGACGCGTCAGGCCATTTCCCATTGGAAGCTGACCGAAGTTAAATGCAGAGAGGGCAATCGCCGGCGCAGCGGCATCGTTATCTTCGAACTGGCCATCCAACATATAGCTGCGATCAACTGCAAACAGTATCTCTGCAAGAAAGCCCGTAAAACAGCTACCCGGCTCAACAAAAGCAAAGGTACTGCGTGAGGTATAGTCGACCCGTTTCAGAGTACGCTTCATATAGAGCATCACTTCCCGGATAAACCAGTCAGCCTGATGCGCAATAAGGAACTCTTCGTAAGCGGCCACCTGTGCCGCGTCTCCCGCTGTCTTGAAAATCAGCGTGCCGACTTCAGGCTCATTGGTGCGCAGATAAAGCAACGCATCATCCAGTTCACGTATCACCGCCAGCGGCCAGAAATCACACCCTTGCTGCTTGGCTGCCGACAGATCAGCGGGTAGTTGCCCGGTTGGTCCTTTGAGCAACACCACAGCCGTTCGGGCATTTTGGTCGATGCTAAGATCCAGATGAGGATAGTGTCGCTCATCACCTGAACTGATAACGCCCAGTGGCTCCAATGCAATACCGGGTTCATCATCAGGACGATCAGAATCCACCGCCATCGTTTCAGCCCGGGCCTTAACCGCTTCCGGGAATTGGGATGAAACCACCGTCTCATCAACCAGTCGCCAATCAACCGCACGCTGGCCTTTAATGCCCTCTTCAATAGAGCAGAACACATCAGCCAGATCGCGACGCACTTTTCGTTTATCTACCAGACGGGTCAGACCACCCGTTCCCGGAAGCACCGCCAACAGCGGCACCTCAGGCAGAGAGACACTGGCATTGCCATCGTCAATCAACATGATGTGATCAGCCGCCAGCGCCAGCTCATAACCGCCACCCGCCGCCGTACCATTAATGGCACAGAGATAACGCTGCCCGGAAAACTCCGAGGCATCTTCAATACTGTTGCGTGTTTCATTAGTAAACTTACAGAAGTTCACCTTATGTACATGGGTAGAACTGCCCAGCATGCGGATATTGGCACCAGCACAGAAGAGACGCTCTTTGGCCGACTCCAGAATGACCGTCTTCACCTCAGGATGCTCAAAGCGCAGACGCTGAACTGCATCATAAAGCTCGATATCAACACCCAAGTCATAAGAGTTGAGCTTCAGCTCATAGCCAGGCACCAGCCCGCCATCTTCCTTTACACTCATCCGAAGTCGGGCAACCGGCCCTTCGAAGGCCAGCTCCCAATGTTGGTATACCGCTGGTTTGGTCTGAAAACTGATCATGAATAGTCACCCTTGCAAACAAAAAACGAACTATATTTCCTACCGTTTGAGTAAGGATATGGCAATAAATGACATTTGTCACGTTTTTATTTAGGCATTATATTTCATATTTGGGTGGTTTTATGAGAAATCGCTTATCTGTCAATGGGTTAAGGGAGAATGAGAAATAAAGGGGATTAGGGGTGTACCTGCCCCTGCCAGATACACAGACAAGACCATGAACTTATTTCATGTAGATTCTGAATCTGATAACCTCAGATGAAGTAATGGATATCACCCTGGCAGGATGCTGATCTCATCTATAGATAGCTGCCGGTTGGTGGCTTCCCTGAAAAGCAACAAATACGACAGCTATGCTGCAGTATTGAAATATTCGTGCGTGCTTGCTGCATATCTCACTTATGGCAGCGTGGAAGCCGCATAATCAGCGTTATGCAATAAAGATGGAGTCAGTAAAAAATGCGTAGGCGAGATAATTTGCTATTTTATGAAGGTGATCTGCACGGAACGCTAGATAATCAAACTCGCCAAATAAGCGACAAAGTCAATGCTATTCCAAAAGACCAATTTCTATCCACTCCTGAAGAAGACCTGATTGAACACTTGTGTTCTCAACTTCATATTGAGCCCCTTGCATTACACGAAGATTCAATGGAACTGGAACAACATGAAGTTCAAATTGATGTTAGTGGGAACAGAGATAGAAATCCTTTTGGAGACCGGGGGCCGATCAATGTACAGGGTATCCGCATAGTGGTATCTGTACCTTTTACAGGTGAATCAGTTTTATGGAAGCTTCGTCCAAATAGCTACCAGTCAGTATTCCCCCGAGCTGACATCCGCGAGTCAAGGGGAGAAACAGCAGGGAGCGTTGAATTAGCATTTGAACAGCCATCTGACGCGCAACCGGAGCAACTGAAAAATAATCTAGAAAGTGAACTAAAGAGTATTCGCTTCTATGTCGATGCCCAAAGGAATCAAGTTGAAGGATTCAATAGTTCAGTACCTCAAAATATTCGAAGAGCAGTACAAGCAAGGCGAGAAAAGCTTGAAAAGCATGATGGCATAGCTGACTTGTTGGGAATACCCTTAAAAAGAAGAGAGGGAACACCGTCAGTTAAACCAATACACATAAAGAGAACACTCGTCAGGCCATTACCACCACCCCCAAAGTCTGGCTATAAACCTGAGCCCGGGATTACTGAAGATGACTACGAACATATTCTTTCAGTCATTCGTCATGAAGGCCGAACTTTTGAAGCAACTCCAAAAACCTACGCTGTTCATGATGAAGAGGAACTCCGAGACATAATTCTTGCGCATCTAAATGGACACTATCAAGGTGGCGCCACAGGTGAAACATTTCGCCGCAGTGGAAAAACAGATATCCGCATTGAAGACCAAGACAGGGCTGCATTTGTTGCGGAATGCAAAGTGTGGCGAGGACCAAAAGAATTGCTTGCCGCTGTAGATCAGCTTCTTGGTTACCTTACTTGGCGAGACTGCAAAGCATCAATAATAGTATTCAATAAGCACAATGCGAAATTCACTGAATTGATTGATAAAGTCCCTGGCACATTGAAAACTCACCCAAACTTTAAGCGAGACTTAGGTCAACAAGGAGATGGAGAATGGCGCTTAGTGTTTACCTCACAAGAGGACGAATTGAGACAAGTAATAGTAAATATTTTTGTGTTTAACATATATGTTGCATAACAAGCGGCTCAAATTCGCTACGTTTCACTTCGCTGGACGCTCACTACGTTCGCGCCGTTTAGCCGAGCGTTATGCATAAAAGGAAATGGACAATACAAAACTTTCAACATCTGTGACAGTTAAGCAATACCGCGAATTTCGAGATAATGAAAATCGCGGTGCAATTGCAGGTCTCATTTATGAAAGATTTAATGAGCGATACCTTGAGCCTTTTAAAAATAATACGGCAAAGCATGGATTTAGCATGATGGCCTGTGGTTGCCTGATGACAGAGGCCCTTTACTGCTACAAAAAAGGAAGAAAACAAGCTGGAGAGGCTGGAGGCACGGCGTTTAATAATTACTTCTCGGAGTCTATCGCCCTAAATGAATTTCATGGCTACGGTGATGAGTTCTATAAAAATGTACGGTGCGGGATATTACACCAAGGTGAAACATACGATGGCTGGAAAATACTTAGGAAAGGTAATTTATTTCAGAAATCTGAAAAAACAGTAAACGCAACTAAGTATCTCAATGCGCTAGAGACGGACCTTAAGCATTTTACAGAGTTTCTGAAGAATGAACCCTTTAGGTCAAAGGCGTGGAAAGGTGTAATTAAAAAGCTAAATCACGTATGCGAGAACAGCAATGCATAACCAGACGCTCCACCCGACCAAAAACCGCGATACGGTTTTAGTCGGGTGAGCTTGGTCGTTAGGCCTCTGGTGCTAAATTGAAGCGAGAATACGTCATTAATCTCGGAGCCAGACTGTGTTGAGCACGCTTTATGTGCTGGTTGGAATTGGGTTACTTACCGTAGGTGGTGAGGCACTGATTCGGGGGGCACTGGGTGCAGCAAATCGGTTCGGGGTCTCTCCATTGCTTTCCGGCTTAGTAATCGTTGGATTCGGCACTTCGATGCCGGAATTGGTTGTTTCAGTGGAAGCGGCACTAGGCGGGCAGCCTGACATTGCGATTGGAAATGTCGTAGGAAGCAACATTGCCAATATTCTGCTTATTCTGGGGCTCTGCGCACTCATATCTCCCCTTGCGGTTACTGCTTTGGCGCTGAGGCGAGACGCAGTGACGGTGATCGCGGCGTGCGTCTTGTTCGTTGTTCTTGCCGGAAGTGACGATCTTTCGCACCTGGATGCAGCGGTACTTTTACTGTCACTATTTGCATATTTGGCATGGGCGTATTGGAGTGAAAAATTTAATGCAGCACCCTCTGCGGTGGTACACCAAGCCGAAGCCAATGAGGTCACTTTGGTGCCAAAATCCGCTGGATGGTCTGCAATAGCCATAATCATCGGTCTCGTATTTCTAATTACCGGGTCAAAAGTCCTTATTAAAGGTGCAGTTGGGCTAGCATACGGATTGGGTGTATCAGAGGCGGTTATCGGGCTCACCTTGGTTGCGGTTGGCACTTCTTTGCCCGAACTCACGATATCCGTCATTGCCGCATTAAGACGGCACGCAGATGTGGCTGTCGGCAATGTCCTGGGCAGCAATATTTTCAACTTGCTCGGGATATTGGGCGTTTCCGCTCTCCTTCAGCCACTCGATGTGCGCGGGAGAATAATGGATTTTGACCAATGGGTTATGCTCGGGGCAGCAGTTCTTCTTTTCGTTTTCTTGTTTACAGGTCGGCGGCTCAGTCGAATTGAAGGGGGAGTACTCTTGATCGGATATGCCGCATATATCGGTGCCAGCTTTTTCGCAATAGGCAGCTAGATAAAAGAGGGTGCCAAAGATCAAAAAACGGCCTAACAAATCGGTACAGCGGACTTTGACCAAAAACCAACGAAACGGAGGGTGGTATGAAGACTAGGGTTCCCCAGACGTTTGCTTCAATCCTGCTTTTAACTGCCTGTGCAATCTCTCCTCAGGATCAAGTCAACGATCAAACGCCTATGGCGGCACCATCAACTCCCTCCGTGCATATATATCAGTGCGAGAGCGGCGAAACGATTGCTGCAATCTACCCCTCTACCGACTCGGCCACGGTCCGATATAAGGGTAGCACCTACAACATGCACATCGCGGTTTCAGGCAGTGGCACGCGCTACGTGGATGGCGGGCTGGAGTGGTGGATCAAGGGTTTTGGTCCCGGATCCGAGGGCACGCTTTTTCGCCATAAAGCTGATGGTACTTCTGGTGAACACATCGAGCATTGCGCAGGGTACTGAGTGCGGTCTAACAACCACATTAAAAATGCCCGCAAAAGACGCGGGCTCGGACTTTGCTACCGCTCGGCCGTTTATGCGGACCGTTGAACTAAACCGCTACGCGGTAGCCTCTTAAAACTTCGCTTTTTTCCCTCATCCACCACACTTTCCAAAGACCGCGCAGGTCTTGCGGTAATCCCCCCCGAAAAATAGTGGCGTTTATAGGTAGAATTTTCCAATATATAAATCCAAGGAGAATCTACGTGAAGAAATCCCGCTACAGTGAGTCCCAGTTCATCAGCATCCTCAAAGAGGCGGAGAACGGCATACCGCTAGCCGAACTCTGCCGAAAACACGGGATGAGCGACGCCACCTTCACCTTCCAACTGCCGATGGCGGCGGGCTGAACACCGTGGGTGTCAAGTATAGCGTTGATAGTCTACCTCACGGCGATTACAAGCAGGGTAAAAGCAAGTACCAGGATAAATAGCAGCCCATAGATCCAAAGGCTGTTTTTCTCAGGCTTATGCCTCAGTCGTTGTTCCTTGAGTTTGTTAACAAAATCTTCTCTACCCAGTTGATATGATGCCAGAAACAGTGGGTGATCCATGATTTTCCGGGATAGCACATGTTGACTATTCTCTATAACAGAATTACACCCGGCGTTTATTCCGGCACTAAATATTTCCTGTAACCGGGTAGCGGCCCGTTTTTTTATTCGTAATGAGTTACTGATAAAGTCAATTTGGGTCCGGGCGTCATTTCCGGACCGCATCAATTTGAGCAGATCTGCTGCGAGTTTTTCTGTCTCTTCTTTATCCATATATCAAATCTAACATCAGATGATTTTCTCGTGCGTTCAATATACATGGTTTTTTTATATGATATCCTGATCGGCGTCATAACCTGTAAACACATAACGGGTAGATAATAAGCAAAGACATACTATAAGAATTAGAGTTTTTATGAACAAGAATGCCTGTAAATATTTCAGTTCCGTCTTGATACTCCTCAGCCTGACCAATAACGCCGTAGCAAAATGCATCTCCGGTGACTGTATAGATGGTAGCGGTGTCTTTAAAGATAATAATGGAACCTACACGGGATCATTTAAAAACGGGAAGCGCCACGGCTGGGGGCATATTGATAATGATAAAGGCTCGTCATATATCGGAGATTTTAAAGCAGGGCTATACCATGGAATAGGAAAGCATTACTCAGGTGATGGTAGTGAGTACCAGGGAGAGTGGGTGAACGGCAATATGACCGGTTATGGAGTGACCACCCTGGGTAATGATCAGGCTGAAAGATATGTGGGAGAACGTATAAAGGGAAAACAGAATGGTTCTGGGACTTATTATTTTTACGATGGTGACAAGTACGAAGGCCCGTGGAAAGACGGTAAAAGATCAGGATTTGGCGTATACACTTTTAAAGCAGAGCACAATCAGAATCAGAAGTTTGCCGGCTACTATGAAAATGACAAGCGCCATGGTGGCGGAACTGTTTTCTATGAGGATGGTAGCAGCCAGTCATATATGTATTCCAACGGACAGTGGAGAAAAATAGAGGATACAAAAAAGCGTAAAGAAGTTTCAGGTCTGGTTTCTTACCAACAGAATCTGATCAAGTACAGATACAAGCCATCACCCGATCAAAAAAAACTAGTAACGGAATTTGGACGACCCATCCGCTTTAATCTGATCATTACAGATTCTGAGGGTAGTAATAAAAGACGCACTGAAACTTGGTATTACGATAATCACAGAACTTGGTTTCGATTTATTAATGGTGAATTTGCTGAATCCGGCCCAATAGAAGAACCGTTGAAAAATGCTTCACCTCCCGCTTGGTCACCCACAGATTTCAGCCATCATTTAACGCCGGAATCAGCTGCAATATTACTTATCAAAGAAGTTTCGACTCGCCTAGATGTCGGCCCGGATGAGGCAGGTACCGCGGAAACACTGACCACAGTATTTTCTAATGGCATTATGTTGGGTTTTGGTAATGGTAAGTTGGCTTTGGTAACGGTCGAGCCCGTGGAGTAGGCATTTGAATTAAGGTGCATATGACAATCATGAAAAAACAAAATGGAGCAGCGGTTACCACCATCATTGGTTTGCTTGCACTCGTTTCCACGGTAATGACGGTAAAAGGCACGTACGATTACGGCGAAAAGGCGGGTGAGGCATTAAGTATTCAGAAGCGCATGTATTCCATCCACGATGAAATGAAGCGCACTTTTGACGAGAGGGGACTTTCTACCGCTCAAGCAGCGATCATGAAACGGCGCGTTGATCGGAATGCCGCATTATTCGTTAAACTGGCTGATAGAATCATTAAACGACAGGGAGAGATTCTTCACGCGCATTCAGCTTTTTTTGTAGTAGATATTGCAACCTCGGCATACGGTAGGGATTATAAAAAGCATTCTGACAAAATTGCATCTCTGGGGAGAAGCTTCAGGGGCGTTGATGAGTATCATGTTCAGGATGCTTTTCTTGCTACCAGCGGTGCGACTAGCACAGCCGTAAAGCTTATGGCTGGACGGGTGTCAATAGACGATATTGAATCTGAACTTGGTGAAATACAAAGTATCTGGGAACAGGATGAAAGTCCATTTCAGAAAGCAATGGTATCAGCAAAAATACGTGCTTTTTGGGATCATATGCAGAGCACGGGTTTTTCAAAAGAACGAAAAGTCGAATGGTTCAGAAGCTTTGTAAAGCGGCTTTCAAATGATGGTTGGAACATTACCGGAGTTGATTTTCAGGACAAAAAACAACTGGGTAATTATGTAGTCAAGGAGATAAAAAAATATCGTTCCGAGTCAAAGACCAGACCAAAGATCGAAATACTTTCTCTTTCCGCCACGCCAGGAAAGGCGAAATCCGGTGATACGGTCAGGTTGGCAGGACAGGTTAAAGTATCCGGGCTGCCAGAAGCGGATATTAGTGCAAATTTCGTTGCTGCCGGAATCGACGTAAATGCACGAACACTATCTGCTGGTCGTTCAGATGTGGCAGTGGAGATTGTTGGTGACTGGACTGTACCGGAGTATCTCAAGCCAAAAGAATATGGATACCTGTTGACTGTTTCAATAAAAGGGTTTGAAGAAAAACGACGCTATGGGCATATACAGATTATTGCTGATCCAGAAACTGGAGAAAACGAACGCAGGAAAGTCGTTTCCCAATCAGACGATGTTTCAGCAATCATGAGTTGCCGTCAGTTGATAAAGGAATATGACAGCATGTGGGCAAAGTACAAGCATGATGCGGGAGTACTGAATTGCCAGGTAAGGGGGAGTACTTCCGGATGCGCGCGAAATACAGAGGGTTGTCGAACTGGGATGCTGCCGAAATACGTCTTTATGGATAAATATTGCAGAAAACCCGGATACATTGCCTGTGCACAAAGCGTTTATAAAAACTATATCAGTTGTGTTCGTGGCTGTAATGATGCATACCGGAATTCCAAACAGAGAATCTCCAGCCTGACTGCCTGTGGCACGCAATGTTACGAAACAGCTGATAAAGGAGTCAAAAGTTGCAGGGAAAAATAACGGATGTTTGACTGATGATACGATTTATTGGTTCCGGCGTTTGGGGGAGATAAAGAATCCCATCTCGCACACGTGGATTAATGGCAGGTTATGTTCCGGATACTGGGTACATGTGCCATGTTGAATTTTCTGTGAAGCATCAAATACTGATAGTCTGTCTGTTTTTTTGCCAGAATGGAGCGAGCGTTTTTTCAGCTGTCAGAGGAAAAAAGAGGGCACTTCATGGTTCGTGACCGAGCCAATCTTGATGTCCCGGACATGCAGGCCAGTACAATGGTCGACTGTGTCGACAGATATGAGGACTGGGACTGCAACGGGATGAGCAGCGATGACAGCGCAAGATTCCAGTTCTGCACCGGGTGCGTCCAGCGCTCGTAAAATCACTAGAAAAATCAACAAGTCCGCTACGCGTCCCGCCCCTTAGCCCGGCGTTAAGCACTCATATGAATATTGACGCGCTAAGAAATTATGCACTCAAAGTAAAAGAACTCTGTTCAGGTATGTTGTAAGTACATTTATCTATAAACTTCGTGACTACATGGCCTCCACATCTCATATCAAAGCGAAACAGGATATGGAGGCCGTATATATGTTAAAAGACATCTATTTGTTAACTTTTCCCGGCAAACTCAAATTGCCAGATGCAACATCCATTACATCCACAACACACAACAATGGCGCATGAACACTTTGGTTTACTCTAAGCCCAGCTGTGACACCATCAAAGGTAGTATTTTTAACCATTTCAATATCATCAAATGGCACCCTTACCTCTATCGATTCAGAATTGAATGTCGGACTCCAGCCTGGACTATCCAAAAGAAGAGGCAGACCCGGCCATGTCTTAGGCAACCTTGGTTTAGTCTCTTTAGGAATGTCAACAACACTGAGTGCGCCTTTCCCACATTTTTCATTAGGCTGTAAAACAACCCAATGACTGTGCCATACGTCCCCATCATTTACTGTAGAGCCATCATAGTTTTCATCGTAAAGTGGCGTATCATCAAAATCTAGATGTGATGTTACTGCTAATGCCAGGATACCTGCTTTCGCTTCGAAGCCGACCTCATAGCTATCAATTGAAGTTGGCCATACATACGAAAACACATCACTTCCAGCTAACTGGCCTGTTGGTGTTGGTTTATTTTTCCCGGCCTTTCCTGAGACAGCCATATGAAAGATAGCGATGTTATCCTCTGTGGTTATTTTCGCATGAATAATGTCAAAGGGTGCTAATGCAGTTTTAGTTTCTGCTGCTTGAATGCCACCCAAGTGATGGACATGTGCACAAGCAGGAAGTGAAAAGCTGGCAATCATAAGCGGCACTATATGAGAGAATTTTAACATCATTCATCCCCCTTCACGTCTTCAAGGGATGCCCCGTAATTGATGTGAAAAACACTCCCATTTAACGATAAAGCGGGAACAGACCGGACGCCTGCCTGCTCTGCTTCGGCAATTTTTGTTTTATCTTCGCCTAAATGCACAATTTCAATCTTAAACCGATTTTTGTCCAATGCATCAAGTACTTGCTGTTCAGCACTTACACAAACGGGACAGCCTGCATGATAAAAAGTAGCTATATTCATTGATTAATCCTCACTAATTATTTATTAGTATCGATTCGATACCATTTAGATTGTAGTGAGGCCCACAGAGCTTGTCAACATAGTATTTAGTCGATACTATAAAAGCATGAAACCAAACCACATCTATAATTATGTTGAACGCCTCGGTGAACTTCTTAGGGTTGACTCTCGCCAAGCAGGCGCTAAGCACGGACTCCAGCCTGTACAGATAGAAGTACTGCACTATCTATCAATCTGTAATCGATATTCAGATACCCCCATGGCTGTAACAGAGTACTTAGGTTTAACCAAAGGTACGGTATCTCAGACTCTGAAAGTACTAGAGAAAAAGGAACTGCTCTCTAAACAACTTGATGATACTGACAAACGTATCTCTCATATAAAATTGTCAACTAAAGGAAAGAATCTGCTAAATAAAATAGTCCCAACCACCATGTTTGTAACTGCGTGTGAAGTGTTATCTGATAAGAAACAGTCGGATATAGAATCAGCACTTAAACAATTACTCACAACACTTTTGCATGCTAATGATTTGAAAACTTTTGGCGTGTGCAGTTCATGTCGTTACAATAGCGAAACTGAAGGTGGTGGTTACTACTGTAAACTTGTTGAACAACCCCTGTCTGTTGATGATATACAGCAGATATGTCGAGAGCATGAAAGTAAGGTTTATTTTCATAGACATTCACTCTTGAATAATCATCTCAAACACACCAAAGAATAATGATGCTGATTTACTTTCACTTTGATAGCACAGTTATGAGCCACAGTTAGTTAAGCCGTAGTTAAGCCGGGTCAGATCACAGTTTTCGCTAATACTCCATGGGCCTGGTAGGTTTATAGTAAGCTTAAGAAATAGTGTGATTTGGAACATATAAAAAGGTGAAGGTATTCAGCGCATGGTAGAAAATAAAAAGAATAAGTCTGAAACACAAGACGATGCGCCGCCATCACTCGGCCTATTTGGCTACAGTCTTCCGAAAACCATCCTACTGGTAATGCTTGCAGGGTTTGTTTACGAAGCCTCTCAATCAGGCAGGAGCATGCTCGACCAATTAGCCCGCTGGATTGATGGTGAAGAGCACATCTCACCAATCGAGTCTACCGCCAAACAAAAACCCATGTTACCTGGAACCAGAATCGTAAAAAGCGATGCTTTCGACACAGGTCCTTTTCGATTTTCCATACAGGAGCAGTGGCTTGCTGTGGAGTCCTTGGATTTAAACAATGTGTACAATATTAATCCGCGTTACGCCGGTCTATTAAATACATCATTGGACGTAACGGATAAGAGATCACCCTTTTTATTGAGTACACCCAAAATATACACCATTACCCTGCCGGGTGAATCGGGTCATATTTATTCTCTTCAGCAGCGTGTGTTCTTAAAGGCGTCTAACGATCTAAAAGACGTTGTAGCTGCCATGGATGCCTTAACTGAAAAACAGCGAAAAAATACCTTAATGGTAACTGGCCCCAGCACGCTCTCACTTGAACAAAATGCGATCGTTTCAGGAGATATTAATAAAGACGCTGTAAGCCCCGATGATGTATTTGATGCGGCCTTTTCAAATCAACTGTCGCAGTTGCTTCAAATACAAAGTAGTGATTTTCCAGTAACGGTCAAACGCGCATACCGCACGCAAACAGGGGCTTATACAATTGCAGAAGTAGATTACACCTATACCATGGATGGACAACAACGCCTAAGCGCTGTCTTATATTGGCATTATAGCGAGGGTGCACCCTGGGGTGATCTCGGTATCTTCCTTGTAGAAATCAACGAGAAATCGGCATCAAAGAATAAGAGTGCCCTCAGAGAAACATTTTCATCGCTCCATCTAAAAGACGGCGATGTGGAAATATGGCGTGATCTACATTATGACGCCACTACGGACACTAAAATTGAACCCTTCGTGCATGTGGAGATTGATGCACGGAGACTTAGAGCTTTTGGTTTGAACATCAAGCAGGTGGAAGAGAGTCTGGCATCACTCCTTCCCATTGCAGAGGATGACCTCCCAGACATTGCAGTAATAGTTAAGAATGAACAGCAAGTTAATCTGGGAGATATTGCTATGATCCTCCCTTTAACGAATGGCGATCAACAGATACGAACTATCGACAATATCGTATTAACAGTCAGGCCATAGCTGTTTTCACGATTAACGGGCAGGACAAATATCTTGGTCCGTGAAAAATAATCTTTTGATACGACCGTGTTAAAGCAGATCCGTCCGACATCGAATCACAAAGTGTGTGCCGGACAAGGATAGGCTTATTGAACAAGGTGGTGAAGATTGGCGTCTTGTTAAAACGCAATAAAATCGGCTACTGGATGATCTATTATCAGATTTAGTGCTTTATGGGTTCAGAATGACCCATGCCTATCCACCCCACTGCAACCAATAGAAGAACCAGGTCACTGCAGCATCATCCGTCTAAACCCATAATTAATTACAGTTGTAATTATTACTATTTCTCTCTACTGGCGATAAATCCACCTTCAAATAGCTATAAAATATTGAGTTTTTTAGATTATTCTAAATTCCATCTTATGTACTCCGGTTGTTTATTCATGGTTATAATATTAGAGTACGCAGATAATTAGGGAGACAACGAGGGGAATCAATGAATTCCGAACAAGATAAGTACAATATCGAAAACACTGACTACTCTGTGGGTCAGGACAATGTTAAAAAATGGGGCTTTGACATTCACAACCCGGTGTTTGGGGTCAGTGCCGGGCTGATTCTGCTTTTTCTTCTAGCCACACTGGCAACCGATTCAGCTACGGCCAAGAAGCTACTGGATGGCCTGAAGTGGGATATCATCGGCAACTTTGACGCCCTCTTTATGTGGGCTGGTAATATTTTTGTCATCTTCTGCCTGCTGCTGATCGTGTCACCCTACGGAAAACTTCGACTCGGGGGCAAAGACGCAAAGCCAAAACACTCTACAATCTCCTGGCTGGCCATGCTGTTTGCTGCCGGCATGGGTATCGGACTCATGTTCTGGAGCGTGGCAGAGCCTGTTGCTTATCTTACCGGGTGGTACGAAACACCGCTTGGTGTAGAGGCAAACACCCCCGAGGCAGCCCGGATGGCGATGGGTGCAACCATGTACCACTGGGGCCTCCACCCCTGGGCCATCTACGCCGTAGTTGGTCTGTCACTGGCATTCTTCACCTATAACAAGGGACTGCCACTCTCCATCCGTTCCATCTTCTACCCGATCCTGGGTGACCGGACCTGGGGATGGCCCGGCCATATCATTGATATATTGGCGGTTCTTGCCACTCTGTTTGGTCTGGCCACCTCACTCGGTCTGGGCGCCCAGCAGGCAGCAGCCGGCATCAACCATGTCTTTGGAATCGAGAATGGTATCGGACTGCAGATCCTGGTTATTATCGTGGTCACTGCACTGGCGGTAATCTCTGTAGTGCGCGGCCTGGAGGGCGGGGTTAAGTTGTTGAGTAACATCAACATGGTTATCGCATTTGCCCTGCTTATCCTGGTCACTTTGCTCGGCTTTTCCATCGCCATGGGCAACATCCCAACCACCATCGGCGCCTACCTGGAGAACATTATTCCACTGAGCAACCCGCATGGTCGCAGTGACGAGGCCTGGTTCCAGGGCTGGACTGTCTTCTACTGGGCCTGGTGGATCTCCTGGTCACCGTTTGTCGGCATGTTTATCGCCAGGGTATCTTCCGGCCGCACTGTCCGGGAGTTCATCATCGCCGTACTCCTGGTTCCAACCATGGTGACCATACTCTGGATGTCGATATACGGCGGTCTCGCCATCGACCAGGTGATGAACAAAGTCGGCGTGCTGGGGGAAAAGGGTCTTACCGAAGTACCACTGGCCATGTTCCAGATGTTCGACCAGTTGCCGATGAGCACCCTGCTGTCGGTCGTGGCTATCATTCTGGTACTGATCTTCTTCATCACCTCATCCGACTCCGGTTCTCTGGTGATTGACAGTATCACCGCTGGTGGCAAGATTGATGCACCGGTTCCACAGCGGATCTTCTGGGCCACTACCGAAGGCGCTATTGCCGCGGCCCTGCTCTGGATAGGTGGTACCGAGGCGATTCAGGCACTACAGGCAGGTGCCATTTCAACCGGCCTGCCATTCACCATAGTGCTGCTGCTCATGTGTGTCAGTCTGCTGATGGGATTTCGTACCGAGCCAAAGTAACTCACGCAATCCGGCTCAACTGTAAAAAACCGGTGCCATTGGCGCCGGTTTTTTTATCTCAGCACCAGAGTTCACCAAGCAGTGTCTCCTCACCATAATGGTGGGCTATCTGGGCCTGAAATAACTCGGCGGTTGCCAGTGCGTCAGTCAGTGCATGGTGTGCCTGGTAATGCGGCAGACCGTAACGTTCACGGCAATCATCCAGACGCAGAGGCCCCACCGGCTGATTCAGAATACGATCCAGAATAGACTGTCGTCGATACAGGATGTGCTGCTCCAGCGCCATGGTGTCGATTACGGGAAACTCGATATTCTCACCCAACCGCTGCAACAGGGCCTGGGCCAGGAACTCCCGCTCGATATGGCGATAATGGACCACCACAATCCTGCCGGTAATCGCGGCCAATAGCGCTTCCAGAATCGATTCGATATCCGGCGCAACATTGACTTCAGTGTGAGTGATGCCGTGAATAACCACCGAGCCCTCTGTCAGCTTCTGGTCCGGCTTTACCACCCAGTGCGCCGATTCACGACAGAATATGCGATGAATTGAAAACGGCACAATACCGATACTCACGATATCATTTTGTTCCGCGTCAAGACCGGTGGTCTCGAAATCCATTGCAATCAATGGTGTATTGGTGATCGGTGTATCAGCGGTTACCGTACCTGCGGCATAGAAACGTTGCAGCCGCATATCCCTGCTGCGTGCAGATAGTTGATCAAAATGCTCCGGCCAACGGTCACCCGTCCCGGGACCCATAATTAATGAGGGGCGATGCTCACTCATGTATTACGACTTGATAGCAATATTGGCGTTATAGCGATACTTCAAAAAGCTTTGTGCATTACTCACTACCTGAAACGCCTCCTTCAGATTACGTCGTTCAAAGCCAGTCAGATCCCTCGGGTGGATATTGTTGTCCGGCTCTCTGCCGGATTCGATCTGCCTTGCCTGATGGCGAATCCTGACGATCGATAGGTATTCCATCGCATCAGCCAGGTCGGCGCCCTTACCCTCAGGCAGGAGGTTGGATTGATTCACATCGTCCAGCCGCTCAAACGAGTTGACCGCCCGGGAACCCACAGCCAGCGCATGAACTCTTATCACATCAGTTAAGGGAGCGGTTCCGCGTCGTTTGATATTGATCGAGTCTTTGTGCTGACCATCTTTTTCCATTACAAACTCTTTGAAAAACCCGAGGGGTGGTTTCCTGCTCAGGGCATTTCTTGCCATGCTGGCCAGGAAACTATGATGGCCCCGGGTCTTGCTGGTCACGAACTGACGCAACTCAGTTGCCCACTGTGTTCGCCCAAACACGCCATCAAGATCAAAGAAGATACTGCCATTGAGCAGAGCCTGCGGTTTTGGTTCATTGATCCACTGGCTGAAATGCGCTTTCCAGGCACTGCGCGTCATGCGCCACTTGGGATTGCTGGCCATGATCTCGCCATCGCAATAACTGTAGCCACAGGATGCCAGGCCATCACAGACAAACTTCGCCAACTGCTCAAAGTAGGCCCCGTGTTCCGCCTCCCGATAACGGTCATCCAGAACCATGGCGTTGTCCTGATCGGTGTAGATCAGCTGCTCATCTCGTGCCATGGAACCAAGCGCCAGGAAACAGTAGGGAACCGGCGGGGGTCCGAACTGCTCTTCACCCAGCTCCAGCAAGCGCTGCTTGAAGCTCCGGCCAATGACTGCCATGGCACTTCCAATCATGTGCGAATTGGCATCCTCCTTGACCATGCGTACGAACACTGCGGGAAGCTGCAGGGAGTAAAACTGCAGTTCCTCTACAGTGGTCATGTTGAAGATACTGCGTACCAGGAGAATACTGCTCTGTGATTCATGGCGCACTAAGTCTGAGAGAGTCAACACCCCGACCGGTTTCTGCCGGCGCATGATCAGCAGGTGATGGATATTGCTACGCGACATCAGGAGCATCGCCTCAAACACGTAGGCATTTTCATCCAGCGTTACGGTCACCTTCGACATCACCGTCTTGACTGCGGTTTCCGGCGACAATCCAGTGGCCAGCACCCGCCTTCGAAGATCCCGATCGGTGATGATACCACCCGGCCCATCGAAATCAGTCTGTTCCGGGTCTGGGTCCGCGTCCGGGTCAACCACCAGCAAGGAAGATACATGTTGCTCTGTCATGAGCTCAGCAGCCTGCCGTATACTCGCGTCACCCGGCACCGTGACCAAGTCCCGTGTGATCAACTCCTTGACCTTTACCGATGTCAGGTTATTGTTTTCCTGATTGCCAGAAACGGCCTTGTGCAAGAGTGTGCTGTTTTCGCTTTCGAAGTAGTCAGCAAAGGTTTCGTAACGATCGCAATAGTCCTGGAACAGTTCAAACGGAACGCAGTAGACCAGCGTATCCTCGATCGCCTTGACCGGAAAGCGCACCCGCTGATTCATCATCAGACTCACCTGTCCGAACACATCACCATTGGTCAGCCTGTTATAGAGCTCACCCGTCCGGCGGTAAGTCTCCACCGTCCCCTTCCTGATCACGTAGAGGTCCCGTATCGGCTCAGCCAGATTTAGAATATCGCTACCCGATCGGTAATAGACCACCTCGACCTGGCGGGCCAGCTCCTTCAGCGCCTCCTCGGGAAGTTCGTCAAACGGTGGGTGATTGACCAGAAAACCCGCAATTTCCAGTTGCTCTGCATGCACGTTGATTACCCCGATACTAACTCTGCAAGGGGCTTTTTATGCCCTTTGGAGCCTTGATGAATAGAAAGGCTGGATCCAGGTTCCAATTGAACCACCAGTGATGCGGTTGAACATTCCCAAAGGTGCTTGATAATGAGGCACCTTCACGTTCTATGATTAAGCAAACAAACTACTCTATCAAGCTCTAGTTTTAAAACGTCTAACAAATGAGTTCAATTTGGAAAAAGATCGAAAAGGGATAAGCTGGAAGCCTGTGCCGTCAACATGACTATCAGTTGATCTCTGCAAAGCGGTACTTTTACTGGCTAAATAGGCCAGGGCCATTCATCTCAAGTCATCTTCCTCTCTACACCGATATTAAGTGAATAAGAAAACTCAAAGAAGAGATCACAATAGCAAAACGCTGTGGCAGTACCGCGACCATATAAAACAGTGAAACCAACCAAGTACAACAAGTTTTCACACGACCCATTCGGTTCCAACTAAAAAGTTGTCCGCGTAGCCATAGATGAGATTTACCGTAAAAGTACAACGATAGACATTTACCTTAAACTTAAGATGGTTGGTTTCAAGATCGTTGGATTAACTGACTGAACCTCACCATCAATCCAGAGACGGAAAAAGAGAAGGCAGCGCCGTTGCGTACCCTCAGCCAGTATCGGCATAACCGTACGGTTGAACTGAAGCGGGGCATGGACGTGAAATACTGGCGATGTGAACTTTTTTCTGTGCAGAAATCCCGCGACCGGTTGCAGTTCGGGGTAGTGGATCCTGGCAGCGACAAATATATTAAACCGGCTCTTGTAGAGATGCCGATAGGCGCCTAGAATGCCACTGACCGATCGGTCAGTTCAGGTAGGCTAATGGCAAAGACAAAGGTAACTGATATCCCGGAGATTGTTGAGAGTGCAGAGGCAATCACTCCTGGCGGCCAAATGATTCTGGATGTTGCCGCCGAGCTGTTCTCCAGCAAAGGCTATGACGCCACATCCATGCGTGATGTGGCGCGCGGTGCCGGAGTGAGCAAGGCCAATGTGTTTCACCATTTTGGGAGCAAACACGAACTCTACCTGGAAGTGATCCGTGAGGCTTGCCGTGACAGCAGCGAGGCGCTGCGACAGGGGCGGAATGAGGGTGAAACCGTAACCGAGCAGCTTTCGGCGTTTCTGCGCCACCATCTTGAGACCCTGTTGAGAAATGAGCAGGTATCCCATCTGGTGGTCCGGGAGGTGATGGATTCCAGTCCCGAGGGGGGCAAGGAGCTGGCCGAACAGGTGTTTTTTGAAGGCTTCACTGAGCTGGTGGAGATTGTGCGGGAGGGGCAAGTGCGCGGTGAATTACGCCTCGATATGGATCCGGCGCTGCTGGCCCAGCTGATCATCAGCACCAACGTATTTTTCTTTCAGAGCCGGAATGTCATGCGCCACTTTCCTTTAGTGGATTTTGCCGATGATCCGGGGCGTTTTGCACGCATGGCCTCTGATCTGTTGTTTTACGGCTGTCTGAAAAATCCGAAAGAGAGTCAACACTCATTGTCAGGAACCGAAGCGGTTCTGGAAAAAAGTAACGGGATGAAAGTTCATGATTAAACGGTTGATATTGGTTCTTCTGTTGTTTGGTGCTGCTGCTGCCGGCGTCGGTTACTGGAAAAACCAGCAGTTCCAGCAGATGAAAGCACAATTGACGGCACCCCGTCCCCCGGCTGTTGTCTCCTCGGCAACCGTACAACAGGAGAATTGGCAGCCAACACTACGCGCGGTGGGAAATCTTCAGGCCCAGAATGGAATCAATGTCACCAATGAAATCCCCGGGATTGTCAGCCTGATCGCCTTCAAATCCGGCCAGCCAGTAGAGGCCGGTGCAGTGTTGCTTCAGCTGGAGAACTCGGTTGAGCTGGCGACCCTGAAGTCACTCAAAGCCGACCAGAAACTGGCCGAGGTGCAGTATCAGCGCACCTCCGAACTGATACCCAAGCAGGCGGTTTCAAAGTCTGAATTTGATATTGCCAAGGCCACTTATGACAGTGCCCAGGCGAAGGTGGCCCAGCAGCAGGCCACAGTGCAGAAGAAAGTCATCAAGGCACCGTTTAGCGGAATACTAGGTATAAGCAAGGTGGATCAGGGGGAATTTTTGCCTGCCGGTACTTCGATTGTGGGCCTACAGGCGCTAGACCCGTTATTTGTTGACTACGCATTGCCAGAGCGTGAATTCAGCAAGGTTACCCCTGGCCAGACGGTGCAGTTACGTGTTGGCGCTTATCCGGGAGAACTGTTCAGTGGCACAGTCAGCGCCATCGATTCCGGTGTCGACAAGAATAGCCGCTCCATCCAGGTTCAGGCCACCGTGCCCAATAGGGATAACCGTCTGCGTCCTGGTATGTTCGCGGAGGTGGAGACCCTGATGACGCAAACCAATGCAGTACTCACTGTGCCGCGTACCGCTATCAGCTACAATACCTATGGCAATTTCGCCTATGCCATTATCGAGACAGAAGACGGCGGACTGAAGGTAAAGCGCCGCCAGGTGGATACCGGTGCGATGCGAGAGGGACGCGTGGCGGTGACCCATGGACTGGCAGCCGGTGAGCAGGTAGTCAGTGCCGGGCTGGTCAAACTGCGTGACGGCCAGTCCATCACCATCGATAACTCGGTGCAACTCGAGAATGCCAAGGCTCCCAAACAATGAAATTTACCGATATATTCATCAAGCGCCCGGTACTGGCATCGGTGGTCAGCCTGCTGATTCTGATTGTCGGAATACGCTCCCTCGCTATGCTGGATGTGCGGCAGTACCCGGTCATCGACAGTACCGTAGTCAAGGTGACCACCAGCTATCCGGGTGCCAGCTCCGATCTGGTGAAAGGCTTCGTGACCACACCACTGCAGCAGGCCATTGCCGAAGCCAATGGCATTGACTACCTGTTCTCCACAAGCAGTCAGGGTAATTCCACCATCGAAGTGCACATGGAACTCAACTATGATGCCAATGCTGCCGTGGCGGAGATCCAGGCGAAGGTGGCCAGCAAACGCAACGTGCTGCCGGCGGATGCACAGGATCCGGTTATCGAGTCCAGTACCGGTGACTCCACTGCCCTGATGTACGTTGCTTTTTACAGTCAGGAGCTATCCCGAGAGCAGCTTGCCGACTATGTGGTGCGCGTGGTGCAGCCACAACTTCAGGCGTTGCCCGGCGTGGCCAAGGCGCGCATTTTCGGCCAGCAGTTTGCCATGCGTATCTGGCTGGATCCCCGGCGCATGGCAGCGTTGGGAGTGACTGCCGAGGATGTGGCCGGTGTGTTGCGGACCAACAACTATCTGGCAGGCGTCGGCTCCACCAAGGGAAAATACGTAGCGGTGGACCTGACCGCCAGTACCGATATCAACCAAGCTGAGGATTTTCAGCAACTGGTGGTACGCAGCGGCAACGGCACGCTGGTGCGGCTGGGGGATGTAGCGCGCACCGAACTGGGGGCGGAGAATTACGACTCCACCGCTTGGTACAATGGCATTCCAGCCGTCTTCATCGCCGTGGAACAGGCGCCGGGCTCCAACCCACTGACCGTAGCCGGGCTGGTGAATGATGAGATCCCGAAAATTCGTACGCAGCTGCCGGAGGGGATCAATGTGATGATCCCTTACGATGCCAGCACCTTTATCCAGGACTCCATCGACGAGGTTTACGGTACCATTATTGAGGCAGTGCTGATTGTCCTGCTTGTGGTCTACCTGACACTCGGTTCATTTCGTGCCGCCGTGGTGCCGGCAGTTGCCGTGCCATTGTCACTCATCGGTGCCGCCTTTATTATGCTGTTGCTGGGTTATTCGCTGAATCTGCTGACCCTGCTCTCCATGGTGCTGGCGATCGGCCTGGTGGTGGATGATGCGATTATCGTGGTGGAGAATGTGCACCGCCATATCGAGCAGGGAGAGTCGAAGTTTCATGCCGCCATTCATGGTGCGCGGGAAATGTCAGTACCGATTATCGCCATGACGACCACCCTACTGGCCGTATATGCGCCGATTGGTTTCATGGGTGGTCTGGTGGGCACACTATTCACTGAGTTTGCCTTTACCCTGACTGGTGCGGTAATCATTTCCGGAGTCGTGGCACTCACCCTCTCACCCATGATCTCGGCCCATGTATTAAAGTCTCATGGCAACCAGGGGCGCTTCGAGCAACGGGTCGAGGTTTTCTTCAACTGGCTTTCAGATGGTTATCGGCGACTGCTGCACAGCTCGCTCTCCACCGTGTCGGTGAGTGTCATTTTTGCGCTATTGACCCTGCCAGCCATCTACCTGATGTTTATCACCAGCCAGAATGAGCTGGCACCGACAGAAGACCAGGGCATTCTGTTTTTCCAGGCAACCGGGCCACGCACCGCGACCCTCGATTATCATCGTGCCTATGCGCGCCAGGTCCAGCAGGAGTTTGACAAGATCCCCGAGCATAACGACGGTTTCTATATCCTCGGCCGGACCCAAGACACGGTGTTCGGTGGCTTTAAAATGACCTCCATCAACCAACGCGAGCGCTCCCAGACAGCCGTGCAAACGGATGTGCAGGCTGCCATGGACAAGGTAGCCGGATTCCAAAGTGCGGTCTTCCCACGCCCCAGCCTGCCGGGTTCTTCCGGTGGCTTGCCAGTACAGTTTGTCCTTACCAGCGATCGCACCTATGAAGAGATCACCGCTCTGGCGGACCAGATCATCGGTCGTGGCATGGCCAGTGGTAACTTCATGTTCCTGAAGAAGTCGGTGGACATGGATCGTCCCGTTACCCATCTGCTGATTGACCGGGATCGGGCGGGAGATCTTGGTATCAGCATGGCCGAAATTGGTCGAAACCTGAGCACCCTACTGGGCGGCGGTTATGTCAACTGGTTCAACCTCGACGGGCGCAGCTACAAGGTGATCCCCCAGGTTGAACAGGAGTACCGGCTGAATGAGGCGATGCTGGAGGATTACTATATTCGCGCCAGCAGCGGCGACCTGGTGCCACTCGCCAGCGTGGTGAGCATGGAGAGCCATGTTGAGCCCTCCAAACGCACCCAGTTCCAACAGCTCAATTCGGTAACGGTAGAGGGGGTGATGTTCCCCGGTATCACCCAGGGAGACGCACTGACTTTTCTGGAAGCTCAGGCCCAGGAACTGCTGCCGAAAGGCTACAGTTATGACTATGCTGGCGACTCGCGCCAGTTCGCCCAGCAGGGCAGTGGCCTGGTGATCACCTTCTTCCTGTCACTACTGGTGATCTATCTGGTTTTGGCTGCTCAGTTTGAGAGCTGGCGTGATCCACTGATCATCCTCATATCGGTCCCCCTCTCGATTGCCGGTGCCATGGTGTTTATTACCCTGGGTATTGCCTCAGTGAATATCTACACGCAGGTCGGCTTGATTACTCTGATCGGTGTAGTCGCCAAGAACGGCATCCTGATCGTGGAATTTGCTAATCAGCTACAGATCAAGGAGGGGCTATCCAAGCGCGAGGCGGTGGAAAAGGCGGCCGCGATCCGCTTGCGGCCGATCCTGATGACCGCAGTGGCGCTGATCGTGGCTATGTTCCCGCTGCTGACCGCCAGTGGGCCAGGTGCGGTCAGCCGTTTTGATATCGGTTTGACCATCACCGCTGGGCTGGGTATCGGTACTCTCTTCACCCTGTTTGTGCTGCCGGCCTTTTATCTGGTGCTGGCACGAGATCATGCCACGGCGCAGCAGGTACTTGAACAAGAGGAGCAGGCCGGCTGACCGATACCGGATGACCGGTCACTCCGCGGGTTGGCGGGATGAAATATCCAGCAGGGTGACCGGTTCATCAAAGGTTTTCCAGCCGTGCAGCTCGCCGGCGGGTATGAAGTAACTCTGGTTGGGACCCAGTCGCTGTTGCGTACTGCCGATGAACATCTCGATCTGGCCCGTCAGTACCAGGCCACACTGATCGTAGGCGTGCTGATGGCCTGTGTCCTCTTCACCTGCCGCAATCTCCATGCAAGCCATGATCAGCTGATCACCCAGTTTGGCCCGGCTGCGGATGCCGGGCCGGAACGGCTCCAATTCCAGGCTGTTCAAATTCCAGAATGACATGGTCATCTCCTTCTAATAATTTGGTGGGCGGGCTGACAACGTTCTTGTCACCCTATTCTGTCACGACAGTTTTTGTTGCAACAGCGTAATTTTCTTGAGCGCCCTGCAAATATCACACAGATCTTATTCTGTCTTGATGTTTTTGGCTGCTGCCATAGCTAATGATTCGTGTCAGCGTTTTTAAACTACATCAGTACTAAGTACCAACCATACAATCATGCGAATTCTGCACGATAATAATACGATCGGATTAATCTTAACTGAGTCTTTCACTCTGAATTCACGCCTCTTTTTACATTTAAATTAAGTGAATAAGATAACTCAAAGCAGAAATAACAATAGTAAAAAACAGTAGCAGAGCAGTGGTACATGGCCATATAAAAACAATAACGCCAACCAATCCCGCTGCTCCAACATTAAACAATGATTGAATAACAGAGTGTTCTTCTGGGAGGTTAAAAAGAACACCAAATACAATCAGCAATATAAACATTACCAGTATTGCTACTGCGCTAATGATTAGCCCAATATCCCGCCACCGCTTCCAGTCATAAAAGGGATCTTTTATAAATATCAAAAACAAAAAAACGGGTATCATTTGAAAAAAAAGTAATGCCGCTCACATCCATGTGGGGTACTGGTAGCCCCATAGGCCGCTTAGGCATATGCCCCATCATGATCATCTTCATATCTTCGTAATAGTCGTAGGTCGTTTACTCCCGATGAGTCTCCGGGTTATAGCCAAGCTTAGATTCTGGGTCATAAGGTTTGTTATTTTGGTCATTCATCGAAAAGCTCCATTTTATTTTCTTGGACTTCTAAGAATGTTTAAACAACGATCAGGAAGATATATTGCACAGGGTGTTATGAGCTGAAGCGTTAAAACTTCTTGACTATTTTTTAGCGATTAAAACGTAGTACATATCGATAAACCTCGCCACTCTGATCCGAAAGAATACCGAAACAACTTCTTTTCTTCTTTTCGAACTGGATTAAACAGAGATGCCTGCTGGAAATACGTGGTCTTATAGCAAGTGGAACCCCTGTATCATCACTGTGTCAATCGGCAAAGGAAACATTCAAGAAGCTGTAGATAGATCATCCAGAGAGTGGCGCTGGTCTTCTTCAGCACCCAGCTCACGTAATCCCTTAATAGCTGTTGTGATGTGCGCCTCCTGTCGATCCAGCGGATAGACAATATAGACGGGTAGTGTGATCAGCGGACTGTCCTCTACTGGAAACAACTGCTGTGACTCAATCAGGTGACGCACCAGACGTAACGGAAGGTAGGCGGAACCACCGTAATTGTTGATCAACTGCATAGCAAGCCAGCCGATATTCACTCTCTGCGCCGAGGTATCCACGTCGGGAAACCGGGCTGCGAACTGGGCCAGAAACTCTGGCCCCCAGTCAATATGTAGATAGCTGGAGTCCTGCCAGTTCCGCTCACGGGAACTGGTCATCAGCACCAGTGATTCCCCAAAGATCTGTTCTGCCGCAATGGCAGGTCGACTCTGCGGTGTATACATCACACCGATATCAATATCCCCCTGCACCATACCCTGCATGATGCCCTCTTCAAATCCGATCTCCAGCCGTAGTGAGATATCCGGTGCAGTCTGACGCATCCACTGTACCCAATGGGGCAGAAACCCGTCCCACAGGGCGCTACGACCCTGCAGCGTCAGTCCTGCACTGAATCCACTGGAAAGCCCGACATCATGTCTTGCCTGTTCATAGGTACGAACCATAACTTTGGCATGGCGTAAAAACCGCCGACCCGCCGCCGTCAATTCCGCCCCACCACGACCACGACGAAACAGCGCCGTTCCCAACTGCTGTTCCAGTGTTTTTATCCGAGCACTCACCGTGGATTGGGTAATGTGCAGCTTTGCCGCTGCACCAACAAAATTCCCAGCGGCTGTCACTGCCAGGAAAGTGCGGGCAAACTCTATATCCATAAATATAACCCGGAAAAAATAACGAATAGGGAGTTATATTCTATCGTATATTACGATATTAAGTAACGGTAATATTCGTTTGTTGAATATAAGCAACCTCCCTATACTGACCCAAATATCAGACATTAACGGAAGCAGTATGAAAGAACGTTGGTCAGTAATGTTATTTGCAGTAATTAGAGCCGTATCAAAGTGCATACCCACCCTGCACCCCTCCCGGTTATTCAGTTATTTGTCTGATAACAACCCCCACCCCACCAGTCATGCCGAAAAATGGATCTCCGCAGTCGGTGGATTGGTGAGTGTCTTTATGATCCTGCTGATCAGTCAACAAGTCCTGGATATGCACGGCACCACCCTCGTAGTCGCCTCAATGAGTGCCAGTGCAGTGCTGCTGTTTGCCGCACCCCATGGCGTCATGTCCCAGCCTTGGGCAGTACTGGGTGGGCATATCATTTCCGCGCTCATCGGTGTAACCGTAGCACGATGGATTGAGTCTCCACTCATGGCTTCCGCCATCGCCGTGTCGTTATCGATTGTGGTCATGCACTATCTCAACTGCCTCCACCCACCAGGGGGTGCCACTGCACTGGTGGCGGTACTCGGGGGTAGCGCCGTACAGGAGATGGGTTACAGCTATGCCGTCACGCCAGTGCTGGCAAACGCAGTAATCCTGCTGACCATCGCTATGATTTTTAACTTCCCTTTTGCCTGGCGGCGCTACCCTCAGACCTGGCAAGAGGCAGTGCCTACCGAGAAATGCATGATCGCCCATAGTGATCTTGTCTACGCACTGACGGAGATAGACTCATTTATTGATGTCAGCGAAGAAGATCTGCTACGGATTTATGGACTGGCTTTAGGCCACCATCGGATACCACAATTCCAAGGGCAGATGCTGCCCATAAAAAGCACATTGTGAGGTTTAAAATGAATATGCCGAACAAAAAAGAAACCATGCAGACAAATCCTTTTGCCATCCGTATCGACTATGTTGACATCGGTGAACGTCTGATTGCCACTGATCAGGAGGGTTACATACAGGACATGGACGAGTGGTCAGAGGCCTTTGCCCTGGCCCTCGCGAAGAAAGAACAACTGTCCCTGACTGACGAACACTGGGAGGTGATCAACTACATTCGTGATTACTACCAGCAGCACCGGGTACAGGCGCAGGTACGCGACATGATCAAACACTTTCGCAAGGTATGGGGCAAGGAACGGGCCAATACGCGCTACCTGCACGATATCTTCCCAATGGGCGGACCACAGAAACAGGGCAACCGACTGGCCGGCATTCGTAAGACAAAAGGTGAGCACTGATTAAATAATAACCCACGTTACCAGGCTAATCAGACAAGCCAATACGACATTTAACACTAAGCCAACCCGCATCATCTGGCCCTGTGGGATATAGCCCGATCCAAACACGATCGCGTTGGGCGGCGTGGCGACTGGCAACATAAATGCGCAAGAAGCAGCAATGGCAATCACCACCGCCATGATGGATGACGACAACCCCATGGCCTCCGCAATTGAGGCAAAAATAGGCACCATGAGCGCGCTACTGGCCGTATTACTTGCAACCTCTGTCAGCATCACCATGAAAAAGATAATGATGAATAACAGCAGAAGTAATGGCGCACCATGAAAAAGGCCAGCCGCACTTTCTGCCAGAAAGACACTGGTTCCAGTCTCCTTCAACAAAGCAGAGAGGGTAAGTCCTCCCCCAAACAGCAGTAATACGCCCCAGTTGGCCGAACACTCAATATCCTTCCACTCCACCAATCGCAGAGCACTCATCAGGATAATAGCCATGATGGCGACCAACGAGTCAAAATTATCGTCTATCCCTAAAAATTGTGCGATGGGTCGACTCAGCAACCAGAACAGCACGGTAAGAATAAACACACCGAGTGTCAGGCGCTGTTGCAATGTCAACGGTCCATTGATTGATTCTGACGCACCCATTTCAAGCGAAGGCGTTAAATCCGGACGAAGTACCAGCCATAACAGAAGGAACATCAGCGGTAGCAGTATTAATACAATCGGTACCCCGAAACTCATCCACTCAGCAAAACTGATTCCAGCTGTCGCCGCTGCAATCACATTGGGCGGACTGCCTACCAGGGTGCCTATACCACCGATATTGGCCGCGTAGGCAACACCAAGCAGCAGATACCAGTAAGTCGATCGATAATTTTCATAGGGCAGTCGAGCCAGCAATCCCAACGCCAATGGCAATACCATTGCTGTGGTGGCCGTGTTGGATATCCACATAGAGACAAAGGCGCTAGTAATGAACAGCAGTACGGCAGCTACCGACAGTCGTCCCTTGGCGGCACGCATTACCAATGAGGCGAGCCGTATATCCAACTGTTGTCGGCGTAGGGCCGCGGCCAGGGCGAACCCCCCCAGAAAAAGAAATATGACCGGATGGGCAAAGTTTCCAAGGGCTTCTCTCACATTGAATACACCACTGCTGACTGCAAGCACGGGTATTAGCATTGCGGTAATAGTGATATGAAAAGTCTCGGTAACCCAGAGTAAGGCGATAAGCGTGAGCAATGAGAGACCGATACGCACTGGCTGTTCCAGATCGACACCCCAATAGAGTGTCAGAGCAATCAGTAATGCTCCGATCAGTGTGACCCAGCGTCGATGCATGTCAATCTCCATTGCCAATTTCGAAGGAGGCAGACCCGATAGATCTGATCACCATCCAGATACATTTTGACTTGCCTTTGCTTGTTTATCCAATAAAAATCGGGACAACGCACCGATTCACCTGCAATACTATGCTGTAAATAATGGGATTCACGCCACTCATTATCAAAACCTTAAGCGAAAGTAGTGCCATCGAATGACTTCAACAATCCTTATTCTATTATCAGGCCTAAGCATTTTACTGGTCGGCATCGGCTTACTCGGCACGCTGTTAGGTGTTCGTGCAACTATTGAATCATTCAATAACATCGAAACCGGCCTGATTATGGCGGGTTATTATGCCGGGTATATTGCAGGAACCCTGTTATCACCCCGTATGATTAGAAACGTAGGGCATATCCGCTCATTCACTGCTTTTGCCGCTGCCGGTGCCGCATCAAGCCTGGCTTTTGGCCTGTTGATAGATCCCGCTGCATGGTTTGTCCTGCGTATACTCAACGGGCTATGCGTTGTTGGTCTGTATATGGTTGTGGAGAGCTGGCTGAATGAACAGGTAGCCGGACCATTCCGTGGTCGTATTTTCTCCTTTTACATGATGAGTACTTTAATAGCACTTGGCGCAGGCCAGTTTTTATTGATGGCGGGCGACACGGCCGAACTGACCCTGTTTGCTATTGCGGCCATATTGATCTCTTTGGGGATCATTCCGGTTGCGATAACCCGGGTGCATGAACCAACTATCCCCCCTGATAAGGCATCTAACTTAACAGGGCTGTTACGATCGGCCCCCCTTGGAACCATTGGTGCCCTCTCTGCGGGACTGGTGAATGGCGCCTTCTGGGGTATGACGCCCGTATTTGGCCAAAACCTGATGCTGGATGAATCACAAATAGCGCTGATCATGAGTGCTACCATCTTTGGAGGGGCCATTTTACAGTGGCCTATTGGCCATCTGTCTGATCGCTTTGATCGGCGAAGCATGCTTATATTGATCAGTTTTATAACAGCGATAGCCGCCTCAGTTTCAGCTTTTATCGTGATCAGAAGTTACCCTGGGCTAATTCTCTCATCCTTTATCTACGGAGGGCTAATGTTCTCCCTCTATGGTATCAGCGTAGCGCATACGTATGATCAGATCGAACACGGTCACGAGCTTGAAGCGACTCGCGCACTGCTTTTGGTCTATGGTATCGGCGCTTTTACAGGACCGTTATTGGCTGGTGTCTGTATGGAGATATTTGGTCCGGTAGGATTATCCGGTCTTTCTGCAACAACCGTTTCTTTACTCGCCCTGTATGGACTTTATCGTGTAACTCGCCGTTCAGCCCCCCCACTCGATCAACAAACAGAATTTGTACCCATGGTGCGAACTACCCCTGTAGCCCTGGAAATGCACCCGGAGATTGACCCTGATTCTGAAAAAACGGATCAGTGACCACTGACTATAAGGCGGTAGTAAACCACTAAGGTGAGAGTAACCGGTAATAATAGTGGTTGGTTAGCTTTTAGTTATCCGTGCTAGTCATGCGATTGGTTAATCGTCCAAGCTTGTCAATTTCAACAATGACTTCATCACCCGGCTTTAGCCACACTTTCTCCTCCATCCCCAGGATCACGCCCTCGGGTGTACCGGTTACAATGATATCGCCTGGCTCCAAGGTCGCATAACAAGAGATATAGCTGATCAGTTCGGCAACAGAAAAGATCATGTCGGAAGTATTTGAATCCTGGCGCAACTCTCCGTTGACCCAACAACGAATATCCAGATCTTGTGGATCGCCCACCTCATCAGCTGTAACCAGGTAAGGCCCGACCGGCAGAAACCCGTCGAGCATCTTACCGATAGTCCACTGGCCTACGCTCATCTGCAGTTCGCGTTCGCTCAAATCGTTGGCTACGCAGTACCCGAATACACTATCAAGAGCTTCTTCAGGGCTGACACGTTTTACCCGCTTACCAATCACCACGGCCAATTCAGACTCGTAGTCATACTGGTGGCGCGTCGTTGGCAAGTTGATGCTGTCATGTGCCGATGAGAGACAATTGTTGTATTTGGCAAACAGAATCGGTGCTTGCGGTTCAACCATGTTTGCTTCCCGCGCATGACGACGGTAGTTGAGTCCAATGCAGATAATCTTGTTGGCGACGGGCAAGCAGGGGCCCAGTTCCAGATCGGACTCCTTTAAGAACAGGTCTTCGTGACCAGTAGCCCGTTCAAGCAGTTCAGCCAGTTCAGCGAGTCGCTCGCAGGAAGGCCCGAACGGTTTCGTATCACCACGAAGTTCCTCCTGGGCAGCGGCAATATCAAGCACGCCTTCAGCCGTGCACAATCCCCAGTGTGTTCCCGCACCCGTTCGAAACGTTAATAGTCGCATCTGATTACTCCAAATCTATTTATGTGATTACCACTGGTGTGCTGTGATGGTAAAGCCAACAAAGTTAATCGGGTATCAAGCAGCCAGTATCCCATAACACCAGCGTAGGGATCGTATGACACTAAAATCTACCACTTAATAGACAATAGTAAGAACCCATTAGATTGCTAATGAATACGAATGGTGCACATACAGTTTAAATTCGCCGACGTAAGAACGACGCAGAAAAAGCAAGCGAGTATTTGATCTCGTGATATGTTTTGGGACGTCCAAGCCCCAAAAAGACGCTCAGCAGAAGTGATACCTCAACCAGAAGCATATATCCACCGCTTCAAGTACCGTGTAATAGCGGGCATGACCAGATATGTCATCAAAACAACCTGTATCGGGATGACAATCAACAGCTTTTGCCAGAACGGTAATTCCGCTACCACGGGGTCAAGCAGCGCGGCCACCGCTAATACCAAAAGATAAACCACTATACTCAACACCAGTGTCATACGATGCTTGGACGGAGCCATCGTAATCGGGATAGAAGGGAGATCAAACCAGAACTCCAGGCCAGTCACTTTCTTTCGACGCGCCTCTCCTTCAACCAATGGAGTAACTCGCTCCAACCATTGGGCACGCTCTTCTGACTGCTCCCACTTGCAAGCATTCAGATAACTGTCAAATCGGTAGATGATGACATATTCACCCTGCGTGGCACTACTGGGGCGCAGCACACTAACTCCCAGATGTCCTGGATACCGCGCTGATGCCTGGCTAATACCGGCAATCCACGTTTCATACTCCTGCCCCTTCCCTTGCCTTACTTTACGGGAAACACTGACTGTAACAGGTTTGTCGTCTTCATTGATTAATTCATCCATATCCAACCCTTCCAGTCCAGTTCACCAGCATTTAACCGTGCTTTGCTCATGCAGCCAATACCCACTTGCTTACTCATAAGTAATTAAATAAAAAACGGCAGGGTAGCGTTTTTATGCATGCTCGCTTAGTAAATATAATGCAGGTAGAAAAACAGCACTCATTGTTTCATATACCTCATTATCTTCAAGCTGATTTGTAGCGAACTTTTCTCCATCAATTATCAGTTCGTCTTCGCTATTTCAACAAACCTGGACATCCATAAAAAGAATGGAACCCGAACCACCTCGATCACTTCTAACGATTACTCCAAGTCACGCGGGAGAGACACTGCCCAGGCCTCCCCCGCATAATCAGGTATAACCAAAACTCTAGAAACGATACTGCAATCCAAGTGACAGTGCATCAACATCTTCACTGGACAGTTTGTACCGCTCAACCTCAGCACGTACCAGAATGTTTTTAGTTACTGCCAGGGTTGCACCGATGCCGAAGAAAGGGTCTGTCCCATCCGCGCTAGCGTTATAACTACCACCGTCCCAAGTCTGTTTACGGGATCAAAGGGGTCACGGGATCAAAGGGGTCAGACTCGATTGATATTCACCAAGCCCATAAAAACATTAACGCGTTTTTCTATAATCTTCTGATTTCCTATCCCCACCCCTCGGCTTTGGACTTGCGCTACGATTCAATTGCTTTTCTATTTTGTTCTTAAAGGATGAACTGCCTAGAACCCAAGCTTTGTTTGTCGCTGCTCGAATTTCCTCTAATGATCTTGCGGAAATATGTGAGCGGAATAGTTGCCGATAAGCTGCTTGACGTTCAACATCGGTTCTCCCCAATGCATCATAGAGTGAGTGATGCACAATTAGGGGGTTTGGTTCACCAGCTGCATTATGCCTGTAACTAGACCAAGGATACTCACTTGGATGATCAACCATGTCTTTGGCACGTACAGGGTTTAACTCAATATAGCGATAGCAGGTCAACGCATAGTGGTCACTATCAATTAGACTTGCCTTGTAGCGCCCTTCCCACAACGTACCTGTTCTGTCATAGATATAATTGAAGTACTGAACATAATAGCGACCTAACATCTGCATCGCCTTTGACAAGCCATCTTCTTTCTTAGGAGTGATCAGTAAATGCACATGATTGGTCATCAAAACATAGGCATGCAGATCACAGAGGTGTTTCTCACACGCTAACTTCAGTTTTTCCAGATAAAACTGGTAATCTTCAGCTGCATAAAAAATGGGATCACGGTTATTCCCACGGACAATAACATGCTGTGGATGACCAACTAAGACAAATCGGGGCTGACGTGCCATAAGCATCCATATATTAGGACTGACTCAATTAAAAATATACATTTTTTGTATATCAATCGAGTCTGACCCCATTGATTTGCCCTTTTTCCTTTTTCGGTTGGCGATTCACTTCGAGGGGCGGTTGGATGCCCACATGGCGTTGTGAGGCGTGGCTGACACAGAGTTTTGAACACCCCTCCGATCTAGCCTAACGAAGCTTAAGTAAGTGCCATTCTGATCTGACCCGGGTTTTCCTTATTTACAGCTAGATCCCTCAATGGATGGGTGTCCTCGATCCTCTCTTCGAACCTCGTTTGGAAAGAGTATCGCACGAAGACGATTCTGGGTTTCAGCCGTAGCATCATCCACGAAGGGGGCATCCTGTACCGTTAATTCCAGCACGTCATTCTCAAGTTCAACTGTGTGAAGCCAAGATTCAGAACGCAAGGTATCCCGCTGAGCGCCGGGAACAAGACGAAAGAACTCTGGCCCTAGCCACATTCGATGACCAATGGACTCGACGTAACCAGCCCTGATTATTCTGCGTCCTGGATTAGCAGATATATCGATCTCCATCTGCTCCAATGGTGGGGGCAATCCATTGGATTTCATAGGCAATCCTTCGTAAGACCTGCCATTTGCTTCATACTGCAAAGGGTCTGCCGCGTTTTGCCAGAATGCATACTCGTTATCGGAAATCCAGGCTTGAACAAAGATGGCTGTTTCCAAAAACTCTGATGCCAATTCACCCCAGCTATCTTCAAAGGAGCCGGATTCATCTTTTACAGATATCAAAACATGATTCCATGCTGTAACCGCGCCATAGTCTAGAAATATGTCACCCAACCCCACTCTAAAATGCTTGCGACTGAACTTGTAGATATCCTCAGAAACTTTATTCAAATCGATTTGTTTCTCGGATAGTTTTACCGGCGCGGTTGGAGAAATGCCCTGCTTCATCAAATAGTCAAATATAACTTCCCAGGCTTTCAAGGGCGAAAGCACATCAAGACCATATATAATTTGCAGTCGTTGCCCGCCCACTCTAGAACTCCTTCACAGTTACTGTTACACCATACTCTTTGCCAAACTCAATCAACTTCTGAGCGGCGTTTGTGAAAAACCGGGTCAGATCACAGTTTTCGCTAATATATCTGAGTCAATCTGACCACTCCTTCACGCGCGGCCTACCCGGGACTCCAGGCCTTACCTGACGCGTCACAACCTTTTCTATAGCCTCTTTGAAGTCCCATCGCCCCAGCACCAGCTCTTGGCTTAAAGCTTGCCGTATATCATGTACATCTTCCCGATCAAGATCGATATTAAACAGCTCTCGATAGCAGAATTGTCTGCCCGCCGACGTATCGCCAAGCTGTTGATAAAGGCCGTGCAGGCTAAGCAATGGATCATCTTTACCCGCCGCATTGTGATGGTAGCTCGACCATGGGTACTCTCCAGGGTGGGCAACCATTTTTGCTCTGACCGGATTCAATTCAATGTAACGCATACAGGTCAATAGATAGCCATCAGTATCTACCAGGCTGGCCTTGTACCTTCCCTCCCAAAGAGTGCCAGTACGTCGATAAGATTTGTTGATGTAGCGTACATATTTACGACCTGTATCCTGCATCATATGCGAGATACCATGCGGTGTTTCAGGTGTACATAACAGATGCACATGATTGGTCATCAATACATAGGCATGTACCGCTATTGAGTTTCTTTCCGCTGCCTCTCGAAGGTCTGTCAGATAACGATAGTAATCATCAATAGCAAAAAAGCAGGGGGACCTATTATTACCCCTCTGAACAATATGTTGCGGGACTTCAGGCAACACAAACCTCGGTTTACGTGGCATCTTCCACCTCCTTGTGGAAACACGCTATTGGCAAGATGCCTATCTTATCAGGCTCAACAAATAAGGCGGTATAGTAGGGGAAACTGTGATCTGACCCGGGTTTTGAGGCTCCACCTTTGTCTTTAGCTGGATCGCGTACATTTTTTTCTATCTGGCCTAGATGCTTCTTACGCATAGCTGCCAACATTGGTAATCGTTGCTCTATCCCATTCATTATTTTAATTACCCGGTTTTCATCATGGCCAGAGATCCATACCCTGATCTCACCAAGGGCCGAATATATGACTGCCAATCCATCTGTATTGTGACTAACGCTACCTCCAGAGAATTAAAGATATGACTTACGAATAACTATTCTATTGATTTATCGGGCGTGTCCATATATGACCCCATTGATACCTTTGATATGAAGGTGGACTACTTAGAATTAATGAACGCTCTATCTAATAAATCAGATATCTCTCGGACACTACCTACAGAACTCAGCTTAGGTTGATGCCAAAACTCTTGCCCAGAGCGTTTCGTAGGCATAGCTTTAAGCTCATCATCTTTCAACGACAAATGGCAACATTTTGTCCCCTTTACAAAATCTTCCCAGCTGTCTGATTCTGATAATCTCAGAATCGGTTGAATTAAATGATCAAGAGCATCTTCTGCGTTATCAGGCCCTTCGACCCCTATCAATGAGGAATTTAACGCCTCTATCGCTTTTCTTCCAACATCATCATATTCAGCTCTAATGAATGGCTGACAAGCTATCCAAAAGCCCTTAGTAGTCCGTGAAGATGCACAAAGATAATAGATCTCATCTTTTAAATACACTGTTGCTCGTTTCATTATGGAATCTCTATAAGTCTAAGTTCTATGTTTCTTTGACGCGCATAGTCTATCGCATCAATGATTTGCGCTCTTTGGGAACTGGTAGCTTTGTTTTGCTGAATCACCAACTCAAGAGTTTTACTAGAAATATCATCCTGAAACACATCAAAACCTTTCAAAGATGAACCTTCAAATTGTTCAAGCTTCCTGATATCGATACGAATTGAGTTTCTCAGCCCTTTCTCAGATTTGAAAGAAGGAAGGTTTAAATCTTTTGACTTAATACTGATTGCTTCTCCAGCATCGAATTCAAACCTGTCTATTCCTTTAAATGGCCCTGGAGTGTTTTTCCCTACAGCTAGTTCTATAGCTTCACCTCTAGGAGCGGGGCCCGGAATATCAAAGAAACTTCCTCCGCCATCAGGTCTTAGATTTCTTATTTGAGAGCCCGGAAGTAGTCTGCTTGGAACAACAACCCCACCCTGCACCGTACTTCCATTACCCTCTGCAACATCAGCCCTCTTGCCCACCTTTCCTTTCTTGGCCAGTTTAGCAAGCTTGGCAACAGGAATCACCTCAGCCAGCACCGCCAGTGCATTTGCGGTAAGAATGGTGCCTGTATAAACACTCATATCCTGTCCGTAAAGGCTATTCAGGTGTTCTGCTGTTACATCATCAAACGTAATCGCCGCTCCTTCTCCCAGGGCGTTTCCTTGTCTGTGAACACCATCAACAATTCCTGTATAGGTGGCTTTGCTGAAATCAATGACCGCTTGCCCTATCTTTGCGTTTTGCTGTAGCAGGCACTCGACGCTCGACACACATCGATTCACTGCCGATATAGCTATTGCTGAGGCCTTAAGTTCCTGCATTGCCTTCGATCCCAGATATTCAGCTAAATAGCCCGGATTTTCATCAAGCTTGAGCAATATCTCATCCATCTCTGCAACTATTTTACTCGGTAAACCTGCAACAAAACCTGCTCCTTTTTGTTTGTATTCATCAAGAAAAACTTTGAGGCCTTCTCCTGGCTCATAGAACTTTGCAGGGTGAACGTTATCTCTGTAGTACTGAACATCCATCTCAAGGGCATACAACCCGGGATTGATATACTGATTTCCCTCGGTAGTAAAAAGGCGCTGATCTTTTTTCAGGTCATTGCTAAATGTTCCTTGCGCCGTTTGCAGAAACGCAGATGCAGCCTCGTCAGTTTTGTGATCCAATGTCAAACGCATACCTAAATCCAGCTCTTTCAAGGCCTGCTGCACTAATCTAAAGCGTGCATCTGCAACACTTATCTCTCGCCCTTCCTGTTTTGCAAGTAAGGTTGCAAACGCCTCGGTATTATCTTTTATCCAGTCAATCTCCTTGGGGTGCATCTGGCGGTTGAATTTATCGGCATTTGCTGCAATCAACGCACCTTGCTCACCTCCAACAATACCCCCGATAAGGGTTGCGACGGTATTCCTCAACATTGTGTTTTTGGGTAATTGATCAGTTAGTTTTTGTGCGGCCAACTCATTCAACCCAGCGGCTGTGGCGCCTTGTAAAAAATTCCCACCACCCAGCATGGCTGTTATACCGCCCACCAGTGCATGGGCCACCTCCTTGCTGGGCAGTCCTTGCTCTTTACGTGCAAGCTCTTCTCGAAGCTCCTGTAAATTCACAACACTCTGTAAGTCGGGATCTTTCTCTAGCACCTTAATAAAGCCCTTAAGATCCTCCACTTCCTCATACAGCTTCCCTACGACCATATACGCCTCTTCAGCAAACACCTGCGTCAGTTCCGTCGTCTCACGGGCCTGGTCGACTTTGTCTTCGCTAAAGATCCGCTCCAACATCCGATGAGCTTCTTCTTTGCTCTTCTTCAGTTCATCCAGGTTTTGTGTTGGATTGGACCGGATGGTGATTTCTCCATCACTCAGTGCTGCATAGGTGGTGTTTTGGGCTTCACCGCTGTCGCTAGAGGCACCGCCACCAAAGCCTTTGGTGACACTGTCCAGGCCACTGTCGCTGAAGCTGATGCTTTTCGATTCCACGTCGTATTTCGCGTGGTTTTTTAGGGTGCTGTGGCTGAGGGTGTCGGTGCTGAACCGGTTGTTCTCGGGACTTGCTTCGCTGACGATGGCACCGGCCTGCAGGTCAGTGTGGCTTTGTACCTGCACATCGAAGCCACCTGTTCCAACGAACAAGCCGGACTGCTCCTGTACCGACTGGTAGTGGGAATCGGCTTTCAGTTTGCTGGCATTGAGGCTGAGGCTGATCGGGTTGTCGGGCCCGATAGCGACGCCGATGCGGCCGCCGCTGTATTGCTGTTTATTGTGGTACTGCTCGGTGTCCTGCTGGCTGATAATGGTGAGATCACCCTGGCTGTTAAGGACGATGCGCTGGGCGTTGACCTGGGCACCTTTGAGGGTGGTGTCGCCGCCGGAGTGGAGGCTGGCCAGGGTCTGGGCGTTGAGTTGGGTTTCCAGATAGCGATCATCGCTCTGGTTGATCAGGCCTCGGGATCGGCTCCCTTCAGCGAACACCTGCAGGCCACCGCTGCCGATGCTGATACCGATACCGCTGCTTTTGCTTTTGGAGCTTTCGGTACGGCGATGCTGATTCTCGGCGCTTTCGAGTTGGATGTGGCGATTGGCGTCGAGGGTGATACGGTCGGCTTCCAGCAGGGCGCCGCGCAGGCGGATGTCGCCGCCGGTGGCCTGGGGTTCTTCGGTCTCGCCGCGCCCGTCACCTGGGGTGCCTCGGGCTTTCAGGCTGATCTGTTGATCGGCGATCAGACTGCTGCCGAGGGCGGTGCGGTCGTGCTGGCTGATCTGCTGTTGGCTGGAGCTGCTGCCGAGGCTGACGGTGAGGTTGAGGCCGGAACTGGGGTCACCCTTTTTAGCGGCCTCCGTGGGATTGTCTAAATCTTTCCCGTTGTGATCCAGCTTGTCGATCTGATTCTGTAGGTCGTTCTTGGCCACGCGCCCAATACGCCAGGCGTATAGGGCCTTGAGTCGCCCATCCTTGGCGCTATCGATGCGTTCCACACTACTTTTGATCGTCTGCAGGGTGTCGATGACGCCGCCGGAGAGCGCCAGGGTGAGGCCGCTCTGTTTGAACTTGTGCTCCTCTTGCCGATCGAGGGTATCGTCGGCGCTGTCGAGGGTGATGTTCGCGCCCTCAACCTGGATGTTGCCCTGGCGAGCCAGCAGGTCGGAGGCGGTGATGGTGACATCCTGGCCGGCGTTGATGGTCACATCGCCATTGAGGGCACCGACGGTACTGCTGACCTGGGTGGTCTGCTGCTGATCCACCTGATCCGTTTTCTGCATCTTGCCAAGGGTGATGCCGAAACCGCTGCCGCCGGTGAGCAGGCCGGATTTCTTTTTCTGGTGATAGCTATAACTCTCGCTGGTCTGCTGACCGCTCTGGATAGTGATCTCCTGGCCTGCGCTGAGGTTGGCCGATTCAGTGGCTACCAGCTGCGAACCGGTCACGTTCAGCGCCTTTCCTGCTTGCAGGGTGATGTCGTTGGCACTGAGGGTACTGCTTTGGACCGAACGGGTAGTGCTGCGGCTCTCATCGATACTGGTGGATGAGGAGAAGAACCCACTTGATTTGATCACCTGGCGGCGGGCATTGTGATCGGTGTTGATGCCGTGCTCAATCGCTACATCACCTTCGGCTGCCGCACGCAGATCGCCGTTGCTGCTAACCTGTGCGGCGCGGGCATTGAAATCATTACCGGCTATCAGGGTGAGATCACCCTCGGTTTGCACCACACTGCCGATCTCGCGACGCACATCTTCTGTACGGTAGTTGCGGCTGTCCCAGACGATGGCATCGCGCATCCGGGTCTCGGTGGTATCGAGTTGTAGGTTACGACCGGCACTGAGTTGGGTGGTGCCGCCTTCGCCTTCATTGATAACGGCGGCGCTGGTCAGGGTCAGGTCACGGCCGGCCGAAGCCGCCAGTTGCCCCTCAGGGTTGAGCACCTGCAAGGTGCCGATACCGTCCAAATGAATGCGTTCGAACTGGCTGTCGCCGATCTGATTGAATCCTTCTCGGGTGGCAGCACGCACGCTGAGGTCTCGCCCGGCGTTCACCACCAGACGATCACCGGCCTGCATCAGGCCGGCCTGGTTATCGATATCCTGGGTGGCGGTCAACTGGGCCGTGCGCGCCGTGAAACTACCACGTCGGTTAGTGATATTAACGGCGTTGAGGTTAAGGCTGTCCACCGCCTGAACGGTGCCCTCATTGAGCAGATCACCACTCAGGTTAAGGGCCACCTGTTCGCCGCCCAGCAGCGCTCCTTGGCCGTTGATGTCACCCGGCTCCAGCACGGCATAGAGTTGCGGTACTAGCACGGTGTGACGGCTGCCATCGCTCAGCACCACGGTCTGCTCCACCAGCCACACCAGATCGCTGGTGAGGTGCGCCATCTGTTCGGTGGTGAGCGCCACGCCCGGCGTCAGATCATAGGCCAAGGCGAAGGTGACGCCGGCGTTCATCAGCGCCTTGAACTGCTCTTCATCGCTCTGATAACCGGCCAGATAACGCTGCCCAGTGAGCTGGGTGATCTGCTGCTGCACCAGCCGCTGTTCGTAGAAACCGTCACCCAGCCGCTTCATCACATTGGCTGGATCCAGAACCAGTTGGTCAAGCATGTAGCTGGAGCTGAGCCAGTTACGATAATCGGCAAAGCGCGAATCAGTCTCGATCAGCGCCGAGTGATTGGGGCTGGTCTGGTAGTTGAACAGTGCGTTATTGGGCAGCTGAAGCAATAGCCCGCCACTACGTACTACCTGAGCACTGTTCGTCCCTGACTGGGGAACGGCCTGGGCGGTGAGTTGCAGCGACTGCTGCGGCCCCAGGGATTGGCTCATGCCCTGTGCGCTATCGGGGTCGCTGTCGGCCGGTGAAAGATTGGGGTTGGTGCTGTCCACCTGGTGTGGCGTCAGACCCGAGGCATTGACCGACACACTGCCCTGCTGCTCCATCCGCGCCAGGGTGACCGGGATGGTAGTGATCTGTGCCGGGGGTTGGTAGGGGGTGTAGGGGGTGTAGCGGCGGCATTTCCTTTTACCCAGCGTACCGCAGTATTTAATATAGCTGAAACGCTCCTGCCCGCTGTCAACCTGGCGCTTCTCCAATGTGGCATCCAGGTTATCGACCTGCACGGCGTTCAACGTCAGGGTACCGCCGGCCAGGATCTGGCTCTTGTCGTTTGTGATCTGGTCGATGTTCAGGGTCATATCACCGGCTGAGAGCAACCGGCCCGGATCACTGGCGCCGATCACCTCTTCGTACTCGTTGCGCAGGTAGGTGCGCTCGTAATAGTCCTCACTGTTAACCCAACGCAGCTCCCGGTGATATTCGTCGACCAGGGTGTGCAGAGTGTCGATATGGAATACCGTGTCCTGATTGAGCAGTTGGCTGGCGGTGATGATCAGCTCACTCAGGGTCTCGATACCGGCGCTACGGTTATTCAGCTGACTCGCCTTGCCAGTCGCGCGATTACTGGCGTCCAGCATGCCACCGATACGCAGATCGCCAACACCGAAGATTAAGGCGCCATTGCGGTTGTCGAAAGTGGTGACGCCAAGATCCAGATCACCTCTTGAAGCAATCACGGCGGCCCGCTGATTGTGGTCACGATTGTTCAGGGTGGTAGCCTGAATGGCCAGTTGATCACCATAGATGCGACCCGTACCAAAGTTATCCAGGGTGCCGGCGACAATTCGCGTCTGGCTGCCGTCGATCAAACCCTGGTTACTCAAAGTGCCACTGGCCTGGATGTGATTGATGGGCGCACTGATCTCGGACCCGATCTGGTTATCAATGTTCACCGCGGCCAGGGTTAGGGTACCAGCAGAGGCCAACTTGCCACTGTTGCTGAGATCACCGACCAGGGTGATGTTCAGATCACCGTTAGTGATGAGATCACCCTGATGGCTCAGATCACCCGACAGGGAGAGACTGATATCGCCCAAAGCCAGCAGTTCACCATCGCCCTGGATGCTGTAGCTGCTGAGCTGCAACTGCGCGCCGGAGACGAAGCGGCCCTGCTGGTTCTGCACCCGCAGGGTGCGCTGGCTTTGAGTATCGCTGATCTGCAACGCCTGGAGTGACGAGAGCAAACCATCGCGATTATCAAGCTGGCCGCTACCGCTCAGAGTCAGTTGCCGATTGGCCAACAGCCGACCCTGACGATTATCCAGATTAACAAAGGCCAGATCGATGCGTTCCGCCTGCAGGCCCTGACGGCCAGTCTGGGTATCGGCGTTGATCAGGTCGGTGGTGGTGAGAATGAGCCGATCACCCGACTGCACACTGCCACGGGTGTTATCCAGATGTGCCGTGGTGACCTGCAGCAACTGGCCGGCGGAGAGTTGACCGTCCACATTGTCGAGTTGGCTGTTCGCCGTGGCTTGCAGCGTCTGGTCGGCCAGCAGGCGGCCTGAGTCGTTGTGCAGCCGGTTGACGTTTACAGTGACACGTTTCGCCTGCACACCCTGGGTGCCCTGAGGCGTGCTGCGGTTATCCAGCACAGCGGCCTGCAGGGTCAATTGCGCCTCACTGATCAGGGAACCGGATTGATTATCCAGTGCACCGCTCAGGTTAAGAGACTGATCGCCCTTCGATTGCACGGCACCCTGACGGTTGTCCAGGCTGGTCGCGGTGAGACCGAGCTGTTGCTCACTCAATATCAGCCCCTGGCTACGGTTGTCCACAGCACCCGCTTGAAGGGTCAGTGCCCCGCTCGCCCCCAGATAGCCCGCCTGGTTATCGAGATCACCACTACGCAGAGTGATCGTGCCCTGACTGTTGAGTCCACCGCTGGTTGCTGTGGTGCTGTTGTCCAGCCGCTGTCCGTGGGTGTCCAGGGTCATGGCCGTACCGGACTGCAACAGACCACTCTGGTTATTCAGAGCACCACTGTTCAGCGTCAGGGTTTGATCAGCAACGACTTGACCAGCCTGGTTGTCGAACGCCTGCTGTTGCGTGTCGATTACAACGGCATCACCCAGCATCTTCCCCTGTTGGTTATCGAGCACGCCACTGGTCAGTTGCAGTGCATTGCCCGATTCAATTCGTCCCTGGCCGTTCTGCAGTTGACCACGGCTGGTCAGTGTCAAATCATCCTGCCGGGCGGCGATCAGGCCGCTGCGGTTATCTACCGAGCCAGTCTGCACCGACGCTCCGGTGTTGGCCACCAAGCTGCCACTGCGATTATCCAGGACACCCATCAGTTGCAGATCCAGAGTATCACTAGCCAAGAACGCGCCCTGTTGGTTGTCCAGGCTGGTGGCGCTCACTCTCCACTGCTGTGCGGTCAATGTACCCAGGGTATTGTCGATGGTGGTTGCAACGGCCAGCATCGCCGAACCGGCACTCTTCAGCGTGCCTCTCTGATGACTAAAGCGCCCGGCCTGGATGGCCAGTGCCTGGGCCTGGGTGGAGGCATCATCCAGAGTCAGAGTCGATGCATTAATAGTCATCCGGCCATTGCTGGCCAGCGCACCCGCACTGCCCTGCAGCGTGGTGAACTGCAGGCCGAGATTGCCATTGCCAGCATGCGCCAGATCGCCCTGGCGGTTGTCGAACCGATCGGCCTGGAGATCCAGATTGTTGCTGTTGGAGGCGATACCGCCACGCTGGTTGTCCAGCACACCGACCACACTGATCCGGCTGTCGTCACTGCCCGTATTCAGCAACACCCCATCGACATTGGACAGCTGGCCCACGCTGATCTGAATCTGCCCGGCACTGATCTTTCCGAGTGCGTTATCAAGGCTTTGGGAGGCGTAGGTGTCAGCGGTGATTGCCAACCGGTCATCGGCATAGAGTTCACCGGTCTGGTTGCTTATAGCGCCCTGGCTGGCCTGCAGATTGATATCGCCCGCTCGCGTTTGCCCGCCATCCAGATTCAAGCTGGCGGCCTGCAGCGAGAGTTGCTCGGGAGCCGACTGCCGGCCTTGTCCAAGGTAGGCACCCTTGACACTCACCCGCAATGAGCCGCTGCTGCCCTGGCTGCCATCCTCCTCAATACCCGCCGCCAATGCGGCGCCGGCCTGGTTGTCGAGCCGGGCTCCGGCCTGCTGCACCGTTATCTGCAGATCATGGCCGCTGCTGATGATACCGCCCTGCCCCTGGCTGTCCTGCCGGTTGGTCAGGCCGGTACCGGTGTTGATCTGCGCATCACGCACCGCATAGAGCGTACCCTGATTATCCAGGGCGGCCTGAGTGTTCATCTGCAGGTCGCGTTTGGCGGAGAGCGATCCCGCGTTGTCGATATCGCCACCAAACTGCAAGGTCAGATCCTGCGCGGCGATCACGTTTTGATTCTCCAGCCTCCCCTCGGCACTCAGTTGCAGTTGGCCTGCGGGTGAGCCGATCTGTCCGGCATTACGTACACCAACGCCGTTCTCGGTACCCACCAGGGTGATCTTGCCGGCATACATGCCGCCGAGCGCTTTCACATCCAGGGCAAAGGCCGGTGCGGGCCCGCTGCTGGCCTGTACCTGCTGTACGCTACCATCCAGTGCCACCCGGTTGCTGCCGGTGACCAGATTCAGCTCATTGGCCCAGATGCCGGCGTTTACCGTTACTGCCCGGGCGAGCAGATCGGTATAGTCGCTCTGGCGGCCATCCAGGCCATCGCCCTCGATGCGAATCTCACCTGCGTTGATGTCAAAGCCACTCAGGCTGCCGTTGTCGAACAGCGGCCGACCGGTGGTGAGCGTAGTACGGGTAGCGTTGATGAAGCCACAGCCGGAACAGGTTATGCCGGAGGGATTGGCGACAATCACCTGGGCCCGATCACCGGCCACTTCCAGGTAGCCGCGCAGTACCGAGGGATCAGCCGAGTTCACTTCATTGAGGATAATACGTGCCGTGCCACCCGCCAGGTTCGGATTACCGTTAACCCATCCCGCCAGTTGGGTCTTGACCGGAACCCGGGCGTTGTTCAGCACAGCGCCACGGGTTTCCACATCGAAGCGCTGATAAATATTGTGCGATACGCCGCTGGCACCCGGCCGCCGGATGTTCACCTGGGTCACACCGTTGGCCGCCTGGGTTACCTCGGGCCGCTTTCCTGCGGCAGCGGTGGGGTCGGCTACGATCTCCGCCTGCGCCATCGGCGCGACGACCATCAGTCCACCCCAGGCCGCGAGCAGCGCCAGACGCATGGGTTTCAACACACAACTCAACGTTGAGCTACGACTCTGTGATGCTGTCACGCCAACCACGGGTGAGGCCGCCTTACCACGTGCTTTGACGATTTCAGCCACAGCCATCCAGAGACCTCGGGCTTTGTTGAAGACCAGGCGGTAGCGGTTCTTGTTCATCCTTGATGTCCTGTGTTGACGGTTCGTGCAAAAGTGTTCATGCCGGGAATCGGCAGGGGTCGGGCAGCAAAATAGGCACGCGCCTCGTCACGCGTCACCTTGCGCCCACGGTGTTGCAGTATCCGTGCGCGACGGCCGCTGCCGTTGCGTGACAGTAGCCGGATACAGCTATGGGCAAGCAGATCCTCATCCAGTAGATAGCGCATGCGCCGGCTGTGCCCGAACGGAGCAACCCAGTCGATCAGCCAGGCACGGTCACCGCTGTTCCAGTCGGCTTCATCAAACAGCCGGTCGGGATCGGCCAGCCAGCGCTGTTCAGCGGCCATGTCGAAATAGGCCCAGCTGAAGAAAAACACCGGCTTTCCCGCCTCAAATGCCAGCACATACTGGCCCTGCCGAATAATCGGCAACAGCATCTGGTTGAGGTGGTGCAGTGCCAGCAGCCGATGACGATCCGAGTGCATCCAGAGCCAGACCGACGCCCCCAGCACCTCGGCCTCATTGACCACATCGCCCCGCTGGGGCATGACGATTCGCAGTTCCTTCTGTTTCATTGTCACATCACCATTGCCAGTTCAGGCTAAAGCCAAAGCTGCTGTCGTCAGTGCGAAAGCGCGTCGGTTTGTACAGCGGCGTGCCGGCGAACAGCTCGTAGGAGAGTTTTTGCCAGTTGCCACGCACACCAATCACAGCTCCGGCCAACGACTGTCCCGATAAAAACTCACTGCCTCGACCCGAAACACGTCCCAGATCCAGGCCGAGAAACAGCTCCGACTGCTGGCGCGGTATCTGCCACGCCAGCTCATTGCTCAGGTACCAGCCATTATCCGCCACCAAGGTCGACTGACCGTCAAAACCGCGCACCGTCCAGCGATTGCCGATGGCAAACTGATCCGGTGGCGTCAGTGCAGACTGGGCCGCTTGACCACGCAGCCGCCCCCGATAGCGGAAGCGCTGCTCCTGCCACTCAAATGGTAAAGAGAGATCGAGCCTGGCCTGCCAGAACGCGGCGCGTGCCGAGGCGCCACCGCTCGCTTCCTCCGGAGCAGGCTCTGCATCCAGACCCTTGAGTCCGGTGCGATAACTGAGCCCCCAATCCAGGGTCGCCCGTCCGATAAACTGCCGATGACGAATGCCCAATTCAGCGTAAGCAGTGCGACGGCGCTGCAGGGCGATCTCGATGTCGTCAATAAAGTTACTGCTGGCACGACGACCCAGTTGAAACTTGAGCGTAGTGCGACCCTTGGCATCACGATGGATCACCCGATCTATATCCAGTGTGACGGTGCGACTCGCGCCACGGTACTCGTAATCCACCACACCACCGGACACCGTTTGGTGGTAGTCGTATTGGCTCAAATTCAGACCAAACAGCCAGTAACCGTAGGGAACCGAATAGTGGAGTTGATAGCTGTCGCTACCGAGTGGCCCGGGATTCAGCACATCCATGCCGCGAGAGAGATAGAACAGATCGCCTTTACCCAGTGGGTTGTCAAGAAACAGCGTGGTTGCCGCCTGCTTTTTGCCAGTCTGTTCCGAACCGGCGTCATCCAGCGAAACCGATACCCGCCACGGTTTCTCCTGGCCCCAACTCACCTGCACATCACTTTCACCTGGCAGTTTGCCAGGGACCAGCTTGAAACTGGCGTCGGTACCCGGTAGCCGCTGCAGGTTTTCCAGCCCCTGTTCCAGGTCACGCAGATCCAGCAATTCACTGGATTCGACAGGAACCAGACTAGCCAGATCAACCTCTCCAGCACCCCTGTCCATCAACTGAATCCGACCGACACGCCCACTTACGATCGTTAACACCAATTGCCCCTGACTCAGGTCTTGTGGTGAAGCAAGCACACGGGTTGTCACGTATCCCGCATCCACCAGACGGTTCTGGATCTGCGCCATCAACAGATTGATACCGGAAACACCCAGACATTGACCTTCTGCCTGTCGTGCAACCGGTCTGAGTAAGGATTGAAGATGCTCCTCATCACTCTGCAGCACCACCTGGGCCATTGAAAAACAGGGCGTCTCTTCCGGAAAAACGAGCGGCTCATCCCCAGCAGAAGAGAGCAGTCGGGCATCCGGTGCCGATGGTTGCCGCTGCTCAGACAGCTCCTGATTACGTTGTTGCTGCTGTTGCAGTTCACGGGAGATGGCTCCCGGATCGGACAGGTCGGCCAAAAGCACAGGGGAAAAGCCCACCAGGAAGAGGCCCACCCTCAAGCACTGAGTTAATTTCTGAAAATCAGACAACACACATATCCTGCTCATTAATAAATTCGAGGCGCACAGATCCCACACCGCCTTTTGAAGAGGCAGTTTCTGGTTAGCCAGTTGAGATACAAAGCGTGAACGGGGTTTGGGTTATGATAGGCAACCGCAGAAAACTCTATACCTATCGGCACGCTGGGTGAGAATTATATTCAGCAACGATACGAAGTAAAGTTCGTAGACCAGTTCTTAACAGAACTGTAGAGCGGCTCACATTTCAGGAATTATCAGATTATTCTTCAACGGGTAGATAGACACATTATGCAAAAGCCATTGACTGTATCTGAACAAAGAGTCTCCACTCCATGGACAGAACTTGCATCACTGCACTTCCCTACCGGAGGCAGACAAAAAGTGCTCGCACTGCATGGGTGGCTGGACAATGCGGCCAGTTTCCTACCTCTGGCCCCACTTTTGGAAGATGTAGAACTGGTGGCCTTGGATCTTCCCGGTCACGGTCACTCTGACCACCGGCCGCCAGGGCAACACTACCATTTCGTTGATTTCATCGGTGATGTCATAGGTGCTGCAGACGCCTTGGGATGGGAACAATTTATTCTGCTCGGTCATTCCATGGGGGCCGGTATCGCCTCATTGATAGCCGCCAGCTTTCCTGAGCGAATTGAAAAACTGATTCTGATCGAGGGTCTGGGCCCCTGGGGTGATGACCCCATAGAGGCACCCAAACACCTGGCAGAAGCGACTCACCAGCTCTTGCGCCTTAATACCCGGCGCACACTGCACTACAAAAAGCTGGAAGATGCCATTGCCGCCCGTATGAAAGCAGGCGATTTCGATGAACCATCGGCAAGGTTGCTGGTGACGCGCAATACAGTCAATGACGCTCAAGGTGTCAGCTGGAGAACGGACCCCCGACTGAAGTTGCGTTCACCCATTTATATCACAGAGGAACAGGCACAAGCTTTTCTGAAACGTATCTCTGCACCAACACTGTTTATTCATGATAAACAGCGTCAAGTACCGAGTCATTACAATTGGGATGTGCGAGAAAAATTGATCCAGGATCTGCAGGTTGTACCGCTAACTGGCGGCCATCATTTACATATGGAAAAGCCAAAAGCGGTTGCCGATGTCGTGAACTCTTTTTTACAAAAATGAACAGTGCATACACTGATACACCCATTAAGTATCAATAAATAATACGCTCAGCCGCATCTCACTCTACTTTCTTTTTCCCTGTTTATTTTCCTCTCATCGGCCCACAAGCTGTTTCTGTGTTAATCACATTAAGAGGAAACAATGAACAGAAAACAGCTTATTCTCAGCATGCTCTCACTTGTGTTGATGTCATCATTTACTCAGGTGAATGCAGGAGAACCTTCACGTCAATCCTTCCAAGCCAGTGGAGCCTCAAGTGGAGCCTCCATGGTCAATATGAGCCGTGGCTCCACTCAGTTATCAGCCGGTGTTTCATCTATGCCTTTACAACTCAGTGGTGCAGTCGGTGAATTCAGCGCAGCGGCGGGTGATGAACTACTCAACCATGCAACTGATACGGGACAGGGGCCTTTACCTATAACGGATGAGGTAATCACCATAGGACCACCCCCAAACAAGGCTATTGATGAGGAGTAACCGAACATGCAAGGAATGCGACATCTTGTACTTATTTTTCTTTTACTGTTACTTCCGGGTTATCTATTTGCAGGTAGTCAGGCCGATGGAAAACGCTACTTTACTGCAGACCAGATCGCTGATTTCTCTAAAAAGGTCGATAAAAAACTGGCCGAAAAAAGGGTGCGTGTCTTTATTGTTGCCAGACAAGGACGGGCAAAACAGGAGTTACCACGTGGCATTGAATTTACACATGTCGGTATAGCGGTCTACTCCGCTATCACCCTGGGTGATGGGCGCGTCGTACCGGGATACGCCTATTACAACCTATACCAGAGCAGTGAAGACCCCTGGAAAAGTTTCCTTCAGAAAGACTATGCGGTCGATTTTTTCTCTTCCGCCTATCAGTTAAAAGCCGGAATAATCATTCCAGAAGAGAAACTACAGAGACGTATCCTAAAGTTGGTTGAGCAAGATACGCATAAAATCCTGCATAACCCAAAGTACTCTGTGCTTGCCAATCCCTTTGATGGTGAATACCAGAACTGCACAGAGTATGTGTTGGATTTGCTAACAGCAGCACTCTATAACACAACGAACAAGGCAACGCTGAAAGCCAATGAAAAGGCTTACTTTAAGCCACATCCGGTATCGGTAGGGCCCATGAAGTTATTGTTTGGCAGTCTCTTTGTGCCGGGCGTCACTGCACTGGACCACGACGGTCCCATCAAGACCGCCACCTATCGTTCTATCGAACAGTTTCTTATGGACTATGACTTGGTGAGGGAATCATTATTGATTGAAGGCTAAACAGAACCCGCATGATAGGCTGTAGCCTTATCTGGTTACAGCCTATTCTCTTGCGTCGATTCAGGCGGAGGCGGTTTTCTTATCGATATCATTCATCACCCAGCGCCATACAATAATCAGGGCCAGCAGCGAAACAGCAACAGAGATATTAAACACGATTGTTGGTCCCGCACCTTCCCAGAGATAGCCGCTCAAAACGGTTCCGAACGCACCGCCAAAGCCAAAACTCAGGCTACTGTAGAGTGCCTGCCCCCTGCCCTGGTGCCGCCCGGTGAAGTAGTGGTGCACCAGGTGAATGGCTGCCGCATGGAAGGTTCCAAAGGTGGCGGCGTGCAGGGTCTGTGCAAAAAACAGAATAACCAGCGAATCATTAAAGTGACCGATCAGGTACCAGCGCAATGCAGCCAGCAATAGGCTCATCATCAACACATTGCGCGCACCCATCGCTTTCAACAAGCGATGCATAAAGATAAAGACAATAACTTCCGCAATGACGCCCAATGCCCATAGTTGCCCGATCAGCGTTTTGCTGTAACCCAGCTCCTCCATGTAGATCGAGTAAAAACCATAGTAGACACCATGCCCTGCCTGCAGCAGAAAGCAGGCCATAAGAAAAGCCATTACAGTGGGTTTGCGGAGAACTGAAATAATACCCGGCTGCTCAACCGGATGAGGCTTTTGTGTGGGATCGGCAATCAGCAGGCTGGTAAACCAGATCACCCCATAGATTGAAAACAAGACAGGTAATACGGCTGCTGGCCCCTGCAGATCGACCAGCAGGCCCAGAACGAGTACCGTAACGATAAAACCGACCGAGCCCCATAAACGAATCTGTGCATAGCGGGTTATATCATCGCCCAGATAACAGAGCACAACGGCTTCAAACTGTGGCAACACAGCGTTCCAGAAAAAACTGAACAGAACCATGGCCAGGCCCAGCTCCCAAAAGCCTTGCAACCAGAACACGGCAATAAAGACGACGGTGGTAAGCAAGGCCCCCACACGCACAATGGCCATACGATGGCCAAGATGATCACCCAGCCACCCCCAGACAAACGGGGCAACAAACTTGGTCACCATGGGGATAGCCATCAACTGGCCTATCTGAATGGCACTGAAACCAAGACTCTTAAGATAGAGCCCCCAGTAAGGCACCAGCACACCCAAGGCTGCAAAGTAGAAAAAATAGAAGCCCGAGAGGCGCCAGTAAGGCATAGCGTTCAATGCATGAGTGCAATAAAAAAAATGGCAACAGGTCACATTAGACCTGTCAACAGAATCAGGGTGATGCAGGAATATCCGGTGTAGTGCACTGAACATCACCATTTTGAGCGCGATGACGCAACAGGTGATCCATCAATACCAAGGCCAGCATCGCCTCAACAATGGGAGTGGCACGAATACCTACACAGGGATCATGCCGGCCTTCAGTGATCACCTCTACCGGGTCACCCGCAAGATTCACACTACGACCCGGCAACCTTAGACTAGAGGTTGGTTTAAAGGCCACACTGGCCAGGATATCCTGACCACTGGAGATACCACCCAGAATGCCACCGGCATGGTTACTGAGAAAACCTTCAGGGGTCATCTCATCCCGATGCACAGTCCCTTTTTGATCGACACAATCAAAACCTGCACCAATCTCTACACCCTTGGCGGCATTGATACTCATCATGGCATGGGCAATATCGGCATCCAGTCGATCAAAAATCGGCTCACCCAAACCTACCGGAATTCCGCTTGCCACAACATTGATGCGCGCACCGACAGAGTTGCCTTCTTTGCGCAAAGCATCCATATATTTTTCAAGCTCGGGCACTTTATCAGCGTCGGGACAGAAAAAGGGGTTCTGTTCAACCTGTTCCCAATCCAGCTTATCGATACGAACAGGACCCAGCTGTGACAGGTAGGCACGGATCTCAATACCGTGCTGCTCTTTCAGAAACTTTTTGGCAATAGCACCCGCAGCAACCCGCATGGCAGTTTCACGTGCAGATGAACGGCCGCCACCCCGATAATCCCTAAACCCATATTTCTTGGTATAGGTGTAATCCGCATGACCAGGGCGGAAGCTATCCATGATCTTGGAGTAATCTTTTGATCGCTGATCCGTGTTCTGAATAATCAGTGCGATCGGTGTACCGGTGGTCTTTCCTTCGAATACGCCCGAGAGGATCTGCACCAGATCAGCTTCCCGACGCTGTGTTGTGTGTCGAGAAGTGCCTGGCTTGCGCCGATCCAGATCCGCCTGAAGATCCGCTTCGCAGAGCTCCAGCCCTGGGGGACACCCATCCACAATACAGCCGATCGCAGGTCCATGACTCTCGCCAAACGAGGTGACTGTGAAGAGTTTACCGTAGCTATTTCCAGACATATTAGTTTCGTGAATTCGGTCGGTAGTAATACCGGGATCAGCACTCAGCCCTATCCCGGTCGTTGATTATTTCAGCCAGCTATTGACCTGTATGAGATCTTCCTTGGAGAGTGTTCCCGTTGCCTGCTTCAATTGAAGTCCACTCAGAATAAAGTCATAACGCACTTTTGAAAAGTTACTGCGAGCACGGAACAGATCACGCTGGGCATTCAACACATCCACCATGGTACGGGTCCCCACCTCAAATCCAGCCTCGGTTGCTTCCAGTGCGCTTTGTGCCGAGATGGTACTGGCCTTCAGCGCTTCTACGGTACTGATGCTGGACATGACACCACGATAGGCATCGCGCACAGTGCGGTTCACAGAACGGCGCTGCTTATCCATATTCTGCTGAGCCGCCTCATAATCAAAGCGGGCCTGGCGGGTACGTGAATTGACGGCCCCACCGGTATAAAGCGGTACATTAAGCTGTAGACCAACTGTGGTGGTTTGTGAATCGGCACCCGTGGCACTGCTGCTCAGGTTGAGCGCATGAGAACCCACAAGATCAACAGTTGGTGAGTCACCTGAGTCCTGTACATCAATAGTCATTCGGGCAATGGCAACGCCATATTGAGCAGCCTGTAGCGCAAGATTTTGGGTCTGTGCTGTTTCTGCCCACTGCTCTGGATTCTGTGGTTCAGGGGGGGCAAGTGGCAGATCGGATGTCAATGGGGCCAGCTGATCAACTGACTCAAAGACAATCTCCTGCTGAGCTTCCCAGGCATTAGCCAGGGTATTTTCGGCCTGGATCAGATCAGCTCTGGATTGATCAAAAGCGGCCTGCGCTTCATGCACATCCGTGATGGCAATTAACCCCACTTCAAAACGCTGTTTTGATTGATCAAGTTGTCGTGCAATTGCTGCATTTTCAGCTTTAGCAAACTCCAGCATATCCTGGGCAGATAAGACGTTGAAATAGGCCTGGGCCACACGAAGAATCAGATCCTGCTCTTCGGCCGCATAGGAGACCTCGGCCTGGGCAATCTGCTGATCAGCCTGTTCAAGCTGAATACCATACTCTTTCCGATAGACGGACTGAGAAAGATTCAGAGCCAGACTCGCAGTCCCATAATGATTCAGGCTGGAACCCGATGCAGAGTGATTCACATCAGAGCGCAATAGATTCGCGCTACTGGTCAGATTCAGACTTGGCAAAAGGCGGGATTCTGCCTGTGGACGAGTCTCAAGGGCAGAATTGCGGGTGGCCTCAGCAGCCCGCAACTGGGGATCATGTTGCTGTGCTAACTCATACACCTGCAGGAGATTCTCTGCGCTGGCAGTAGAGATACCCAACATTGGCCCCAGTAACAGTGGCAACAACAATTTTTTCATATCAAATCCTGCAACAGAATCGGGAATCCAAGAATTATATCACTAACTAATATCAGTCTGGCGGCTTATTCTTCCATCGGAGGCACAAGTAGCTGAGGGTCAATCTGAAATTTATGGAAATTCATGCGCCAATCCAGATGTGGCCCTGTGACCCGTCCTGTGGCCCCTACCTTGGCAATCGGATCACCCTGCTCGATTCGGGCGCCCTCTTTGACCAGTATCTCACTCAGATGAAGAAAAGATGATGACAGATGCTGCCCGTGATCAAGAATCAGCGTACCCCCGGAAAAAAACATGTCCGGATGAGCCAGTGTTACGATGCCATCAGCCGGGGCACGAACCAGAGTTCCGGTAGGCACCGCCACATCGACACCAAAATGAGGCCGTCGCGGTTTGCCGTTGAGGATTCGCTGACTGCCATACACACCAGATATCCGCCCTTTTACCGGCCAAACCCAGCCAGAGAGATAATCTGTCCGCTCATCATCACGGTTCCGGGCTTTTTTCACCAGAGCAGACTCCTTGCGGATTCGCTCATAATCCATCTTCTCAGGTGTAACCTTGCGCTTCGGAAGATTATCTATCCGCTGTATCTTGTAGTCGCGCTTAGAAATCTTCAGTTGCTTATTTTCAATCCGTCCATCGGGATAAATCAGTTGCAACTGACTTTTGGCTGCATGATCCCGATCAAAGCCAATAACAAAGTACCCCTGACCAGACACCTGGATTGAAAGCTTGTCCAGTTTAATACGGGTACCCGGCAAGGTCTTACCCACTAGCAGGCCACCCTGCACATAACGCCCATCAAGGGTATAGTTTGCAAAAACCGGTGAGAAATAAAGCAAACTGCATATAAATAGCAGCAAAAAAATAGGGTTAAAGATCCGTTTCATTTTTCGATATCTTAGTTTGCGAGCTATCCAGGGAATATATGCCCCTTAAACCCAAGCAATAGAGTGTGACGGCGACATTCAATGTGCAATCGCCAGGCGATGCCTACCCAATGTGCCAGTTACCCATCATTTTATGGTAAAACAAAAGACCATTCACCCGTTCTCTGACTATGGATAACCCGGTCCGTTCCCCAGCAAAGTAGTTTTATGACAGATAATCGCCTGACAGAAGAAAACATCCGCACCCGACGTTACAGCTGGTCTGAAGTGGTGGATATGGTTTTTCAGCACCGTAGCGAACTGGTTAAGGCCAATATCATCGCCATTCTGGGCACAATTATTACGGTGCCTATACCCTTGTTAATCCCACTGTTGGTGGATGAGGTACTACTGGATAAACCCGGACCCAGCGTTCCTTTTATGAACAGTCTGTTTCCTGAATCCTGGCATTCGCCCCTGCTCTACATCTTAGTGATTCTGCTACTGACGATGCTAATGAGACTGGCCTCTTTGGTTTTGGGTGTGTGGCAAATGCGGCAGTTTACGATCATATCCAAGGATGTCACCTTTAGAATCCGGCGCAGCCTGTTACAGCGGCTGGAACGGGTCTCTATGGCCGAGTATGAAACGCTGGGCAGCGGTACTGTTGCATCCCACCTCGTAACCGATATAGATGCCGTTGACAGCTTTCTGGGTGTTGCCACGAGCAAATTCCTTGTGGCCGTTTTAAGCATTGTTGGAACAGCTGCTGTACTACTCTGGATGCACTGGCAGCTGGCCATTTTCATCCTGCTTCTCAATCCCGTCGTCATCTGGATCACCACCGTATTTGGGCACCGGGTCAAGGTGCTAAAACGCAAGGAGAACAGCGCCTACCAGGCGTTTCAGGAGAGTCTGGCAGAGACACTGGACGCCATTCAACAGATACGCGCCAGTAACCGGGAGAAGCACTATATCCAGCGTATCATCGACAAGGCAGATCACATCCGCCAGCACTCTGCGGCCTTTACCTGGAAAAGCGATGCCGCCCAACGCCTCTCGTTCACCACCATTCTGTTTGGGTTCGATTTCTTTCGTGCACTCAGTATGGTCATGGTGCTTTTCTCAGGTCTGAGTATTGGTGAGATGCTGGCCGTCTATGCCTATCTCTGGTTCATGATGGCCCCCTTGCAGGAGATCCTGGCGATCCAGTACTCCTACAACGCCGCCAAGGCAGCGCTGGAACGGATCAATCAACTGATTCAGATTGATCTGGAACCCCGATACCCGCACCAGGCAAATCCCTTCGAAAACAACTCAACAACCGATTTACGCCTGGAAAACATCTGCTTCCGCTATGGCGATGGCCCCCTGGTTTTGGATAATCTTTCACTGACTATCAAGGCGGGAGAGAAAATAGCACTGGTCGGGGCTAGCGGTGGCGGAAAGACCACGCTGGTACAGATTATTCTCGGCCTCTACCCACCTGAATCCGGCACTATCTTTTTCAATGATATACCGGTAACAGAGATCGGCATGGACAAGGTCAGAGAGAATGTCGCCACCGTTCTTCAGCAACCCGCCCTATTTAACGACACGGTACGCATGAATCTAACCCTGGGTAAGCCTTATAGTGATGAAAAACTCTGGAGGGCGCTCGAAATCGCCCAACTGGATGAGACGATCAGGGATCTGGAGCTGAGGATGGATACAAGGGTGGGTCGAGACGGCATTCGACTTTCAGGTGGTCAACGCCAACGTCTGGCTATTGCCCGCATGGTGCTTACCAATCCCAAGCTGGTTATCCTTGACGAGGCTACATCGGCGCTGGATACAACAACCGAGCAACACCTGCATGAAGCGCTGCAACGATTCCTCAAGGGGAGAACCACGCTGATCATCGCTCACCGGCTGAGTGCGGTTAAACAGGCCGATCGGGCTCTGGTCTTCGAAGATGGCAAGATTATTGAGCAAGGCAGCCATGATGAGCTGATCAATAACCAAGGACTCTATGCCTCGCTTTATGGCAGACAGGAAACCTAAACCGTTTCAGCAGACACACCGCTCCCGGCCATCCTTGATCTCGGATCAAGCATCCTGCTCCACCCTACCTCCTCCTTCCATGGAGTCGTCCGTGGCATACGTCCATCCCTGGCATCGCCGCTCCCGGCCATCCTTGGCCTGCGCGGCATACGTCCATCCCTGGCATCGCCGCTCCCGGCCATCCTTGGCCTGCGCGGCATACGTCCATCCCTGGACATAAAAAAGGGAGCCGAAGCCCCCTTTTGGATCACATGATCACTAAATAATCAGCCTTCACCTTCGGTAATGGCTTTCATACTCAGTCTTACACGACCCTGCTTATCAACTTCAAGCACTTTGACCTTAACCACATCACCTTCGGCCAGCTTATCGCTTACCTTTTCAACCCGCTCTTCGCAGATCTGGGATATGTGAACCAGGCCATCACGACCAGGCAGAATGGTGACAAAGGCACCGAAGTCCATCAGACGAGCCACTTTACCCTCGTAGATCGCACCGACTTCAACATCAGCCGTAATCAGCTCAATACGTTTTTTGGCATCTTCACCAGCGGCCTTATCAACAGAGAAGATCTTGACCATACCATCATCCGTTACATCGACGGTGGCGCCAGTCTCTTCAGTGATAGAACGGATGGTGGTGCCACCCTTGCCGATCACATCACGGATCTTGTCAGGGTCAATCTTAATAGTGATGATACGTGGCGCATGTTCAGACATCTCTTCACGATGACTGTTAATGGCCTTGTTCATCTCTTCAAGAATGGTCATACGACCCTCTTTGGCCTGACCCAGAGCGATCTCCATGATCTGCTTGGTGATACCTTCAATCTTGATATCCATCTGCAGGGCGTTAATACCTGAAGCGGTACCCGCCACCTTAAAGTCCATATCACCCAAGTGATCTTCATCACCCAGGATATCGGTCAAAACGGCAAAGGCATCATCTTCTTTGATCAGGCCCATGGCCACACCAGCGACAGGTGCTTTCAGTGGTACGCCTGCGTCCATCAGTGCCAGACTGGTGCCACAAACTGAAGCCATTGAGCTTGAACCATTAGACTCGGTGATCTCAGAGACCACACGGATTGAGTAAGGGAACTCCTCGAGTGTCGGCATGCAGGAGAGCACACCACGTTTTGCAAGGCGACCATGGCCAATCTCACGACGCTTTGGAGAACCGACACGCCCCGTTTCACCAACACAGAAGGGAGGGAAGTTATAGTGCAGCATGAAGGGTTCGCGATAGGAACCTTCCAATGCATCAATAATCTGCGAATCACGCTCAGTACCCAAGGTGGTCACTACCAGGGCCTGTGTCTCACCACGAGTGAAGAGTGCTGAACCATGGGTACGGGGAAGTACGCCGGTACGCACAGTAATGGGACGAACTGTCTTGGTGTCACGACCGTCGATACGTGGCTCACCAGAAAGAATACGGCCACGAACAACGCGCTTCTTCAGTTTGCCTATAGCATCTTTAACTTCACTTTCACTCCATTTGGCGTCATCACCAGAGCAGAGGGCCTCAACTGCCGCTGCGGTAGCCGCATCAGCCAGCGCATAACGCTCCATCTTATCGGCAACTGAGTAAGCCTGAGTGATCGAATCACTGGCAGCAGCAGCAACGGCTTCTGTCAGCGCGGAATCTTCGGTAGGAACCGTATATTCCATAATTGGTTTGCCAACTTCAGCTGCCAATTCCTTTATCGCGGTGATAGCGGTCTGCATCTGCTCATGACCAAACAGCACGGCACCCAGCATGACCTCTTCCGAAAGCTCACGTGCCTCCGACTCAACCATCAATACGGCATGCTCTGTACCTGCAACAACCAGATCCAGATCACTCTCATCATTGAGACCCGTGCTGGAAGCGTTCAACAAGTAATTGCCATCTTTATAGCCAACACGTGCCGCGCCAATAGGTCCATTAAATGGCAGACCAGAAATCGACAGGGCAGCAGAAACACCAATCAGCGCTGGAATTTCAGGATCAACCTCAGGATTAAGCGACATTACCGTACAGATGATCTGTACTTCGTTAGTGAAGCCTTTTGGAAACAGCGGACGAACAGGACGATCAATCAGGCGACAGGTGAGAATCTCTTTCTCGGCGGGACGCCCTTCACGGCGGAAAAAACCACCGGGTATCTTGCCTGCTGCGTAAGTCTTCTCCTGATAATCTACAGTCATCGGGAAGAAGTCGCGACCTTCAATGGCTGATTTGGCACCTACCACGGTGCACTGCACCACGGTTCCTGCCATATCTATCATAATCGCTCCATCAGCCTGGCGGGCGATCTCCCCTGTCTCTATGCATACGGTATGTTCGCCGTACTGAAATACTTTCTTAATGGGGGTCACATTCGTGTCCTCAAAGTTGGTTCAGGTTCAGATTAACGACGCAGGCCAAGACGTGAAATTAATGAGCGATAACGCTCAGCATCTTTGGACTTCAGATAGTCCAGTAGCTTGCGGCGAGAGTTCACCATACGCACCAGTCCACGACGCGAATGATGATCGTGTTTGTGGGCAGCGAAATGCTCGGTAAGCTGGTTGATGCGTGCGGTCAGCAGGGCAACCTGGACCTCAGGGGAACCGGTGTCGTTCGCAGCCTGTGCATATTCGTCAACAATCGCCTTTTTCTGTTCTGCATTAAATGCCATGTTCATTTCCTCACTGTAAGTAAATAGAAAATCCGCGCCCGACAAGTGGGATCAGACGGCGGACAATACCCGCATAAGCGAGCGGTTTGGATCACCGCGCAGCCAGGCAAGGCCGCTTGGGATCAGTAAACGTGGGATTATGATGGGTTTTGTCTCGTCAATCAAATGGTTGCGACTTATTCCGCCATTAAACGGCTATATCATCCGTTTTGGAGCGACTCGCCCATCATCCAGTATCTCACCTACACCCAGAAATTTATCCAGGTGATCATAAATTCTAACGCGACCCTCTGTAGGCGCCTTTGGCACAATAACCGGTTGCCCCTGCCCTAAGTAGAAAGCCGCATCACTACTTAAACGTACTTCGGGCCAATCAATAAGCGCGCTATCCACAGGCAACAGCAAGGCGTCCAACGCGTCTTTCCCCGATTCCGCGATACGCTCTAGCGTCTTCATGTCAACCATCGCCTCGCCAGAGAAAGGACCTACCTGTGTTCGCCTTAGCCCAATGACATGCGCACCGCAACCCAGTGCCTCGCCAATATCTTCAGCCAGGGTCCGAATATAAGTTCCCTTACTGCAATGCACTTCCAATTCAAACTCGGGCAACTCAGTGCCTAGCAGTTTTATCTCATGAATGGTCACTTTACGCGGCTCACGCTCAACCTCAACGCCTTCACGTGCGAGCTTATAAAGCCGCTCACCCTGGTGTTTCAGGGCAGAATACATGGGGGGAATTTGCGCAATCTCACCGAGAAATTGATCCAGTGCCGAGCGTACTGCCTCTAAGGTAACCGCATCAGTCGAGCGATGCTGAAGCAATTCACCTTCGGAATCACCTGTTGCGGTAGTTTCGCCCAGCTTAACCCTGACCCAATAACGCTTGTCAGCGTCGAGCAGGAAAGCCGAAACCTTGGTTGCGCCGCCAAAACAGATGGGTAGCAACCCGGTAGCCAATGGATCAAGACTTCCCGTATGTCCTGCCTTATTCGCGTAAAACAGGTGCTTCACCTTCTGCAAAGCCTTATTGGAGCTTTCACCTAACGGCTTATCAAATAACAGGATGCCCTGGACATTTCGTCCACGCTGACGTCTACGCCCCATCAATCACTTCGCTCATCATCTGATTCATGATGATCTGACTGCACAGCCTGCTCAATCAAACTGGAAAGACGACTGCCCCTCTCAATGGAGTCATCATGAACAAAGTGCAATTCTGGCACAATGCGCATGCGAATCCGTTGAGCCAGTTCATGACGCAATTTTGGAGCCGCCTGTTTCAGCGTCTTGGTCACGGCCTGTTGATCCAACTCACCACCGAGGAAGGTAAAAAACACCTTGGCGTGAGAAAAATCACGGGCCACCTGAACCGCCTGAATGGTTACCATACCCAGCTTTCTGACATCAAAGCTTGTACGGACCAGCTCAGCCAATTCACGCTGAACCTGCGCACTTACCCGGTCAGTTCTTTTAAACTCACGCGCCATTAGTTAATTCGCCCAGCGTTACAGTTGGCGTGCAATTTCTGTACGCTCAAATACTTCGATCTGATCACCAGGCTGAACATCATTGTAGTTTTTCACACCAATACCACACTCGGTACCCGACTTCACTTCCATTACGTCGTCTTTAAGCCTGCGAAGTGATTCCAGCATGCCCTCGTAGATAACCACGTTGTCACGCAATACACGAATTGGATTATTCCGTTTGACCGCACCCTCAACTACCATACAACCAGCGATCGCACCCAGCTTGGAAGAGCGGAACACATCCCGCACCTCGGCCAGACCAACAATCTCTTCGCGCACTTCAGGTGAAAGTAGACCAGACAATGCACTCTTCACATCATCGATTACTTCATAAATGATGCTGTAGTAACGAATATCCAGACCACGATCTTCCGCCGCACGACGGGCAGCTGCATCGGCACGTACATTAAAGCCGATAACAAAAGCATCTGAAGTTGCTGCCAGATTGATATCCGTCTCGTTGATACCACCGACTGCGGAGGCAACAACTTTAACCTTCACTTCATCTGTAGAGAGTTTCATCAGCGACTCACGCAACGCCTCGACACTACCCTGTACATCTGCCTTGATAATCAGATTGATAATGCCAACATCACCTTCCGACATCTTGGCAAAGAACTCATCCAGCTTGGCGGCTTTCTGAGCAGCCAAGCGATTATCACGGTTAGTCTCCTGACGCATAGCCGCCAGCTCACGTGCTTTTCGCTCGTCGGCTACAGCGATAACATCATCACCTGCGTTGGGTACGCCGGAAAGACCGAGCACCTCGACAGGAATAGAGGGGCCAGCCGAATCAATCGGCTGTCTATTTTCATCCAGCAACGCACGAACCCGGCCAAACTCCTGACCGCATACCAGCATATCGCCTTTCTTGAGATTACCTGACTGAACCAGAATGGTCGCAACGGAGCCACGCCCTTTATCAAGACTGGATTCCACAACGATACCGCGGGCAGGACCATCAGACACAGCTGTCAGTTCAAGCACTTCGGCCTGTAACAGAATCGAGTCAAGCAACCCGTCTACGCCATCACCCGTTTTGGCTGACACTTCAATGAACTGAACATCGCCACCCCAATCTTCAGGAATGACCTCATGCTGGGAAAGCTCCTGCTTAACCCGATCGGGATTTGCCTCGGCTTTGTCCATCTTGTTAACAGCAATAATCATGGGAACGCCAGCCGCCTTGGAGTGCTGAACGGCCTCAATCGTCTGCGGTTTCACGCCATCATCAGCAGCAACCACCAGCACCACGATATCTGTTACTTTCGCACCTCGAGCCCGCATGGCAGAAAATGCAGCATGCCCCGGTGTATCAAGGAATGAAATCATGCCGTGATCTGTTTCTACATGATAAGCACCAATGTGCTGCGTAATACCACCTGCTTCACCCGCTGCAACACGACTGCTTCTGATATAATCAAGCAGTGATGTTTTACCATGATCAACATGACCCATAATGGTAACAACCGGCGCCCGATGCACTAAGTCGCCCTGGATTTCATCCAGTGAACTCATCACTTGGGCTTCGATACTTTCATCTTTCTTGGTTACGGCGACATGCCCCAGCTCTTCAACAACCAGGGTAGCGGTATCATGATCGAGTGGCTGATTGATGGTGACCATCATGCCCATTTTCATGAGCTCCTTGATAACCGCAGCCGCTTTCAATGACATCTGTGATGCCAGCTCTGCAGCAGTGATGCTATCAGGCACTTCGATCTCTCTTACTACGGGTGCCGTAGGTTTAACAAAACCGTGCTGGGAATCAGACTGTGCTGGCGTCGCTCTGCCGCGAGAAGATTTACCTTTTCTACGACCACGCTTATCAGCAGAGACATGTAGCTTGGTACGACTATCACCACCACCCTCTTTTTTGCCACGGCCAGCCTGAGAACGACCCTCTTTCTTGTTGGCCGAACGCTTTGCTCCACGCTCTTCACTCTCTTTAGCAGGTGCTGCTTTCTTTTCCACTACAGGAGGTGTAACAATTTCGTCTGCAACAGGCACTGTTTCTGGCTCCGGAATCACTTCCTCGACCTTCTTATCCTGTTCAGCCAAGAGACGCTTGGCCTCTTCAGCCTCTTGGCGCGCTTTCTCTTCTTCTTCGCGCAGCCGTGCCTCTTCTTCCAGACGTTTGTTCTCTTCTTCCTTACCCTTATTCAGTTCAGCCTGCCTTAAAGCCTCTTCAGCATCACGACGCGCCTGATCATCAGCTTCAATCTGTTGGCGCTTTGTCGCTTGCTCTTCAAGCGCCTTTACAGCCTGTTCAGCATCCTGCAGGGTTTTTTCATCTTCACTGGCCGTCCCACGCTTGACATAGGTACGTTTGCGCCTAACTTCAACGCTTACAGTCTTAGCTGCTGCTCGTGGAGTACCTCGCCCACCTGGGCCACGCCCACCCGCTGCTGGCTGCTGAAGTTCACTAACTGTCTTGCGTTTCAGTGTGATCTTTTTTGGGCCACTAGTATTTTCACTGTCATCTTTTTTACCATGACTTTCGCGTAGATGGCCCAACAATTTGGCTTTCTCAGTTACGCTGATTAAATCATCAGAACTGCTTTTAACTACACCAGCATCTTTAAGCTGGGTAAGCAGGCGCTCTTCTTCAATACCAACATCTTTGGCGAGCTGCCTTACCGTTACATCACTCATAGGATAGTACCTCCGGCAACCTTAGCTCTGCTGCTCATCTGCGAACCAGGGAGCACGGGCCGTCATAATCAACTGGGCCGCTTTCTCCTCGTTCATGCCATCAATTTCCATCAATTCATCAACCGATTGTTCAGCCAAGTCTTCCATAGTGCATATCTCCCGGCTGGCCAATTCATAAGCCAAATCAGAATCCATGCCATCCATAGCCAGAAGATCTTCAGCAGGCCCATCACCCATGGCCTCTTCTTTGGCAATCGCTTGAGTCAATAGAATCTCTTTTGCCCTGTCGCGCAGCGCATCAACAATATCCTTGTCAAACTCCTCAATCTCCAGCATCTCACTGATTGGCACATAAGCCACTTCATCCAGCGTAGAGAACCCTTCCTGTACCAGGATCATGGCGACCTCTTCATCCACATCAAGCTGTGCCATAAAGTTTTCTACATATTCACGGATCTCAGCCTCACTCTGGGCTTCAGCATCCGCTTCATTCATGACATTCAGTTCCCAACCCGTTAGCTCACTTGCCAACCGAACATTCTGTCCACCTCGTCCAATCGCCTGAGACAGATTCTCTTCACTTACGGCAACGGTCATGCTGCCCGAGTCTTCGTCAACAACAATAGACGCAACATCCGCCGGTGACATGGCATTAATAACAAACTGGGCAGGATTATCATTCCATAGAATGATATCGACACGCTCACCGTTAAGCTCATTTGAAATTGCCTGTACGCGTGAACCACGCATACCAACACAGGCACCAACAGGATCGATGCGCTGGTCATTGGTTTTCACCGCGATTTTTGCACGCAGACCGGGATCACGAGCCGCGCCCTTAATCTCGATCAAGCCTTCGCCTACCTCAGGAACTTCCAGTTTAAACAGCTCAATCAGAAGCTCGGGACAACTGCGGCTGACAAAAAGCTGCGGGCCACGCTGCTCTGAGCGTACTTCATAGAGATAGCCTCTAAGACGGTCTCCAGAGCGAACCGGCTCGCGAGGTATCATCTGGTCACGAAGAACAATCGCCTCGGCATTGCCTCCCAAATCCAGAGTCACATTCCCCCTATCGACGCGTTTAACAATACCCGTCACCAGATCACCTATGCGTTCCTGGTAGGCCTCGACGACCTTCGCGCGCTCGGCTTCCCTAACCTTCTGCACAATGACCTGTTTTGCTGTCTGAGCGGCAATGCGTCCGAACGCGATGGAATCCATAGGCTCTTCAATGAACTCACCAGCTTCTATCGATGGGACGCTTTTCTGTGCATCTTCGAGCATAATCTCTATTTCAGGATTAAACTCTTCACCCTCTTCGACCTCAGTGATCACTTCCCAACGACGGAAACTAGTGTAATCACCCGTTAACCGGTCAACCTCAACACGCACACTGATGTCACCACCATGCTTTTTACGGGTAGCGGAAGCAAGAGCGAATTCGATAGCCTCGAATATCACCTCTTTTTCAATATCCTTTTCGTTGGACACGACATCAACGACAAGCAGAATTTCTTTATTCATCTGTCTCAACCCAATCAGAATTCAGGCACTAATCGCGCTTTATCAATCAAATCCAGTGGCAGAGCGGTTTCTTCACCATCCACTGCCACCAGAACGTTCCCATCCCGCACACCATTCAAGACGCCTTCATAGCGTCTTCTGTCATGCAGTTTTGTGCGCAGCCTGACATTGACTCTGTGGCCAGCAAAACGCACATAATCTTTCTCGAAAAATATGGGCCTATCCAGGCCTGGCGAGGAGACTTCAAGACTGTAATTCTCCTGGATGGGATCCTCCACATCCAATACGCCACTTACTTGGTGACTGACCTTGGCACAATCGTCCACGCCGATTCCATGTTCATGATCGATATAGATACGAAGCAGGCTACCGCCTTTCCCCTGACTCAGGTACTCGACACCAACCAACTCATAACCCAGCGGCTCTACAGCTCCCAGGATCATCTCTATCAATTTATCAGACGCAACAGCCATGCTTACAAGTCAAAAACCAGAAACAAAAAAAGGGCCATTGGCCCACTTCTAATATGTACCTGCCATACAGGTACGCCACTTACTTATCGGCCCAACTCAAGAGATACGCCAATAAAAAAACCCCACGGTTGGGGGGCTCCTTAACGCTAAGGCATCGACCCTTATAATCTATCCGCAAGTACAACGGACATTTTAAGGAACCGCAACCCTACACAAACTCTAGGTATTATATATCAAGGCGGTACTCCATGCAATTTGTCGATGCAAGAAATAGTGCATACAAAGGCAAGCTCAAACCACCCACATTTCAGCATTTTTTGATACCGTATAATTCGATGGAGAGCGTTAAGTATGTTTTGCAGAGGGGCACACAAAACGCGCATTAGCAGCCCTTTCATTTTGGGGGTGACAGATGCCTGAGACGGTAGCATCGACCCCGGCACTTGCGATACCGCTCAGCTAATCGCCCCCTTTCCGGACCTATAGTGAACTTTCCCACCCATGTCGCCCTAGCACCAGGGCGAATATCGGAACAGCGTCCGTCAAGGTGCTTGTCGAACCGTTTTTTGGATGTCGTAGGCTCGAATGTGCTTTTATTTTAGGCACAAAAAAAGACCGCACTTTGGC
>ATLU01000039.1_pt1 | contig 65060 bp, 61 predicted proteins | sample 178751 | NCBI WGS metagenome assembly ATLU01 (sample SAMN02211837, study PRJNA209200) | bioreactor metagenome | isolation source: day 23 sample from continuous culture bioreactor inoculated with sediment... | place: Germany: Wadden Sea | collected 2011
GAGAAATCTAACACAAAAAATATATGAGCCTATATGATGAATTCCAATAAACAAGAGACTGATAATAAAAAGCGGGATGGACATACCCATTCTAATCACATGTGGATGATGGTTGCCTGTTGTGCAATACCCATTATTGGTTTTGTTGCAATAGGTTTTTTAGGTATCAGCTCTCCATCACTTGAAACACTAATTGCTGTTATATGTCCGATAGGTATGGTGGGGATGATGTATATGATGAACCGGGATAATAAAGCTGAAGAGAGCAATCGTTCTTGTTGTAGTACGAAGGCTAAGAATGAGGAAGCATCTGACAAAGAAGCGGAAGATCAGCCGATACCCATTCAACAAACCAGTACCTTAAAGGCATAAGCCTCACCTGGCTTTATGGTTATCCAAATTCACAATCAAGTTTGGTTTAGTGGTAAGCGTAAAATGGCGGAAAACAAGATTGAAAAATTAACAACGATTAAACTACTGATCGCATGAAACCTTTAATAGTGGTGCAAATATATTCGGTGCTTTTGTTATTTAGCTTGTCATCAATGGTTTTTGCAGAGAAGCCTGGTAGAGGACTTGCCCCGGTACAAGGAAATCAAATTGCCAAGGACTTTTCGTTACTTGACATAGCAGGAAAGGCGCATGGTTTGTCTGATTATCGCGGCCGTGTCTTGATTGTTAATTTTTGGGCTACATGGTGCCCACCTTGCAGGGAAGAAATGCCCTCTATGCAGCGAGCGTGGGAACAATTAAGGGATGATAATGTTGTCATCCTTGGGATTAATGTTGGAGAAGATAAGGAGGCAATCCTTCGGTTCACCGCTGAGTACCCGGTGACATTCCCTTTATTGATGGATCAAGATTCCAGAGTAAGTAATGAATGGTCTGTCCTGGGACTGCCGTCCACTTTCGCCATTGATCCATCAGGAAAGATAGTCTATCGGGCTTTGGGTAGTCGAGAATGGGACAATCCTGACCTATTGAATGCAATCAGAACCTTAAATTATTGAGCTATTATTTTAAATAGAATCGAGCAGTATAGCTGAATTGACTCAAATTAGATGTAGCCGTAAGGAACGTTGACTCATATTTAAAGACGCGGGAAAAAACGACATCCGTATCTGGGTCAACGGTGGCTATCTTTCGTACACGACAGCCAACTTCAATGGCCTGCAACTCTAGGGAGAATTCCAAGCGTCGTTTGTCGGCAGCAAGGATGATCCCGATGGGAAAACAGCTGGCCGCATAGACGCGGAAGGCGCTGTTCTCTCGGAAGCGTATCTGCATACGATCTCAACAACACCCGGTTCAAGGGCGGCCGTCAGCATTACACCTCGCCACTGGTGGCCAATTCCGGATCGAGACTGCTCAAGTAATCGCTTGAGATGTAGTCCCTGAAGAATACCGATATCCCCAATACCGAAGTGACCACCGGTTGGGTGTCGAAATACCAGACCCGTACCGACAAGTCTTCCTATGGCGATAATGCGTTTGTCAAATTCGAGATCAACGGCACGGGAAGGCCCGGTGACTTTTACGATGTCGGGGATGATGGCATGTGGATCCTGTCGCTGAAGAATTCATCCCTTGGGGGACTGGATGTTCAGGCGCAGTACGCCAACGTTGTCGACGAGGTGCGGGGGATTTACGCGGATGCGAAGTACAGTTTTGACGCCGCCTACAGACCCTATGTGGCCGCGCAGTACTACCATACCGACTGGGATGATGCGGCCATGGAGAACAACGACCTGATCGGCCTGAAGGCCGGTGTACGCCTGCCGGCGTTGGCAGGTGTCGATCTGTTTGCCGGCTATACGACGGCCGGTGGCAATACCGGTGATGCACGGGTTTTCCGTGGCCTGGGACCGGGTGCCTATTACAACTACACAGCGACCACAAAAACAGCGGGTGCTGGTGCGTTTGAGGCGGGCACGGACACCTATCAGCTCGTTTACAATCGAGTAGAATAGTTTCAATATATGTGGAATTGTTACAATCGGACTGTGCTGGATTTGTGCTAAATCGCAGGCACACTCAATCGTAAGTTATTGATAAGTCAACTACGGCAAGAAATGGGCAAGCGACGCAAGTGACTGATTAATAAATAAAAACAACTTTCATGTGATGGCTACGAACCAGGTGGTCGGAGGTTCGAATCCTTCCGGGCGCGCCATATTAAACAAAGGCTTACGAGAAATCGTGAGCCTTTTGTTTTTTCTAGCGTAGAGAAATCGTAGAGCGTTTCCCTACGATTTTCCATTGCCGGTCAATCTGAGCCGCCGCATGGGCCAAATGCTCTGGCGCAAGATGGGCATACCGCAACACCATCTCATACGACTTCCAACCACCTAACTCCATCAGCTCCTGAAGACTGGTTCCGTTCATCACATGCCAACTGGCCCAAGTGTGCCGAAGATCATGAAAACGGAAATCCTCAATACCTGACTTGTTTAATAGTCGCTTCCACGAAGAACCTACCCGATCCATGCGTTTACCGTTATAAGTAAAACACCATTGAAAGTGTTGGCCCCTCACCGACCGTAGTGCCAGCAGTGCCTCTTGATTGAGGGGTATGCCACGACCCTCACCGTTCTTTGTTGTACCCGGTTCAAGCCATGCCACCCGTCTTTCAAAATCCACTCGCCGCCACTCCAAGCCCAGGATCTCCCCCATACGACACCCCGTTGATAAAGCATACCGGATGACCGGTGCCAAATGCTCGGGGGCCGCTTGGAGCAGTCCGTCAGCTTGCTCCCGTGTCAAAAAACGAATTCGCCGTTTAGGTTCTCTCAGCATACGCAGCTTTGAAAACCGATCCAGCCATCCCCACTCATCACGAGCCAGATGCAAGATACGACGAACCACTTCCAGGGCACGGTTAATGGTCGCGTTTGCTACGCCATCGATATCCCGTCGATGGTTGATAAACGGCCAGAGACTATCCATGTTGACGGCCTCCAGCGGTTTATCAGAAAGGTAAGGATGCAGTTGTCGTAAGTGGGCTTTATCGTCATCCAGCGTTCGCTTATCTGCATACTCCTGTAGATAGCGTTTGACGGCATCTTGCCAACTGCGATTAACATCCGTTCCTCGTCTTGCTGCCTCATAGGCTTTCACCTTTAGGCGGATCAAAAACTCCTCTGCATCTTTCAGCTCTCTAAGCCGAGTGCTTTGGCATACTCGGCGTCCAGTGGGCAGGATGATGTCAACCCACCAGTAGGGAGAGTCCTTGCGTTGATAGAGTCCTCTTTCACGGGCCATATTGCCTCCTTGCTGGCCCACTCTCGCCGCTTATACTCGTCCAACCAGGCGTCCAGATCAAGCACATCATAGACGCAGCGCCGCCCGATCTTGATAGGGCGAGGGCCGACTTGGGTAAGCAGCGTGACCCCAATGCCCAGATATTGCGCGGCTTGCAGCTTGGTGAGGCCACGTGCCGGGGGCAAGGATAAGGTGGCCTCTGCGCGTTCATTCGCCATCGCTCCGTCTCCGGTATTCCCGCGCTACAGCCGCATCCGCCGGGTGAGGTTTACCCGCGACAGGCGGATTGAGCATGGTGCCATAACGACGGGCCTTGAGCCGGACCTTCTGTTCGACATAATCCTCAAAGGCTAATCCAGTGTAATGGGCGCGGGACTCATGAAAATCTCTTGCTGCCTGAAGATAGACCGGTGCGCCGGAATAAGGATCAGTGATGCCTTCACGCGCCATGAAGGAGGTGAGGCCGCTCAACCCATTCACAAACAAGGACCGATCAGAAGGCGGTGTATCGGTAGGCGTATGTTGTCGCTGACAGCCTTGTTCGGTTCGCCAATCGGCCAACAGCATGGCATCCCAGAGTGGATGCAACGGCCAACGGCTTTGGGTCTTATCGGAGAGGGAAGGGCAGGTTAACCGCAGCCAGTCATTAACGGCATACGACCAGAGGCCCCCAAGTGCTGACAGAAGGGCGTTGAACGTCCGAATATCCAACTGGCGCAGGGCATTACGCCGAAACTGAAACTCTAGCCGCCAGACCTGATCGATGCCGTTCCAGCCATGATCCCGCCAAATGTCGTACAGGTATTCCTTGCCACTGGTTTTAATCTCCAGGGTCTTATCATAGAGTCGTGCGGAGAGGTCTCCCCCTTTGCCAATGGTGAGTCCACTGAATTGACGTTGAACGGAATAGGTATCAAAAAGCCGGGCACGAGTCACCCAATGGTTTTCAGGAAGGGTGCTAATGTCCGTGGCAGTGGTGAAGTCTACGCAAAGATCAACACGGCTTACAGTGGGGTCACCCTCGATCAGACCAAGTGAGCTGATGACACTGCTCAGATCAGCCTCCATAGCTTGAGGGCCTTCAAAGGTGAGGGGTTCACTGGCCAGTTGGACATAGGCTAAGGGGGTGCGAACTGAAGAAGATCCAGCAATCTGAATCCAGTACCAGCGATCATTCATGATGTACTTGTAAGGGTGTTTGCCACGATCACGCACATGAAAAAGATGATCACCTATCTCGTACTGTGCAAGGTTCTGACTCCCGGTTTCTCTGGATTGAGCCAGATCTTTTAACGCCTTGAGTCGGATATCAGCTTCATCGGAAAGAGTGCCGGGATAGGAGAGGTAGAGGCTATCAACCCCGACCCTAAAAATCCGAGTAGAGGATGGTTCCGTGCAATTAGCAGGTGTAGTGTTACTGGCCGGTACACCTGCACCATCAGGGTGGCCACTGCTCGCAGTGGGCGGCGTCCATCCGTCCGCTGCCCCCCGCTGCGCGGAGGCTCCATTTTTGTTCGTTTCGTGTGTTGTCATGCCGTAGCTCCATAAGTAATTGAATACGGCTGCTATTAGGAAACACAATTATTTGGCTTGGGGAGGAAGTGTAATGGCGTTCTCAGTTCCTTGACTCACGATTTCTCTTTTGGATCAATTTTTTAAGGCTGGACATGGGGTCTTTACCGTTATCGGGATAAACCTCCAAATCGTCTATGAAGAGGTCACATAGCTGATTGTGCGTGAGCGTATTTAAGCCGCAAGACTCTTCGAGCATCTCTAATATGAAACGCACATCATCAAGTTCTTGTTTAGGCCTAGTTGGTTTTGTTCGCGTAATGGCCTTTGCCAATGCATTCATGAAAGACTCATCACCAGCAAGCTGTGCTTGGCATATACGACGTGCAATAGGCTCTGCCTGAACTACAGATCGGTCTATTAGCACAGCTTGGAACAGAGACTCATCATTACCATTCGTAACCCTTTCCACTAGGGTGCTTACTGGAAGACTAAACATGGCCACGCCGTTGATATTGCCTATATGAGCCAAAAACAGGCCTAATAAGGTAGCGGCATCCTCATCGGTTAATCCCTCTGGCTCCCATTCATCGTCAGTTAATTCGAGGATTTCCTGTTGCGGATCTTCTTTCTTGGATGCGGTAATTACGGCAGCATCAAGTTTTGAGGCTACAAGAAACATTGCAATTATTTGGATGTACGTGAACTCGTAATACTTACCCCAAGACCCAGTTTTAGCAATTAGGACTTTTAATTTGTCTTTCTTTCTAGAGGCCTCCCTGCGTAGTTCCTCTTGTTCGTCCTTGAACTGGTGGTAGGCAACATAAAATTCGCGCAATTGCTGCCTTGAAAGTTTCCCAAATTCTTTTGATGTCATAGTCTGATTACGCTGAGTTCAATGCGGTCAGTTTGTTAACATTTTTTGATATTCAGCGCAGGCCTTATTCTTGGCTTCGAGCGCTTTGTCTGACCCTGACATTGCATCGAGTGTCAGAAGAGAGCACTTCTGCTTGGCATCCATAAGTTCTGATTCTCTTGCTGATGGGCGGCTTATCTTAGCAATTACAGGTTGGTAGGATGAGGCAGCCTGACAATACATGTTCTTCAGTTTCGAGTATCGCCAATGTTGCTGAGGTTTATTTTGAAGAGTAATACAGGTTTCAGTAAAGAACGATTTAGCAACTTCAGTACATTGAGAGAACCTGCCAATACTCGACTTTTGTCCTGAGCAGACAGAAGTATTTCGGATGCGCCATAGCTGATACTGGTAATCTAAGGTAACACCCTGATACTCGACGACCTGGGCTTGTATTTCAGTGCCGAGCATATCCGTCATTTGGTGATGAATAGGAGTGGCAATGCTGTCAAAGTAGATCGAAACTAATGCTGAAAGAGGATCCATCGTCTGATTCATCCAATATTATTGAATTAGGTGTTGTTGTTATCGACCAGCTGCGAAACGAAGATTGCCCCCAGAATCGCTGTAGGAACCCTTGTTGTAAGCTCAGGTGCTTTGTTGAAGCTTTATATATCCCCTTAACTGTTCAATCGAAAACATTGGTTTAGATTTATGAATAATTCGATGGCAATTGGCACAAAGAATACTCAACTCAGAAAATTTAGTTTTTTCGCCTTTTTTTAACTCTGAAACAGGTTTTGTATGGTGGCATTCGGCTACACCGTGACCAATGTCACCATAAACTTTATGGAAGTCAAAGCCGCAAGCTTCACATTCAAGTTTTCCTGTTTTCTTCAACACATCTGTTTTTTTCTTTTTACTGATAGAAGGTGAACGTTCTCGAATTTTATGAAGCTTTGTTAAAATCCGGCCTTCCTCAAATTCTTCCTCACCCACCTCATGCCCTGTTGGCCGAGATACCTCTGGTGAAGAGTTGATAATGGTCTGGCTAATTATGTGTAATTTTTCTTTATCCTGACTATATTCACTCCAGATTTCTTCCTCAAGCTTCCCTCCTGCTTTCAGGCCGGTTCCTGAATAGGATGGATCAAACCGTAGAAAATTACAGAGCTTCATATAGACCCCATTGGGATTTCGAAACGTGCTGTATTCAGATTTTTTGGGATGGATCGGAAGGGAATTAAGAAGATTGCTTAAAGCTATTATCTCTTCATTATCTTTACTGGATTTGCTTGGTGGAAGACGGAAATATAGATCAAGAGCCAAAATCAATTCATCACGTGTCCATTTAGGGTTCCTCATACTATTATATGTTCCTTCAGACTCTTGTTCCTTTCTTCCGTTGAGGTTATCAGATTTACAGCCTACAAAAAAGGCAATCATAATGCCTATAACGTGTCGCTATTAGATTGTTACTCACTAAAATGCCGTTTTCGATCTTTAATTTCAGTGCCTTTATGAGCGTTGGCAAGTATTGACGTGAGAGTGGGTCAGCTAACATATTGATTAATAATGAATTAAGCGCGACTACGAAACAAGTTCTCCTTGCGCAAAAAATGAAGAATAAACAATGACATACTGTTATTGCGTTTGGTGGAGTGCTTCCGAGCGTAGGAAAACTACTGTGGAGAATTGATTTCCCCTATTATTGGCGTTAAATATTCAGGTAAATACACAAAGGGGGTATGTGTAGAGGCTCTATGGCTAATGAAATCAGTAGAAAAATGGGTCGATGCATACTTCGATTACAGCAGTATGAAATACTGCTTAAAGCTATGCTTTCCAGCAAAGATCTCTATGTCTATGGGGATACAGGGAAATCCAATCACGAAGAACGTAAGAATGAAGTAGCAACCAAGACTCTCGGACAGTTAGTGGGCGAGCTAACTGGCTCGTATTTACTGAGTAAAGATGAAAGTAGAGAAGTTCGAGATAATGATGATGGTCAATTAGATCTATCCAGACATTCTTTTCGAATGCAGTGCTCTATGGATATTGAAGATGAACGCTATCAGAAAGTAGAAGCAGGCTTGAGACAGTTGGTTGCAATCAGAAATGAGCTTGTTCATCATTTTCTAGAACGGTTTAACTTGAATGACGAGAGCTGTTTGATGAATGCAAATGTCTATCTGGACGAGGCATATCAGGAAATAGATGAACGCTTTCTTGAGCTTCGAGACTGGGTCAAATCAATGGATGACATTCGATTACAGGTAAAATCATTCATCGATTCACATGAGTTCAAACAGTTCTTCAATTATGAGGTTTTTCCTGGTCGGCCAGTTGATTGGCCTAACACGCCAATAATTCGCTTTTTAACTCAGGCAGAAGACAGCTATCGTTTAGATGGCTGGACTAAGCTTGAGGATGCGATCTCCTTTGTACGGAAGCAGCGCCCAGACTTAGGGCCTAAAAAATATGGGTGCAGCAGCTGGCGACATGTCCTTCATGAATCTGGAATGTTCGATTTAGATAAAAGACAGGATGTGGGCGCAGGAGGAAAACAGGTTTGGTACCGCAGTAAATCGAAGGTTACGTAGATATTCAGCGAAAGTTGGCGGGTGTTGGCGTGAGAGTGGGTCAGCTAACATATTGATTAATAATGAAATAAGCGCGACTACGAACCAGGTGGTCGGAGGTTCGAATCCTTCCGGGCGCGCCATATAAACGGAAAGCTCACCCATCGGGTGGGCTTTTTGTTTATGGGATTCAGAAAGTTTGAAGCTCCGACTTCTAAAGAGTTGGTTCGACAAGGGCCGAAGGCCCGCAGCACGAGCGGAGCGAGTCATCCTTCCGGGCGTGTCACAAAAGCATAGCCTTACTTTTCGGTATCTGTTTGCATGCTTGGTGGACCTTTTTTGTTATTCGAGTAAGGCATTCTGGAAGGGCAGCCCGTTTGATCTGGTGATCGCAGTGGTGATGCCAGAGAGTCTGGGTTAATCTGGGCCGGATAACTCTAAAAAAACCATCCTTGAAATCTCTGTTCCGCTAAAAATCATTATGAAACTATTCTATTGCGCGCTTCTGCTGTCGATTCCATTCCTTTTAGGTTTTAGCAATCAGGGGCAACCGGTGGCCTCACCAGAGTATATTGAAAGAGCCACTAAATTTGATATGGTCGAGGATGGAGCGAAGATCTATTTCCGCTATGACGCTGCAACAACCCTTGACGATTCTCTCTTGTTGCTAAAAGCAAACGGCTCGCCGGCCGGTTTACTGAAACCTAACCAGTTCACATTGATAAACGCCTCATATCAACATGAAATTGCATTTGAAGTAGAAGAAGCAAAATTCAATAACAACGTTCAGGTTGATGACGCCAAAGTGATTGCCGCCTTTACTGCAAAATTTCTTCCGGCAGCTACAAATCTTTATATTTCATGCGGCAGTAAACCTCTGGTTAAGCTGCGAAACCAGTACTTCATTTTATCCCCATCCGTGTGCCAGTCCAAAAGCACGGCCTGTGCCGATTTCGACAAAAAACGTCAGCTTTGCGCAAGTGCGAAATGGCGAAAGAATGGGTCAGGAAAACTCAAATCCGGGCAGTTCTGTGGAGCCCCGGCAAACTGGGAAAAAGTGCCACAGAGTAGTCTCACGGGTAATTTTTGCACCATGACAATGCTCGATGAAAAGGGCGAATCGATACTGGACGTTGATCCGCAAGAGTGGCCTGAAAAGACTGATCCGGATGAAACGGCTGTATTTGATCATTTCAGACACGGTGAGGGGCGTTTAACGCTGGTTGAACCCCTGATGATGAAGCTGGTGAGTCCAATGGAGCGAGATTACAAGATCGCTATTGGCATGAACACAACCACAACTTACAAAGCTACCATTGCACGCTATCCGGATGGTAACTCTAAAGTGTATTATGGCGTGCATGACCAGGGGCGGTCGTACAGTTATGACCGCTCTGGAAGAAGTGAGATGAGGATGAAAGAACCCGTTAATGGTCATTCAAGAGATAGCATCCTTGTCGGCAACTTAAATTGTATAAATCAATGTATTGAGAACAATAACAGGGCCTCAGTTGCATCCGAAGGCAGCCAGGAACCGTGCTTTCGAGCATGTGGGGTTAACGATATTTCGGATCAGACGAAATCTCAAGACATATCGGAATATAGGGAAAGTGTGAAAGCTCTTTGTGAAGCCGACGATCCCAGGGCCGTTCAACTACTCATAACCGCTTTAATGCGGGACATCAAAGTGCGAACCGGCTTGTGGGCTTGTATCATCCCGGCGTTGGGTAGATTGGGCGATCCCGCGGCTGTGCCAATTCTTGAGCATACGTTAATGCTGGAGGATGATGATTGGCTTGGCAGGGAGATGTCGGCAAAGGCGCTTGGAAGGATAGGATCTACGGAATCGATAACACTACTTCTGAAAGCTGTAGAACATGGCTATGCACGGGAGCAGGTCATTGGGGCCCTGGCAAGGGCTGCTGATTATCGAGTTATTCCGGTATTGATATCGGCTCTTCAGGAGGGAGTGGATCAGAAAACAGTTCAGGTGGCAATGAACGGGCTCAAGCGTTTTGGGTACGTGGCTGTACCGAAGCTCTTGGACGCTTTTGATAATTATTCGACAGAGTATTTAGCTACACAGAAAAGATTAAGGCTTTGTCATTTACTGGGTAAAAGCCGTGATGAACGGGCGGTTAGGCGGCTCCGGAAGAGTTTGAATGACCCTGATCCTGCTGTAAAAAAATGTGCTTCAGAGTATGTTAATAACAAACAAGTAGTGGGCACTGAAAGAAAAGAGAAGTGAACCAAAATGAAGCGTGCAATTAACTATGCGTTTTTTCTATGGCCGATTTTCGTGTTGGCCTATTTAATTATCATTACCTTATCAAGTCAGGACAAGATTGCCGAAAAACTATTACAAGCCGATGGTCTGATATGGGGGAAGGGTGATGAACAAATGGTTGTCCGTGTAAAACAAGCATCTTCGGAAGAACAGAAGACTTTCGTGATACGGCTAACAAGCAATAATGAACATAGCCCCGAAGCGTATTATTTGACTGTTAATGAGGACATGTGGGGTGGTGGATTTGTTAAAGCCGTGCAGGCCGATAATGACCCTGAATTAGAACTCATGGCATGGGGTGCCCACGAAACGAAAGATAGTTTTTTACTGGATTACAATGACGGTAAAATTAAAAAAATGTCGTTTTCCAACGTCAAGAAAGAGATTCAAGATCTATCTGTCGAGTGGCATCAGGCCCACATAACCAATGGAATGACGCTCTCATTATTCATAGTATTTATCCTTGCCTACTATATCTTGATGGGGATTATTAGGTTGATCGTAAAAATGGTAAAGAAATATCGAACATTAACTTGAGGTTCACGGCAAAGGGATATGAAGCGGCGCAAAGCGGTTATTGCTATTCAGAGGGTTGTGGCCGGTGATGCCGATTTTTGAGGGTGGTAGTACACATAACACTAAAAGTGATCATCTCATTAATTTTGTCGGAATGGTCAATCACTTTCAGTATTCAGATTTAATAGTCGCAATTGCTGTATATCAATGAAAAAAAGGACTAATGGCGATAACGTTAGAGACATACATAAAAAGACTAACTATAAGAGTGGGTGGATGAACTCAACGGCGAAGTATTGTGGTGAGTGTGGTAGTCCGTTGCCGGATGATGCACTTTATTGCGGAGAATGTGGTGCGGCTATCCCCCAACCCCTTCACAAACAAAAAGACAGGCCACATAAGCCTCGTGTGCCACCACGTTTAAAAGGAAATGGGCAACAGCCAGATCCAGTTGCTGTATCTGCTCAATCGTCTATAAAAAGTGAAGACCAACATACAGTCGAGGCTGTTTTATCAGGGGGGGCTCCAACCGACCAGGCAAAGCAGGGAGGGGCTGCAAGTCTGCCCCTTTCAGTTATGCAGTGGATGGCTATCTGGTTGGTAAGTTGGGCTCCCGTGGGGCTGGTATTTATCAGTCTCCATGATTTTGACACTGATTTAGGTGGACTGTATCTGCTCGCCAGTGTGATTGGTTCAGGCATTGGGGGAGGTATGGCCGGTCTTTTGACCTACTTGACTCTGACGCCTAAACAATCATCTGTCGGTCTCTCAGGGTTTGTTCCTGGGGCTGTCGGAATGATTCTATGGATAGTCGGGCTTTTGCCGTTTTTGTTGTTTTATGGGGATGATGACTATCTCATCTTGGCGCTACCAATTCTGGCGGTGATATTTGGTGTGTTGGTGTCAGGCCTTGCGATCAGTGGGCTGCAGAAAAAGTACCACTTTCCAGTAACGACTAAAAAGAAGATGCTGATCGTATTGTGGTCGGTGCTGTCCGCTCTGTTGGGAGTGTCCGGTATTATTCTGGTATGGCTGGGTATTTGAAAATGGGACCAGCCAAGGATAGAAATCAACCAACGGCCGCTTCCAGGCAATCAGCAGAAGCGCCAGGTTCACCAGGTTATGCCTTTGGGCATTTCATTGGCTCAGTGGCAAAATCCCTTCTCATCAGTGCCATAGTCATTGGTGCCTGTATCGGGGTGATGCAAGTCAATATGACACTGGGCATCATAATGATGATGCTTTATTCCAGTTACATGGTGATCAAGAGCGCACGCAAGGATATGCCGCTTAACAAATTCACCGCGCTACTGCCCGGTGTTATATCGATATTCACCTTTTTGATCATGCTGGGGCTTATTAAGCTGTATGACCCTGCCATGCCGATGATCGGTATGGGGCTAGGCGTAGTGGTCGGTTTTCTGATGGCGCGCGGTCACAAGGTATATCGTAAAAAGGGCATCCTCTTTGCCAAGCGGACCCTTCTCTACATGGTACTGTGGGCTCTATCGCTTCTGTTCACACAGGGCTCAACTCTGGCTGGAGCACGTGAAATAACCGATTTTGGCTTCCTGCTTAATGGCTTTTCTACTGCCATGATGGTAGTGCTTTCAGTGTTCCTGTTTATAAAGGCTTCGGGTGGACCTAAGGCGCCAAAGGTTCTTGGCAGTCTGCCCGAAACCATGATGTTGCTTGCGCTGGTACCTTTCCTGATGCTGTTTACTCAACCAGCCTTGGCCTTTACCGTTAATGGAACTGACAATGTTGAAATCAGCAGGATTGCTGGTGAATATGTGTTTCAACAAGAACGGGGGCATCTGCCTAAAAATCTGGTCATACACCTAAGTAAAACAGACAAAACTTATGGATACAGACTAGGCTTAAGAACACAAAGGAAACACCGCGGGAGCGCCTTATTTATACTTCAATATAAAAAGCCACAGCGCAAGGCTGATTATATTTTTAATTTATTTGAAGATGTCTATAAGAGTGAAAAAACCAAGTTCAAAGATGCACAGCGTTTCAGTTTAGGCGCTGGTGGTAAGGGCTATTTATATTACGGCAGATGGTATAAGGCAAGAGAAACCGGGAGACGGATAAAACAAGGTCAGTTTCGAGTGCCTGAAACCATTCGTGGGGCACTTGACTACATCGATTGCTTGGCTATTCTAGACGGTAATAATTGGTTTCTTGAGGTCAAGATAAGAGACTATCCCGGCGATCAGGATACATTTTTTGGCCGTGATCATGAACGAGCCTGCAAGAGTACTATCGCTCGAATTGTTCAACGATTACAAAGTATCCAAGTCTCAGCGGCAGCTCCCTCGGAGTCGAACACTGATCCTGCACCTTACAACCCGCCTCCCCAGTCGGAGAACATTTCAACTCCTAATTCCGATTTTGAATTCTCTAGTGACGAGGAGGCTGCAGGTGTGCTCCTTGCGATTTTAATGTTGTTGGGCAGCGTTAGTATTAATGTAGCCACAGGTGCGGTTACGAGTGTTGCCGCGACAGCCGCACAGGAAGCAGCAAATCAGGCCATGACTGCCGGGTCTGATGATTCTCCTCCATACAACGACCAGGGTGGACCTGTACTTTTGGATCCGGATTATGGAGATCCATTGATTGTTCAAGATGGTTCCTACGAAGGTGGTGAGATAGGGCAAGTCTGGTATGACGGGCAATGGATGGACAGGGATGAAGCGACCCAAAAGGTTGATATACGCCAGCAGGAAATTGATCGTGAAAACAGAGAGAATGAAAAATATCTGGATGATTTTCAAAAACAAAACGAACGAGAATGGGAACAAAAGATGGCCGATCGTGAACAAAAGCTTCGCGATGAGCACAATATCTTTGATGAGGACGAGCAAGCCTGGGTTAAAGATCCCAACTATACGCCTCCCAGGACAGACCTTGAAGAGTTTTACGAGCGCATCGATTATATAGATGAGCACCGCCATGAACGTTCAGAGAAAGAACAGGAAGCAATAGATCGCATTCTTGATCGAACAGGTTACAAGGATGGAACTATTTCGGAAGATGACCTCAGCAAGGAAGACCTGGAAACCATCAAAAAATTATCGCACGTCCTTCTTGATAAAGAGAGTGGTGAAACAATCGGCAAGGAGGCGAGAGACTGGGGTACAGAAGCAGGGCATTATGAAGATCTCGCCTCAGGCGTGAAGAAAGTAGGACAGGTATCCTCAGAAGCACTCGAAAAGTACTATACGAATGATACTACCAAGGGCGCAATCACCGAATTCATTTTCTCTGCTGCATCTAATCACGATAAAGACATATGGAAAAATATAGAAGACAGCGGACTATCTTCCATTAACACTGCCAGCGGTAACCTGACGGGAGGTCTATCCAAGAGTGCCGGGTGGAGGGTGTTTAATAATGTCGCCTGGGCTGGCGGTGAGGAGATTGCTAAAGGCAGCGACGCTAAAACGACTGCACAAGCGATATTGGAACGTGTTGCAGCTGGTGAATTAAAAAAGGTCTTCGGTGATCTCCTGAAAGACTATGAAATTAATAAGAAGATTTCTGACTTATTAAAGAAATCCTCGTTACAGTTGAGTGATGAAGCTATAAGTGACGCGTTTGATAATTTTACAAAACTCTCAAGTCAATTAGACACTATAAAAACTGATTGATGGATTATGTGTGCAGAATAAGGACAATAAACTTATGCTGAAAACGGCACGACAGAGTGTAGATCTGTCATTTTTCCAGCTCAAGACATTACTTAAAAAGCAGGGTCTGACACTTGCTGAAAATTCCCCGCTCTCTTCATTGCTGACGAACGTGTCAGAAGAAGGCGAGTTGGGCCTGGAAAACCAGGCGATTCTGGATAAAGAGGGAGACTGGCACGATGCACTGATCGCCATTAGTAATCCTGATTTTATGACAAGTAGTGTTCTTGCCTTTACTGGTATGTCCGCCAGTTCATCGCACTTTGTTAACCGGGCCAATTCAAAAATGATGGTCGGTTGCTGGCCGCTGGACGACAAAAAGTTGCGCCTCTCTTTTCCCTGGGAACCAAGAGATATCATTGCCAATAGTCTCAGCGCCTTGGTAGTCGATAATAGCGCCTCTATCTCTGGTATCAGGGAGATGCGTTTTTCTCCAGATGGCTTTGCCGCGTTTGCTGCGGCTGCCGATGCGGTAAGGTCTGTTCTACTGGCTTCAACCCTGCAGCGCAAACAGGTTTCATCATTCCTGCTACCGCGCGCGAAGCTTGATGAAATGCTTCAGATGAGCGCTGATGACAAGGCCACTGATGCCCGTTGGGTGGTGACTCTGTTTCGTGCATTGGCTCCAAATAGTTGTATGTCATCAAAGAACAGTGTGAGTGACGGTGGTTTGCAGGAATTAGTGAAACTCCAGCTCATTACCATCGACAATGACGATCATTGGAGTCCTACCACTGAATTCATCGGTATCACAGCTCATTGGTTGGTACCACTTCCGGCCATCTGTCATGAGGCCGTGACCAGTCATCTGGACGGGTCGCATGATATTGCGAGTACTATTGCGCTGCGTGGTTCGGGACCTCTCTGCCTGCTGAAGTTTGAGCAAATTACCGATGCCAGCCCAGAAATCATTATACGCTCGATGAATGATGATGAATTCTGGCTGCATCTGATGGGCCAGTTGACACCACCTAAAGCAGAAGCAAAGTCAGAACCAGAAGTGGAACAGGATACAAAGGTCGGATCGGAATTGGCTTCCAGGTCAGCAGTTACCGTCTGCAATACTTGTGGCGCTACTCTTGAACCTGATGTGAAGTTTTGTACTGGTTGTGGTGTGAAGGTAGAGGCCGTTTCCGTACCGCCAACATGCTCCGGTTGTGGTGTTCAGATTACCAGTAATATCAAATACTGTCTGCAATGCGGGAAAAAAATTGAGTAGGCGCAGCAGGCCGGTGCGTAAACGGAAAGCAACTATTTTCTGAGCTAATCGAAGAGGTGCATACTAAATAAGGCAAGCATATTTGTGCTAAATATCCAAATGACCTGCTTACAGCAACCATAGGTTGGTAAGCGCGTTCAAGAAGCCTTACTAATCGCCATGGTTTGGCCCTTGCCCTCATTGAGCTGTCCTGTTTTATACACCGTGGTGGTCAGGTCTGTTACTTTGTTACTGAAATAGCGTCGGTTGAATTTAATGAAGTCAGAGTGTTTTTTCAGTGATTCGACCACGTCTTCAGAAGTGAGGTGCATCTGCCAGCAATATTGAGGGGTCGTACCGTTCTTCACGGTTTCGCTTACCTCGATGTTTCGTACACCTGGGATCGGCAATAGCATCTCTCGACCTCGTCGAATGATCATGGCCATCTCTTCCGGGTCAGCATCGGGTAGATTGAATTTAAATATGTAGTCTACTTTATGCCAGGGTCGACACTGCTCCATGACTTCAGCCGCCCGTCCCGCACTACCCCAGGTGCGCATCAGTCGTGTGGCTTCCTCTTCCATCTCTTTGCGTACGCCGCTGAAGAGTTTTATGTAACCTTCATCTTTCGCTCTAGCATTACGCCGCAGGAGCCCAACTGCTCGATCGGTTATTGATGTAAAGGCGTTAACTTTGGCAATGCCGTTGGCTATGAGACGGTGCAGTTGATCGTCACTCAGCCCGGAACTGCCATGCAATACCAACGGCATCTTCAGCGCTTCGTTTATGTGGCGTAAACGGGGATAGTCGAGACGAGGTTTTCCCTTGAAACGACCATGTACAGTGCCAATAGAAACGGCTAAAAAATCCACACCGGTCAGGCGTACAAAACCGCGTGCTTCATCCACGGTAGTAAATATAAGCTCATCGCCGCTATCAGGTACATAACCCAGTTCAGCCTCAACCGGGACGCCGCAGGCGTGTGCCATATCGACCACTTCCTTTGTTGAGGCAATATTCTCATCCAGTGATCGGTCAGAGGCGTCAATCATGACCCCATTACATCCGTGACGCAGTCCGCGTATTACTCCTTCAAGGTCGCTGCCATGATCGTAGTGAATAGCCACGGGTACACTGCTTCTACGTGCTGCAGATTCGACAGCGGTAGCCAATAGCTCAAGATTAAAATGTTCAAAGTAGGGCTCTGCCAATCCCAGGATGACCGGTGCCCGGCACTGTTCAGCTGCGTTAATGACGCCCTGCAAAAAATCCAGGCTGACCACATCAAATGAACCTACGGCATATTTGTTGTCATAGGCGTGGCGTAACATGTCATTCATTTGTACAAGTGCCATATTATCTACTCACTTCTGGTTAACGATCTTGGATACAGGTTCTATCGCTCAATTAATCTTTGACTGTGCAATGTGTTGTCGTTTTACAGTTAGTTAATGCTGTTGTGATACTTAGTGACCCTCTGGAAAATGAAGCACCTGGTGAGAGGAGTGTGATTCCATTAGTTGTTCACCTAGCAACAGCTCCATTGATTCAAGCACCTGCTTTATGATGATGTCGGCATTGGCATGGTAAAGTTTTAGTTGGCACTTCACCGGCGTATGTAAAGCGTCTCGGTGTAGAGAGTCAAAATCAACCCAGGCCGAAATGGGCAGATCATTAAACGCACGATCTACAATAACCCAGGCATCTTTTTGCAGGATAAGATCGAGTGTCCTGAGCCTGGGAATGACCAGCCGTATCTCCCCGCCCAGGCGGTTGAAGGCTGTCATTACCCTGTTGTAGTGTGCTGTCTTTACCACACCAGTGCGCTGTTCAAAAACCGGTACTTCGTTGTGTCGGGTGTACATGCTTCCCTCAACTGCCGTTCACTGGATAGGATGAGTTTCCTTAAAGGTTTTAAAGCACTATTCTCCTGTTATTGGGCTTACTGATCGTGTAGATCACCCGAAAAAAGTTTCTACTCCTTTCACATGTTATCGTGTAAGGCTGGCAAACAGTGTAGGTAACTGCTCAGGTAGCCGTTCCACGTTATCGATGATGGTGTAATGGCTCTCCCCGAAGATGCGCTTAACATAACTGTCCGCATTGGGGTCCAGCGTCAGGCAATAACTCAGTACACCGTGACTGTAGAGCTCTTCGACGGCCTTCTTGGTATCATGGCGCAGGTGCTGGGGATCACGCTCATCGATATCGGCCGGCTCTCCATCAGTTACAAGCAGGATCAGCTTACGGCGTTCAGGTTGCTTTAGCAGATGGTGCCCGGCGTGACGCATAGCCGCCCCCATTCGCGTGGAGAGCCCTCCCTTCATTCCGGCAAGACGTGATTTGGCTTCATCATCAAAATGCTGATTAAAGTCCTTGAATCGGTAATATTGCACATCGTGCCGACCATCCGAAGCAAAGCCATGCACGGCAAAGGGATCGCCGATACCTTCGATCGCTGTGGAAACCAAGGTGGCTGCCTCACGGGTCAGTTGCAGAATGGTTTTGTCTGAACCCGCCATCTTTTCATTGGTTGATTCGGATAAATCCAATAGCACTACGACTGAAAGATCCCTGTTCTTCAGAACATTTCGCATGGTGATGCGTGTATTGGGCTGTTCACCCATTCGTATGGATACCATGGCATCGATGGCAGCATTAATGTCAATCTCATCGCCATCTTCCATGTTTCGTACACGCTGGACCCCTTCGGGTGTAAGGAGGTCAATGATCTGTTTTATACGATGGGCAATCGGTTTGTATTCCGTGAGAATATCCTCAATGACTTCCGGGTCACCTTTGGACTGGTAGCGTTCGTAGACCGTAGCCCAGTCAGGACGAGGTAACTGAATCTGATAATCCCATTCTTGATAGTGGAAGGGCTCGGAAACCTGCTCTTTACCCCACATGTCATTAAAGCTGACGCCCTCATCTTCATAGGGGTACATCTCTGTCGAGCAGGTCCAGATCTCCTGGGCATCATCACCCGCCAGTTCGCAATCCACCTCGTTAGCCATCTCGATGACGCTGACGGTCTTACGTATCTGGCGCTGACTGGCAGGGACATATTCATTACCCAGGTTCCAGTCGAACTCTTCAAATTCCCATATATAGCGGTTGTCGTCCCGATAGGGTATGCGGTTTCGCTCAAGTATACGTAAGCTGGGCACTTCCCTGCGTGTAGAGAAAATGTTGAACAGCTCCATGCCCATGTGCCAGGAGAAGGTATTATCATCCTGGCGTTCAGCAATCTGCTCATGGAAACGTGAAGCAAAGGCGTTTAGCTCCTCATCGTCCGAGTTGGCGGTGCTATCAAGTAGCATTAAGGAGACATCCTCGAGGATGGCTACGGTAGGGTGCTCCACTTTTTCTTCATAGTCATGAGCGAGTAACGTTCCCCATAGTTTTTTTAACCCGGGGAAGTCCAGGACGGCTTTATACTCGATTCTCGCATCTTCCAGAATGCCTATAAAATACATCTGAGCAGGACTAAGTTGTTCTGCAGATATCCGCCCAGTGGTATAGCTCATATGTGCAGCCATATGTGCCGCCGTGGCGCGGTAGAGTTCCAGGCCGGTTATTTCTCCAACGTTATCAACCGCGTCTGGTAAATGAAAGATACGGTTTTCTATATAAGGTTTGAAATCGGTGTAGTCGGCACCTGTTGGTCGCAGAAAAAAGTCACGGCCCCATAGTGCACGCAGATAAAAATTGAGTTTGCGCTGTACGCGAATGAAAAGAATACCTCGACGCTCTTTCTGCAGCACCGCCTTGCTGTCTGCTGACTCCAGGCTGAAGTAGGCCGTCAGGTTGTTGAAGTCACGCCGGTAGGCCTGGGCACCAAAATTGGCCCAGCGCCGAAGACCGCTAATGGTCAACTTGGAGAGTAGCTCATCCATGTGATTCAACATGGGGCGCAAGCCCCTTGCAGCTGTTCCTGAGAGCTGGTGGATCAGTGTCAGATAACCGCGGAGTAGTTCGGCATCGCCAAGATTACGTGCGGCAGAGGGGAGGCTGCTGAAGAGCAAGCCGACCACTTCACCTGAGACCATAGAAGCGAGTTTCATGGCAGCCGTGATGCAGTCAGGAATGATATCCTCACCGCACTCTTTTACTACCAGGGGCATCTCTTGAATGTAGGTGATGACAACATCACTGCCCCGGCCGAGATTGGACAGGCTCTTTGCTCCCTCCATGTAATCCTTCAGGCCGGCCGGTGACATAATACGTGCGGCTTCATGAAAAGTGCCTTCCAACACATCACGTATTTCAGGTGCTACTGCACCCAGAAGCTCTTCGTAGTCTTCGAGATTAATACTCATTGTTGATACCTGGCCACAGGGTTACTGCGCGGATAGTACGATTGAAAATGACTCGGTGATCATCCATAGCTTACGCCGTAAATCCTGCCTGAAAGAGTGATCAGCCGAAGAATGTCTGTACGGCGGCGTTAAGCGTATCGCGCATGTCAGGGTCATCGGTAAGTGGTGTCACCATGGTCATGGAGCAAGCTTCAATGGGGTCAATTCCCTTGGCGATAAGTTGACCGGCATAGACCAGAAGACGTGTCGATATGCCTTCATCCAGACCATGGCCTTTCAGGTTGCGGGCTCGGTGAGCAATCTGCACCAGCTTGCTGGCAATCGCGATATCAACATCGGATTCCTTGGAAACAATCTCGGCTTCCTTGGCCTCTTCAGGATAGTCGAAATCGAGTCCACCAAAACGCTGTTTGGTTGACTGTTTCAGGTCCTTCATCAGGCTTTGATAACCCGGGTTATAGGAGATGACCAGTTGAAAATCCGGATGTGCCTCGATTAGCTCACCCTTTTTATCGAGGGGGAGAGCGCGACGATGGTCAGTGAGTGGGTGGATGACGACGGTGGTATCCTGACGCGCCTCTACCACTTCATCAAGATAGCAGATAGCACCAATACGGGCCGCTGTCGTTAATGGGCCATCCTGCCACTTGGTGCCGTCTTTATCGAGAAGAAAGCGACCGACCAGATCTGACGCTGTCATATCTTCATTACAGGCGACAGTAATGAGCGGCTTATTCAGCTTGTAGGCCATGTATTCGACAAATCGGGATTTGCCGCAACCGGTTGGACCCTTGAGCATCATTGGCATGCGTACACTGTACGCGGCCTCATAGAGCGCAACCTCTTTTCCTACGGGCTCGTAGTAGGGTTCGTTTTTAACAATGTATTGTTGTGGATCTACTGTTGTGACAGACATGACAGACCTTCTTTATAACTTGTTGAGTTTAGCTTTCATCGTCGGTTTCGACATCGCCGGTCCAGCCAGCGGCTTTTGCATTGACGATCGCATTTCCGTGAATTCGACTATGACGTGTTGCCAGTGCTTCTGGTAGATGACTGACCAGGCAGCCATACTTATCCCACTCGGTATTGACCTTCTGCAGTAGTGCGTCAATTCCGGCAAGGTTCCAGCCTTCGCAGGTTTCGGTCTCTGGGATAAGCTCAAATACCCAGGCGTCACGAATGACTTTTCCTATGGTGGTCATTCCACCGTGGATATCGTTGTTTACGCCCACATATCGGTCAGGTTTAGCCATCTTTATAATCTCTCTAACCAGGTTGGTGTGCCGTTTTTGTAAACTCTGCCTTTGAAAAAACCCCTGCCCGACACAATTCGGTCAGGGGTTCTACGTTTAACACACTTGGCAGTTAAACTACGTTGCCTCGGTAGATCACCATAGAGGCACCGGCGCATTGTGCGTAGTTATCCAGACCCAACAGGCGAACATGGTTTTCTGGATGTGCCTTGTGGCAGGCTTCCAGCTCAGCCAGGATCGCATCCACATCGGTTTCGCCAAACATGGGCAGCTTCCACATGTACCAGTAACTACCCTTGGCATTCTGCGGCTCAGTGTGTTCGATAGAAGGGTTCCAGCCCTTGCTTACGATGAACTCGATCTGCTGACGTGTCTGGGCTGCATCCATCGCTGGCAGATAAGAGAAGGTTTCGAACTTGCGGCTGGTGTTATCAGCCAGGCTCGATTTGTAGTCTTGCATTGCACTCATTTTAAATTCCTCAACTCACTATTTGATATTCGATAAAAACTTAGATCAATTCACTCAGGCTGGGCAGGCTCCGAAAGTTTCGGAGCTGCCATGCCTGTTAAGTTTGTTACTTATGCGAAACATCCAGTTTGTCGACCGTATCAAATTCGAATTTGATCTCTTTCCAGGTTTCCATGGCCATTTTGAGCTCAGGGCTGTGTTCAGCCGCGCTAGTAAGGATTTCTTTACCCTCTTTCTCAAGCTCACGCCCCTGATTACGTGCTTCGACACAGGCTTCAACCGCCACACGGTTGGCTGCAGCACCTGCTGCGTTACCCCAGGGATGACCCAGTGTGCCACCGCCGAACTGCAAGACAGAGTCATCACCAAAGATGTTGACAAGTGCGGGCATGTGCCACACATGGATACCACCAGAGGCGACGGGCAATACGCCTGGCATCGATCCCCAATCCTGATCAAAGAAGATGCCCCGTGAGCGGTCTTCCTTGACGTAGCTGTCACGCATGATATCGATCCAGCCCAGGGTCGCATCGCGGTCGCCTTCCAGCTTGCCCACAACCGTACCGGAATGCAGGTGGTCACCACCGGACAGACGCAGGATTTTGGTGAGTACACGGAAGTGGATGCCATGGTGAGGGTTGCGGTCAAGCACCGCGTGCATGGCACGATGGATATGCAGCAGCATACCGTTGTCCTGACACCACTGAGCCAGCTGGGTGTTGGCAGACCAACCGCCGGTGATGTAATCGTGCATGATGATCGGTGCACCGATCTCTTTTGCGTATTCCGCACGCTTCATCATTTCGTCTGAAGTTGGTGCGGTCACGTTCAAGTAGTGACCCTTGCGTTCGCCAGTTTCGGCTTCGGCCTTCTGAATTGCTTCCATTACAAAGTCGAAACGATGACGCCAGCGCATGAAGGGCTGGGAATTCACGTTCTCGTCATCTTTGGTGAAGTCCAGACCACCACGCAGACCTTCATAACAGGCGCGGCCATAGTTCTTGGCGGAGAGTCCCAGTTTTGGCTTGATGGTACAACCCAGCAGCGGGCGACCGTACTTGTTCAGCAGATCGCGTTCAACTTGGATACCTTGTGGTGGTCCATTACAGGTCATAACATAGGCGATGGGGAAGCGGATATCTTCCAGACGCAATGCGCGCAGCGCCTTGAAGCCGAATACGTTACCCACCAGGGAGGTCATGACGTTTACAACGGAGCCTTCTTCGAACAGATCGATGGGATAAGCAACGAAAGCATAGAAGCAAGTGTCGTCACCCGGTACATCTTCGATGGCGTAGGCCCGGCCCTTATAGTGATCCAGGTCGGTCAGCAGGTCAGTCCAGACTGTGGTCCAGGTACCCGTTGAAGACTCAGCAGCAACCGCAGCAGCGACCTCTTCACGGGGTACGCCCGGCTGAGGGGTTACTTTGAAGCACGCCAGGATATCGGTATCCGTAGGGGTATATTCCGGCATCCAATAAGTTTCGCGGTACTCTTTAACACCCGCGTTGTAGCTTTTTACAGCCATGTTGTTTTGCTCCTCTTCCTAACTACCATAAATTTGCTGCGGTTTAATCTGCCGCTGCGCTTTGTAAATCTAGGTTGAAGTTTTCAGGATTGGGAGGAATAATGGAAATTAATAGTAAATATGAGTGTCATAAGTAATTGTTAATGATCCCGAGACTAGGGAGTTGAGATGATCAGGGCAACCTTGCAGCAGCTACGTGTATTTCAGGCGGTAGCAGAACATCGTAGCTTTACTCGGGCGGCGGAGGAGATACACCTCTCACAGCCTGGAGTATCCATTCAGGTAAAGCGACTTGAGGAGATTCTTGATGCCACGTTGTTTGAGAAGATGGGTAACCAGATTTATTTAACGGCGGAAGGTAAAGAATTACTGCTTGCCTGTAACGATATTTTTGCTCGGCTTAGCGATTTTGAAGAGAAACTTAAAGAGTTGCACGGTGAGGTGACGGGCTCATTACGTCTGGCGGCCGTGACTACGGCAAAATATTTTCTGCCACAATATTTGGGTGCCTTTCTGCGTAAATATGGACAAGTAGTGCCGAAGCTCAAAGTGAGTAACCACGAGCGAATTATCGAGCGCATTGAAGCGAACGCGGATGATATATACATCATGGCCACACTTCCTTCACGTGATGATATAGAGGCGCATACCTTTCTTGTAGACCAGTTGGTTGTCTTGGCACACCCTAATCATCCATTGGCAAAAAAGAAAAATGTCAAACTTGAAATGTTGGCCTCAGAACGCATTATTATGCGTGAGCCTGGTTCTGGTATACGCCTTACTTGTGAGAGGATGTTCGAAGAACAGGGTATTGTTGTCGAGCCTTATATGGAGCTGGGTAGCGGTGAGGCGATCAAGCAGGCGGTAATGTCTGATCTTGGTGTCAGCATCCTCTCCTCTTTTAGTCTGAAGTTAGAGCTTCAGAGTAAAGAGCTGGTTTTGCTAAACGTGGCGGGTTTTCCTTTGAATCGCAACTGGTATGCGGTACACCGAAAGGGAAAATATCTCTCCCGGGCGGCCAAGACTTTTCTTGATTATCTGCAGCAGGAAAACTTTGAGGATATATTGAAACTTATTGCTGCGAACAATGACGAGTAATAACTTTGGTAGGTACCGGGCGAGAAAGAAATGAATTTAGCGCAACGGATCAGGTGGTCATCAATCACTTCCCATTTAGACGTGCTGATGACTGCCCAATCCGTTTGATTGACGCTTAACCGCGAAAATACCGCTGTGGTACAAACGGTGTCTTGGCTACTTTCATGGGTAACTGTTTATTCCGAACCAGAGCAAACAGTTCCGTATCAAGGGCGGCATAATCACTGTTGACATAGCCCATGGCAATCGGCATGCCGGCGGTGGGGCCAAAGCTGCCGCTGGTGACAATACCCACCTTTTCTCCTGCCGCGTTGACCAGTTCTGCACCTTCGCGAATCGGGGCTCTTCCTTCACCAAGCAGGCCAACGCGTTTGCGAGAGATGGCCTTGGTGGCTATCTGGTCCAATATGATGTCCGCCCCCGGGAAGCCGCCAGCGCGTGCTTCACCGGCGCGACGAATCTTGCTGATGGCCCAGATCAGGCTGGCCTCAACGGGTGTGGTGGTTGTGTCGATATCATGGCCATAGAGACAGAGGCCTGATTCCAGTCGCAGCGAGTCACGGGCACCCAGGCCAATCAGTTCTACTTCGGGCTGTGCCATTAACAGACGTGCGACCTGTTCGGCCTTGTCGGCCGGGACAGAGATCTCAAAGCCATCCTCTCCCGTATAGCCTGCGCGGCCTATCAGGCAGTCAACGCCATCAATGACGATCGCCCGGGAATCCATGAACACCATGTCACTCACTTCAGGTTGGATACGCGCCATCACTTCAGCGGCCTTGGGTCCTTGTAGGGCTAACAGCGCCCGGTCATCCAACACCTCCATCTTCACGCCCTCACCAAGATGGGTACGCATATGGGCGATATCCTGCTGTTTACAGGCGGCATTGATAACGACAAACAGTTTGTCGCCGAGATTGCTGACCATCAGGTCATCCAGAATGCCCCCCTCGTCATTGGTGAACAGGGCATAGCGCTGCTTACCCACGGGAAGATCAATAATATCTACCGGTACCAGCTTTTCCAGTGCGGCCGCGACATTCTCTCCTGTGAGAAAGAGTTGTCCCATATGGGATACGTCAAACAGACCGGCCTGCTCGCGGGTATGGATATGCTCTTTCTTTACGCCCATTGGATATTGAACAGGCATCTCATAGCCGGCAAAAGGGACCATCTTTCCACCGGATGCCAGATGCAGGTCGTAAAGGGGTGTCCTGGCCAGTGTCTCTTCGGGTGCTGTCATCTCTATCTCCTGATCAAGCCTTTTTTATTATCAGTTGAATTTCCTGTCGACCTTTGGCTTGTATGGTCTGGATGGAAATTGCTTTAAACAAAGTTTTTTTCCAATGGCTATGCGCTGTTCGCCTGGTTTTACAGTGATAAAACGGCCCTGATAGTATCAGTAAACGTTCCTTGCATAGCAATCAGTCTGCCTCAGTGTCATTAATCGCGATAGGTGTCGATTGATGGACAGCTGCAGACGAAGTTTCTATCACCGTAGACATTGTCAATCCGATTAACGGTTGGCCAATATTTATTATCCTTTAATCCGGCGACCGGGAAGACCGCCTGCTCACGCGTGTAGGCGCGATCCCACTCAGGTGTAACCAGATCTGCCTGTGTGTGTGGCGCATTGACCAACGGATTATCCTCAATACGCCAGGTGCCAGCCTGCACTTGAGCGATCTCTTCCCGTATAGCGACCATCGCTTCAATGAAACGATCCAGCTCCGCCTTTGACTCTGACTCTGTGGGTTCAATCATCAGCGTTCCAGGAACCGGAAATGACATGGTGGGCGCATGAAAGCCGTAGTCCATAAGACGTTTGGCAATATCCTCTTCAGTGATGCCCGAGGCCTCTTTGATCGGGCGGATATCGATAATACACTCATGGGCCACACGCCGATGTTGACCCCGATAGAGAATGGGGTAGTGGTCGGCGAGTTTCTCCGTCAGGTAGTTGGCATTCAATATCGCAATTTCAGAGGTTTTGGTAAGACCCTCAGAGCCAAGCAGTGCACAGTAAGCCCATGAAATGGTAAGGATCGATGCACTGCCGAAGGGCGCTGCCGAGATGGCACTCATATCACTATCAGGCCCCTCTATAGGACTGACAACATGATTGGGCAAGAAAGGTGCAAGGTGGCTCTTTACACCAATCGGTCCCATACCGGGTCCACCGCCGCCGTGTGGAATGGCAAACGTTTTATGCAGATTCAGATGAGATACATCGGAGCCAATCAGGCCTGGTTTACAGAGACCCACCTGGGCATTCATGTTGGCCCCGTCCATATAGACCTGTCCACCATGGGCGTGAATAATGTCGCAAACTGCCTTTACCTCCTCTTCAAATACACCATGCGTAGAAGGGTATGTGATCATCAGGCAGGAGAGCTTTTCGCTATGTAGTTCGGCCTTTTTGTTGAGGTCATTAACATCGATATTCCCCTTCTCATCGCACTCGACCACCACCACTTTCAGTGCGGCCATGGCGGCAGATGCGGGATTGGTGCCGTGTGCAGAGCTGGGTATCAGGCAGATGTCACGATGGCCTTGATTGATGCTTTTCTGATAATTTCGTATGGCCAGCAGACCAGCGTATTCGCCCTGCGCGCCAGAGTTCGGTTGCATGGATATTTTGTCATAGCCGGTAATCTCAACCAGCATGGCTTCCAGTTCATTGATCAGCTGCATGTAACCCTGAACCTGCTCACGTGGAGCAAACGGATGTATGTGGGCGAACTCGGGCCAACTCAACGGCATCATCTGGACGGTGGCGTTCAGCTTCATCGTGCAGGAGCCTAACGGAATCATGCCGTGTGCCAGACTGAAATCTTTGTTTTCCAGGCGTTTCAGGTATCGGAGCATCTCGGTTTCAGAGCGATGGCTATTGAAAACGGGATGGGTCAGGAAGGGACGGGTACGACGCAGACCTGATGGAATTCCAGTATCTGAATCAGCTGTCTCATTGAGCATAGCGGCATCGCAGTTATAGCCACTGCCGAGTATCACGTCCCAAAGTTGTTCGATGTCAGCCAGAGTCGTCGTTTCATCCAGGCTGATACCGAGTTTGTCACTGTCGAGAAGCCGTAGATTGATGCCTGCCGCATAGCCACGTTCAGCAATAGCCTGCTGCTGTTCACCGACGATCAGGGTCAGGGTGTCAAACCAGTTCTCATTCAGCAGCTTGATGTTGTTCCCTTGTAACCCTTTGGCGAGCCGTGTTGTCAGACTCAGGACTCGCTTAGCAATCGCCTTCAGCCCCTCGGGGCCATGATAGACTGCATAGAAACCCGCCATGTTGGCAAGCAGTGCCTGGGCTGTACAGATATTGGATGTCGCCTTTTCCCGGCGAATATGCTGCTCACGGGTCTGCATTGCCATACGCAAGGCCGGTGCACCCTTACTGTCAATTGATTGTCCGATAATACGGCCAGGTGTAGAGCGTTTATAGCTATCACGTGTGGCAAAGAAGGCGGCATGGGGGCCACCAAATCCCATCGGAACACCAAACCGCTGGGCTGAACCAAAGACCACGTCGGCACCCATCTCACCCGGTGTCTTAAGCACGACAAGGCTCAGCAGATCTGTCGCAACAGATACTAGGGCCTTTTGCTCATGGGCCTGTTGAATTACGTCTTCAATATCCGTGATGTTGCCTGTGGTGCCAGGGTATTGCAGTAACACGCCAAAGGCATCCTGTTCAGCGAGTAGTACATTCAGATCCCCAATCATGACATCAAAACCAAAGTATTTGGCCCGATTTTTAACCACATCCAGTGTCTGCGGATGAACGTCGCTGTCAATCAGGAAGAGATTACTTTTCTTTTTGTTGGCACGTTTACACAATGCCATGGCCTCGGCGGCGGCCGTTGCTTCATCCAGCAGAGAGGCGTTGGCCAGATCCATCCCGGTTAAGTCCATCACCATCTGTTGGAAATTGAGCAGTGCTTCCAGTCGACCCTGAGATATTTCTGCCTGATAGGGTGTGTAGGCCGTATACCAGCCAGGGTTTTCAAGTACATTGCGCAGGATGACATTGGGCACGATGGTGTTGTAGTAACCGGTGCCGATATAGGATTTGTTGACCTTATTCTGTCCCGCCATGGTTTTCAGATAGCTCAGTACTTCTGTTTCGCTGCGGCCACCGGGTAGTGCCAGCTTTTCAGTGAGCCGGATGGTTTTGGGTACCGTCTGGTCAATCAGTGCATCAATAGAGGGCACATCAATCGCTTCCAACATGGACTGGGTCTGCTTGGCATCAGGACCGATATGACGATCACTGAAGGTGGCGGAGACGTTCGTTGCTGTTGGTCGGGTAAGGGTGTCCATAATACGATCCTGTAAAGTACTGCGGCGTGGGGCCTGTAAACGGGTTAATCTGAATTGTGTAATGTTGTTCTGACTATTCACTGTCCGCGATCAGTGCAGAATAGCTTGATGTATCCATCAGCGCGGCCAGTTCTGAACTGTCACTGAGTTGGACCTTGGCTATCCAGCCAGCCTCGTAGGCGTCCTCATTGATGCTGTCGGGTGCATCATCCAGCGCTTCATTAACAGCGATAACCTCGCCTGATACGGGGCTGTAGACATCAGAGGCGGCTTTAACGGATTCAACCAGTGAAAACTCTTTGCCTGCCTCTACGCTAGCGCCCACTTCAGGCAGTTCAACGAATACCAGGTCACCCAGTAGCGCCTGTGCATGATCGGAAATACCAATGGTAACAGTGCCATCACCATTATCCAGAACCCATTCGTGACTCTGGGCAAAACGTAGATTTGAAGGTGCCGTTCTCATAATCAATTACCTGAATTATCTGTCTGATTGAATCTGTGATCAGTGGGGGTTAACGATAAAGGGGGAATCGGCTACACAAGGCTTCAACCTCAGTCAGTACCCGTTTCTCTATGATCGAGTTGTCCTCTGGGTTTGCCGCGAGTCCATCCAGTACATCATTGATCAGATGGCCTATCTGCTGGAACTCTTCGATGCCAAATCCACGGCTGGTTCCAGCGGGTGTGCCCAGGCGGATGCCGGAAGTCACCATGGGCTTTTCAGGATCAAAGGGGATGCCGTTTTTGTTACAAGTGATGCCTGCGCGTTCCAGGCTCTCCTCAACAGCATTTCCTTTTAAACCCTTGGGCCGCAGATCGACCAGCATCAGGTGAGTGTCAGTACCACCGGTAACGATGTCACAACCGCGCTCCACCATGACAGCTGACAGAGCCTTGGCATTGTCTATCACTTGCTGAATGTAATCACTGAACTCGGGTTTAAGAGCTTCTCCAAAGGCCACTGCCTTGGCGGCAATGACGTGCATCAAGGGGCCGCCTTGCAAGCCGGGGAAAACGGCCGAGTTGATCTTTTTGCCCAGATCCAGATTGTTGGAAAGGATCATCCCGCCACGAGGACCGCGCAGGGTTTTATGGGTGGTGGTCGTGACCACGTCGGCGTGGGGCAGTGGGCTTGGGTGTTTACCTGTGGCAATCAGCCCGGCGATGTGGGCCATGTCGACCATCAGGTAGGCGCCGACCTTGTCGGCAATCTGACGGAAGCGGACAAAATCAATCTCACGGGGAATGGCTGAACCCCCGGCAATAATCATTTTAGGTTGATGTTCAACCGCCAGTGCCTCAACGGCATCGTAATCGATTCTGCAGTCGCCCTCACTCACGCCGTACTGAATCGCGTTAAACCATTTGCCAGACAGAGCAGGGCGTGCGCCGTGTGTTAAGTGTCCACCGGCATCCAGTGACATACCGAGAATGGTATCGCCGGGCTGCAACAGTGCCAGCATGACAGCGCCATTGGCCTGCGCACCTGAGTGAGGTTGCACGTTGATGTAGGCACAGTTAAACAGCTGCTTGGCACGCTCAATAGCAAGTGACTCGACCTCATCCACAAATTCACAGCCGCCGTAATAGCGTCTGCCAGAATAACCTTCGGCGTACTTGTTGGTGAGTACCGTGCCTTGTGCTTCCATAACGGCCTTTGAGACAATGTTCTCTGAGGCAATCAGTTCAATCTGGTTTTCCTGGCGAACAAATTCACGATCCACTGAGGCCTTAATAGCAGGATCAATCAGGGACAGAGTGTCGCTGAAGAAGTGTTCAAGAGTTGATCCTCGCTCATGTGAATTAGGTGTGTTCATCTGATGCCTCTCAACAGTGTCGGATTATTTAATTGATGGATTGACTCAGCAGGCCACGACGTTAACCGCCAGCCCGCCCTGTGAAGTCTCTTTGTATTTTTCCTGCATGTCCGCACCGGTCTGACGCATCGTCTCTATGACGCTGTCCAGTGAGACATGGTGGGTGCCATCACCGCGCAGTGCCAGGCGAGCGGCATTGACGGCCTTGATCGCACCCATGGTGTTACGCTCGATACAGGGCACCTGCACCAGCCCATTGATGGGGTCGCAGGTGAGTCCCAGATTGTGCTCCATACCAATTTCAGCGGCGTTTTCTATCTGCTCATTGCTGGCACCTAATACAGCTGCCAGCCCGGCTGCTGCCATCGAGCAGGCCACGCCGACCTCGCCCTGGCAACCGACCTCGGCAGCAGAGATGGAAGCGTTCTTTTTGTAGAGCATGCCGATAGCACCCGCCGTGGCGAGGAAGGTGATAATGCCCGCTTCGTTGGCACCGGGGACGAAACGATTGTAGTAAGCGAGGACAGCGGGGATGACACCGGCTGCACCGTTGGTGGGTGCGGTGACGACCCGTCCACCGGCGGCATTCTCTTCATTAACCGCCATGGCATAGAGATTGATCCAGTCCATCACGCTGAGTTGATCACGCAGTGCTGCTTCCGGTCGATCGGTGAGCTCTTTACGTAACAGGTAGGCGCGCCGCTTCAGACCCAGTCCACCGGGTAGTGTGCCTTGTGCGTGGCAACCCCGTTCAATACAGGCTTCCATCACTGACCAGATCTGTTGCAGATTGTGTTCGACTTCTTGTTCGCTACGCATGGCCCGTTCGTTCTGAATCACCAGTTGCGCGATAGTGAGACCTGTCTCCTTACACTTACTGAGCAGTTCTTTTCCTGTTTCAAAAGGGTAGGGGATCACCTTATTGACGATATCTTTTTTCGGCACGGCAATTTCATCTTCACAAAGTACAAAACCACCACCAACGGAAAAATAGGTCTTGCTGATGAGAGGCAAGCCCTGTGTGTCGAATAACTCGAACTTAATGCCATTAGGGTGTTGCGGCAGAGTATCACCCTGTAGAAAGCAGAGGTCGTTCGATTCATTAAAAGCGATGCTGACCTGGTCGGCTAGTTTCAACTGACCACGGGTGCGTATTGCACTGATGACGTCGGGAACTCTTTCGGGATCAATTTCATCAGGGCGCTCTCCGCTCAAGCCGAGCAGAATGGCGCTGTCAGTCGCATGCCCCTTGCCTGTCATGGCGAGTGAGCCGTACAGGGAGACCTGTACCCGACCTGAGTGTTGGAGTAGGTCTCTTGATTGAATCAATTCCAGGAACCGATGGGCGGCCCACATGGGCCCCACGGTGTGGGAGCTGGATGGCCCGATACCGACTTTAAACAGATCAAAGAGACTCAGTGACATTCCGTTACTCCGTAAGCAAGCACATATCAGGGTGCCATGCCGTGTTGTGGATTGGCTTGATACGGCTACCGATGTTTGCAGGCTAACATTGCACAGGAAACATAGTCAACAAAATTTCCAATAGGAAACATAAATTGAATATTAGGGAATTATGTGGTTATATTCACTGTAATTGGTCTGGTTTTGCTGTTGATGTATGATTAACAACCGGTTTTCAGTGGCTAAAAGTCGAAAAAAACCAACTTTTGCTGTTTATTATAGGAAACTCAGGGAGTCGCGCACCATGTCTGACACTCAAGCCCCGTCGTCCATGCTGGAAACAGAGCGGGAGAAAGCGCGCGATAGCCGTCCAGATTCCGACCCACGAGCCGGGGAGGCACAGGTATCAGACCTTCAGCTCGGAAAACGTGTTCGTGAAATCCGCCTGAGTCACAACCTCACCCTGGAAGAGGCGGGGCAGCGCACAGGGCTTGCCAGATCCACCCTGTCAAAGATAGAAAATGAACAGATCTCCCCAACCTTTCAGGTGGTCCAGAAATTGGCCAGAGGCCTGAATATCGATATACCCCAGCTGTTCAGCAGCCCGAAAGAGTCCCGGTCAGCCGGTCGGCGCGATATTACCCGCGCCGGCGAGGGGCGTATACACCCGACGCCAACCTATGAGCATGAAATCCTGGCAAGCCAGTTAAGCAACAAACGGATGATCCCGTACAAGTCCAAAGTACACGCCCGGTCGTTTGAAGATTATTCCTCCTGGGTCAGGCATGATGGTGAAGAGTTTCTACTGATCCTGAGTGGACGCGTTCGTTTCTATACGGAATTCTATGAGCCGGTTGAATTGGGCGAAGGGGATAGCAGTTATTACGACGGCAGTATGGGGCATGCGCTTATATCAATTAGCGAAGAGGATGCTGAGGTGCTTTGGGTAACTTCGGCGTGATGGGCTGATCTGCAGGTTGGAAAATTTCATTGGGATGTCTGTTTTTGCCAAAAGAAGGCCTATAGCCAGATTAGGTCACATCGTTTTTTATCAGCATTCGTTGATGCAGCACTCCTCGTTCAGGAAGGAGATAAGTCCGTCTAACTTCTTGTACTGAGGAACACAGTAAAGTGTTCGTCCTTCCCGTCTCTGCGCCACTAAGCCTACTGAAACAAGACGTGTGATGTGGTGTGACAAGGTTGATCCTGGAACGTTCAAGGCTGATTGAATCTCACCAACAGGCACGCCTTTCCTTCCACCCCGAACCAGGTAGCGGAATATTTTCAAGCGTGTCGTGTGTCCTAATTCAGCTAGGCATTTTGCAGCTAGTTCAACTTTCATGGTATCGCGCCTCAAAACTTGATAATTCCATATTACTAGAAATATATTGACAAGACAAAGCGTCAGGATCAGTATATTTCGATTATCTTGGAATAATGGAAGGGGTTGTGGAATGTATGAATACCTGAAAGGCTTAATAACGGAACCTGAAACCCAGTCAATGCTAATAAGCAGTGTCGAAATGTTCATACAACTGTTTATTGAATTGACGTTTCTGTTCATTGTCATTAGCTATGCTGTTGCTTTAATAAACCAGAAATTGCCCGCTGAGAAAATTCAAAGACTTTTAGGTGGGCGTAAGGGACGGGGCTATCTAACGGCTGCGGGCCTTGGTGCCATAACACCGTTTTGTAGCTGTTCAACGATTCCTATGTTGATTGGCCTGTTGAAGGCTCGGGCTGGATTTGGACCGACGATGACCTTTCTGTTCACGTCGCCTCTGTTAAATCCTATTGTTATCGCGCTATTTATTCCCGTGCTAGGGCTGCAGGTAACACTGTGGTACGCAGGATTAGCCTTTAGCGCATCAATAATGGCAGGGGTTCTATTACAATATCTTGGATTTGACCGTTATATCAAACAAGAGATGCTTGAGACCAAAACGTCAGGATGCAGTGCAGACGGCGTTGCAAGCCAAGAGACAGCTTGTTGTGGGCGTACTGAGACGCAGGAACCAACGGTCTGGAAAAAGGCTTGGGAAGAGTCCTGGTCTCTATTTCGTTCCATGTTTCCCTATATGCTGATTGCCATGTTTATTGGTGCTATGGTGCATGGCTTTGTCCCGGCCAATTTCTTTACTGAAGTAGCAAGTGCCCATAATCCAGTGGCTATACCCGCGGCGGCATTAATCGGAATACCACTCTATATAAGAGTGACGGCTCTGCTCCCGTTAGTGGGTTCTTTTGTGGCTAAAGGCGTTAGCATGGGGGCTATCATTGCACTGGTTATAGGTAGTGGTGGTGCGAGCCTACCTGAAATGATTCTGCTGAGACGGTTGTTTTACTGGCCACTGATGCTCGCTTTTCTATTGGTGATTTTCAGTATGGCCGTGATCGGTGGATTTACCTTCAATCTGTTTATCGTTTAGAGCACCAGAAAAGGTAATGAAACTGATTTTGTAACGTACAAGTTTTCCCATGTAGCGGCCCTGTAACTATTCAACGTCCGCTTTGGACAATAAGCGGGACAGATTAATTTGTTACTTTATGCGCCACTGTAGCATGATTATGGTTTTTGAATAGGTGGACAGGACGCAGTGCCATCGGAGCCGAGTAGGCAGCACCACCTTTCCTCGTTTTAAGCAGGCCGTGGCGGCGAATGCTGCTCGGATTTATGACAGATTATTCAATAGGTATAACCAGTTGTGCACAAGTGCCGCCGCCCTCACGATCAAGCAGCTTAACTTCCCAGCCGTTAGTATTGGCCAGTTGCCTCACAATAGCTAATCCCAGGCCGCTGCCTCCGGTTTTACTGTTACGGGATTTTTCCAGTCGAAAGAAGGGCTGAAATACGGCCTCCCGCTGATCCGGTGGAATGCCCGGCCCCTGATCCAGTACCTGCAGGGTTAGACGTTTGTTGTCACATTTACACTCTATTTTTACCCGTCTTCCTTCACCGTAACGTATGGCGTTTTCCAATAAGTTGGAAATGATGCGCTGGAGTGCCAGTGCATTCAGAGAAAAGCGACAGGTTTTGTTTTCACCCCATTCAATATCGTGCCCACCTTGTCGTGACGATTCAACAAGGGGGTCAATCAAATTCCCAATTGTTATCCATTCTTTTTTTTGCTGGTCCAGTTCCAAGTTGATCTCGAGTGCCTGTCCAATAAGCCGGTTAACCGATTCCAGGTCACGACGTATACCGTTCATGAGATGAGGGTCTCCGCCATCTTCAGGCAGCATCTCCAGGGCGAGTTGGATCTGTGTCAGAGGTGTACGTAAGTCATGTGAAATTCCAGCGAGTAATACGGTTCTATTGGCCAGTAATGCCTTCACCTGTACATTCATTCGGTTAAATTCACGGGCAAGGACGACAAGCTCTTCTGGTCCTTCTTCCGGAACAGGTTCGGGCCACTGCCCTTTGCCAATGAGTTGCGCTGCCTGATAGAGCCGTTCAATTGTGACAGTAAGACGTCTTGTTAAAAGTGACGCGGTGATAAAGGTGAGTATGAAGCCGGTGATTAATAGGACAAAAAAGGCAGTGGATGGTTTTACACCTATTCGGGAGCGGGGGAATCCAAAACGGAGTTTGCCTTCTGATAGGGGAATATCTGCCCAGAACCAGATCTCTCCACTGATATCGGTGCTTGTCATTATGGGTATAGCATTTCCAATTTGATTCTTTAATGAGTTCTTAAGAAAAAACAGATAGGGGAGAAGCGTTGTTGATTCAGGTAGAACAATATCGGGGCTTGTTAAAATCAAATGATGTTTTTTGTGCATCTGTTCTTCAAATACTTCACGTTTGCCCGGCGGCAGTATTTCCCAAGTTTCTGCTGCATGGGTAACGATACTCGCCAGATCATCAGTTGCTCGTTGACCTAAGGGTACAACCATGTAAAAGGCAATGGTCGAAAGCACAATTGCCATAAAGCCAATGGATACGACGCCTATGGTGGAGAGAATTTTCCAAAAGTAACTACGGAATTCAAACAATCGTACAGGAACTTTCATAACGTATCTGGAGAGAACATATAGCCAGCGCCCCACACGGTCTTAATGTAGACTGGGTCGGTTGGGTCAGCTTCGATCTTCCGGCGCAAACGCGCTACACAGACATCAATACTGCGATCCATGGGTGAGTGATCATATCCCTTTGTCATTTCCAGTAAGGTGTCGCGGTTTAACACGCGATTGGGATGCTTGATAAAAATCTTCAGAAGCGTGAACTCACCTGTTGTGAGTGGTATGTTTTTATCCCTATTGGAAAGTGTATGCTTCTGCATATCAAGACTGAATGGACCAAAGTTAAAGACATTGCTTTCATTTGCAGTGGAGGCTGACTTGTCTTGCTGGCAGCGCCGTAATACGGAGCGGACTCTGGCTAACAGCTCCCGCGGATTAAACGGTTTTGTGAGATAGTCATCCGCACCCATTTCAAGGCCCACAATTCGATCAAGCTCTTCTCCTCTGGCTGATAAAATAATAATAGGAAGGTTTTTTTGCTGACGTAATCGACGGCCAATGGAGAGGCCATCTTCACCTGGTAGCATGAGATCCAGAATGACAAGATCAACAGTATGTTTGGTCAGGTGCTGGTCCAGCGCCAGGCCATCTTCAACGGCTTCAACATCATACCCCTCTTTCGAAAGATAACTCTTCAGCAGTGCTCTGAGTTCCGGCTCGTCATCCACCACAAGCAGTCGCTGCTTTAGCTTATTCAAGCGTAATCTCCTTCAAAATCAGCATTGAAACAATTTAGAAACAATTACGTTTCATCTTGTTACATCTGTGCCATCAGTCAGTAAAACATTAGGAATATGGTAAGCGCAGATAGATTATCACCAACTTACATAGGAATCAGCTTGATGTCACTTAAGATTAAAAACCTCTGCAATTATGTCCCGTCCTTTAACGGAAAAAAACAACTACAGAAGGTTTCTATTGCAGCGTTACTGGCTTTTGGTGCAGCCTGTTATGCGCCTGCTGCTATTTCAGCAGAGCCTGGAATGGAAGAGTTGAAGAAGGTTTTAGAGGGGCAGATAGCCTTGATGAAACCAGAGTTGCAAGAGAAGGTAAAAGGCCTCTCTATGGATACCAAAATGTCATTAATGGCTATATTGGCTATGCATAATCGATACAGCGAAAGGGCTACCATGCGACAGGTTATGACCGAGGTGTTATCTGATTTTCAGAGTGTACTTGCCGGCGTAATGACTGATAACCCGGAACAGACAGCCGATAGTGCGAGACGACTCGCTAATCACAGAATTCCTGTTGGTGGATTATTGCCCTATCTGGGTATCGAAAATATCAGCGATGAACGTCTCGCTATCCTTAACGGTTTTAATGACAGTGTTGAGGGTAATGCGCTGAAACTGGCAGAGGCAGCTGAGGCGGGTGATATGACAAAAGCGGCGACCTTTATTGGTCCCATCAGTTCGGGTTGTGTGGCTTGTCACGGTGTCTTCCGCAGTCAACCGGGTGTCTCAGACCTATTACGCTAATTCAGAGTGTGATTTGGCAACCAACTTAATCTAAAGAAAACAAAAAGATTCGGTGTGATTCATGTGGGGGAGATTATGAAGTACTGCACAACCTTACTTTCTGCGGGCATTGCGCTAGCCTGTTCTATGCCGATGCAAGTGTTTGCGGCTGACGATGATTCAACTGGGCGTACTTCTTTTGAGCAGCGGGCCGCGTTGTCAAAAAGAATTAAAGCGCTAAGGCAGCTCAGGAAGCAGGTACCTATACCTGTCCCTTCAGGACTGTTTGGTATTTATGCCTTTCCTGAAAAAGGTCAGGGTGTGGCGGGTATAAACTTTCAGCACCATAAATTTGAAGGGTTGATTCAGGGTACAGATTCTGTATCTGCCGAGTCTGTTGTGACCTCGGCACCCAATCGTTTTTTTGGTAATCCGGGGCAGCCACCTACTTTACGTGTTGTTCCTAAAAGTGCCGAGGCTGATGTGATATTTCCGTTTGCAAACTTTTCACTTAATGAGAAGTTTGCCCTTGTTGCATTGGCTCCTTTAATTCGAAAGAAAACCGTTCTGGAGACATTCCAGGGTGGGGCGGGTACCACCAGTCTGGGTACCAATACAGTTAAATCGGAAGGTTTGGGTGATATCAAGTTCGGTACGATATTCAGGGCCTATAACAGTGAAGATTTCAAACATAACTTCATTATTGATGCGGTATTAAGTGCACCCACCGGTAGTATCAAAGAAGAAGATTATAACCTGACACCCGCAAACACCATGGTAAAGACCCGGCTGGCTTATGGCATGCAACTCGGTTCAGGAACCTGGGATGCCATAATTGGCGCTGTTTACTGGGGCAAAGAGAAACAGTGGGGATGGGGTGCGCAATATCTTGCGACCGTCCCGTTGGAAAGTGAAAACAGTCAGGGCTGGCGCTATGGGGATAAACATGAAGGTACCGCCTGGGTCTCGTATAGCTGGAGTCCTGATTTGGTCTCTTCTGTTCGTCTGAGAGGTGAGACGCAAGAAGCGGTTCATGGCATCGATTCAAATATCTACGGCCCCGGACTGGGTGCAAACCCTGATAATTATGGTGGCGAAAGAGTCGAGGTGGGTATTGGTGTTAACTGGATGCCGGCACCGGCAAATAACCTCAGTTTTGAATTGCTCATGCCCGTTCACCAGGATCGCAATGGTGTGCAGGCCGAGCATGATTTCAGCTTGGCATTAAGTTGGCGTACAGGGTTCTTCTAATAATAAGAGAGACTTTTTCATCTAGTGTTTGGCGTATTGGCGGATTCAACTTAATTGCAAAATATTTGTTGAATCCGCATTTTTTTTGCCTCCATAGTTGGAAATGAAAATGGCATTGATCTAATGCGGTAATGTTACGAAAGTTGTTAAACAATTCTACCTTATCATGAGGATAACAATGAAAAAATTACTACTTCTAGTACTCTTTATATTGCCGTTATATGTTAATGCTTCAGGGGGAATTGGCATACCAGCCAAAGGCGGGTTTCCTGAATATCTATTCCTGGAAAAGGTAAGTGAAGCAGAAGCATATTCCACGGCTGAGATGATAGCTAAGGCGATTGCTCTGGGCAGGTTGGTCATCTTTGCCCAGATGGGAAAACTGACAGATCCAGAACTGGGTGATAAAGGATTTACAGGAGCAGTATTTCTCAGTCAGTGGGAATCTTCATTAGAAGCAGAGTTTATGGGTGCCACACCTGCACAGCAGCGCATAATTGATAAGCTGCTGTGGGCAGGCAAGTTAAGCATGGATAATAATCAGGATCGACTTAATGTGAAGGGCGTAAAGTGGAAACATTTTCTTCCTGCAAAGTGGGCAAGGGAAACGGGTCTGATGTTTAATTCAAGAACAGGAATTGTTACCAAGCAACCTTCCATAAATTACCGTCATCCGAGTAATGCGCCAGATGCAAAGGAAATCGAAGTACTTACAAAGCTTATCAAGGCAGATAAGGATGCAAAACCCGTAGGTGAATATGCCATGATGGGTAAACAGAAGGTTTATCGCTACTTTGATCCCATTTATCTTATGGCGCCATGCTTGGCATGCCATGGAAAGCCAAAGGGCGAATTGGATATGCTTGGTTTCGAGAAAGATGGCTTTGAGGATGGTGATTTGATCGGTGTGATCAGTGTTGCTGTGCCCGTTAAGGAGTAGCCATCGCGTAACTAACAACTGGTTTTTCTTCTGGTATCCTGATGATGCGTTAATTGTAGACAATTAGTATCGAAGAGGTGTGATCGGCAGGGTGCCCATTGGAGTTAATGGGTACCCTGCAGATCTAGTTATTGGCTTGAGCTGGATTCGCCTGAGTAGTTGAACTACTTCAATCAGCAGCAAAACAGTAAAATTTACCTGCGCCCCCTGTACTTATCAAGGCTTCCTGACTGCAGCCGCGTGAGGCGTGCGCCGAGCTCCAGGATGTATTCCCGCCACCGTGCCGGTCGTGATGTCCAACCTGAGCACTCCCCTGATCACTACTTGTCCAATTACTGCAGGTGTGATCGGCCTCATCTGGAAAATAGGCCGTACCGTCATCCATGCTACCGGTCAGGATGTCATGCTCGTTGGGATTGTCGCCCCGGCCTTTGATGCGATTGCCTGACTCATCAAGCGCCGTTTCCAGGGTGATGGTTCTGTTGTAAAGATGTAGCTCGGTCAGATTGGCCGCTATTAAAATACCGTGCGCGTTGTACCAGGGGCCATTGCCAATGCGGGAGCGGGCCGATATCCCACGCTTACCCTCTTCCTCTGTGCTTAGGTAGGCCTTCCAATCGCGATCACCGGCTCCAGCTGCGGCCGCCAATTTTTTGCAATAGGCGTCAGCGCCTTCCAACCCTCCGAGGTTGGCACCGTTACCCATCCCGGTACTGGTTACAAAGAAACCCATAGGTCTATCTTCGGCGTGGAGTGCAGCCGTACCAATCAGTGCGCCGACACCAAAAATCACAGCAATTACATTACTTTTCATAGGTATAATCCTCTGGCCGTTTCAGCATCAGTTTTTTGTTTATATCGATGCAACGCTATGAGTTTAGTACGAGTAGCTGGATTCAGCTATTAAGGTAAACAGTAATACTCTGAATGTGTGGTAACGTTATTACATCGTGATGTGAGGATGCAGTATCGATAGACTTTGAGTGAGATTGTGCTGGATACGGCTGGCGGTATCGAGCTGGGTTTACGTCAAGCGGGTTGGGCTGGGTGGTCGATAGAATGCGTGAAAGGGAATGACCTGTCAGTTCTTGTTTTGTGATTGAAGGTAATTGGTCAGCATGCGATCCTGCGTGGCAATATGATTGACCAGTAAATCACGCAGTTCATTGAGTAACGTCGATTCTAAAGACGCCACCTCTGATAGCACATTATCCTTTATTCTAAGTAGTCGCTCCATGAGATCATCATGCTGGGCGTCATGTTCATCATAGCCCTCATAACTGTGCTGGCGCATGATGAGCTGTTCAGACAAAAAATGTACTTCGGTGTAACTAATCAATTGATCTAGTATTATTGTTTTTTCTGTGGTTGATTTTTCATCTTTAATGGCCTGACTCAAGAGATTGATCATGCCTATCTGAACGGCATGCTCATTATCAATGGTCGTTTTCTCTGATTGCTGCATCGTTCATTTCTCATAGGGGGTGGATATAAAGCAGCCACACTACCATATGGAAAGGTTTAGATGAAACAGTCGGTTGTTTTATCCTCATTTAGGCTGGAACGTGGTGGTTAACCCGTAATACACTATTTCTATATCCCGTGACCCCTGCAAGGGTTTGCTGTGCTATCCTTTTGGCCGTTACCTGTCGATTAAGTTTCTTCTGGATTTTAAGAGAATCTTGGATTCTATGACGGACATTGATTATGGATGTGTTAACAAATTCCTGGCTCCTTGATGGTAAAGGTGGTGGTCGAAAGCTCTCATGGGATGAAGTAGCTACAAAGAATACGGACAGGAACAGTCCGGTTTGGGTTCATTTGGACTACTCAAAGCCGGAAGTGCAGGAGTGGATGCATGAGGAGAGTGGTCTCTCTTCTTTAACCGTTGACGCCTTGTTGCAAGCTGAGACGCGTCCTCGTTGTGTGTTGGCTGATGGCGGCCTGATGATCTTCCTCAGAGGCGTAAACCTTAACCCGGGTGCCGATCCTGAAGACATGGTAAGTCTGCGTTTATGGATAGGTGAAACGCGGATTTACACACTGGGTTTGCGTCACCTTTTATCCCTGGATGATCTACGTGCCCTTATTGCTCAGGGTAGTGGGCCTGGATCAACGGGTGATCTTATTGTCATGCTGGTTGAGCTGTTGCTGGATAGGGCAGGGATTGTTATTGAGGATCTGTATGATCTGGTTGACCAGTTAGAGGACTCGGTACTGGTGGCATCGGGTCATCAGCAGCGTGAACAGTTGGCTGGTATACGCAGGCAGGCAATTTCATTGCGTCGATTTCTCGCCCCTCAGCGTGAGGCACTCAATCGCCTCTCCACCGAACGTTCTGCTATTTTGAATGATGAGCATCATCTGCGTTTACGGGAGTCGTATGATCGACTGACCCGTTTTGTTGAGGATTTGGACGCGGCAAGAGAGCGCGCTGGCGTGGTTCATGAATCCTTGATCAGTAGCTTGACTGAACAGACTAATACCCGGATGTATATCCTGGCAATTATCTCTGCCATCTTCCTGCCGCTCTCATTTATTACCGGCCTTCTGGGCATTAATGTGGGAGGGATACCTGGTGCTGAAAGCCCTTTTGGCTTTATCGTGGTAATAGCCTCCATCGTGGCTATGGGTGGGGTTCTATGGGCTTTCTTCCGGTGGCAACGCTGGTTTTAATTATCGAGTTGTTTTACTGCGCCGGGCCCTCCGTGTTAGGTTGGTCTGCTTAACTTTTTTATGCCTCACCGTGGTGACCTATGATCAGTTGGATCGGCAGGGTAAACCTTACGAACAGAACGGGATGGTTACAGCAATCGTTGACAGGAAAAAGAGGGGACACTGGTTGCAACTGAATAGCTTGCCGCGACCACTGCGGATTGCTCCTGCTGCGTTTACGTCGATAGTGGCCTGGCTGGGCAGTCAGCGTGTCCAGCTGTTTGAGGAGACAGGTATGCCCGGATGGTTACGGGTGCAACGACAGGATGGGATTCAGGGCTAGCTATCGGCACTAAATGAGGAGAGAGAGTGATATTCTCACCGTTGCCGTATTACAACTATCTGCTTCGCTCTGAACGGCTCAGGACGTTATATGTGTCAGGTATTGACCACCCGGTTAATGTTCTAACCGAGTGGTCTTTGGTAAAGGATTAGTTCAAGCTTTCAAGCAGTTTTTCGGCCGTTTTTGCTATGTCACTCTTTTCATCAATTAATATGGCACGTTTGAGGATGGCCTTTGCCTGCTGTGCCTCACCTTGTTTACTCAGAGAGAAACCAAGGTGATAAATGATCTCCTGGTTTTTAGGAGCCAGCTCGGCGGCCTGTTTGAGTATTTCGGTCCCTCTCTTGAAGTCACCTTGCTGGACCAGAATCCAACCATAGGTGTCGATGATCTCAGGACGGTTGGGTGCCAGTTCATAAGCCCTTTTGCCGATTTCAGATGCCCGCTTGTCGCCTTTGGTTGAATAGAGCCAAGCCAGATTATTCAAAGCGATAATATTATCTTTATCATCTTTGATTACACGCTCGTACTCACTGATGGATTCATCGTGCTGGCCTTGTGCGAGCAGCATCATGCTGAGGCTGAGCTTCGGCTGTATCTGTTTGGGATTTTTTGCAATCCAGTCACGCAGTAGCTTGATGCCTCGGTTGGCATCACCGTCTACCACGTATTGATTGGCAAGAAGAATGGCCACTTTCTCTGAGGCTTGCATGTTAAATGCCTTCTCATAGAGCGGTATAGCTTGTTTTGGTTTGCCTTGAAAAGCAAAAGCAGTCGCTTCAAATTCAAAGCCAATTGCTTGATCAGGTAATGCCTTTTGTATTGCTTGGGCGTGGGTTGAGGCTAATTCAAGATTGCCTGCACTTAATTCCAGGCCATATTGGCCAATAATGACCGGCACATAGCCTGGAGTTACAGAGAGCGCCTCTTCATAGCTCTTTCTTGCATCATCCAACTGTTTGGTTGCCTGTTGCGCATTCCCAAGCATCTGGAGTGATTCCGCGCTCTTCACTAAGTCCACGAGGCGTTTGAATGTTGTCACGGCATTGATGGCATCACCCGCTGCAAGTTGGGTTCTGCCGTGAGCCGCTAATACAGCGGGCTCTTTGGGAAATTCTGTAGCGAGTTGGCTTGTATAACGGAGGGCCTTGAGTGGTTTTCTCTCTGACAGATAATTCTGAGCGAGGATCAGGCCGGGACGGCTGGTTTTGGGTTCACCATTATGGGCCTGTTCAAGCAGTTTATTCATGCCATCCTGGTCACCCTTACGTTTTGCCAGATCGGCTAGCCCCATCAGTATGGTTGAGTTTTTGGGTGATTTTCCCAGTGCTGTATTCAGATGCTCGGCTGCTAATTCGGTATTCTCTTTTTGGACGGCGAGTCGTGCCAGATTGACATAAGCCGTAATGAAGTTTGGATCTACTTCAAGCGCTTTTTTAAAGCCCTGTTCCGCCTTATCTGTATCGCCTGATATGAGATAAGCCAAACCCGTCAAGTTATAGCTGATGGGATTATCAGGTGCCTTTTTCTCTAATGCCTTGCTGGCTTTCAAAGCATTTTCAAAATCCTTTTTGTTGATATGTGATAGCACCAGCAACACATCAGCCTGGACAAACTCACCCTCCATGGTGGTCGTGGACTCCAGTTCATCGATGGCTTCCCCGGTCTTGCCTTGAGCTAACAACCCCAGTGCGAGCTGAGTCCTGTATGAGGCTAAGTCTGGTGATATTTCAATGGCCTTGGTCATCAGGGCCGAACCCTCTTCAAAACGCTTCACCTGCATATAGGCGGTGCCGAGCATGGCCATCAGCTGAGCATCATCAGTATAGTGCTTCTGAGCAGGTTCAAGCAGCTTTATCACCTCTTCCGGCTGTTTCAGTTTGTGCTGTACGGAGGCGAGAAGTTTGATTGCCGGGAGTAGTGCCGGCTGGGCTTTTAGAACTTGGCTAAGGAAGTCATGGGCCGCTTCAAGGTTGCCCTTGTAAAAGTGCGTCGCACCCAGCATGGTTTGGGTCTGTAGGTTATTTGGATTGATGTTGTGGGCTTGTTGCAGGAGTGTTTCCGCCTTATCAAGATCCTTTTCGAGCAGTGCTACAGCTCCGCTCAGGTGCAGTAGTTTTGGATGTCCAGGAACAAGCGTCTCCAGCTTTGCCAAGTCGGCTTTGGTCTCTTCCAGTTTTCCGCTGGCGAGGTTGATGTTGGCCCTGCCAAGAAGTGCACGGGCATTATCTTCCTGGAGTGCTATGGCCTTGTTGAAATCAGTCCGGGCGGGATCAACCTGTCCAGTCTGTATGTTCAGTTCTGCACGGAGAACCAGGGCTGAGGTGTTGTCTGGGTATTTTGTCAGTAGTTGCTCAAGTCCTGTTAAAGCTTCAGCGCGTTTGTTCTCTGCAAGATCGGCCATCACCAGGCCGAGCATCGCTTCCTGTGACTCTTTATTGGTGGTCAGTGCAAGGCTGAATGTTTCCCGCGCTGCCTGAAATTCACGAAGCCCAAGATGGGCATCACCCCTGATCAGCAGAATGGCAACCCTTTGCTCTGGTTCCTTGCTGGAATCGTCGGGAATGTTATCGATAATCTCACTGTATTTTCTCTGTAGAAGGTAGGATTTTGCCAGGTCCTCTTCCCAGTAACTCTTGGCCGCATTGAGCCGCTTGGCCCGATCAAACTCCTTCTCGGCTGAGGCGCCATCACCTGCTTTCAGGTAGATTCGGCCCAACATCAGGCGCGCCTCAATACTTGTAGGGCTCTCCTGTAAGGCGTTTTTTAACTGGATAATGGCCGCTTTGCTCTCCCCTTTCTCAAGATAGGCTTTGGCCTCTTCAATAAGTTGCTCAGTGTTTGCGGCATGGAGCAGGCCTGATGCAAGTAAAAGCGAAGAGATAGCGAGTTTACGGAGTGAATTCATAGTCTGTAAAATTCCTTTTTTCATTTTCAACTGAGTGTTGCAAATGATTGTATTGTATTTTTTGTTGTCTGAATTCAGACAATAGAGGTAGTTCAAACTACCATACTCTATCCAGGGTGGACAATGCGTTAGTGGTGCCGCGCCTGCCGGGCTTTACGGCTATTCTTTTCAGTCAACCTGGCTGTGGCAGACTGTTTGACTGGTTGAAGGAAGGCGGGGCGGCCTTTAATACCTGAGATGTCATAGTCCAGTGTCAATTCGGATACGACCTGGGTGGTGTCCAGCTTGAGGCCCTCGGTTAATCCTGAAAAAAGTAGTTCAAACAGTCGTTTGAGGGCGATTTTGTGTACTTGATGGGTGGTTTCATACAGCCAGTCACTGAGCTGTATGAAATGTTCAAAGGGTTGCACTCCGAGGATTAACGGCAGTGTGTGAGGGAAGCGCCCAGAATTGGCAATCATTTCCCAGTAGCGAGTAAACCGATTCAGTCGTTGAATAGTCTGAAAGTTGAGCAGACTGTTGCTCAGGATATTGTAGGGTGGCGCGGGATTGTAGCGCATTTGAAACTTGTCGTTGTGTCGGATTATGGGTGATCCTTTTAAGCGTTTCAGCACTCCCACCTGTATCTCATGGGGGGCGAGCGCAGCCAGTTCATTAAAGCTCTGGGCAAAACTGGCCAAATCCTCTCCCGGTAGCCCAATAATCAGATCAGCATGCAGATGGGCGTGGGTTTCCTGTCGTAGCCAGTGCAGATTTTGGCGGCTCTTTTCATTATCCTGTTTGCGACTGATGGTCGCCTGCACTTCAGGATTAAAGCTCTGAATGCCGATCTCCAGTTGCAATGAACCGGCGGGGAACCTGGGGAGAATCTCCTTCAGTGTTTGTGGGAGATGATCGGGAATAACCTCAAAGTGAAGGAATAGCTGGTCATCCATTCTATCCAGAAAAAAGTTCAGGATTTCGGCACTCTTTTTCGGATTGAGATTGAAGGTCCGATCGACAAATTTGAAGTGCCTCACGCCGCGCAGATAAAGTTTTTCCAGTGCGGCCATGAACGGTTTTTCAGGGAAGGGCAGGGCGGTTTTATCCAGGGCAGAGAGACAGAACTCACATTTGAACGGGCAGCCCCGTGAAGCCTCTACGTAGACAAGCCGATGCTTGATGTCCGCTTCACTGTAATAGTCATAGGGCAGTTCGAGGGTATCCAGTGCTGGGGCAGGGGCATGAACAACCTTATTGATGGGTTGCTCGCCCTTTAACAGTTGCTGACAAAGTTGAGCAAAAGCGAGATCCCCCTGCCCGGCGACCAGATAGTCGGCCTGATGAAAAATGGCTTGATCCTGCCACTCATGACTGACCTCCGGACCACCAATGATGATCAGGGTCTCAGGGCTGATCGTCTTCAGTATCGCCACCAGTTGCTGGCTGCGTTCGGCATTCCAGATATAGACACCCAGACCGATTATTCGGGGTTTAGTAGCCAGTAGCTGTTCAGCTATATCGATGGGCCAGGACTCCAGGGAGAACTCCTGAACCTCGGTCCGGTTCTGGAGTTCTCCCATATTGGCATACAGATAACGCAACCCCAGCGAGGCGTGGATATGCTTGGCATTCAGGGTGGTGAGAATAATCTCAGGCATGAGTCACTGATTCGGTTTGAAGGTGCGAACATCGGCAAAGCTGCCTGAAGGTAACTGCTTTAGTGATGGTATGAGGTTTGCGATCAGAGTGCCGGCTTGATGGGGTGTTGGCATGGCTTCGGTACCACGGGCTGCACGTAATTTCTCAACGGAAGGAAACTGACTCGCATCCACTTGATTCTGATCGCACAAGACATCCTGCATGGCGGTGTCTATAAGCCCCGGTGCCAAGGCCGTTAGATGGCTATGTGCAAATTCATGGGCATAGAGCTGGGTCAGCATGTTCAGTGTGGCCTTGGAGAGGGCGTAGGCTCCCCAGCCGCGACTACCATTAATGGCCGCACCGGATGAGATCAGCACAATCTGATCGATACGGATGCCTGATCTTAACAGCCAGTCCAACAGTACCTTGTTGGACCAGACATTTGCCTCCATTACGGACTGGATATCTTCCAGGCTGGTGTCGGCCATATCCTGCATTTTGCCCAGAATGCCGGCATTTAATACCACGGCATCCAGGTGTCCGATCCCCATTAGCAAGGTTTCCAGAGCGAGAGGTACGGCTTCATAATCGGTCAGGTCACAGCGGATATCTTTCAGCTTGTGATCGGTTTTACTGCAACCTCGACGACTGACGCCGTAAACCTCAAATCCCTGTGTCAGATAGGCCTCGGTGAGTCCCAGCCCGAGACCGCTGCTATTACCTGTTATTAATACTGTTCTGCTCATACCCCTTAACCCATATCAAATATTGATTTACTATCGTCTGCTAGGCTTCGTCGCCTAGTGATTTGCTCTATGTAAAAGCCCGTTTATATTAACAGACTCACGTCTTTTAACGCTTCCCCGATTATGAGGTTACCTTTGCTGCGATACTTTGCCCAGTACCTGATGCTCTGGTGTTTGATCATGCCTCTTAGTGTTGCAGCGGATGTCCCCGTCCCCCTTCAGCCACTCATAGATGCTGCCAAGGCGGGTTCTACGCTGCAGTTGCCAGCTGGACGCTACAGCGGCCCCGTGTTTATCGATAAACCCCTGACCATAGATGGTGCAGGCAGGGTCACGATTGATGGTGGCGGTGTGGGTACGGTTATTACCATTGATACCGATGGAGCCCGGCTGAGTAACCTGCATATTACCGGCTCGGGCGACCGCCATAATGAGCTGGATGCCGGTATTCTGGTCTCTGGGAAGTTTAATGTCATAAAGGACAACAGGCTGGATGATGTCCTGTTCGGCATAGCGCTTCATCAATCTGAATACGGCATTGTGCGCCGAAACAGCATCCGGTCCAAAGTGCGTGAACTGGCTCAGCGTGGCGATGGGATACGTATCTGGTATAGCGTGGGAAATAAGGTGATACAGAACCGGATTCAGGATGCCCGTGATGTGATCGTTCTCGACTCCCGTGAAAATCAACTGACGAAAAATCAAGTGGAGGGAGGGCGTTACTCATTACATGTGGTTAATTCCCAGGGAACCCGGATAATTGGCAATAGCTTTATCAAAAATGAAGCAGGTATCTTTGCATTAAAAGCCAATAACCTGGTGATAAAAGAGAATCTGGTGGCAGAGATCAGAGATGTCACCGGGGTTGGAATTGGCTTGAAAGAGAGTTCCAGTGCGCTTATAGAGAATAATCAAATTTTGAATGTAATGATCGGGATTGCACTCGATCTCTCTCCAGAAGATCATGAACTGCCAAACACCGTCAGATCAAACTTTCTCGCCTACAATACAGTCGGTATACAGTTCTTGAGCGATCGGGGCGGTAATCATCTCTCTTCCAACCGATTCCAAAATAATTATCTGCCGGTTGCCGTCAGGAATGGTGGTGGTGCAATGAAGAATCAATGGGGTGGTAATTACTGGAGTGACTACGCCGGTTTTGATCAAAACGAGGATGGCGCGGGCGATACCCCTTATGAATCCTATACCTATGCCGATCAGCTCTGGCTGGACTTACCCAGCACGCAGTTTTTTATTGCCAGCCCCTCATTCAGTCTGCTTGATTTTTTGGAACGTCTGGCTCCGTTTTCTGAGCCGCGTCTCATGGTTAGGGATGGTAATCCTCGTTTTTCAGACGAGCGGCCGGAACTGAGTATCAATCATGAAAAGCAGGACTCCAACTGTAGTTTTTGCTGATGTTTTTAGAGGGCAGACGCCATCATGGAGGTCTTTTCCAGGCGATCGGCCAGCGTACGCATCAAAACTTTATTGAATTTGGTTTGTAGTTGAATAGAGGCTTGCTGAAGGGATTCAGTTTTGATCTTGATGACTGTGACAGGGCTGTTACTCACTACGCTGGCACTGCGGGGTTTTTTCATACCGTGGATGTAGGCCATTTCACCAAAGCACTGACCGGTTTCAATGAGGCCAAGGAAAGCGTCATTTTTCATGATGCGGGCATCACCCGAGGCGAGAATAAATATCGACCCGCCGATTTTGCCCTCTTCAATAAGTGTTTTGGCTCCGCGAAAACGGCGCCATTTACTGATTCGGAGAACTTCCCATAACTCAACATCAGTGAACAGATGGAAGAATGGCAATGTCTTAAGGATATTGAATTTACGGGTATCTGACACATCGATATTGGAAGAGTGTTCCAGTTGCTCATGTACAGAGGCCAGATCGCACGCAAGATCCGCCCAGCTGTCGTAGCGATCAGAGGCCTTTTTACTGATGCAACGGTCCACAATGCGGATAATCGTCTTGGGAATGCCCTTGCGTACATCGCTCAAGGGTGTTGGCGATTTATTGGAGATTTTCTGAATCAGGTCATACTGGTTTTCAGCCGTGAACGGCAGCTTGCCACTCAATAACTGATACATCACTACCCCGAGTGAGTAGATATCGGCCTGTTGGCTGAGCTCTTGTCCCATGATCTGCTCAGGTGACATGTAGCTGGGTGTGCCCACGGCGTCCACCACCTGGGTCAGGTCAGAGTCGGCCAGCAGTGCGGTGCCAAAATCAGTCAGTTTGATATCGGTGCCGCCTGTTGTGAGCAGGTTGGCAGGCTTGATATCGCGGTGAATCAACCCGTTCAAGTAAGCATATTCAAGCGCATTGCAGCACTTGAAAATGATCTCAACCACGTCATCGATTGGGAGCAGGTTTTCCGGCTTGGTGTAGGTTTTCAGGGTGTGACCGTTAACGTACTCCATTACGATGTAGTGCATATCCCTTTCCGTACCTGCGTCAAAAACGGTAACGATATAGGGGTGGCGTAACTTACCAGCCAGACTCGCCTCATTAATAAACATCTTTTTGAAGCGGGAACCATTCACAGGGTCGCTGAAAATATTCTGATGGGCAATCTTGATCGCAACTTCACTATTGGAGAAAGGATCTTCGGCAAGGTAGACGGAGGCAGTCGCCCCCCTTCCTAGCAATTTGCGGATCTGGAATTTTCCTATAGTTGTTCGTGTCAGATCGTCGATGTCCGGCTTCTCCGCTGGTTAAAGCGTGTGCTGGAGAGGGCCGGTGAACGGGGTTAGCGCTTAGCCGACCAGCTCTCATCAAAAAATTGGCACTGCTCCAAAAATTCACTGGTGCTCTTGGGCATTGGAACCCTAGCACCTGAAAGATAGGTGATAAGTTGGGTTCCTGCGGTGATCAACTTCACGCCTTGATCAATATGCCGCTGTTTTTCTCTGTCAGTGGTAATCGGCAGGGTATTGTGAAATAGCTCGACTTTTTCCCGTGATGAGACAAAATCAGGCCAGACGGTGAAGAGCGCCTTGTCCTGTTTGATTAGTTCAATCTGCTGTTTTGCGGCGCGGGAGTAGCTAAGGATATAGGGTATGGCAGAATCAAAATACTCGTCGCCCGAAAAGGTGGCTTCTATCTGATTGGTTACACGATCAATGTCATTCATCGATTGGGCAATTTTTCGGTAGCGTGATTCGAACAGTTGATCCAGCGGGTGTGAAAAGGCCTTGAAGGGTTCTCCCCATAGCTCATCAATTCCTTCATGGCCGCTGTAATGCTTGACCAATTTGCCAAGTTCCAGGGCCTCTTTGAAGTAGTCGCCACAGCGAACCATCAGCTCATTGTCTGGATTGACCTTGACGCCCTTTGCCTCCAGATCAACGATGGCGTTGAAAATATCCGATGCCCGGTTAAACAGTGCGCCTGCCAGCATGGCTCCATTCACCCGTTTTTTAGCCGGATCATGTTCCTGTTCGTAAGCGTCCCGCGCCTCTTCCAGTCGTTCGCCTGGCGTATTAATGCCGCTTTCGGTGTGGTGGAAAGCGCGGCGGGTTAGATCATCGATCAGTTTCTTTCGGTTGGCGAGGGTATTTTCCGGAGTGGGGTAATAGCGTATCCAATAGCCGTCATAGAAGATGCACTCTTTATCCGCAATGATCTGATGGGTGCCGTTTTCGGGATTATTGCTCATGATTCACTTCTGACGTAGCTCAATCTAACAGGCTGCCGAACTGGAGTAGAATACTCCACTAGTTGGTTATGCGGCGGGATTTTACGCCTAATTTTCGGAACAGGGAATTCAAAATTGACTATGAAACAGCATAAAAATGCCGCCACAGCACTTGAAGTGGTCGAATCCGGACAGCGTATCTTCATTCATGGTGCATCGTCAACGCCGCTAAAACTGGTAGAGGCTTTGGTCAATCAGGCTGATCGACTTAAGAATGTGGAGATTATGCATCTGCATACATGTGGGGATGCGGCCTATGCTGAGCCTCGTTATGCCGCGAGTTTTCGGGTGGCCAATCTGTTCGTGGGTGGCAATATGCGGCGTTATTATGATGGCGACCGGGTTGATTATCTGCCCTGCTTTCTGTCTGAAATTCCTGCACTTTTTCGCTCTGGACAGCGCCCGATCGATGTGGCGCTGATGCATCTGTCGCCACCCGATAAACACGGTTTCTGCACCTTGGGGTGCAGTGTGGATGTGGCGCTGGAGGCGCTGTTGACAGCGAAAACCGTCATTGCCCAGATCAATCCCCGAATGCCACGTGTACATGGAGATGGGTTTATTCATATATCCAAGATTGATCATTACATCGAAGTGGATGAACCCATACCCGAAGTGACACCCGCCAAGTTGGGTGATGTGGAGTTGGCCATCGGGCGGTATGCTGCCGATCTGATTGAAGATGGCGCGACGCTTCAGATGGGTATCGGTGCCATACCCGATGCAGTGCTCAAGGGGTTGCATGGTCATCAACATCTTGGGGTGCATACCGAGATGTGGTCCGATGGTCTGCTGGATCTGATAGAGACGGGTGTGGTGGATAACTCACGAAAAAAGAGTCATCGGGGTAAAACAGTCTCCGGTTTTATCATGGGTACCCAAAGGGTCTATGACTTTATCGATGATGATCCCTCAGTGATTCAGGCACGTATCGACTGGGTGAACTCGCCCCATGAAATTGCTAAAAACCCCAAGGTAGCAGCGATAAACTCAGCAGTTGAAGTGGATCTTACCGGTCAGGTGTGTGCTGATTCGGTGGGTCATCGTGTGATCTCTGGTGTCGGTGGTCAAATGGACTTTATCCGGGGCGCTTCGCTCTCTGTGGGCGGCAAGCCAATTATTGCCTTGCCGAGTCGGACCCGTAAGGGGCGTTCTCGTCTGGTCTCAACACTGAATAGCGGGGCGGGTGTTGTTACAACCCGTTCCCATGTGCATTACATTGTTACGGAGTACGGTGTCGTCAATCTCTTTGGACGAACCCTTAATGAGCGGGCCGCCGCGCTGATTGCCATTGCTCACCCCGATGACCGGGAACAGTTATCGCGGGAGTGGCATGAGATCAGGGCGTCTTAGGTGGAAAGCTAATAACCAGCGTACCTACTATATTCTGATGAATTTAGTAGGTAATAAGTGATTGACGCGCTGTGAAATCTCGATGGTAAGCGGCTATCCGTTTCAATATTTATACTGGAATAAATCTTTTCGATATTACTCTATGACATATGTCATGAGTTCAAATAACCTTATGAAAATAAGGCTAAAAAATACCCCACCTTGTTATTGGCATGGAAAGTGTAAATACGTCTGGAATGACAGATATAAAGCTGTCAGATGCACAGACATCAGAATAACACACCTTCCAGAACCGACAATTGAGGTAGGGGTTAATGAACGACGAGCACAATTTCGAGCAACTCGAAAAGAGACTGGGCGTATCCCGGCGGGACTTTATGAAGTTCTGTACCGGCGTGGCTGCGACCATGGGTTTGACCACCAGCGAAGCCATGGCGATGGCCAATGCGGTAGCCAGTCCAAAGGCAAGACCACCGGTAATCTGGTTACATGGCCAGGAGTGCACAGGTTGTACGGAATCACTGCTGCGTTCTGAGCATCCGACCATTGAGACCCTGATCCTGGATCTGATTTCACTCGACTATCACGAGACACTGGCCGCTGCGGCAGGGCATCAGGTTGAGGCAGCCAAGCAGACTTCCATGAAGGCCAACAAGGGCAAGTACCTGTTGGTCATTGAAGGGGCTACGCCGACCAAAGATGGTGGTATTTACTGCAAGATTGGCGGCAAGACCATGCTGGATCACGTGAAAGAGGCTGCAGAAGGTGCCGCCGCGATCGTCTCCATTGGCTCTTGCGCATCCTGGGGTGGTATCCCCTCCAGCGGCATCAATCCCACTGATGCGAAAGGCGCACCCGAAATCCTTCCTGACAAGACGGTTGTGACTATTCCGGGTTGTCCGCCAAACCCTTATAACTTCCTCTCCACTGTGTTGCACTTTGTCACTTTCGGCAAGTTGCCCGCGCTGGATCACCTGAACCGTCCAAAGTTCGCCTATGGTCGCCTCATTCATGAGAACTGCGAGCGCCGCCCGCACTTTGATGCGGGTCGTTTTGCGATTGAATTTGGTGATGAGGGTCATCAGAAAGGTTATTGCCTCTATAAGCTCGGTTGTAAAGGGCCTGAAACCTATGCCAACTGTCCTGCGGTTGAGTTCGGTGATGTGGGTGGTGGTGCCTGGCCAGTCGGTGTGGGTCACCCCTGCTTCGGTTGTACCGAAGAGGGCGTTGGTTTTACCAAGGCGATTCATCAACTGGCCGATGTCAAAACCCATGCACCACCCAATGCCTTCCCTTATGTTAATGACCGTCCGGGTACTAACAGCGCCACACCAGGTGCCGCTGCACTTGTTGGTGGTGTGATTGGTGCGGCAGTCGGTGCGACAGCCATGGCTGCCAAGAAGCTGGGGAAAAGTGACGAGGCGGGCGACGGCGATAGCCAAGGTTAAGGGGGCGTTATGAAACGTAGAGATTTTCTCAAAGCGACTGCAGGGGGCGCCGCGGCGGCACTCTGTGGGGCCGGTACGGCCGAAGCGCGCGAGAACAAGGCGCCTCTGGAGAATGCCATCGGTATTCTCTATGACGCGACCTTGTGTGTAGGCTGTAAGGCCTGCGTGCGTGCCTGTAAAGAGATCAATGACCTGCCACCTACAGTTATGGGCGAGGATATACAGTATGACGCCTCGCGCGGTGTTTCAGGCAGTACCTATAACGTAATCAAGGTTTACAAGAACGGTACTTCAGAAGCAAAAGACAGAGAGATCGATGGCTTCTCTTTTGCCAAGAAGAGCTGCATGCACTGTGTTGATCCGGCCTGTGTTTCAGGTTGTCCTGTGTCGGCGCTGACCAAGAATCCGGTAACCGGCATCGTTCAGTACAACGCTGATACCTGTATCGGTTGTCGTAACTGCATGGTGGGTTGTCCGTTCAGTATTCCTCAGTACGAATACCACGATGCCAAAGGACAGATTCAGAAATGTCTGTTCTGTAACCAGGCTGGTGTGGAGCGTATTTCGCAGGGTCTGTTGCCGGGCTGTGCCGATGTCTGTCCTACTGGAGCCACGCTGTTTGGAACCCGTAAGGAGCTGTTGGCTGAGGCGAAAAAACGGTTGGCCGCGAAGCCGGGTGAGTCATACACCTATGCCCGTGGTCGTGCATCAGATGAGTTGCATACCCATGACAAGGATGCACCGACCTATCAACAGCACATCTATGGTGAGCATGAGGTGGGTGGAACTCAGGTGATGCATATCGCCGGTGTGCCACTGAAAAAACTGGGCATGCCCGAACTACCTGAACGCTCTTACGCTTCTATCGCAGAAGGAGTCCAGCACACGCTTTATAAAGGCATGATTGCTCCAGCAATCGCGCTGGCGGGTCTGGCCTATGTGGTCAAGCGTAACACCAGTAACTCGGACCAGGATGACAAATAGTCATCCCGGGCCCTAACTAATAGAGGTGAACCATGAGTGAACATCAACCGGTAGAAGGTAAGATCCTTACACTACCCTTCATGTTCCTGGGCGTACTGGCCGTGATTGGTATCTATTTCCTTGGTGTGCGTTTTGCCGAGGGATTGGGTGCTGTGGCCAACATCAACTCCGGATACCCCTGGGGTATTTGGGTTGTCTATGATGTGGTGGTCGGTACCGCGCTGGCCTGTGGCGGTTACGCCCTGGCATTTGTCATTTATGTCTTTAACAAAGGTAAATATCATCCACTGATCCGTCCGGCCATCCTAGCCAGTCTATTCGGTTATGCACTGGGTGGTTTTGGTGCCTTCTTTGATATGGGGCGCTACTGGCAGTTTTATAACATTGCCATGCCTTCCAACTGGAACTTCAACTCGGTGATGCTGGAAGTAGGTCTCTGTGTGATTACCTACATCTTCGTATTATTTATCGAGTTTGCTCCGGCCGTGCTAGAACGTATGGGTGCGAAGAATGCCTTGCGTTGGTTGAATAAGGTTTTGTTCTTCTTCATTGCACTTGGTGTGTTACTGCCAACTATGCACCAGTCTTCATTGGGATCTTTGTTGATCATCATGGGGGCCAAGGTACATCCACTCTGGCAGTCACTTCAGTGGCAACCGTTGATGGCACTGCTTACCGCACTCACGATGGGCTTCTCGATAGTGATCTTTGAGGCATCTTTTGCGGCGGTTGGTTTTAATCGCCGTCCAGAGACCCCGCTGTTAGCGAAACTGAGTAAGGCTATTATTGGCTTGATTGCCGTCTTCCTGATGGTGCGTGTATTTGAGCTGGCCTGGAATGGAAAACTGGGCTTTGCCTTTGCTGGTGATCTGGCAGGCAATATGTTCCTGTTGGAGATGACGCTGTTCATCTTCCCTCTGGTTGTGATGCTTTCACGCGGTCATCGTGATAATGCCCGGTTGTTGTTGTTTGCAGCTGTATCGTTATTGTTTGCAGGTGCATTGTATCGCTTCAACGCGTTCCTGATCGCATTTAATCCAGGTCCCGGTTATAGCTACTTCCCTTCAGTTCCAGAGATTATGGTGACTGTGGGTATTGTTGCGATTGAAATCATGGCCTATCTGGTCTTCGTTAAGAAACTGCCCGTTCTGCATTCAGCTGAACATGCGTAAGGCAGAACCGACATTCCTTAATTAGGAGAAAATATTGTGGCTACTCGTATTACTGTTGATCCCGTAACTCGTATTGAGGGACACTTGCGCATCGATGTGGAAGTAGAAGATGGCAAGGTCAATAACGCCTGGTCTTCCGGTCAGATGTGGCGGGGTATTGAAAAAATTCTGGTGGGACGTGATCCCCGTGATGCCTGGGTTTTTACCCAGCGTATCTGTGGTGTCTGCACTACCGTACATGCATTGGCCTCGGTTCGTGCCGTTGAGAATGCACTGAATCTTGAAGTACCGCTTAATGCACAATTTGTACGTAACCTGATTGTGGCCGCTCAAGCCGTACATGATCATATCGTTCACTTCTATCACCTTTCTGCACTTGACTGGGTCGATGTGGTTTCCGCACTGGACGCCGACCCCAAGGCGACTGCAAAACTGGCCGAGAGTCTCTCATCCTGGGGTGGTAATGGTCCTCATGAGATGCAGGCAGTGAAAGATAAACTGGCGGCTTTTGTTTCCAGTGGTCAACTCGGACCTTTTGCCAATGGTTACTGGGGTCACCCGGCCATGAAGCTGCCACCTGAAGTTAACTTGCTGGCGGTGGCGCATTATCTGCAGGCGTTGGAAGTACAGCGTTATGCCAACAAGATTGTCACTATTCTGGGTGGTAAGACCCCGCATATCCAGAATATGGCTGTCGGTGGTGTCTCCAACTCCATCAACCTGGACAGTCAGTCCACGCTGAATATGGAGCGTCTGCTGGCGATCAAGGGTTGGATCGACAAGTTGACCGACTTTGTTCATAACGTCTACATGGTGGATGTACCCGCTGTTGGGGCGTTCTATCTGGATTGGGCCGGTTATGGTCAGGGTGTGACAGATTACCTCTCCGTACCTGACATGCCAATTGACACTAAAGGTACTCAGTTCGCGCTGCCAGGCGGTTTCATCAAAGGCGGTGATTTGAATACCTTTAAACCCATCACCAGCTATCAGGACGCCTACTTCCGTGATGGTGTAAAAGAGAGCTCAAAACACGCCTGGTATGAAGGTGACAGTGCCCTGCATCCCTGGGAAGGTGAGACCGAACCCCAGTACACTGACTTCCAGGATGAAGGTCAGTACTCCTGGATCAAATCGCCCACCTTTAATGGCAAGCCTGCTCAGGTGGGTCCACTGGCCAATGTCCTCTGTATGGCAGCGGCGGGTCATGAGTCCACAGCGAAACATCTGAAGACCGCCATGGGCACCCTGAATGCCGTAGCTGGTAAAGAGATCCCGCTCGCCGCATTGCACTCCACCATTGGCCGTCATGCGGCCCGTGCAGTTCGCACCGCCGTCATGTTGGATAACATGAATGAGCAGTGGAACATGCTGATGGAAAATATAGGCAAAGGCGATACCGATACCTTTAATCAGCCGGTCTTCCCCAAAGGTGAGATTAAAGGCTTTGGTTTCCATGAAGCGCCTCGTGGTGTCCTCTCACATTGGGTAGTCATCAATGATGGCAAGATCAAAAACTACCAGTGTGTTGTACCCAGCACCTGGAATGCTGGTCCACGTAATGAAAACGACGAAATGGGTCCTTACGAAGCATCACTGATGGGGAATCCTGTTGCTGATCCTGAACAGCCGCTTGAAGTGCTGCGTACGATTCATTCGTTTGATCCCTGTATCGCTTGCGCTATTCATCTGGTGGATACCGAGCAACAGGAGATTGTAAAGGTTAAGGCCCTCTGAGCATCTGAATATCTGAACAGCTATGGATGCCTCCTTCCCTCCTATCCTTAACGGGATGGGAGGGGTTTTTTAACCTAGCCTCAGCCGCAGGGAGTCAGCGCCTGGTAGAATCAGAACGGATACCCGCCATAAACAAACCGTTTGGTTGTCGAAGAGTGGAGACGAAATGAGTGTCGTAGTGATTGGTCTGGGAAATGTTCTGTTGTCTGATGAAGGACTTGGCGTTCGTGCTGTTGAGTTGCTGGAACAGCGTTATATCCTTCCCGAATCTGTTGAAGTGATTGATGGTGGCACTTCTGCCATGGATCTGCTCAATCCACTCAGTAATCACGACCATGTGATTATTACTGATTCTGTCAAGACGGGTGCGGCACCCAGCACGCTGATTCGTCTTGCGGATGATGAAGTACCCAAGTTTTTCCAGACCAAGATATCCCCACATCAAATAGGCCTCTCTGATCTGCTGGCTCTGTTGACTGTGCAGGGAGAGGCACCGAAAAAGATCACTATCATTGGTATGGTGCCGCAGTCTCTGGCGACTCATATTGGACTGACAGAAGGTGTCGCTGAAAAAATGGATGAGATGGTGGAAATGCTGGTAAATGAATTGCGTTCGCTTGGCATTGCTGTGAAACACAGGCAGGATGGAGTCCAGGGCTTCTGGTCAGAAGCGGAACAGTAGATTCAATAGAAGGGTAACAAGCGGCATGTGTATCGGAATTCCTATGCAAGTTATTGAGCAGCGCGATCTGATGGCGTTGTGTCGTGGTCGTGGAAGGGAAGAGATGGTCAATACCATGTTGATCGGCCCACAAGAACCGGGTACCTGGATTCTGAATTTCATAGGCTCGGCAAGGGAAGTGTTGACAGCGGAAGAAGCCAGTCAGACCAACAATGCACTGGATGCGTTAGAACAGATTATGAGTGGTGATGAAGAGGTGGATATCGATACCTATTTCGCCGATCTTACAGATCCCAACCGAAAACCGGGCTCTTTCCCGACTGACTAGAGTTGACTGACTGATGACCTTTCCCGCGTTTTATTCCACTGCTCCGGCTGATCAGATTACCCAGGCTTTTCGCTACATTGAACAAAACCAGATGCAGGGGTTACCGGTCTGTAATGAGCTGCTGACAACAGAAGTGGTTGGGCTGACCCGTTTTAATGAGTGCTGGGTCGGTGTCTTGATTACGCCCTGGACGTTGCAACTGATTATGTTGCCAGCTTCAGCTGAGGCAGAGCAACTGGAAGAGGGGGATCACAGAACCTACGAATTTCCCCAAGGCAAAGTGGCCTTCATGATCACGGAAAACGAAACACTTGGGCCTTATCAATCCTGTGCCCTGATGTCTCCGCTGCATAGTTTTGAAACCCAGGAACAGATACGCCAAACGGCGATAGAGGTCATGGAATTGATGTTCCAGCCTCCGGCTGAAGTGGAAAAATCACAATCTGTAAAAGTGGCTATGCCTGGGCGTCTGGATATTGATCGCGAGGTTAAATCCTCCGAGGAGAAGAGTGGTTCTCGACGTGATTTTCTCAGAGGTGCCTTAAAGTAAGGCTTCGTTACATTCTGTTGAATTTAAAAGCGCCGATCGATTGATCGGCGCTTTTTTGTTTACATGGCCTTCAGTAGTGCGGCCTTCTGTTCAACCGCCTCTCCCGTCAAGGCAAAGCCGAGCAGTGCGCCATCGGGTGATTTGAAACAGCATTTTGTCCCTTGTGCAGTAGCTTCAATCTCCCATTCGCCAACAGCCTCACGTGGTGCGGGTGCCACCACAATCGGGTGAGCGGGTGTCTTGATCACTACCGGCATCACGGGATAGACCACTTCAGTGGGTGTGCCGGTCAGTGTCTTGGCTAGCGCACGTGCGCCAATCATCAGGGGCATCACATAGGGCAGGTTTTTCCCCTCGACTTCAGCGCAGTCACCCAGAGCATAGATGTCAGGTAGGCTGGTCGCCAGAAAACGGTCGGTGACAATACCCCGTTGTGTTTTTAGTCCGATGGTTTCGGCAAGTGTCAGTTCGGGTTTTAGTCCGATGGCAGAGAGCATGACATCGGCCTCAACCTTGTCGCCATTGGCCAGGGTCAGTTCATAACCAGTGTCAGCCTTGTTGATTGATTCGGCTACCGTGTCCAGCTTCCATTTGATACCAATCATACTGAGTCCTTGTTGCAGTGCCTTACCCGCTTTCTCGGGCAATAGTGTGCTGATCGGGTAGGGGTCAGGGCCGATAACGGTGACGGAGTGGCCTGAGGCGGCAAGGTCATTAGCAAACTCACAACCAATCAGCCCGGGGCCAACGATGGCGACACGTTCAGCGTTCCCAAGCTTGGTGCGAAATGTTATGTACTCTTCAATGTCATTGACCGAGAGCAGGTCATCTGCTGCATCACCTTTAAAAGGTAGGCGAATCGGACGTGCACCTGTCGCCAGCACCAGCTGGTCGAAATGGATGATCCCGGCCGTATCCGTTTCAATGGTGTGTGCTCCACTATCAACAGCGACGACTCTGGTATGGGTATGGATCACCGCATTGAGTCGTTCCGCCATGGTGTCAGCATCGGCAGTGATGATCTGTTCAGGTTGTTTACCTTGAATAAAGGCATTTGACAGGGCGGGTTTTGGATAGGAATAACCGTTGTCAGCCGTGATCATTACAAGCTGCACATCTGGGTCGGCTTTTCGAATCTCACGGGCCAGGCTGTAACCCGCCATACCCGTTCCAATAATCACGATAGACATAGTTAATACCTTTCAAGCAGACCAGCTTACATTCGCCAGCTGGTAGTGGCGTTTACCGGTATCGATTGATCTGTCTGCGCACTCCATTGCGCAGATAGGATCAGGGTTGGGTACTCAGACCTCGACCATCTCGAAATCATCCTTGGATGTTCCGCAGTCTGGGCACTCCCAGTCGTTCGGGATATCTTCCCACTTGGTGCCTGCAGGGATGCCTTCATCAGGGATGCCCGCGGCTTCGTCATAGATAAAATCACAAACAATACATTTATATTTTTTCATCGCTATTCCCTCTTAAATAAAATCGCTAAGTCTTTATGGTTCTAGTTAGCTTGTCACATTTTTCAGTGCATCACGATAGTGATTGGCATGTCGTTCCTCGACCTTGGTCAAGGCGTTAAACCGCTTGGCTGCCGTATCTAACAGACGGCTGAATCGCTCGGCATGCTCTGCGGATTCTGCAATCTGCTCATCCATCTCTTTCACTGCGTCGTCATTCTTCTCTTGCAACGCCGTGTGGCGGAATTCCGGGTACATCTCAGTATACTCGTATGTTTCCCCCTCGATGGCCAGTTCCAACATGCGCTCGACGGTTAATGTATCCTTTGGGTAGAGCAGATCAAGATGGCCAAAGGCATGGGCGGTCTCCTGCTGTGCAGTATTCTCGAACACCTCAGCGACATCATCAGCACCCAATTCACGGCACAATTTAGCGAAATAGAGGTATTTGCGGTTGGCCATGGATTCACCGGCAAATGCGGCCTCAAGGTTCTTTACGGTCTGTGAAACAGTCTGGTCAGTCATCTCTTTTCTCCTGGTATTGAATTTGATGGATGTAGGTTACTGAATAGGGTAAATTCGTTCCAATTGAATTAAAAAACAGTATTGATGGAGAGAATCGATTAATGAATCTTCCTACACTTAGACAACTGAACTATCTGGTTACGGTGGTGGAGTTATGTCATTTTGGCCGGGCTGCAGAACGGTGTTTTGTGACCCAATCTACCCTCAGTACCGCGATCCAGGAGTTGGAAGGGATATTAGGAGCCCAACTGCTTGAGCGAACCAAGCGCAAGGTGATCCCAACCAAGCTGGGTATCGATCTGGCGAATAAGGCTCGTGAGATCATCAGCATGACCGAAAAACTGGTGTTGGATGCACAGGTGGATCGTAAGCCGCTGAGTGGTGTACTGAAGCTGGGTGTGATTCCCACCATTAGTCCCTTCCTGTTACCCAAGGTACTACCGGGCGTGCGGGCCGCATTTTCTGACCTGGAGCTTTATCTTCTGGAGGATCAGACCAGTAATCTGTTAGAGCGGCTCTCAGCCGGAGAGCTGGACTGTGCCATTCTGGCCCTGCCGTTTGATCTGGGTGGACTGGAGCATCAGATATTCTGGCAAGAGGACTTTTTGGTTGCCTTCCCGGCGGGACATCCGCTAAGTGAGGGTGGACCTATTGCCTCAAAAGCACTGCCAGATAGTGAATTGCTGTTACTGGAAAAGGGCCATTGTCTGCGTGATCACGCGCTGGCAGTGTGCCATATGAAGGCGGTGGCGAATCGTGCCTCGTTTCAAGGGACCAGTCTCTACACTCTGGTACAGATGGTTGCAGGGGGGCAGGGTATCACCTTCCTGCCTGAGATGGCGGTCAATGATGAGTTTCTTGCGCAGAACCAGATTGCGGTGCGCCCCTTATCTGAGAAGGGTCCGCATCGTGAACTGACCCTGGTGTGGCGTGCCTCCTATCATCGCAAGGGTGATCTGGCTCTATTGGCGGATTGTATGCATGGGTTGTTATCAGCCGGGTAACTAGCGTGCAGGGCTGCACTGCTCGATACTACTGCGAGTGTCCGTAAGCCAGTCACTTAATCTTTTATTACAGATAGGTCTATAATTCATGGGGCTTTAATTAATCGAGCTGTTGTAACGCAAAAGTAAACACTGTTACAAACTGGCTAATTTATGCACCATGAGACTAGAAGTGAGTAAGGGACATTGAAGTAACTGATCCAAATTATGTCCGTCTTCACGCTCTTTTCCAATTCATGAAAGAATCAAATATATTTTAAATGGGGGTTTTTATACCAAAACGGTTTTTTTAATTTGACTTAAAGAAGGAGGCAATAAAATGAAAAAGCTTAATTCTGCATTTCACCTGTTTATTGCAGGAATCATCGCCTTCTCAGGTATGGCATTCGCTGACCAAAGTATTGTAGGACAGGTCGAATTCCAGAAAAGTTGTGCCGCCTGTCATGGTATGGATGGTAAGGGTAATGGACCCTTCCTCGATTTCCTCAAACAGGCACCCAGCGATCTGACACTTATTGCCAGCCGAAACAACGGGAAATTCCCGTTCCAGAGGATCTATCAAGTCATTGAGGATCCTACGGGTAATCGGGCTCATGGCAACCAAGATATGCCGGTCTGGGGTGCGCAGTTTTCCCGAGAGCAGGTCCAGAAATACGGACTCTATGATACTCAGCATCCTGGTCTTGTAGAGGCGCGAATCCTTAAACTGGTGTTTTACCTGGCCACTATTCAAGAATAGTGTTTCAGTGGTATTGGAGACAGGTATACGCTCGATTAAGGTTGAACAGCCTGACTCCGATACCGTTATTCTCGCAAAGTGTCGTAACTTATTAGTTATTTCCAGTGATTGAAAAGTCGGCTAACGGCTCGTCCTGTTAATGGTCATTCATTAAGACCGAACGGGTAACCCCCGTGTCGGCAATTTACCCATCGTGCAAGTCACAAGCGTTACTCTCTCAAGAAGCATTAAACGGTAGCGTGAGATAATTATCTTGCAGCTTGACCTTTATCATAGATCAATCCGATAGCATTCATGAATAATGGGCACAATGAATACCCCCTTGACAGAACCGATCTACACACAGCCCAGTGTTAGCGTTGATGACCGCAACAGAGTTCCGGGAAACAGTGGTATATGGGTCGGTATTTTTTGCGTCCTGGTGGAATTCTTTCTGCTGTTTATCGTCTACTTTGTTGCCAAGGCGCATCATCCTGAAGCCTTCCAGACAGGCCCCGATAAACTGGTCACCCTGGCCGGTGTAGTGATTACATTACTGTTGTTGACCAGTGGTTATTGCATGGTGAAGGCGGTTGAATCTATTCGTAAAGATGCGCCTACTGTGGCATTTCGCTGGGTCATACTGGCGTTTATCCTCGGCTGTGGTTATCCACTGGTTAAGTATTTTGAAATCCAATGGAACATGGCCCATGGTGTCGACACCAAGGCGGGCATTTTTTACACGGTCTATTACTACCTCACACTCAATCACCTCGTACATGTGTTCTGGGGCTTACTGGGCCTTGGTTGGGTTGCCGTACGTACCCAGCGAGGTATCTACACATCGAAAGACTATAGCGGCCTGGAAGCGGCAGCCGTCTACTGGCATACCACGGATGTTATCTGGCTGGCGATATTTCCGTTCTTCTATATATTGAGGTGAGAAAGGGGTATGAACATGGGACAGGCTGAAAAGATCTGGCTACTGTTGATCGGCCTCACCGTTGCCGGTGCCTGGTTTGCTGAAACAGGAAACCCCGGGTGGCACTTGGCTTTAATTGTTTCTGGTCTGATTGCTTTCAAAGGGCGCATGGTGGTGGATCACTATATGGAGATGAACCATGCCAATGCACGTATTCGTCACGTGCTTTATACCTTTATCACTATTGTTCCCCTACTGGTGATATTCAGTCATGGTTGGGGCGATCTGTTCAGGCGGCTTACGACTCTGAATTGATCTGCGGTATGTTTTGTTTGATCTTTAGTCAGTTTTTCTATAATTACTGAATG
>ATLU01000040.1_pt1 | contig 65035 bp, 59 predicted proteins | sample 178751 | NCBI WGS metagenome assembly ATLU01 (sample SAMN02211837, study PRJNA209200) | bioreactor metagenome | isolation source: day 23 sample from continuous culture bioreactor inoculated with sediment... | place: Germany: Wadden Sea | collected 2011
GGGGCAGACCGAGTTTGCATTTTTCGATCTTGTGACCGACACTGATTCAACGGTCGATCGCTGGGAGAACCATGATTTCATCTGGCACTTCTTTGCCGGTGCCGGTCGGGAGGTGGCACTGCCCGAAATTGGGCATCTTCGGGAGATTGTCGATCAGTATGCATACAGGGATGGAACGGAGGGGGCTTTTCGCCGCTTGGCCGATCAGATAGCGGACAGGGCGCGAGTGGGCGATCTGCCGTACGATTTTGAGGCACCCTACGATTTCGAAGGTGTCGAATTCTCGCACGGCGATGCCAATGTCCAGGGGCGATTCAGCGGCACGGCTATGGAATCCGGTGACATGGTGCAAATCGAAGGCGTAGCGCGTTTTCGGTTAAAAGACTATTTTACGGATCCGGTTGACCTGCGTGAGTTCTCGGCGTGGTTGCGGGAGCGCCCGGACCGGTTCTGGCGATTGTTGCAGACAGTCGGTGACCTCGTCGGGATTGGTGGCGGTCCGCAAGGCGCGCCGCTCGAGATCGACGAAAACGATGTTTCATCAATATTCATGGCCGTTTCCGAAATGGGAGGGACCTCGTACACAATTACTGGTGAATGGGAGGCACACTTTCGTGCAGCAGTGCACCGAGAGCGAAACCGGAGCCACTATTGGGATCCGAACCTCGGTTCGCCATGATCAGAAACACTTTATGCATAGGTTGGAGATCGCTTCGCCGTCTTCTGAAGGGCCTGCTATTGCTTATGGTGGCTTCTCCCTTTCTTTTGGTCATGATGTATTACACGACCGACGCGTTCTTTCCCAATGGCGCCGAACTTAATCGGAACTTCGATTTGAAAACTCGGTCGCGTGGGGATTTCTATCTCCCCAATGGCCGATTGATCGTCCGACATGTACGGAACCTTTGCTGGAACGAAACGGCGGTTTCGGGATGGGGAGAGCCGGAGGGATTTGTGTGGCTAGGTGGAGATCACGAGGTGATTTACGCTAGCGATCCAAGATATTTGGCGACCATCGAGGAAAGCGGTCTGGGCCGCCCGACTGGGCCATGTCGAGGTTTCTATTCAACCCGGTTCGACGCGGAAACGCTGCTCGGTAACTGGAGATCAATGCGACCCGAGAATTGACGGCTGTCACTGCCTCTCCGAAAATGCGGTGCGAAGAATTGCGAAAGAAGCGCACTAAGTCCGACACCGGCAAGGGAGAGAGTTGGTTGCCAGAGTCATTCCCTCCGCCATAATCCCCAGATCGTCGTTCGACATGAAGTGCCCCGAACCGGGGGCGTGGTTGGTGCGGGACGACCGAGATTCCGTGAGCAAGGCAGAGCCGGCAACCCGCGAAGAGTTCTTAGCAAGACTCGGCATATCGCGGACCGGCAGACGAAACACCGAGGCGGCCCGCCAACCGACCGGACGGACCCTGTCGGCCCGCGCAAGTCCACCCAGGCCGCTCCCGGATTGTCCCGTGGATCTGGCCATGGCACGGGAGTGGAATTATGGTTGCGAGGCCCAGGGGCTTGGCCTATACCGCGCGGGCACGCACCCGTAGCTCAGCTGGATAGAGCGCTGCCCTCCGAAGGCAGAGGCCATAGGTTCGAATCCTATCGGGTGCGCCATTCACTACAGGTAAGCCACTGTTTTCCCTCGAGTTTAGCTCTAGGGCGCAGGAGGCGTAGACCATTATGGAGACCAATTCAGCTGCTTTCACATTTGTTAAGCACGGGGTTTTCTACTTCACACGACGAGTTCCACACGATCTCACACACCACTACACAGCGCGGCGGATCAGCTACTCGCTGCGCACTAGATCCAGTGTTGTCGCTGAGGCACGGGCGCGTCAGGCAGCCCAAAGGCTGGACGAGCACTGGTATCACTTGCGGTTGTAAGACTGCGACCTACCAGGCAAGCATCTTCTGCGAACCCCAGGTGAGGTAAGGTCAGTCCCCGTTCCGTCGCCATCCAAACTAGGCGGACTATGAACGCCCGGCCGAACGGCGCGGAAAGGCCGATGTGGAGTTGCTCGGTGTTCTTGTGGCGCTGTGCGGTCTTGCTCAGGTCCTCTTCGAGACCCTCGTAGTGATCGCGCACGCTCTCGATCCAATCCCGCCCTTCATCTGTCAGCCGAATGCCAGTGTTGTGGCGTTGGAAGATCTGGATATCGAGTTGCTGTTCGAGGGCGCCAATATTGCGGCTGACAGTGGTTTCGCGGACACCCAAGGTACGTGCCACGCGGCGCATGCTTCGGAGTTCCGCCGCCGCGAGACCATATTTGAGGTAGCGCAACGCCTCGTCCCTCGGGGCAACTATCGAAGGAGCTCCCCCACACGATCATGTGCGCTGGAGAATCCGGACAAGGAGATGGTTAAGATCATCTCCTGGCCGCCATCGGCGGTGGCGATCACGTCGAGCTGGCTGCCGGCCCTAAGCGAGGCGATCGTATCGGTGTCGAACGCGACATCGACGACGCAGCCCACCGGCAGGCAGGTTCGGAAGGGCTGGGTAGCGCCGGTGCTTCCTTCGTCGAGCCGGTAGGCAACGCCGCTGGCGAGATCGAGGCCGAAGGGCAGCACCAGCGCACCGCGGGCCGCCATGGCGTCATCGCCAGTGGTGAGTTCGATGCTTAGCACCCGCTGGCGGTTTTCACTCACCTGGGTTTGCGTCATCGCGCACCTGACGGTGCCTTCGGGCGCCGTGCAGGCCACCTGCCAATCGCCATGGCCCTCACGCAGGCTGGAGGCATTGCCGGGCAGGCCTGTCTCCTGTGCGAAGGCCATTGACGTGGAAAGGGTCAGAGCGGCAATGGCGGCAAGGCTGGGTTTTGTGTTGGGCATGTGTATGGTCTTCATTTTTGGAAGGAAAGACGCCCACCGCCTGAGGTCTGGAGCGGCGGGCGCGGGATTTGCGGGTGTGCCCCGATAGTAGCGCCGGCGATCAGAACCGCACGTTCAGGTTGAGTCTGGCGGAATGATCCTGGACGCCGGAACCGAACTGGCCGCCGTAGGAAAACCCCAGTGTGGCATTATCGGTCAGGTTCACGTCGAACCCGGCGTCCAGCACCAGACTGTCCTGCGCCAGCGGCACGCCTGCGATGGAGAAGGCATTGCCACCCGAGGCAAACCGCATCTGCGAGGTCGGCGTGTTGCCGAAGGCGTGCCGCCAGCCGATCATGCCGCGTAGAGTGGCATTCATGTCGCCGAGGGCAACATTGGTCTCGGCGCGCAGGCCGAGGGTCGTGAAGGTCACATCGACGGTGTTGGCGGCTGCGGACAGGGCCGCCGCCCCACCGCTCTCGGTGAAGCCATCGGTCGAGAGATTCACATAGGCGAGGTTGGCGAAGGGTTCGAACCGGGCCGCGCCCGTCTCGAAGCTGTAGGCAGCCTCGCCCCAGGCTTGCAGGGTGCGGGCGCTATAGGAGGCAGAAAGACTGTCCGAAAAGCCGGAGAAGGCGACCGAACGCGAGGTGTCGAGACTGTGCCAGCTATGGGCCACGCCACCCGTCAGGGTAAAGGCGTCCCATTCACCGCCGCCATAGAGGCCCAGCGTATAGGTATCGGCCGTGCCCGAGGATGCGCGATCATCGACGCTGAAGTGTGAACGGGAATAGCCGCCCAGCACACCGAGGCGCGCATTGTCCCAGACCAGCGCGTCACCACCCATCAGGAACCCGCCGATCGAACGGTCCATCGTGGCGGCATTGCCGTCGCTGTTCCACTTGCTCCAGGACCCGAAGCCCTGGCCCCACATTCCGATGCTCTCCGAGATCCGATCCTCGATCTGGGCGCTGTTATCGGCTCCCACACCGCCAAGCGCGACACGCAGCCGGTCCATGGCCGCCTCGCGCGGGAACCGGCTGTCTTCCACAAGCGCCGTCTTGGCAGAGGCGTGGATTTCTCCGGTCAGGCTGTCCAGCGCGGCGCGCGCATCGTCATCGCCGCCGACGAGTCCGATCAGCGCGTCAAAGACCGCGTTGCCGCCACCCAGATCTTCCAGAACGGGCGCAATGGCGCGTTGGTTGGGCGTTTCGGCAATATCTGAGAAATAGGCGGCCTGCTCGGAGAGCAAGTAGACATTGCTGGCATCGTAGTCGAGAGCGAAGCTGAGAAAGACATAATCTTCGGTCACCGCGTCGAATGCTCCCGTCACGCTGCTTGCCGTGATGATGGTGTAGGTGCCCGGCACCGTATAGGTCGAACCGTCATCGGTTCCATTTTCCGGCGTTACGTGCACCGTGCCGCCACCAATCGCCACCGCCCCGGTGGCGTTCACCAGATCATTATTGGTTCCCGCGACGAAGCCCCCATCGTTGAGCTCCACCGTGTAGGTCGATCCCGCGCCCAAGACCAAGTTCGAGACATTCAGCGTGCCGATGGAATTGCCTGGTGCAAGGTTGGCACCTGATCCAACTTGCAGATTTCCGACTGCTCCGCTGCCGCCCAGCGTACCGCCGGCAACGGCTACATTACCGGCGAGGGTGCCGTTGACATAAAGCGTGCCGCCGGAAACGCTGGTCGTCCCGGTGAAGCCAGATGAATCACCGCTCAGGATAGTTTCGCCAGCTTCGTGCAAGATCGTGCCATCGCCGCTCATATCCGCGCCAAACGCATAGCCGCTATCGGTGTGGTTAAAGACAAGCGCTCCGTCGCCATTGCCGAACTCGATACTCGGGCTGTCGAGAGTTCCTGCGCCTGTCGCCGTCGCCCCCGAGGCGGAACCGATGTTGATCGTGCCGATGGAGGAGGCACTGCTGGCAATGGTAACGCCGGTGCCCGTGTAGCCGCCATCATTGGTGACAACCAAGCCACCTTCCGAAATATTGAGCGTGCCGACGCCACTTCCTCCGACGTCAAGATCATACTCGTGCGTCCAGGTCGACCCCGCGCCGGTCACCGTCGCCGTGCCGCTGGAACCAAGACCATAAGCGATATAACCGGCGCTGTCGTTGACGGCACCGCCATTGGAAATTTCGAGCGACCCGGTGCCGTCTTCGCCGACCTCGAGATCATCGGAGATGTCCCAGGTCGAACCCGCGCCGCTTACCGTCACCACCCCGGTCGCGTCCGAAGCATAGCCGATATAGCTGGAGTCACTGCTGACCGCGCCGCCATCGAGAATGGCCAGTACCCCATCGCCGCTTTCGCCCACATAAAGGTCGCTTGAGCTCGTCCAGGTCGACCCCGCGCCGGTCACCGTCACCGTGCCGGTCGATCCTGAATCATACCCGATGTAGCCAACGAGGTTGCTGACCACGCCGCCATCGGCAATGGTCAATATCCCATCGCCGCTTTCGCCCACATAGAGGTCGCTTGAGTTCGTCCAGGTTGAACCTGCACCCGATACCGTTGCCGTGCCCGTCGCATCGGAAAAGCTGGCGATATAGCTGTAGGCACTGCTCAGGGTGCCGCCGGCCTGCACCGTCAACGCGCCGGTACCCGCCCGGCCAATCACAACAGCTTCTGTTGTAGCGATCCCGCTGCCTGCGCCGTCTATTGTGACGGTGCCGTTCCCCGTGGCGCTATACCCAAGTAGAACGTTGTCGATGACCGAGATCGTGCCTCCGTCTTCGACGTTCACCGTACCGGTGCCATCGAGGCCCACGATCAATTCGACGCCGACATCGAGGTTCGTACCCGTTCCGGTCACGTTCAGAGTGCCGCTGCCAGTGGCATCATTCCCGAGAATCACATCTTCTGCCGTCAGTGTGGCGCCGGCCTGGGCCGTCAGCGTTCCGGTGCCGGCATTGCCGACGAGAATGTTGTCCGCGTCCAGACCGGCATTGTCGACTGTCAAGCTTCCCACCGACCCAGCGCCGCCGTCGCCAATCAGGGTCTCGTTGACAACTGTCAGAGTACCGGAGTTCTGAACCGTCAGACTACCGATGCCGAAATTGCCAACCGAAAGGTCCGCCCCGACAGTGATCGTGCCGCCATCGTTGACAACCGTTCCGTTGCCGCTGAACGAGTCACCGACGGCCATCGAGGACGTGACCGAAACACCACCGTCGGTGACATTCAGTACACCTGTGCCTCCGACCCCAACGTAAAGATCGCGCGTTTCAAATTGCCCGCTGGCACTGGTAATCTCGATCGTGCCCGCAGAGCTGGCCTGGTTCCCAAGCGCTGTAACATCGCCAACGTCGACAAGGCCATCGTCGATGTTGAGCGTTCCCTGACTGCCGCTTGAGTGCCCGATTATCAGATCGCTGCCGGTGGTGGAAAGATCCAGTTCCCCTCCCGTTTGAACATTGACCGTACCAACCGATGTGCCGTTGTGCCCGATATAGGCCGTATCCGCAGTGACGCTCGCGCCGATACCCTGAATATTCAGTATCCCGGTGCCGCCATAGCCAACGAACAAATCGCCATCTGTGACGCTCAGACTTGACCCCACTCCCGTTACGGTTGCCTCGCCGTAGGCGCCGGCGTCGTTGGCGATACGGATAATGCCGTTGGGTGGTGTCACGCTGACAGAGCCGCCATTCGACACCGTCAGGTAACCGGTTCCACCTTCAGAGACATAAAGCGTATTGTCGTTCTCCCACGATGACCCGGAACCCGTCACGACAACTGTGCCGGTGGATGCGGTGCCGAATGCGATATTGCCGGTCGCGTCCGAAACGCTGGCACCTCCGGAGATCGTAAGCGCGCCAACGCCATCATAGCCAACCCATATCTGGGGGCTTGAGGTCCAGTCCGAACCGGTGCCGTCCACTGTAACGGTGCCGTCGCCCGTCGAGGTGTTGCCGACAAAGGCTTCGTCGCTGGTTACGATGCCACCGCTGCCGCCATTGGTGATTTGCAAAATGCCGGTGCCACTATCGCCGACGACGAGATTATCACCAATGTTCCACGGGCTTGCCTGGGTTCCCGCGCCACCGCCGATGACTGTCTCGGTGGTGCCGTCGATCACCTCCTGCGCCAACGCCGCTGGCGGCAAGATACCGATCAGTGCAGTTGTCGTCATCAGAGCCAGAAGGGCAGGGCCAACGGGCCGACGAACAGATCTCACTCGGCGGAGTTCATTTCGGTTGGTTTTTTTCTGCACTGATCGCACCTCGAAAACAGTTTTCCCGCCGCTCCGAAGCGAAGCGGTTGGCTCATTGCTTCAAGGTTTAAGAAAGCAGGCACATCGGCGCATGCGACGTTTGTGCGATAACTGGACGATTTTTTCAGTTGTTTCGCAGGGACGCTGGCAGAGACAACAAGCGCTTAGAGCCTTTTCGATTTTGATAGAATCTAGATCGGGCTCTAACTCTTCGTATTGTCGCGCTTTTGGACGGAAAACCGGCCTCCGCTCTTCCTGGATACGCTTAGTTCAGCGCCGCGGTTCCCTGCGCACGACTTGACCGCTCGGGGCAGACCATTCGGGGTGCAGATGATGCCGATGGCATTCCCGTGTTTGATCCGACGCAAGAAGCCGAAGCTCTGGCGCTTTACACCGCCTGCGCGGCCTGTGTTTCGCCCAGCGGATTGGGACCATAGGCGTTGTCGCCCGGTGTTCCTTTGAGGAACCCCAGTTCGATGATCATCCATAGCCCCACGGCCACCGCTCCCCACATCACCACCGTCACTCCAACGCCGGGAACCATGATCTGAGTGCCGGCCATTTCCATAGCCGAATAGCCGATCTTGAAAATGCTCATGATCTGCATGAGAACACCCGGTGCGACAAAGATGACGGCCCACGGCACGGCGGACTTGCCGCGATCATGCAGCCGCTTCACCAGAACGGCGGACCAGATGTAGGTGACCGCCGCGGACAAGATGATCTGTGCAAGCGTCGCCACGATGTCGTTGAGCGGGATCGAGATCCATCCCAGCGTGGCAACGAGCGAAACCGCCACCATCGCCAGAAAACCGACCCAGAAGCCCTTGCGCGAAATGCGTCCGTCGAAAGATGTAAAAAGTTCCAATGCCTTGCCCTCCTTTATTGTGTACCGACGCCGCTATTGGGCGTGGCCCCAATGGTCAGTTTTCCGTCTGAATCGAGCACGGTAAAATCGACGGGTCCCATGGTGGCGCTACCTACGCCACTAGAGGCAGCGGCAGCTGTATTTGCCAGGCTGTCGGCAGAATCGCGCCAGGTTGACGTTTCGCTGTCGTTGATCGCCGACGCGATCCAGGAAATCATCATCGCGCCCGAACTTCCCTCGCCGCCGTCCCAAGGCGCGGTGGAAATGTTCAAAAGCGGCCCTTCCGGCTCGGCATTGGTGATCAGCGTACGTCGCTCACCGAGGCGATGCAGGCAACTGATGATCGTCTGTGTTTTGTCGCCTGGTTTGGGATTTTCCACACATCTCTGTTCCTGAAAGGACAGGGTTTCCCCCGCCGCATCCGACGCGGCGCCAACCTGCTCGATGAGTTGATCTATCGTTAATCCCAGATTCTGGGCCTGTACCGGTGCCGTGGTGAGCAAAATCCCCACAGTCAAGGGCGCGGCGATTGAGAAAATTAACCGTTTCATAGACATCATACTTTATTTCCTTCTGTCTGGTTGTGATGCGCCTGCTATTCGGCGCCGAGCGGCGGGCCGACGAATTCAAGTTGAAACATCCTGGAAATCGGCTGCATGGCCGGAATATCGCGCGGCATTCTAAATCCGGCTGCAGCAACCTCTGCAAAGAACGCTTCGAACCCGCCGGGCGTGAGAATAGTGAGCATTTTTGCGACACGTTTACCGCGCACGCGGAATGTATGCGGCGTGCCACGGGGGATATGCACTGCCCCTCCAGCTCTCAATGTCAGACGTTCGTCTGCTCGCGCGAAATCGACGGCACCCTCAAGGACGTAGAACGCCTCATCCGCGTCGTGATGGACATGCAGAGGTGGCCCGAAGCCGGGCTGATCCTCGGAACGGAACATACCCATTGCTCCGTCCGTCGTTTCCGCAGAGAGCAAGATCTCATATCGCGTACCCATCCAGGTCACGTCGTGGATCGCTACAGTATCGGCGGGGCCCATCGTAATCCCTCCTGTTGTCAGGAGAGAGGTTACGGGGTGCGAAACGACCGATCATGCGACGTTTGTGCGATATCGAGGCGATTTTCTCCAGTCGTCCCGCAGAAACGCCAGCAGAGACAACAAGTGTTTAGAGCCTGACCGATAATTCCAGCGTGGTTTGATTGAGATGGCGAGAGATGCGAGGAAGAGTCCGAAGATCGGGGCGCAACCTACCTGGTCATCAAAAACGCATCAGCATCGCACAAACGTCGCATGCACGGCCCCGCGCGCGCGGGTAGCTTTCCCGAGGTGTGAAGAGCTCGGGGAACGGCCAGGAGGACGGAATGCGGAAATCTTCTATCGTGTTGGGTGCGTTGACAGCCATGGGGGCTTCCGCTCCAGTGCCTGCGGTTGCATGGGAGCTGATCGGCAAGAAAAACGTCACCGACCGACTGGACCATGACATCATGTATAAACCCGGCCCGCGCCGGTTCGGTCAAATCAGGCACTGTGTCAGCCGAAACACGGTGCGCTTCTACGATGCCGATGTGCGCGTTGCCAATGGCGGGCGCCAGGATGTGAAAATCGCCCGCCGGATCGAACTGGGTCATCGCACGCGGGCAACCGTTCTGAAGAGTGGGCGCCGCGACCTGCGCTCGGTCAAATTCCTATATGAAGAGACCAGCATGACATTGCGTCGCGCTACCGTCCGTATCTTCGCACGCTGAGTGGTTCTGAAAACAGGTCGCCGCCAGTCATATGAAAAGAGGCCTCCAATGACCCACGCTATCCTTCCAACAGCGCTTTTTCTTCTGTGCGCCGCTCCGCAACAGGGGTTTGCGGAAGACTGCCGCGACAGATTCACCCGATTGCTGATCCATGGCAATGGCGATGGGCCTGTAAGAATTCATGTCACCCAAGAGATTGTAGGCGGCCCAACCACAACCAACTATTATTACCAGACCGAACCTGGTCATTGGATGACCGAAATGATCGATCCGGAGAACCAGCCCTGGGTGCTCACCTACGACAATGTCATGTACACTTCGCAGGACAAGGCAGAGAGCTGGACCAAGCTCCGCGCGCTCGACACCGGGAATAACCAGGCGGACGCCAACGACGGTCTGCGCGAGGACGCCAAGAGCGCAAAGAACGCAGTCTGCGGCGAGGACACGCTGGACGGCGTCATCCACGACACCGTTGAGGCGGACTATTCGTCCGAGCGGGGAACGACGACGGAAATCCACGCCAAGTACTGGGTGGACCGCGAAAGCGGCACCATTGACAAGACATTTTATCACATGAAGAACGACGGCTTCGAGAGCATGACGACACAGCTCATCGAGCCCGCCCCTGACTTGATATTGCCAGTTCCCGAATAATGCGGGCTGGAAATTGTGACGCCAATGTCGTGTGCGCACATAAGGGAAATCCCCCACGCCTGCGACGCTTGTGCAATAAATAAGCGTTGTCTACAAATAGTACCGCCAGCCGCAAGGCAGAGGTCGCGAGCAGCGGACTGTTATGGCGCGCAGATTGTTGTAATGCGTCGGAGTAATTCTCTTGTGGTCGGAAAAGAAGCAGCAGATCGTCGAACTCGCCCTCGAAACGGTTTCCAACTCGGCCAAAGTCGAGCGCTTCATCAATGAACTTTCTGCGATCTACAGCAGATCCCTGGATTCTCAAGCACAAGAGCGTGGCACGGACGCCAAGAAGAAGCAGATACTTGACCTCACCAGCGTCGAATATCATTTCGAGAAGGCGGCAGATGCATTCATGCGACTCTGGCGCAGCGATGACGCCAGATCGCCCGCAATACGCGACGCCGGTGAAGTCGTGCTGCTGGACAGCAACGCGACCGTCGTTTCGGTACAGATCCAGGACGACCGGGACCCGCTTTTCGTTGCCGGAGAAAGCGTGTTTACAGCCCCCACCGACGCGGATACCGAACATGTTCTGAGCGAAAGCCTGAAACAGGTCGCGCGCACTAATTCAGAGGCCGTTTTCTGCATATTTCCTTTCTACACGTTAGACGGACAGCGCAGCTTGTGGGCGCTATCCTCCGCCAGAAGCCATGAGAGCGATACCGTCGCACGGCTCAGCCGTATCGACTTCGATTGGTCACAGGCGGCGGGCGCTGCGATGGCCGAAGCGTTCGGCCTGTCGAACTCCGAGCAGGCGGTCCTGAAAACCCTGGTGAGAGGCCAGAGCCTCTCCGATCTCGCGCATAGCCGCCAGCGGTCGATTCAAACAGTGCGCACTCAGGCCAAATCCCTTCTGGCCAAAACGGGGGTCGGTTCCCAACTCGATCTTATTCGGCTGTTCGCAGCGATTACGCTGAGCACGCCGGAAATTGCCGCCCCGGCATCCAGCCAGCCGGACAATCCGGCGCCAGCGGGGAGCCTTTCCCTTACGCTTCCAGATAATCGACAGATACAGGTGGATATTCACGGCCACCCCACCGGGCATCCGGTGATTTTCCTGCACAACATGTTTTCGGGAACGGTTATGTCGCCTCCTGTTGTCGAGGCCCTGAAGCGGTACAGGATCAAGCTGATATGTCCATGGCGCGCCGGGTTTGCCATGTCCACGGCTCACCCGAGCAAGCCCTTGTCCCTTGAGCATGCATTCGCGTCGGATCTCGAATTCGTGCTTGACGCGTTCGGCGTTGAGAAAACGATCGCGGTGGGGCACATGTCGGCCGCGGTCTATGCGGCCGCGACTGCGGCGCTGCTGCCGGATCGCGTCCACAGTGCCTTGGCCATCGCCGGATTTCCACCGTTCCTGAACCGCGAACATATTCATCGCCTGCCGGCTTGGCCTCGCCTCTATGCGTATACGGCCCGTTATTTTCCGAAGGCGCTTTCGCTCCTCGTGCGGGGGACATTCGGTCTGCTGATCGATAATCGGTCCGAAGTCCTGGTTGACAATCTCTTCGCTTCGGCACCGGTCGACAGGAACGCAATATCCTCCGCCAGCGTCAGGACGCTTTTCCTGAATGATTTCCGCCGTGCCTTTCAGCAGGGGACCGGCAGCTATGAATACGACGCCGCTTTGGCGGCATCCGATTGGTCTAAATGGCTGAAAGAGCTCGCACCGCGCACCATGACATTTGTCCACGGCATGCAGGATCCCGTAACGCCGTTCGATTTGGTGGCTGAAATCGCAACTATGCGCGCCGGGCTTGAGACGTTACCCATCAATAATGCCGGTCAGCTTGTCCTCCACCAGGACCCCGACCAGGTCGTGAGCCTGATCGCGGATCTGGTTGGGTAAGACTGTGAGGAACGACAGGCTGATATAGTCGAAACCATACCGATGGTTCGGTATTTTGGCTTGAAATACCCTACATGGGGTAGGCGTTAACAATCACAATAAGTTAGCTTCCATCGCGCGGGGCCTTGATATGGGCAGGAACAGCGACCGGTGATGGAGAGCCATTCACCTCTGGAAAGCGATATTGGGCAGAATTACGACGCCGCGCCGTCGTTCGGTGAACAAGGGGTAAGCGATGGCGCAGGCGACAAAGATCGTCGGACAAATTTACGATGCTGCATTCGATGCCGAAATCTGGCCGGAGCTGTTATGCGCCATCGCCGATTATACCGGCGTGGAGAATGCCGCGCTCGTCGCCGCTGACCCACATATCAACTATTCATCGGTCGTGACACCTCGCGCGGATCCGCAGGTCGTTTCAGACTATGCAGCCCATTGGTGGGAGCATGATCCGACCGCCGAAGCGACGGCAAAAATTCCGATCGGACAAGTGACCAGCCTTGACGATACTGGTCGCGACAGGTTCTTTACCAGCCCATTTTATAACGACTATTGGCGCCATTCGGGCTTGGGGGCCGAGCGGATCGCCACCAATTTGTTCACCGACAACGACGGATTCGCCAGCTTCGTTCTGCAAGCATCGTCACGTCGCGACGAGATCGAAGACGACACAAGGAAACGTTTCATGCTTCTCGTCCCACATTTGATCCGGTCGGCCGACATTGCCCGAAGGCTGCAACGGATGGCTTTCGAGAAGGCGACCCTGAACGCTGGCTTTGGCACGCACCAAACCGGCACCATTATCGTTGATGCCACGTTGCGCGTCCTTTTTGCCGATGACGCAGCCGAACAGCTTTTTGCGGCACGTTCCGGCATGAACGTTGTGAAAGGACGCATTCGCGTCGCCGACCGAGGCGCCGAAGCCGTACTGACCGCCGCCGTCAACGCCTGTTCCGAAACGAGGTTCAGTTCGCCGGCCGGTCGAAGGATTAACCTCAATCCGACCCGTCCAGACACAGACCTTGCTACGGGCCTTGCTGTCGATATCAGCCCTTTCCGTATCGCGGGCGCGGCGCCCGGCGGCCCACGCCCTGCCGCGATCTTGCTCGTTGACGACCCTGGTCGCCGCCGCCGCCAGCACGCTGAAGCTATGCAAAAGAGCTTCGGCTTCACTCCCGCCGAGGCAAAGCTTGCGCTTGAAATACTCAAGGGAGATGGGCGCGCCGCAGCGGCCGAGCGCTGCGGTATCTCGATCAATACCGCACGCACACAACTTTCAAGCATCTTTGAAAAGGCCAGGGTGACGCGACAGGCTGAACTGATCAAGGTTCTGATGGACCACGGCGGAGCATACTGATCGAGATGTCATAAGCACGTCCCGGAGCCAGACACCCGATGTGTGTCAAATACTTCGGGCATCAATAATTAGCCGAAAGCCCAATGTCGAGGGAACCGAGAGCACGTTCCACCTGTCAGAGTTTGGCAAGGCAGCTTTGAAATACCTCCACCGCAGCGGCCGAACCCGCCTGTGGAACCGGCAGTCCCTTCGTTCCTATCATGATGGACATTTCATTCCCCGTGGAAAGGCGGTGCAGCACGGCGTCGAAGTCATCTCTGCCTTCAAGGCGAGACCCGTACCGGTCCACTTGTCCAGCATTTTCGTCGTTGTATTTGGCCATGCGCATGGACAATAGGTTCTCACCATCGAAGGCAATTCTTGCCTCCATCGCGTCAGGCGCGGCGTCGGATTTGCGCAACGTCAGGAGAAGCGGATAGGCGGTGTTCGATCCGTTCGTCATAATGCCAAGAGAAAGTCCTGTTTCCCGCCCGCTGGACCACAACAAATTGCAGGATTTGAACGAGTTGGAATGTGATTCCGGCTCGGAGTCCGACGACCACCCCGCCTCGGCGAGGGCAGGCACGACGGCGAGTGTGGTCATTGCCGCTACGATCACCACGCCGCAAAATACGTTCTTCATAAATTCTCTCCATTTTTGGGCTCGGTGCCAGGAGGCTGCGTCATCGGTTACCGCTTCTGGAACAGGCCTACTGCGCCTCCCAGAAGCGAGCCTTCGCCGGTTTGCTTGCCATCCTCGGTGGAGGGCGCGTTTTCCAGAATGCGGTCGGCCAGACGCGAGAAGGGCAAGGATTGCAGCCAGACGCGGCCATGCCCTTGCAAAGTTGCCAAGAATAAACCTTCACCGCCGAACAGCATCGATTTCAGGTTGCCGGCACGCTCGATCGAATAGTCGATGCCCTCCTCAAAAGCGACAAGGCAGCCCGTATCGACGCGGAGTTTCTCGCCATTGAGCTGTTTCTCAATGATCGTGCCGCCGACATGCACGAAGGCCAGTCCATCGCCTTCCAGCTTCTGCAGAACGAACCCTTCGCCCCCGAACAAGCCCGTGCCGATCTTCTTGTGAAAGGCAGCAGCGATCCGCGTACCGAGAGCAGCGCAGAGAAAGGCATCCTTCTGGCAAAGAAGCGGCTTGCCAAGGTCTTCAAGATCGATCGGGATGATCTTTCCAGGATAGGCGGCGCCGAAGGCGACGCGCGCGCGACCGTTCCCCTGATGGGAAAAGTGGGTCATGAACAGCGATTCCTGGGTGAACGCACGCATCGCTGCCCCGCCCAGCTTGCCCATCAAGCCCTGATCGGGATTGGAACCGTCGCCCATCTTTGTCTCGAACGCGATACCGTCCTCCATGAAGACCATCGCACCCGCTTCGGCGATCACAGTTTCGCCAGGATCCAGCTCAATCTCGACGAACTGTAGGTCGTCGCCATGGATCGTATAGTCAATCTCGTGGCTCTTCTTCATCGTGTTCTCCCATCCGACTCTGAGCCAAGGTAGTTATGCGGAGTTCATCGCGCATGCGACGTTTGTGCGATGCGCGATGATTTCGTTTGCTGTAGTTTTTCGATCAGTCTGCGGTCGGTGGAGTAACTTTGGGCATTGAAAACATGAAGATATTTGTGCGCCTGGATGAGCGAATCTCCCGCAAAGTGCCCTGGCTGGGGTTTCTCGGCTCAAGAGCCCAAACGATCGGAGCTGCCAATGCCTGAGACAACGGCCCAACATGCCAAAGGCAATACGCCGTCAGATGGCGGCGCCAAAGTGCTGCGTTATTTCAGCACCTTCCTTTTTGTCGTAGCACTCCTGTCGTGCGTGGCTCTTGCTTTCACCAGTTTCGATGCGGTTCGCATGGCGATCTTCGGTGCCGAAGGTCAGGCAACCGTTGTCGATATGCGCACGGATACCTATCGCTCGGTTCGGACCTATGGCGGGGGCAGCGGTACTGTCTTGGATGCGAGGCTGCGAACCGACTACTACGTTACCTACAAATTCGACGCCGATGGCCAGGAATACCAGCGGGAACGCAGGGTCTCGGAGGCTTTCTATCGTGGCCTCTCCGCTGACGAAAAAATCGCCGTTCGCTATCTCCCGGGCGACCCTGAAGAAAACCACATCGACAGGAATTGGGTTTCATGGAGCATATTCGCGCCCGCACTTATCGCGATTTTCTTTTTTGGCACCGGTTACCTTTTTTACCGTGTCGCAAAAGTTGCCGCTAAAAATGCGGCGGCCGCCCAGCCAAGATCGACCGATTAATTCCAAACGTTAGGCACATTGCTGCGCGGCGTAGATACACAGCCGGAGCTATTTTATCATGTTTATTTTCCTACCGACTTGGGGCTGGTGGCTGCTGCGGACGCGCAATGGAAAACGGGAAGCTTCATGGCGCATGTGGTTCCTGATCTTCCTGCCGCCGATCGGTTTCTTTTTCGCGTCAGCCTTTCTGGTCTGTATCGCACTGATATTTGTTGTGAATGCCGAACGTGCGGTCGGTGAGGTCACGCGGGTTTATGAATGGGAAGACACAACGCCTTGGTCAGAAAGCAAAATGACTTACAGCCCGGTTTTCCGCTACCAATTCTCCGACGGCTCCTTGACAGAGGCCAGCACCGGGCAGTCTTCACCCAATTGGAACTTTGAAGTCGGATCGACCCACGAGATCCTGTATCTCCCGGGCCGAAAGGGTGACGTGAGGCTCGACAATTTCGAGACGCTTTGGGCACTGCCTTTGATAATCGCCGGAATTGCCGCTGCGTCTTTGTTGCCATCCCTTCTCGGAGCCATGCTTTTGCTGCGATGGCTCAGAGGTGGCAAAGAAATCATTTCCTCCAAAGGTCCGTGACCGAGGCAGGCTTTCAAGTGATGAAGCACACGAGAGAAAACAGGGCCGCGTTCTTTGTCTATCTCTATATGACCGTAGTCGGCGTGATTCTCGTCTCCCTTCTTGGATATGGCTTCCACGACAGACAAACACGCGCCTCAGCCTTTGACCGATCAGGCATCACGGTCACGGCAGCTTATATTGGCGGGCGCGTGTTGAAGGTGTCGAGCAGGCCGGAAAGACCGCCAACCTTCCGGTATTTTGGCCAAGTCCAGTTCCTCGTAGACGGCCGGACCAACACCAACCGGGCTCCGGTCGTGGCTGGATGAAAGACCGGTGGCAGGCCAGGTCGCCCTGCAGTCAGCCGTAGCGTGTCACGAAGTTGCGCAGGACCTGGGCCGGGGCGGTGATGGTTTCGGCGTGGCCCTTGGCGATCAAGGCGTCCGCTTCTTGGGGCGGGAAATAGCCCCGGTGTTTGTAGATGTTGATCCGCGTTTCCAGGCCGTCGCTGTCGAGCTCCGGGTGAAACTGCGTGGCGTAGACGTTGCGTCCGAAGCGGACCATCTGGTGCGGGCAGGGGGCCGAGCTGACCAATTGCACCACGCCGTCGGGGAGGTATTGGAGCGCCTCCTTGTGGCCGACGAAGGCGCGGAAATCCCGTGGCACGCCTTCGAGCAGCGGGTCCATCGCGCCCGCCGCGGTCACGGTACAGGCCGAGGCGCCGACCGGCTCGCCGAACCGTTCCTTTGAAACCGACCCCGGCGCCAGGTGATGGCCCAGGATCCCGATGCCGTAGCAGCACCCGAGATAGGGGAAATCGCGCGCCGTAATCTCGGGCATCAGGCCGAGGATCGCGTCTTCGATGCGTTTCTCGGTCGCGTCCTTGCTGGCCGGGTCGTCGGACACGCAGCCGGGGCCACCGCCGACGATGACACCGGCGTAGTCGTCGAGTGACAGCTCGTCGGGCAGGTCTTCGCAATCCAGCCGGACGCGCACCGCTTGATCCGCGCTCAGACCGCCTTTGGTCAGGATCGCTTGAAACTCGTCATCCGAGGCAGCCTTTTCCGGGCGGAGTTGCAGGATCAGAAAGGGGGGCATGGGCAGGTCCTTGGGGTTGCCTTCCCATAGCGCGCGGGGCCGCCCCTCGCAATCCTTCGGCGGTGCGGTCGCACCGGGGCGCGGCATGTGGCGCACCGGATTGGCCAAACGTTCAGGGGACGAGGTCACCCAAGGCGGCTTTCAAGGGCGCGAGGTGATCCTCGTAGGCTTTCCACGCGTCGTCCGATCCGCCGTAAATCCCCGCGCGCACCTGTCCCGCCGATGCGGTGCGGACGGCACGCTTCGTGGCGCCAAGGTCGAGTAGCCTATCGCTCCATGTCAATTCGGCCGCTTCGACGAAGGCTTTGGCCTCTTCCTCGGGCTGGGAGACAAGCTTGCCATAGTCCACGATATGGACCCGGTCGGGGAATGCGCCCGCCCAGGTATCGCGCAGGGCGGTGAAGCCGCGATAGGTCCGGGCGAGATTGTCCATCCGGTTGGCGAAGTTGTTTCCGGCGCCCACCAGGTGGCGGGAATAGTTCGACCAACACACCGCCATGGGATCCCGGTCGAGGATCAGAACGCGCGCCTCGGGGATCGCCGCCAGCGCGTGCCCGACCCAGAGGAAATCCAAGGGCATCTTGTCGGTCAGGACGGGGCGGTCCTGTGCTAGCTGGGCGATCTGTCCTGCAAAGCCCTGCCGGATGGTTGCAAGCTGGGCCGGGTCCGCGTCGGGACCGGGCGAAAAGGTGCCCCAGCCGATTTCGCGCATCGCCGTTTGCAGGGCAAGAAGTTCGCCCCCCGCGTATACATCCGGATGACCTGCGAGAACCTGTTCCACCAAAGTCGTGCCCGACCGCGGCATCCCGACGATAAAGACCGGCCGGGTCATCTCGGGCGCTGTCGGGCCATCGGGGAACGGGTTACCATCGCGAAACAGGGCCTGGAGGTCGGAGATCACCCGCTCCAGGCTCTCCATGGAATAGGGACTGTGCGTCTCGCGGTGGTCGCGGCTGGCCTTGAGATAGGCGAAGGCGCGGTCGGTATCGCCCGCCTTGTGGTAGGATTGAAAAAGCGCGTCTTCGATAGAAACCCGCGCTTCCTGGGTCAGTTTTGGGTCGTCCAGCGCTGCTTCAAGCCGCGCGACCTCTGGGCCAGCTGCATCGAAAGGGAAATACAGGCCGATACGTGTCAAAGCGACGAGGCTGTCGGGCTGGGCCTTCGATACCTCCGTCAAGATCCTTTTGCATTCGTCGCGGTCGCCGGTCTCCCATAGGCACAGCGCGATTTGCGTCTGGACCGCGTGGGAATTCGGCGCATCCGCGAGCAGACCCCTGAGCACGTCGAGGGCCCGTTCGTGCTGCGACCCATGTTGCAGGGTCTTTGCCAGGTTTTCGCGCAACATGAGGTGGCCGGGCGCGCGTTCCAAGGCGGCCTCGATCAGGTCGATGGCATCCTTGAAACGTTCCTGTCGGGCATAGGCATTGGAAAGGTTGTTCAGCGCACCAACATCATTGGGCGCGATGTCGAGGGCGGTTTCAAAGGCATGGATCGCCTCGCGGTCACGGCTTAGCTTGCTCAGAACATTGCCCTGCGCGAGATGGACGTTGAGCGAATTTGGAAAGGCTTCCACCAGGTCTTTGAGCCGCTCAAGCGCGGTTTCGTTGCGATCTGCCTCCGACAGGGCGCGGGCTTCCATCACGCCGGCGTCTACGACGTGCGGTGCTTTGCGAAACAGAGCCCCCGCGATCCTGGCCGCAGTGTCGAAATCACCGGACTGTATCAGGGCATTGGCATGGGCGAGGCTCATTCCAATATCATGGGGCGCGAGCCGTGCGGCGCGATCAAGACATTTGGCGGCGCTCATGGCGTCGCCCTTGGCCATGAACGTCTGGGCAAGCAGGGCATGGGCCTGCGGCACCTTTGGGTGGTCTTTCGCCAGCACCTTGGCCAAGGCGTTTGCCTCGACGATCCGGCCCGCTTGAAGCAGTGCTTTGACCTGATCGACCTGTTGAGAGACCGTTGCGGGCTTGCCGGCTTGCGGCACCGCGAGGCGTGCGAGACCGTCACGGGCCTTGGTGTTCTTGGGAAACCTGGCGAGAATGTCGTTGTAGATCGTCGCAGCTTCCTCCGTCCTGCCGGATTGCGCCAGTTTCAGTGCCTTGCGTAGCTTTGCGTCTGTCGACATTCAGGCCTCCCTCGTCGGCTCTTTACTGGTCAAGAAGCCCAATCTTTGCAAGGTCGGCAGAGAAAAGAAAAACCCCGGCGCGGGGCCGGGGTGTTCTGTGCATCCGAAGTTACGTGTGGCTTAGCTGCCCCAGGAGCGGACCGTGCCGCAGTCCATATGGACGAAGTTCGAGCCGGAGTACTTGCCGACGCCGCCAGCCTTGCAGGCCGCGGCGGCCTTGAAAATCTGGCTGACCGAGCGCGACTTGAGGCGCAGGTCGGCGGCTTGCCCCTTCATGTGGAGCGAGTTCTTCGCCACACCGCGCGAGCGGGAGCGCAACATGCGGTTGGTCTGCGGCGAGCGGTAGCCCGACAGAAGCATGTAGGGCTCGTTCACGTCGAGGAGCGAATGGGCGGCGGCGGTGATATCGACAGTGCGCGTGTCGATCCCGATGACCTGATCGGTGCGCCAGTCACGCCAGAAATGATTGATCTCTTTCATGGCTTCCTTGATGTATTCACCTTCGATCCAGTAGATCGTGTTGATGCTTTCACCGGTCCGACCGGAGTACATCGCGATGCGCCGGACATCGCCGGAGCCGCGCAAGAAGCCTGCTGCTTTCGAGTAAGTTGGAGCCGCTGCCACTGCGGTCGCTGCGAAAGCGCCCAGCAAAGCACGACGGCTCATGCCATTGGAGTTTGACATATCCATGAGTCCCACGTCCCGGTTTCTTGCCTTTGAAGCGCGCAAGGTTCTGCGCGCGGTTTCGCCATTATCCCCAAGCGATAACGGGAATATGACACAACTCGATTCGTCGGCCAACCCCGATTGTTGTCTCGGGGAACGAATCAAGAGATTTCGGCATAAACCTGCTGAATAGTCCTCAATATCCCGTAAACCGTGGTGAAGTGGTCGCACCCTTGTGGGCGGGACCCGATCCGATACTAGATGTCGGCTTTGTGATTTCCTACAACGAAACCTTGTGGCAAGATCATGCTTATACAAAGAGATGCTTTCACACCGAGGGGACGGTATGACCTTTTCGCTGCTGCGCACACAGAAGAAATTTGCTTTGGCCGCCGTGTTGGCCACCGTGTTGGCCGCTGGATTGATTTGCGCGCCGACAGGGCTACAGGCCCAGACCAAGGTAACGGTCTTCGCGCAAGCGGTCGCGGAAGCCGCCATTCAGGAAGAAGAGGTGGCGGCGTTCTACCGGGCCAACGGCTATGCCCCGATCTGGACCGACGGGTCGGAGGAGCAGAAGGGCCGGATCATGGCCTTGTTCCAGGCGATCCAGCATGCCGACGATCACGGTCTCCCGCTTCCCGAATACGACACTGCCGCGCTCGAAGCCGAGATGCGCGCGATCGACAGCCCGCGCGACCTGGGCCGGGTCGAGGTCGAATTGTCCAAGCTGTTTTTGCGGTATGCCCTGCAGATCAAGTCCGGCGTGACCGTTCCCAACACCATCGACAACGGAATCAAGCGCGAGGTTCCGCACCGTGATGGCACCAAACTGCTGACCGAGTTCGCGGCGAGCGAGCCTGCGCCCTACCTGCGGTCGCTTCCGCCGCGTTCCGAAGAATACGCGGCCTTGATGCGGGAAAAGCTGCGGCTGGAGCGCGTCCGGGCCGAGGGTGGCTGGGGTCCGACCGTCGCGGCCGGATCGCTGCAGCCGGGCGCGACGGGGCAAGCGGTTATCCAACTGCGAAACCGGCTTGTCTCCATGGGCTACATGCCGCGGTCGGCCACTGCCACCTACGACGAGACCATCCAGCGCTCAGTGCAGAAATTCCAGGAGCGCATGGGGCTTGAGGCAGACGGTGTCGCCGGTGGTGCCACCATGCGCGCGATCAACTCCGCGCCGGAAGACCGTCTGAAATCCATCATCGTCGCCATGGAGCGCGAGCGTTGGATGAACATCGACCGGGGCGAACGCTATATCTGGGTGAACCTCACCACCTATACCGCGCGCATCGTCGATGGTGGCGAAGTGACCTTCGAAACCCGCTCGGTCATCGGCAAGAACGTGGGGGATCAACGCACGCCGGAATTCTCGGACGAGATGGAGCACATGGTGGTCAACCCGTCGTGGTATGTGCCGCGCTCGATCATCATGAACGAATACCTCCCTGCCATGAAGCGAAACCCGGGCGCGGCAGGGCATCTGCAATTGACCGATGCGCGGGGCCGTGTCGTGAGCCGGGGGGCTGTGGACTTCGCCGCCTATGGCCGCAATTTCCCGTTCAACATGCGTCAACCTCCGGGGCCGCGAAATGCGCTGGGGCTGGTGAAGTTCATGTTCCCGAACAAGTACAACATCTACCTGCATGACACGCCGTCCAAGAGCCTTTTTGCCCGGGAGGTGCGCGCCTTCAGCCATGGCTGCGTCCGACTGCAACAACCCTTCGAATTTGCCTATGCCTTGCTCGCCCGGCAGGAAGACGACCCCAAGGGCTTTTTCCACGGTGTTCTGAACACCAGGGCGGAAACCCAGGTCGACCTGGAACAGAAGGTGCCGGTGCATCTCGTCTACCGGACAGCCTTCACCGATACGCAGGGCAACATGAATTACCGCGACGACATGTATGGACGCGACGCCAGGATCTGGTCGGCACTCCAGGCGCGCGGCGTGTCCTTGCGCGCGCTCGACAGCTAAGGCAGGTTTTTCCGCCTGAAGGGAACCGGCGGTCTTGCTGATCGCCGGTTTTTCGTGCCATCACATCGCTGTCGCATTTGGCTGGCACAAGGTGCCCGGATGACGCTAGGTGAAGGCAGGACCATGAAAGATATGACTGAGAGCATCGCCGATGTGGTTATCGGCATTCTTGCAGAGCAAGCGGGCCTGTCGCCCGCGGACGTGTCGCGCGACGCGACACTGGAGAGCCTTGGTCTCGACAGCCTCGGGATGGTCGAGACGATCTTCTCCCTGGAAGAAACCTTCGATATTTCCGTGCCTTTCAACGCCAATGCGCCCGATGCGATGTCCGATTTCGGGACCGTCGAACAGGTGATCGCCGCCGTGGACCGCCTGGTCGACGCGCGCACCGTCTGAGGCAGAGGTCTTGCGGCGGGTCGTCATCACCGGGGCAGGGACGGTCAATCCGCTGGGGCATTCCGTTGCCGACACCTTTGCAGCCTTCAAGGCCGGGACCTGCGCGATCGGCCCGCTCGACATTCCGGACATCGACAGGCTGTCGGTGAAGATCGGTGCGCCGGTTCGGGGCTTTGACCCGAAGGCGCACTTCCAGCCGCAGCAGCTCGGCCTTCTGGACCGCTTCGCACAGTTCGCACTGGTCGCCGCGCGGCAAGCCGTGGCGCAGGCGGGGCTGACGATTGACGACACGCTCGCGCGACGGGCGGGAGCCATCATGGGCAACTCGGGCGGCGGGATGCAGACGCAGGACGATGCGTTCCGCGCGGTCTACGAGGGTGGCAAGAACCGGGTCCATCCCTTTACCGTCCCACGCCTCATGTCGAATGCGCCGACCGCGCATATGACGATGGAATTCGGGCTGCGGGGGCCATCCTTCTCCGTGTCCTCGGCCTGTGCGTCGTCCAATCACGCGATGGCGCAGGCGGCGATGTTGATCCGGGCCGGGCAGGCGGACGTTATGCTGACCGGCGGCTCGGAGGCGATGCTGACCTTCGGCGGGATCAAGGCCTGGGAGGGTCTGCGCGTCATGTCGCACACCGGGTGCCGTGCCTTTTGTGCCAGCCGCGACGGCATGGTGCAGGGCGAAGGCGCGGCGGTGTTCGTGTTCGAGGACTACGATCGCGCCCAGGCGCGCGGCGCGACGATCCTGGCCGAGGTGGCCGGTGTTTCGATGACTTCGGACGCGTCCGATATCGTGATGCCCGCACGGGACGGGGCTGCCGGCGCCATGGCGCGTGCGCTTCTGGACGCGGGGCTCGCGCCCTCGGACGTCGATTACATCAACGCCCATGGCACCGGAACGGCGGCCAACGACCGGACCGAGACCGCCGCGATCCGCGAAGTCTTCGGCACCCGAACCGACCTGCTCGTGTCTTCGACCAAGGCCATGCACGGCCACCTGATCGGCGGCACCGGGGCCGTCGAGCTGCTGGCCTGTCTCATGGCGCTGCGCGAGGGTGTGGTCGCGCCGACCGTCAACTGGCGCGAGGCCGACCCCGATTGCGACCTCGACGTTGTCGCGAATGCCGCGCGGGCCAGACCGGTGCGCGCCTGCCTGTCCAACGCGTTTGCCTTTGGCGGGATGAACGCGGTGATTGCGCTGACCACGTAGGCGTTCACGAGGGGGCCACAATGAAAACGGCCACCCGTGGGGCGGCCGTTTTTTGTCTATCCGGTCTGGATCACTCGGGGTTGGCGGGCGCCTGCGGCGGGACCGGGGCTTCGAGGGAATTCCAGGCGTCGGTGAAGCCCGAGAGCGACAGCGGCAGTTCAACCTTCTGGTCGGGTGCCGCGGTTGGCACCACGGTGACGGTCGCTTCGACACCGGCTTTGAAGGCTTCGACTTCGGCATTGGTGTAGCCGATCTGCGAGACGCAGCCGTTCGGATCGCAGAAGCGGAACGGGTAACGTTTCGGCGTGGCGGAATCGACGCCTACGGTCATTTGCTGGGTCAGGAGCACACCGAGCGGCACGATGATCATCGACCCGGCGGCGGCATCGGAGCCTTCGGGCAGTTTGCCGATGGAGACCTTGCCGACGGGTGCGCCTTCGGGTTCTTCGCGCAGGAACTGGGTGATCTGGCAGGGGACCGGGCCCTCGTTGCCGGGGATGCGCAGGCATTCGCGCTGCCAGTCACCGAAGACCTCGTCGACGTAGGTCTCGACCTGCGGCTGACCGGCCTCTCCGACGGTCTCACCCATGTCGAGGTCCGGCGTGGCGGCCGGCGCCTCGGCGGCCGGCGTTTCGTCAGTAGCGGGGGCTTCGGCGTCCTGAGCAAAGGCCGGAGCGGCCATCGCGATCATCGCGGCGAGCCCGAGCGGTTTCAGCATATCTGCCATAATCATTCCCTTGGTCGTCGTTGTAAGTTGCTGGCTGATTATCATGGCGCAGTCGCAAGGTCAGCCCCTAAACAACGGGCACGCTCGCGAGGCCGCGATAATTCGCCAGAATAGGAAAAGGGCCTGCCTGAACAGACCCTTCCCACTTTATACTCCCTGTCGGACTGGCCGACTTATGCGGGGACGCTACGATAGAAGGTGGCATCGGTCAACAGGGATAACTCACATGTCCCGATTGCGTCGTCAGAGCCTTCTGACCCCCAGTTATCAAGGGGCTTCCGGCGCATGGGCCGCCGAAAAAGACCGCGCACCGAAGTGCGCGGCAGTCTGACAGGGAGGAAGTCATTCAACGGCGTGCAAAGCTGCCCTTGAATGAGTTCAGACTGGCACAGAGAGGTTAAGAATGTATTGTCCATTGCGAACGGTACGAGAAGGAAGGGCCGGGTATGCTAGGCGGGATGGATGATGCGGTTTTTGTCGGCGGGGGCGGCGAAGAATATGCCGTGAAGCAGGGGCTTCCGCTCAAATACGCGAACCGCCACGGCCTGGTGGCGGGCGCGACCGGCACCGGGAAAACCGTGACGCTGCAAATCCTGGCCGAAGGGTTCTCCAAGGCGGGCGTGCCAGTGTTCCTGGCAGATGTGAAGGGCGACCTGTCCGGGTTGGCGGGCGCCATGTCCGACAGCCACAAGCTGCACCAGGCGTTTCAGAAGCGTGCGGGCACCATCGGCTTTGATGATTTCACCTACGAGGCCTTTCCGGTCACCTTCTGGGATCTCTTTGGCGAGCAGGGCCATCCGATCCGCACGACCGTGTCGGAGATGGGGCCGCTGCTTCTCTCACGGCTTCTGGAACTGACCAGCGTTCAGGAAGGCGTGCTCAATATCGCTTTCCACGTCGCGGATGAGCAGGGGCTCCCGCTTCTCGATCTCGAAGATCTTCAGGCGCTTTTGGTCTGGGTCGGTCAGAACTCGAGCCAGTTGTCCCTGCAATACGGCAACGTTGCCACCTCCTCGGTCGGCGCGATCCAGCGCTCGCTTTTGGTGTTACAAAACCAGGGCGGGGAAAAGCTCTTTGGCGAGCCGGCGCTGGAGTTGTCCGATCTGATGCGGGTGGATCCAAACGGGCAGGGGCGCATTTCGATCCTTGCGGCGGACAAGCTGATGGGCGCGCCAAAGCTCTATGCGACCTTCCTTCTGTGGCTCCTGTCCGAGTTGTTCGAGGAATTGCCGGAGGTCGGCGATCCGGACAAGCCCAGGCTGGTGTTCTTTTTCGACGAGGCGCATTTGCTCTTTGAGGATGCGCCCAAGGCGTTGGTAGACAAGGTGGAGCAGGTGGCGCGCCTGATCCGGTCCAAAGGTGTTGGTGTCTACTTCATCACCCAGAACCCGGCGGATGTGCCCGACGATATCCTCGGCCAGTTGGGAAACCGTATCCAGCACGCGCTGCGCGCCTTCACCGCGAAGGACCGCAAGGAGCTGCGCCATGCGGCGGAGACTTACCGGGAGAACCCGCGGTTTTCCACCGAAGACGCGATCCGCGACGTCGGCGTGGGCGAGGCGGTGACCTCCTTCCTTGAAAGCAAGGGCGCGCCGGGGATCGTGGAGCGCACGTTGGTGCGCCCGCCGTCGTCGCATCTGGGGGCTGTCGATCCGGCGATCCGCGCGCAAGCCATCGCGTCGTCGCCGGTGGCCGGAAAATACGAAACAGAGCTGGACCGGGACTCCGCGGCCGAAATGCTCGCCGCGCGGGCCGAGAAGGCCGCCAAAGAGGCCGAAGCGGCCGAGACGCGGGACGAACAGAAGGCCATGGAGGTGCGCGAGTTCTCGAACGCCCGGCGTTACAATCCGGGCGGCACGCGAACAACGGCGTCGCGGAAAGCGTCGCGCAAGGAAGAGACGTCGATGGGGGAGACGATCAGCAAGGAGGTTACCAAGCTGGTCATCAAGGAGCTGAAGGGCACCACCGGGCGGCGCATCGTGCGCGGTATCCTTGGCGGGATATTCAAGGCGCGCTAGCGGCAGGCGACCGGGTAGGTGATCTTGTCGGCAGGCGCGCTCTGTCCGGTGTAACAGGTCACCCGTCCCGGTCCGTTCACCCAATAGGCGTTAGGGTCGCGTTGCTCGATCCCTTGCCACCAGTTCTTGCCCGATCTTATCCGCGCGCCGCGCGCGGTTTCCCGGTGATATTCAAAGTGCAGATGCGGATAGGACGACAGCAGGCCCGTTTCTCCGAGCGTGCCGATCTGCTGGCCACGGGCAACGCGTTGACCTTCGCTCACCAGCCTTGTGTCGAGGTGAAAATAGAGCGTCTGAATGCGCAGGCCCGAGCTGTCCTTGCCATGTTCGATGATGACGCGATTGCCATAGGCGGGTTCCGAGAAACTCTGGGTCACCACGCCGGGGGCAGCGGCGAGCACCGGGGTGCCCTTGGTGGTGGCGACGTCCAACCCCATGTGGCCGGGCGCGCCGCGTTCTGCCGGGGGGCGAAATTGTTGCGCGATGGGCGGCGCGTTGGCTGGCACAGCCACTGCGAAAGCCGGTTCGGTGTGGCGATGATAGGGGACGGCCGTGCCGTAGTCGTAGGCCAGGCAACCGCTGAGACCCGTTAGCAGGATCATGGGCATTAGGTGACGCATCGCAAACCTCGGTCTGACGTTGCGTCCACCCTATCCCAACGGCGGGGTATGGCAAACCCTCAGGAATACCTGGCTTCGTGCTTCCTGAGCGTCTTCTCGGCGCGGGCAAGGGCGGCAGTCAGCGCGGCCTGAACCGACGGTTCGCCAAGGTTCTCGGCGGTCATGATCCCGGCGTGGGCGGCACAGATCCTCTGGGCGTCGGCCCATTTCGAGGTGAGACGCGCACCCCAGTCGCGAAAGGCGGGCGCGGCCTCGGCATCCCGCTCCAACGCTTGTTTCAGCGTCAGGTGGACGGAAAGCTTGCCCGGCTTGAGCTTCGTGGCCCCGCGCAGGTTGAAGGTGTCGTCCACGTGGATCGTCTTGGACGGCCGATGATAGGCGAGGATGGAGCCGCAATGGATATTCTCGTTCGCGGGCACCAGCATGACGCCGTCGGGGATCGAGAAGTCGAGGTCTTCGGCAAATTCGGTGGTGAGGGCCAGCTCTTCAGTGGTGATCTCGTCCCAGGTCAGATCGGGGGATTTGAGCTTGTGTCGTTGGGTTCCGATGTGGCGCGCGTTGGAGAAGGCAGCGTGCATCGCTTCGGAATGGAGCGTATGGAAGGGATGCAGGTTGATAACGGCGACCACGTTGTCGCGCCCGCCGGTGATCGCGTCGATCTTGGCCAGTTCGTCTTCGGTAAGAGTGTAGCTGTCGAGCATCACGAAGCGCCCGTCCGACAGCCGGACGAGAGAACACTGCGTCCCGATATCCAGCAGTCCCGCGATCTTGAACGAGCCCCGGATGTTCCAGAACCCTTCTCCGCAATCAATGATCTTCGCCAAATCTCTCTCCTGTCTGTTGATACCAAGGTCGGCTATGGGTGGAGGTCGCGCGCCGCTTTGCGATCCACCACCCCAAGAGGTAACCGATCGCAGCGGCGACAGTTGCAAAGAACGGGAAGATGAACAAGCGACGGCGCCGCGGGCGGCTCCGGGAACGGATCACAGTTTGCGGATCTTGAGCCGGGCGATGCGGTTGTCGATGCGCTTGGTCACCTCGAACCGGAACCCGTGGAAGGAAAACACCTGGCCCTCGGCGGGGATCGTCTGGGCTTCGTGGATCACGAGACCGGCAATGGTGTTGGCTTCTTCATCGGGCAGCGACCAGTCGTTCGCGCGGTTCACGTCGCGGATCGTCATGGCGCCGTCGACCGAATAGGCGCCATCGGACAGAAGGTGCAGGTCGGTCTCGTCCGCCGTGTCGAACTCATCGGTGATCTCGCCCACGATCTCTTCGAGAATGTCTTCGAGGGTGATGAGACCCTGGAGGGTCCCGTATTCGTCCACCACGAGCGCGAAGTGCGTGTGCCGTTTGAGGAACTCGCGCATCTGGTCGTCGAGCGTGGTGGTCTCCGGGATGAAGTAGGGCTCCATCGCCACGCCCGTCACGTCGAAGCTGTCGAGCGTTTCGCCCCAGTGCCCTTCGACCGCGGATTCGCCCGCGGCATACATGGCGCGGCTCAGGTCTTTCGCATGGATCAGGCCGATGATGTTTTCCTGGTCCTCCTTGAACATGGGCAGGCGCGTGTGCGGTGAGGCGAGCGCCTGTTCCAGAACTTCACGCGGGGGGAGCGAGGCGTCGATCATCTCGATCTGGCTGCGGTGGAGCATGATTTCCTCCACGGTGCGTTCGCCCAGGTCGAGCGCGCCCAGAAGCCGGTCGCGGTCCTCTTTTTCCACCGCGCCCTCGTGGTGGCCAAGGGTGATCGCGCCCATGATTTCCTCGCGCACCGCAAGGATATGGCTGTCCGGGTCGGTCTCGACCCCGAAGGCGCGCAGGATCAGGCGCACGAAGGCGCGCACGATGCTGACGATGGGGGCCAAGACAAGGATAATGATGCGGATCGGGGCCGAAACCCAGCCCGCGGCTTCCTCGGGCCGGGTGATGGCGTAGGTCTTGGGCAGCACCTCGGCAAAGACCAGCACGAGGAGTGTCATCACCATGGTCGCAAGCGCCACGCCGCTGTCCCCGAAGAGCCGGGTGAAAAGCGCGGTGGCGAGGGCGGAGGCAAGGATGTTGACGAAGTTGTTGCCCAGAAGCACCGAGCCGATCAGGCGTTCGTTGTCCTCGGTGATGAGCAAAGCGCGCTCGGCGGATTTGTCGCCCTTGTCCGCCTTGGCCCGCATTTTGCCGCGAGAGGCGGCGGTGAGCGCCGTCTCGGACCCGGAGAAAAACCCCGAAAGCACCAATAAAAGAAGGATCGCGCCTGTGCTGATCCAGAAGGCCGTGTCGAAAAGCGAGCCGGTGTCGGCGGGCGTCATTGTGATTTCATCTCCAAGGGTTGGACGTGTTATGGTCGCCGAACCCCGACGTTTCAAGGGCGGGGAAGGGAGGAGCCATGAATATCCGTGATCTGGGCGAGCTGTCCGGCGCGGTCGCCCTGTGGGGTGGCGCGCTTGGAAACCTGTCGGCTTTGGGCGCCCTGGAGCGGGTGTTGGAGGCGGACGGCGTGGTCCATGCGGTCTCGACCGGCGACATCGTGGGCTACGGCGCGGAAGGGGCTGACTGCGTGGCGGCGATACGGCTTCTGGGATGGCCGGGGATCGCCGGGAACGTGGAGCGGCAGTTGGGCGCGGACGCGGGCGATTGCGGCTGCGGGTTCGAGGCGGGGAGCCTTTGTGACCGGTTGAGCGGCGGCTGGTGGTCGCACGCCGATGGGACGATCGGCAAGAACGCGCGTGACTGGATGCGCAGCTTGCCGGATGTGATTGTATTCACGCATGAAAATCGGCGCTACGGCGTCATTCATGGCGGTGTGACGGATGTGTCCCGTTTCCTCTGGGCGACCTCCCGTCAGGAAGAATTCGCCGAGGAGATCGGGGCCATCGAGGCGGCGGTCGGACCCGTGGACGGGGTGATCGCGGGGCACTCGGGGCTTGCGTTTCAGCGGGTCGTGGCAGGGCGGCGCTGGATCAATGCGGGCGTCATCGGGATGCCGCCCAATGCCGGGGTTCCGGGCGGGCAATATGTGCGGTTGGATGGGACCGGGGCGCATATCCTGCGGCTTGCTTATGACCCCACGCCCAGCGTTCATGCGATGAAGGCGGCGGGGCTGACACAGGGCTACGATCAGGCGTTGATGGATGGGTATTGGCCCTCCGAGGAAATTTTGCCCGAGGGGCTGCGTCGTGGGGTCGGTGCGGCCGGTTAAGGTTTGGCAGACTCCCCGGAACGGGGAGTCACACAGCGTATGACATCCGTATGATTTGCATATGACTTCCATATGAGCCCGATAGGCTGAAAGCGCGGGGTGCGGGGTGTTAAGCCCGCGAACGCTAGAGCGCGTCCGAGACGCGAAAAACCCGTTCCCACCTTTTCGCGACCTGCTCCAACGGGATCGTGACGCAAAAAACGGCGCGCGAGGGGGCTCGCGCGCCGTTTTCCCAACCTCGGTCGGGATCAGCTTTCGATGTTGTAGGCCTGTTCGCCATGCACGGCGAGGTCGAGACCGTTGGCTTCGGTTTCTTCGTCCACCCGCAGGTGGGTGACGAGCGCGATGCCTTTGATCAGGATGAAGGTCACGACCAGGGTGAAGACGCCGACGATGGCCAGCGAGCCGAGCTGCGCCGCCCAGGCGCCAGCGCCGAAGACCGCGATCATGATCGTTCCGAAGATGCCGCCAACACCGTGGACCGCGAAGACGTCGAGCGTGTCGTCGATCTTCAGCTTGTTGCGGATAAAGTTCACGGCTTCCTGGCACAGGATACCGGCGACACCGCCGATGACCAGCGCTTCGATGGGGCCGACGAAGCCCGAGGCCGGGGTGATCGAGGCGAGGCCCGCGATGGTGCCGGTCACGATGCCGACGAGCGAGGCGCGGCCGAACTTGATCTTCTCCCAGAGCGCCCAGCTGAGCGAGGCGGATGCAGCGGAGATATGCGTGACGGTGAGCGCCATCGCGGCCCCGCCGTCAGCGGCAAGCTGCGAGCCGCCGTTAAAGCCGAACCAGCCGACCCAGAGCATGGAGGCGCCGATCATCACGAAGCCGGGGTTGTGTGGCGGGTGTTTCTGGTTCTTGCGCGGCCCCAGAACGACCGAGATCAGGATCGCCGCGAGCCCCGCGGTTTCATGAACCACGATACCGCCTGCGAAATCGCGCACCCCGGTGTCCCCGAAGATGCCGCCATCCGAGAGAAACCCGCCGCCCCAGATCCAGTGGGTCACGGGCGCGTAGCACAAGAGCATCCAGAGGCCCGAGAAGGCGAGGACGAAGCCAAACCCGATCCGTTCCACGTAGGCCCCGACGATGAGAGCGGGGGTGATGATCGCGAAGGTCATCTGGAAGGCGAAGAACAGGACTTCGGGGATGGTGCCCGATAGCGTGTCCGGGCCGATGCCGATCAGGAACATCTTGCCGAGACCGCCCCAGATGGCATTTCCGTCCCCGAAGGCGATGGAATAGCCGAAGGCGAGCCAGAGCACGCTCATGAGCGCGGCGATCGCGTAGACATGCATGAAAACCGAGAGCACGTTGCGTGCGCGCACGAGGCCCCCGTAAAAAAGCGCGAGCCCCGGCAGGGTCATAAACAGCACGAGCGCGGTCGCGACGGTAATCCAGGCGGTATCTGCCCCGTTCATTTTTTCCTCCATCCCTTCAAGTTCGAGTGGGGCGGGGTGTAAGGGGCCGGGCCGGGTAGGCAACGGAATGCGTCAGGCGGCCTGCATAAAAGCTGGGCAGATTCAGAAAAGCCTAGAAAATGGGCGGGAAGTCCGGAAAGACGCCCGTTGTGAGGGCGGAATATGGATTTCGGGCACCGGGAGACAGCCCGAAACCCGGAGCGTGATCTGGTTTGAGATTTTCTTCTTCCTGCCCTGCGCCGGGGACCTCGGGCTATCCGCCCGCGCGCTGTGCGAGGAGGGCGAGCGCGTAGTCGGTGGCGGCCCGGCGCACCTCGGCGCGGCCGAGCGGCCCGAACTCTACGGTTTCGGTCATGGTGTACTCAGCGTCCGCGATCCCGAAGCACACGCGGCCTTCGGGTTTGTGGTCGGACCCGCCCGGGCCCGCGATCCCGGTGATGGAGACCGCGAGCGTGGCGTGACTGTTGGCGAGCGCGCCTTCGGCCATTTCGCGGGCGACCTCCTCGGAGACCGCCCCAAAGGCCTTGAGCGTTGCGGGCTTCACGCCCAGCATCTCGGTCTTGGCGTCGTTCGAGTAGGTGAGGAAACCTCGCTCGAAAACGTCGGACGATCCGGCCACGTCCGTAAGCGCGGCCCCGACCATGCCCCCCGTGCAGCTTTCCGCCGTCGCGATGGTCAGACCCTTGGCGCGGCAGGCCTGGAGGACATGGGCGGGGTCCGTGGTCATGCGAGTATGAACGCGTGGCTGGCGGCGGCGGCGAGCAGGACGACGATGGCGGCGAAGACGCCCGCGATCACGTCATCGAGCATGACGCCCATGGCGCCACCGCGCCGGTCGGCTTTGCCGATGATCCAGGGTTTCCAGATGTCGAAGGCGCGAAACGCTATGAAGCCGACGATCCAGCCGGGATAGAGCGCGAGCACGTCTGCCCCGACGCCGGCCGCACCAAGGGAGACCGGCAGGATGGCGATGCCTTGCCCGACCACCTCGTCGATCACGATCTCGGAGGGGTCATGGTCGTCCATGGTCGCGGTCATGTCGCGCGTCGCCCAGAGCCCGCAGATGAAGGCAAGGACCAGGCCGATGGAGAGCAGGATCGGGCCGCCGAGGTCCCACGGGAGATAGAGGCGGCCAAGCTCGTGCAAGGCCCAGATGAAGGGCAGGGCGGCGAGCGATCCCCATGTGCCGGGTGCGGGGCGCAGGTAGCCGATGAAGAAGAAGGTGGCGAGGAAACGGCTCATGCGCGCACCAGCGTCACGACCGCTTGCGCAGCGATGCCTTCTTCGCGGCCCGTGAACCCGAGGCGCTCTGAGGTGGTCGCCTTGACGCTGACGCGGTCAACATCGACGTCCATGATCCGGGCGAGTTCCGCGCGCATGGCGCCCGCGTGTGGGCCGATCTTTGGCTGTTCGCAGATCAGGACCACGTCGCAGTTTGTCATTTCGAAGCCCCTGGAGCGGGCCAATTCGATGGCGTGCTTGAGGAAGATGTCGGAGGCCGCGCCTTTCCATTGCGGATCGGAGGGCGGGAAATGCTGGCCGATGTCGCCCTCGGCGAGCGCGCCGTAGATGGCATCGGTCAGCGCGTGCATCCCGACGTCGGCGTCGGAATGGCCTTTGAGCTTCTTGTCGTGCGGGACTGCTACGCCGCAGAGGATGCAGGCGTCGCCTTTCTCGAAGGCGTGAACGTCGTAGCCAAGGCCCGTGCGAATATCGGTGCGAATATCCATCTGCTCCCTCATCAGGTCTTCGGCCCGGGCGAAATCCTCGGGTCCCGTTATTTTCATGTTTGCCTCGTCGCCCGCCACGATGGCAACGTCAAGACCTGCATGGCGTGCAACTTCAACGTCATCCGCGGCACCGCCGGGGTGGGCTGCATGGGCGTCGAGGATGGCTTTGAAGCGGAAACCCTGCGGGGTTTGCGCACGGTAAAGCCCGGTGCGGTCCTGAGTGCCGGTCACGGTATCGTGGTCCCCGGTCCAGAGCGCATCGGTGACGGCGAGCGCTGGGGCGGCGCCTGCGGCATGGTCCAGCGCGTCGATCACGCGGTCGATGACGGCAGGGCTGACCAGGGGGCGGGCGACGTCGTGGATCAGCACGAGGTCTGGCGGGTCGCCTGCGAGGGCTTGAAGGCCCGCCGCGACGCTCGCATCGCGCGACGCGCCGCCGGTGGCGATGATCGCGCCGCTGAGGTCTTCGGCCTGACCCATGTCATCGGGATGCAGGACGACGACGATCCGGTCCACGCGCGGGTGGTTCCTGAAAGCCGCCAACGTAATGTCGGCGACTCGCGCCTTGCCGAGTCGGCGCCATTGCTTCGGCACTCCGCCTCCGGCGCGTGTGCCGCGCCCGGCGGCGACGATGATCGCTGCGATATCCATGGTCTTCGTTTAGTCTGTGCCGAAATGAAAGCCAATGCCGCCTGTTCGATGGGGGCATTTTGCACAAAAAATAGGCGAAAGCAGTTTCGCAGCCCTTGCTTTCCGCTGGGATTTGCACCTTTTTAAGGCAACTCCTAGGAATAGGGCAATCGCACAAGGATTAAGCAGCGTGCTTCGCCTGACTGACTCGCTCACTCTAGATCCGCCGGTGTTTCTGGCACCGATGGCAGGGATCACAGATTTGCCGTTCCGCGACCTCGTCGGTCGCTTCGGGGCGGGGCTCGTCGTGTCCGAGATGGTGGCGAGCCAGGAGATGGTGCAGGCCAAGCCGGGAACGCGAGAGCGGGCGGAGCTGGGGTTCGGGCATTCGGACACCGCCGTGCAGCTCGCGGGCCGCGATCCCTATTGGATTGCCGAGGCGGCGCGGATGGTCGAGGCCAATGGCGCGCGGATGATCGACATCAACATGGGGTGCCCGGCGAAAAAGGTCGTGGGCGGGTTGTCCGGGTCGGCGCTGTTGCGCGATTTGCCGCTGGCGTTGCGTTTGATCAAGGCGGTGACGGGTGCCGTGGACCTGCCCGTGACGCTGAAAACGCGGTTGGGATGGGATGAGAGCGACCTGAACGCCCCGGAGCTGGCGCGGCAGGCCGAGGCGGCGGGCATCCGGCTGATCACCATCCACGGGCGCACGCGCTGCCAGTTTTACAAGGGCCGAGCCGATTGGGCCGCGATCCGCGCGGTGAAAGAGGCCGTGTCGATCCCGGTCATCGCGAATGGCGATATCGGCTCGCCCGAGGACGCGCGGACCGCTTTGGCGCAATCCGGGGCGGACGGTGTCATGGTGGGGCGGGCCTCTGGCGGGCGGCCCTGGCTTTTGGCCGAGATCGCGGCGGCGCTTTACGGACGACCCGCGCCCGATATTCCGACGGGTCGCGATTTGATCGAACTGGTGCAAGGCCACTACGAGGCGTCGCTGTCTTTCTACGGCGACGATCTCGGCAAACGCGTGATCCGAAAACACCTGGGATGGTACATGGACGCGGCGCACACGCCTGCCGATCTGCGTCGCGCTGTCCTGTCCAATCCCGAACCTTCCCGTGTCTTGGCGCTTCTTCCCGACGCCCTGAGCCGTGAACATGAGGCTGCCTGATGGATAACGAAGAACTCTGGAATTCGCTGCCCGTGCCGGGTCTGATCCTTGGTCCCGAGAACCGGATCGAACATGCGAACTCTGCGGCGGAGAGTTTTTTTAACACGTCGGTCAAGGCGATGATGGGCAAGCAGGTGCTCGATTTCCTCGCCATCAATGCCAACATGGATGGGGCCTTTGACCGTGTGCGGCGCGCGCGGGGGCCGATGTTCGTGAACGCGGTGGACGTGGGGACGGGATCGACCGCGCCTGTCGAGTGCAACATCCAGATCGCGCCCCTGATGGAGCGTCAGGATCGGCTCTTGATGCTGATGGAGCCCCGCAAGCTTGCCGACCGCGTGGGGAAGGCGCATGGGGTGAAATCCGCCGCCCGGTCGGCCATCGGGATGGCCGAGATGCTCGCGCATGAAATCAAGAACCCGCTGGCCGGGATCACCGGGGCCGCGCAGCTTCTGTCGATGAACCTGTCGGCAGAGGACCAGGAGTTGACCGATCTGATCGTGGCCGAAAGCCGCCGGATCGTCGCGCTTCTGGAACAGGTCGAGCAATTCGGCAACCTGCGCCCGCCCGAGCGGCAGGAGGTCAATGTGCATGATCTTCTGGATCGGGCGCAGAAGTCGGCCGAGGTGGGGTTCGCGGCCAAGATGAAAATCCGTGAGGATTACGACCCTTCGCTGCCGCCGACCTTCGTTGACCCGGACCAGTTGATGCAGGTCTTTCTGAACCTTCTGAAGAACGCCTCGCAAGCGGCGGGTGAAGGGGGCGGCACGATCCGAATCCGCACGTTTTACGACCACGGGTTGCGGTTGCGTCGATCGGACGGGTCGGGGGCCTCGTTGCCGTTGCAGGTCGAGATCATCGACGACGGTCCCGGCATTTCACCCGAGATCGCCGAGCAGATTTTCGAACCCTTCGTCTCCGGGCGGGAGAACGGCACGGGGCTCGGCCTCGCGCTGGTGTCCAAGATTATCAATGACCATGACGGATGGATCGGCGTCGATTCCGTTCCCGGTAAAACGGTGTTCCGGATTTCGCTTCCGATCGCCCCGAAAAACACAAACAAGGAGTAACCCATGGATGGCACGGTTCTGGTCGCAGATGACGATCGCACGATCCGAACGGTTCTGACCCAAGCCCTGACTCGGGCGGGGTGCCGGGTGCATGCGACTTCGTCTTTGGTCACGCTGAAACGCTGGGTCGAAGAGGGGCGCGGTGACCTGGTGATCTCGGACGTGATGATGCCGGATGGAAACGGGTTGGAAGCCCTGCCGGAGATCGCGGAAATGCGGCCTGACCTGCCGGTGATCGTGATTTCGGCTCAGAATACCATCATGACGGCCATCCAGGCCGCCGAGGCCGAAGCCTTCGATTATCTGCCCAAACCTTTCGATCTGCCGGACCTCATGAAGCGGGCGAGCCGCGCGTTGGAGCAAAAGCGCCGCGCCCCCGCGCCACGCAGCGATGCGCAGGGCGGGGAGGCGACAGACCTGCCGCTGGTGGGACGCACGCCGGCGATGCAGTCGCTTTACCGGCTCGTTGCGCGGGTGATGAATACGGACCTGTCGGTTCTGATCACGGGGGAAAGCGGGACCGGGAAATCGCTGATCGCGCGGGCGATCCATGATTTCTCGGATCGGCGGAACCTGCCGTTCGTGGTGGTGACCACCGATGATCTGACGCCGATTGACGGACCGGCGCGGATCTTGTCGAAGGCCGGGCAGGGCACCATCCTGTTTGACGAGATCGGGGACCTGGACGCGGACGCCCAGGCGCGGATCACGCGGATGCTCGATAGCCTGACCGATCCTGCGCCGCGCATCATCGCGACCTCGCAAAACGACCTGGACCGGCGGATCAAGGACGGCGAGTTCCGGCAAGACCTGTATTACCGGCTGGGCGGGGTGACCATTCCGGTGCCCGCGTTGCGCGAACGTCTGGAGGATATTCCCTCGCTCGCCGACCACTTCCTGGCCCGTGCCGAACGTGATGGGATGAACCCGCGGACGCTCTCGGAAGGTGCGATCGAGCTCTTGCGGGCCTACCCGTGGCCCGGAAACGTGCGGCAGTTGGAGAACACGGTTCAACGCCTGATGGTGACCGGGTCCGAAGCCGAGATCACCAAGGGCGAGGTGGAGCAGACGCTGGGCACCGCGTCGGGTGGTCCGATGCCGACGGCGGATGCGAGCGAGAAGCTTTCGACCTCGGTCGCGCGGCATTTGAAGCGCTACTTCGATCTGCACGGCGGAACCCTGCCGCCGCCCGGTCTGTATCAGCGCGTTTTGAAAGAAGTCGAAGTGCCCTTGATCGAGATTGCGCTGGATGCGACGGGCGGCAACCAGGCGAAATGCGCAGACCTGCTCGGGATCAACCGGAATACTTTGCGCAAGAAGATCACAGAGTTGGAAATCGAGGTGACACGCCGCCGCAAATTGATGTAAAACTGCCACAGCCGTGGCGCGTCGGTGTCAGTGAACCCGAAACGCCACAGGGTCCGTTCAGAATTGACCCATCGGGGCCCGTGGGTCGGAGCAGTTATTCATGGCGGCGCAAGGCGTTAAGCGGAAATGGACATGGGACCGTCTGGCTCGTTTACGGCGGCTGAGACGGGTCCAGGCGGTCGCGACCGTCGGGGTCGTGGTGTTGGGGCCGATTCTCGCGCTTGCGACCTACCTGATCCTTGGGCCGCTGGATCAGGGCTCAACCAGTTCCACGCTGCGCATCGTTCTCTTGGCCGACTTCGTCTACGTGATGACCGTGGCGGCGCTGGTGATGGCGGGGGTCACGCGGATGATCGCCGCGCGGCGGGCGAAATCTGCGGGGTCCAAGCTGCACCTGCGGCTGACAGGGGCGTTTGCGATCATCGCGCTGATCCCCACCGTTCTGGTCGCGATCTTCGCGGTGCTGACGGTGAACGTCGGGCTGGAGGGCTGGTTTTCCGACCGGGTGAGCCGGGTGGTCGGCAACTCGCTCGAAGCCGCGCAGGCCTACGAGGAAGAGCACCGGCAGGGGCTGGTGGCCGACGCGAGCGCGCTGGCGGCCTATTTGAACCTCGCCAAGAACGCCAATGCCTTTCTGTCCGAAGCGCAATTGCGACAATCGCTGACGCAGGCACAGACCCAGATCCAGCGCGGTCTGCGTGAGGCCTTCGTGATTGATGGCGACGGGGAAATCCGGGTGCGGGGGGATCGGTCCTATCTCTTTGATTTCGAGGCGCCATCGGCCGAGGATATCGACCGGGCGCTGCAAGGCGACACGGTGGTGATCGAGGATTGGGACATCAACGAATTCCGCGCCCTCGTGCACCTGGAGGCTTATCCGGATCATTTCCTGTATGTCTCCCGCTCGGTGGATGGCGAGGTTCTGAACCTGCTTGATGAAACGCAGGAAACCGTGATGTTCTATCAGCAACTGGAAAGCCAACGTGGGCGCGTGCTGTTCGAGTTCGGTCTCATTTACCTTGGCTTCGCGGCAATCCTGATCCTTGCCGCCACGTGGTTGGGGATGTGGTTTGCCGAACGACTTGCCGCACCTGTCGGACGGCTCGCGGGCGCAGCGCAGCGGGTTGGCGAAGGCGACCTGAACGTGCGGGTGCCGGAAGATGATGGGGATGACGAGATTTCTACTTTGGGTAGGCAATTCAATGCGATGACGCGTGAACTTCGTGTGCAGCGTGAGGAGTTGTTGGCCAATACGGAGCAGATCGAAGAACGGCGGCGACTGTTTGACAGCGTGCTGTCCTCGGTGGCAGCGGGCGTCGTCGGATTGGACTCCGAAGGCAAGGTCACCTTCCTCAACAGGGCGGCGGCGCGGCTTCTCGACCTTGCCGGGCCGGACCCGAGCGACGTGCCGCTGTCGCTCCTGATCCCGGAATTTGGCCCGCTTTTCGACCGGTTGCGCGACGAGGCGCGCAGTCAGGTTCAAGAGGAGCTTGGGCTCACGCGGATGGGCAAGGCCGAGCGGCTCCTGGTGCGGATCGCGCGGCGGTATTCGGACGATGGCGATCTTGAGGGCTACGTGATCGCGTTCGACGATGTGACCGATCTGGTCTCGGCGCAGCGCATGGCGGCCTGGGGCGACGTGGCGCGGCGGATTGCGCATGAGATCAAGAACCCGCTGACCCCGATCCGGCTGTCGGCAGAGCGGATTTCGCGCAAATACGGGCGCATGGTCGAGGGCGAAGATGCGGAGAAGCTGGCCGAATTGACCGGGGTCATCGTGCGTCAGACGGAGGATCTGCGCCGGATCGTGGACGAGTTCTCCAAATTCGCGCGAATGCCGGAGCCGGAGAAACGGCCCACCGACCTGGCCAAACTCCTGCGCGATGCGGTGACCTTGCAGGACGCCGGGCAAGTGGGTGTGAAGATCGACGCGGACATTCCCACGGCGGCGATGCCGGCGGAATTGGACGAGACCATGATCGGCCAAGCCTTGACCAACCTGTTGAAAAATGCGGGCGAAGCCATTCAGAGCCTTCAGGAAAAGGGCGCGCCGGAAGGCCATGTGCCACAAATTCGCGTGCGGCTGACCGAAGACGAAGATGGCGCCCTGATCACCATCGCCGACAACGGTGTCGGGTTGCCCGAAGACCGCGCGCGGCTGTTTGAACCCTATGTCACGACCCGGTCGAAAGGCACGGGATTGGGGCTGCCCATCGTGAAAAAGATCATCGAAGAACACGGCGGGACGCTCGCCCTGACCGATGCGGAGGACTTCGGCACCGGGCATCGGGGCGCGGAAGCCCGCATTACACTCCCCCTGGCACAGACCGCGGGTGCGACCCGCGCCGCGGAATGAAAAGAGAGACGAAATGACCGATATCCTGATCGTTGATGACGAACGCGACATCCGGGAACTGATCTCGGATATCCTGGAGGACGAGGGCTATACCACGCGGCTCGCGGGCACCTCGGACGAGGCGATGGTGGAGGTGAAAGCCCAGCCGCCTGCACTGATGATCCTCGATATCTGGTTGAAAGACAGCTCGATGGACGGGATCGACATTCTCAAGGCGGTGAAGCGCGATCACCCGGAGGTGCCGGTTGTCATCATTTCGGGGCATGGCAACATCGAGATCGCGGTCGCGGCGATCAAGCAGGGGGCCTATGATTTCATCGAGAAGCCGTTCAACATCGACCAGTTGATGGTTGTGATCGGGCGCGCGATGGAGACCTCGCGCCTGCGTCGCGAAAACGTAGAACTGAAGCGTCAGGGCACCGGGCCGGTCGATATGATCGGGGAAAGTGCGGCGTTCAAGTCTTTGAAATCAAACCTGGAAAAGGTGATGCGCTCCAACGGGCGCGTGCTTCTGTCCGGTCCGGCCGGATCGGGCAAGGAATTGGCGGCCCGGATGGTGCATGCCGGATCGGATCGCGCAGGCGCGCCCTTCGTGACCGTCAATTCGGCGGCGGTGGAGCCGGAGCAGATGGAAGAGGTGCTATTTGGTCGCGAGACGCCGGAACGGGGCATCGAAGAAGGGCTTCTGGAGAAGGCCAACGGGGGCGTGATCTACTTCGACGAGGTGGCGGATATGCCGCCCGGCACGCAATCAAAGATCCTGCGGGTGCTGGTCGAACAGAGCTTCAGCCGTGTTGGTGGCGCCGACAAGATCAATGTGGATGTGCGCGTGATTTCCTCGACCACCCGCGATCTCCAGGCCGAGATCGAAGCCAAGCGGTTCCGCGAGGAGCTTTATCACCGGCTGAACGTGGTGCCGATTGCCGTGCCGCCACTGGCGGACCGGCGCGAGGATATTCCCGTGCTGGTGGGCTATTTCATCGGGATGTTCAACGAAACCCAAGGTCTGCCGCTGCGCGAGGTCTCGGATGAGGCGGTCGCGGTCTTGCAATCCATGCACTGGCCGGGAAACGTGCGCCAGTTGAAAAACATGGTCGAACGGGTGCTGATTCTCGGGGACGGGACCGGGCCGATCGAAGCGGGCGAACTGCCCGGAAGCGATGGCGCGGAGCCGGACATGGGAGGCGGTGGAAATATTGTCCTGCCGACCGCTTTGGCCACGCTGCCGTTGCGCGAGGCGCGGGAATCCTTCGAGCGGGAATACCTGATGACCCAGATCAACCGGTTCGGCGGCAATATTTCCCGCACCGCGAATTTCGTCGGGATGGAGCGTTCGGCGCTGCACCGGAAGCTCAAATCCTTGGGCATCGTGACCGGCAACAAGTCCGGGGCGCGGGTGGCCTACGTGGCCGAGGATGGCGAGGATCAGGCGGAGGCGTCCTGAGATTGACGCCTGAGCCGAATGCTGCCAAGGCTTTAGCGACCACGAGTGGAGATATCCTAGATGAAGGTCATCATCTGCGGCGCGGGTCAGGTCGGCTGGCAAATTGCGCGCCACCTGTCAGGCGAACAGAACGACGTGACGGTCGTCGACAACAATCCCGATCTGGTCGCGCGGGCCACGGAAACGCTGGACGTTCAGGGGATCACGGGGTTTGCCTCCTATCCGGACGTGTTGGACCGGGCCGGGGCGCGGGACGCCGATATGGTGATCGCCGCGACCTATTCAGACGAGGTCAACATGGTCACCTGCCAGGTGGCGCATTCGGTTTTCGCGATTCCTCGCAAGATCGCGCGGCTTCGGGCACAGAGTTACCTGAACGCGATCTACCGCGATCTTTACCGGCAAAATCATCTTCCCATCGACGTGGTGATCAGCCCCGAACGCGAAGTGGCGGAAGCTGCGCTGCGCCGTTTGCAGGCGCCGACGGCGTTCGATACGGAACGCTTTCTCGATGGGCGGGCGACGCTTCTGGGGATCGCGCTGGAGGATGATTGCCCGGTGGTGAACACGCCGCTGCGGCAGCTTACCGACCTGTTCTCGACGCTCAACGCGCTGGTGGTCGGGGTGCGTCGGGAGGGGACGCTGTTCGCGCCGGACGCCAACGATCAGCTGTTCCCGGGCGATCAGATCTATGTCTTTTCCGAAACCAAGGACGTGAACCGGACGCTGGAGATATTCGGCAAGCAGGTGAAACGACAGGAGCGCGTGGTTATCCTGGGCGGCGGCAACGTGGGCCGCGCCGTGGCCGAGGCGCTGGAGACCCGGACGCAGCGGGTGCGTGCCAAGATCATCGAGATGGATCGGGGCGTTGCGGAACGCGCGGCGGATTCGCTCGAACGCACGGTCGTGCTGCATGGCAACGGGATGGACCAGGAGCTGTTGAAAGAGGCCGGGGTTAGCCGGGCCGATGCAATCCTGGCCGTGACCTCGGACGACAAGGTAAACATGCTGGCGGCGGTGCGGGCACGCAACATGGGTTGCCCCATGTCGATTTGCCTGGTGAACGACCCCTCGCTGGTGCCATTGATGGAGCCGCTGGGGATTGATGCCTATATCAACCCGCGCCAGACCACGGTGTCCTCGATCCTGCGCCACATCCGGCATGGCCGGGTGCGTGGGGTGTATTCCATCGGGGATGCAGAGGCCGAGGTGATCGAAGCGCAGGTCCTGTCCACGTCGCCCATCGCCGGGCAGGCGATCCGCGATATCGACTTCCCGGAAGGCGTGCTCCTGGGCGGTATCCTGAAGGGCGAGACCTACGTGAAACCGACCGGGTCAACCCGGATCGACGAGGGCGATGTGGTCGTGATCTTTGCCATGTCGGGCGATGTGCCGGAGGTCGAGCGGCTGCTTCAAGTGTCGATCGACTACTTCTAGAACGGGCGCGGGGCGACGATGTTCGAGCAAATCGCCAAATTGCCACTTCTGGTGATCGTGATCGGGTTCAGCGCGCTCGCGATGCTCGTGCCCGCGGCCCATGCTGCCGCTCTCGGCGATACCTGGGTGGCGGGGTCATTCCTCCTGTCGGCGGTTCTGAGCGCTTGCATGGGCCTGTTTCTCGCGATTGCCATGTATGGGCGCGAGCGTATCGAGCGCCCGCGTCGCCACCTGGTCGCGCTGCTTGCGCTTTTCGTGATCCTGCCGCTGCTCCTGGCGGTGCCGTTTCACCAGGCGGTGCGCAATACGAGCTTTTTCAACGCCTACGTGGAGATGGTGTCGTCGCTGACCACCACCGGGGCGACGCTGTTCCCGACGCCCGGACGGCTTTCGCCGCCGGTGCATCTGTGGCGGGCAATTGTCGGCTGGATGGGGGGCTTGTTCATCTGGATCAGCGCGATTGCCGTGTTGGCCCCCATGGCGCTTGGCGGCTTCGAGGTGCGGGCGCGGCGGATCGCGACGCAGGGCGCGCAGTTCACCCAGATCGAAAAGGTCGCGGACCTGTCGGCGCGGGTGCGGCTCTACGCGATGAAGTTATTTCCGCTTTATGTTGGCCTGACGGCGGTGCTTTGGCTGGGGTTGATCCTCGCCGGGGACACGCCGTTCGTGGCAATCTGTCATGCCATGTCCACCATGGCGACCTCGGGCATTTCACCGGTCGGCGGGATGTCTGGCGGTTCCGCCGGCTTTGGCGGCGAGGTCATGATTGCCGTGTTCTTTGTCTTCGCGGTGTCGCGGCTTGCGTTTTCGCGCGAGGGGCAGGGGTCCGAGATCGTCCAGTTTTCGCGCGACCCGGAGGTGCGGCTGGCACTGGCGATCGTGACGTTTGTACCGTTGTTCCTGTTCACCCGCCATTTCATCGGTGCGTTCGAGGTCTCCTCCGACATGACGATCTGGTCGGGGCTGGGCGCACTTTGGGGGTCCGCGTTCACGGTCTTGTCATTCCTGACCACCACCGGGTTCGTATCCGAGGCCTGGGAGGCGTCACAGGCCTGGTCGGGGCTGTCGACCCAGGGCCTGATCCTGATGGGACTGGCTTTGGTCGGCGGCGGCGTGGCGACAACGGCAGGGGGGGCGAAGCTCCTGCGGGTCTTTGCACTCTACCAGCACGGTAAACGCGAACTCGACAAGCTGGTGCATCCGAATTCGGTCGCGGGCTCCGGCTCCGAGGCGCGGCATATTCGTCGTGGCGGTGCCTATATGGCTTGGGTCTTCTTCATGCTGATGACGCTTTCGGTCGCGCTGGTCATGGTGGCGTTTTCCTTCACGGGCGAGACGTTTGAACAGGCTGTCGTGCTGACGGTCGCGAGCCTGACAACCACGGGGCCGCTCGCCGAAATCGCGGCGTCCGCGCCAATAAATTACGGCGCGCTGTCGGTTTCCGGCAAGCTCGTGCTCACGGTCGCGATGGTGCTTGGCCGGCTTGAAACGCTGGCGATCATCGCGCTTCTCAGCCCCGATATCTGGCGCCCGCGCGGGCGTTGAAATGGCGCTAACAAATTCGGGGCTTTAAATTCGCAAATTGTTAATTACTATCGAGTGCGTAAGAGATTATCTGCCGGTTGCCGGCAGCACGATAAAACAAGGGAAATAAGCGATGGCTGCCGATCGACAGAATTTGCAAGACGCATTTCTTAACCATGTGCGCAAAGCGAAAGTGCCGGTGACGATTTTTCTCATCAACGGCGTGAAACTTCAGGGTGTCATTTCCTGGTTCGACAACTTCTGTGTGCTTCTCAAGCGCGACGGACAGAGCCAGCTGGTCTATAAGCACGCGATCTCCACGATCATGCCGGCCCAGCCGATTGACCTCTACAACGGCGATGATAGCTAATCTTGGAACAAGCTGATGGTGCGGGGTCGACCCGCGCCTATGTGATCCACCCCGAACTTACCTCGGACCCGGAGCGGCGCGATGCCGGTCCGGCGCTCGAAGAAGCTGTGTCCCTGGCGGCGGCCCTCCCCGACCTAGAGGTCGTGGGGCAGGAGATCGTGCGGCTGCAACGTCCGCATCCCGGTCATCTGTTCGGGACCGGCAAGACGGACGAGTTGGGACAGGCGATCCACGATGCCGAGGTCGAGCTTGTGCTGATCGACGGACCGGTCAGCCCGGTGCAGCAGCGCAATCTGGAGAAGGCGTGGAAGGTCAAGATCCTCGACCGGACCGGGCTGATCCTTGAGATTTTCTCGGATCGGGCGGCGACGCGCGAGGGCGTGTTGCAGGTGGAGATGGCTGCGCTGTCCTACCAGCGCACGCGATTGGTGCGGGCCTGGACCCACCTTGAGCGTCAGCGCGGTGGCTTGGGGTTCGTGGGCGGACCCGGCGAGACGCAGATCGAGGCGGACCGGCGGGCGATTGACGAGCAGCTCAACCGGCTGCGCAAGCAACTGGCCAAGGTCGTGAAAACGCGCGAATTGCACCGGGCCGCGCGGGCCAAGGTGCCGTTCCCCGTCGTCGCGCTCGTGGGCTACACCAATGCGGGCAAATCGACGCTGTTCAACCGGATGACCGGGGCCGAGGTCATGGCGAAAGACATGCTCTTTGCCACACTGGACCCGACCATGCGGAGTATTGATCTGCCCGGTGGGCAACAGGTGATCCTGTCGGACACGGTGGGCTTCATCTCGGACCTGCCGACACAGCTGGTCGCGGCCTTCCGGGCGACATTGGAAGAAGTGCTGGGCGCGGACCTGATCCTTCACGTGCGCGACATTTCCCATGCGGAGAGCGAGGAACAGGCCGAAGACGTGTTGTCCATCCTTGCCGATCTCGGGGTGTCCGAGGATGTGCCGCTGATCGAGGTCTGGAACAAGATCGATCTTTTGGACGGTGAAAGCCACGATGCCTATCAGACCCAGGCCGAGCGAACCGAGGACGTCGTGGCGATCTCGGCCTGGACGGGCGAGGGGCTGGACACGCTTTACGACGCGATTGACATGGCCCTGGCGCAGGACACCGCGGAGGAGGTGCTGCGGCTTGGATTTGCCGAGGGGCGCAATCGGGCGTGGCTGCACGAAGCGGGCGTTGTCGAAAGTGAGGTCCAGGACGAGGACGGCTGGGTATTGACCGTGCGGTGGACGGCGAAGCAAGCTGCGCAATATGCCAAGGATACGGGCTGACACTCAGCGGCGGTGTGGGCCGCCCACCGCAAGAGGGCTTATGCGAAACGGACGACCCACGCCGTGAGTGACGGCATGTAAACGCGCTATGTTAGCGCGCTTCACGCGGGGCGTATGGCTTGAATTGCTGCGCTTGCAAAGTGATTTTTGACCAAACGGTAGTTTTTGTGAACGCGTGGAGCCCCTCACCTTTGACCGAATGGTAAAAAAGACATTCATTTCAAAGTTGTGCGGTTTTTCCCTTATTTCATTGGGCCAAGGCGCAATGTTACATTTTCCCTATGACATTTAATGCCAGAACCGAGTGTCGGGTTCGCGTGTCGCGGCTATTGCGCTGCGGGAGAGAGAATCGTCGTGCCGACAGCGGCTGCGCGGGCGAGGTCCGGGTCGAGCGACATGGGGATGTATTCGCCCCGCCGCCACAGTTCTCCGAGGTCTTCGTAGTGTCGTGACAGGAAATGGCCGGATTGCCCCGTGGCGGTCACGAACAGCGAGCTATCGGGGTCCGCGAAATCGTAGATGCCGCGATAGCCTGCGCCGTGGACGTTCAGGAAAGGCTGCGGGTCGCGGCCCGAGGTGCGGCCGCGCAGAAGCGTGTTGTCACCGCCCGAGGTAGATTGGCGGATATTCACGAACCATCTGAGCACGGGCACGTCGCCGAGGACCTGGTGATCATGGGTGGCCTGGTGGGCGTCGCCCCAGCGCAGCGCCTCGGTCTTGCCGCCGAAGGTCTCGTCGATCCAGATCAGAGCGTCATCCAGCGCGACGCGGGCGATGTCGGTGCAGGTTTCGGTCGGGGCCGATTGCACCACGTCGCACCAGACCCCGGCGCCGTCCACGTCGCGGAACACGCGCTCGATGAAAATCGGCTCGACATGGTTGAACGCATTGGCCAGCGGGCCAAGCTCGTCCCGGATAAGACGGTTTTGCAGCGCCCGCATCCACGCCATGTAGATGAGCGGTTCCGGGAGATGTTCGTTCATCTCGCCGTTCCAGTTTGCCAAGAGTTCCAACGCGCGCTGGCGGGCCCGTTCGGGCGTGCCCTCGGGGGCCGCGTCCCCGGTGAACCAGAGGTCCGCACCGACAAGCGGGAGCAGGTTGCGGGCGGTGATGGACACGGTGTCGAGCTGCGCCTCCATGAAGCTTTCGCGGGTGTGGACTTCGCGCCCCTGCATGAGCCGCTGCCAGCGTTGCACCCGCTGGCTGTCGCCCCATTCGTAGCTGACGTGAAGGGGAAAGGGGCGTTCCAGGAGCTTGTTGTTCGTGTTGCCGACAATGCCGCCGGAGGGCGAGACGAACTCGGGGTTGGCGGCATAGGGTTCGCGGCCGCGCCAGAGATTTTCCGGCCGCCATGCGGGCGCGGGCAGGCGTCCCATGGATTGGTGTTCCGCCTCTCGCCGGGGCATGTGACCGATGGTCTTGAGCGCAATGGTATCGCGGTCGATCATGGTCACGTTCTGCGAGGGCGCCACGAAACCTTCGCCCGCTTCGATGCCTTCCGCCACGGTTTTCGCGCGCATCAAGCGCATGGCGGACGTCATGGAGGGGTCGTCGGGCGTCAGCAGGGTCCACTGGACCGAGGCCAGGTGACCGGCGGGTGTCACGGAGCCCAAGTTATACTGGGACGGGGGCAGGATCGGTCCGTTTGGCGACCATTGCAGGGTGATGGTGCGCGAGGGTTGGTCCTTGATCCGGATGATCGAGGGGCGCTCGGTCAGCGTGGCCCAGCCATCGGGCGTCTGCACCTGTTTCGGGTTGTCCGGGTTCTGTTTCTCGATCAGCACGTCCTGGGTGTCCATGTAGGACGAGGTGAGGCCCCAGGCGAAATCCGCACTGCGGCCCAGAAGGACGGCGGGCACACCGGGGATCGTCGCGCCGATCACGTCGCCCGAGGAGAGTTCGAGGCGCGCGAGATACCAGATGGTGGGGGCCGACAGGCCGAGGTGCGGGTCGTTGGCCATGAGCGTGGACCCGGCGGCGGAGCGGCTGGCGTCCGCGGCCCAGGCATTCGACGCGCCAGCCAACCCGCGCGGCGGGTTCGGTTGGAACGGGGCGCGCGGCGGGTCCGGGTCGTAGGCGGCGAAGTCGGTTTCGTCCTCCACGCCGGGAATGAGGCTCGCGAAATCGGGCAGGGCGGCGGTGCCGGTTCCGGGCATGTCGGGGAGAATATCGCGAACGCGGTCGTCGCTCAGGGCCAGCGAGACGCGGGCGCGGAGCACCTCTTCCTCAAGGTGGCCTGCGAGCTGCACGCCCATCAGTTTCAGGATGGCGATGGAATCGGCGGGCACCCAGGGCGAGATTTCATTTGAGAACAGGAAGAACTCCGGCGCGCCACGCCCCAAGGCATCCTCGTTCACCCGGTCGAGCCAGGCGTTCACACCGCGCGCGTAGGCTTCGAGCGCCTGCATTGTGTCTTCGTCCTGAACGCTGACTGCCTGCTGTGCAAGGCGGTAGAGGTCAAGGCGACGCATGAGTTCGTCGACGGGCAGGGTGCGGGGGCCGAACACTTCGGACAGGCGGCCCTGCACGGTGCGCCGGGTCGTGACCATTTGCCACAACCGGTCCTGCGCATGGGCGTAGCCGAGCCCGAAGAAGACATCGGTGTCATTGTTCCCGAAGATATGCGGCACGTCCATATTCGTGCGCACGATCTCGATCGGGGCGGTGAGGCCGATCACGTCGTGATCGGCCTGGTAGTCGGGCAGGGACCGCGAGGCCAGGTAGTAGACGAATATGATCGCGACGAGCGCCAACACCATTGCGGCGCTGACCAGCCGCACCATCCATTTGAAGAGAGACGACATGATGCCCCTTTGTTGACCTGCCCTGCGTGCCTGTTCATTAAAGGACCAGATAGACAGGTGCAATCGAGGGAGAGAGCCAATGGCCAAATGCGCATTTCTGGGACTCGGGGTCATGGGATACCCGATGGCGGGACATATGGCGGCCAAGGGCCACGAGGTGACGGTCTACAACCGGACCGCCGCCAAGGCCGAGGCTTGGGTTGCCGAGCATGGCGGCGCAATGGGCGCGACGCCGCGCGAGGCGGTTGACGGGGTCGATTTCGTGATGGCCTGCGTTGGCAATGACGACGATCTGCGGGCCGTCTGTACGGGCGACGATGGCGCTTTCGCCGGAATGCGCGCAGGCGCGACTTTCGTGGATCACACAACGGTGTCGGCGATGGTGACGCGCGACATGGCGCGGATCGCGGACGAGGCCGGGATCGGATATGTCGACGCGCCGGTGTCGGGTGGTCAGGCCGGGGCCGAGAATGGTGTGCTCGCCATCATGTGCGGCGGCGACGCGGCCACGTGGCAGGCCGCCGTGCCCGTCATGCAAGCCTACGGCAAGTCGATCAAACGGCTGGGCGAGGTCGGCGCGGGACAGTTGACCAAAATGGTGAACCAGATCTGCATCGCCGGGTTGGTTCAGGCGCTGTCCGAAGGCCTTGCCTTTGCGGAGAAAGCCGGGCTGGACGGCCGCGCTGTGGTCGAGGCAATTTCCGGCGGGGCCGCGGGGTCGTGGCAGATGGTGAACCGGCATGAGACCATGCTGGACGATCATTTCGAACATGGTTTCGCGGTCGACTGGATGCGCAAGGATCTGGCGATTTGCCTGGCGGAGGCCGAGCAGACCGGGGCAGCACTTCCGGTGACGGCTTTGGTCGATCAGTTCTACAAGGACGTGCAGAACATGGGCGGAAACCGTTGGGATACGTCCTCGCTCATCAAGCGGCTGCGTTAGTCCGGTGTAAGATCCGGCCTTGTATTGCAACCGTTTGACCGCCGTGGTCGAATGTTCACCAACAGGTTTTTTTCCAGGGAGGTCCAGATGACCCGATTTCTCCTCGCGCTGCCACTGGCGCTGATTGCAACCGGCGCGTTTGCGCATACGGACACGCAGGTCGGAGGGTTCATTTCGGGCTTCACCCATCCGATCCTTGGCTGGGACCATGTCGTCGCCATGGTGGCCGTGGGTCTCTGGGGGGCGTTCCTTGGCAAGCCTGCCATTTACATCCTGCCGGTGGTGTTCCCACTGGTGATGGCGATCGGTGGCGCGCTTGGCGTTATGGGTGTGCCGCTCCCGGCGGTCGAGGCGGGGATCGCCCTGTCGGGGGTCGTGTTGGGCCTTCTGATTGCTTTCGCGGTGCGGGCACCGCTGTGGGTGGCGGGTGTGTTGGTCGCGGTCTTCGCGATTTTCCACGGTCATGCGCATGGCACCGAATTGCCGGGGGCGGCGAATCCGTTTGCCTATGGCATCGGCTTTGTCATCGGCACCGGGCTTTTGCACCTGGTCGGGATCGGCTTTGGCATGCTTATCGGGTCAAGCGCGGGGCGGATCGCCGTGCGCGGGGCCGGTGTGGTGATCGCGGCGATTGGTGGCGCGTTCCTGTTCGGGCTTGCCTGATGCGCTTTGCCCCGGTCACTGGCCTCTGCCTTGCTGCGCTCGTCCTTCCGGGGCGGGCGCAAGCGCATGCCTTCTCAGCCGGGAAGGACGCTTACGGAGCGTTTCTGGAAGGCGCTGGCGTCATCCTGTCCACACCCTCGTTGATCCTGCCGCTTGTCGCGCTCGCGGTCATGGTGGTTCTGTGGAAGACCGAGGGGCTGTTGGCGACCTGGCCCTTGTTCCTTGTTGGGCAGGCCGCAGGCTTGGCGCTTGCGCCGCTGTTTTCGCCCGGTGTGGCCTTGGCGCCCTTGGGTGTCGGTTTGGTCGTGGGTTCGCTTTGTGCCCTTGTGCCAATTGCGCGCATCGCGGCGGCGGTGCCGATATTCGGCGCGTTGACCGGGGGCACTGTGATGCTGGCCGCGCTCGAGGGGCACGGTTGGGGCGAGGTGCGGTTTCCGGTTTACCTTGGGCTGGTCTTTGCGGCGAACCTTGCGGTCGCGGCCTCGGCGGGGCTGGCGCGGGTGATCGTGGAACGATGGCCGGGCGAGATCACGGTGATCGCGCTACGGATCGCCGCGTCATGGGTGGCGGCGATCCTGGTGCTCTACCTGGCGTTTGCGTTGACCGGAACGGTCACCTGAGACCTGACCGGAACGGTCACCTGAGACCTGACCGGAACGGTCACTTGAGACCTGACAGGAAACCGCGTCTGAGGGGCCGTCCGTAGTCCGAAACGAAAAACGCCCGCGCGGGACATCGGCGGGCGTTTTGCTGTTCTACGGGGGAGTGGGATCAGGGGATGATCCGGGTGTATTTCGACCCTTCGATGGTCGCGCCCACGATCAGGCCTGCGGTGCCAAAGACCATGGCGACGACCGGCGAGTTACCCGCGAGCGTGTCCGCCGTGAAGCGGTCGCCATCGTTCAGCACGGCATACTTGACGTCCGCACCGGCAACCCAACCGGGCGAATAGCGGAATTCGCCAAGTGCGTCTTCGGTCATGAAGAACAACACGTGCGCGTATTGCTGAGCGCCGATCTGGAGGCCGACGGAGGCCTTGGCCTGGCTGTAGTAATCCACGGTCGCGCCGCCCACGCGGAGCGCACCGCGCCCGTAGGAACCGCCGACGCCTAGCCCGGCCTCGGTCACCAGTGGCATGACCAGCATACCGTTGGCTTTCTCGGACAAGTTGCGGGCTTCGGGGTAGGTGGAATAGAGATAATTCAGGGTTTCAGCGACCCGTGCGTCGATCTTGGACGCCCCTTGGGAGCCAAGTCCGTTGCCGCATGCTGTCAGTCCGAAGGCCGCGCCCCCGGCTGCAACGATGAATCCGCGTCTGGAGAAATCTGTCATTGCCTGTGCCTCGTTCTGCTCTGCCGGGTCTGATGCCCGTTTCCTGGTGGCAGGATAGGCCAAAGGGCGCTGACTGTCATCAAGGTTGTGTGATTGAGCGAATTCCCGCGCGTCACCGCTCAGGGAATATTGAGCACTAAAAGCACGGCGGCGTAATGCGTGGCGGCAGCGGCAAGGACGTGTCCGTGCCAGATGGCCCGCGCGTAGGGCAGCGCCTTGTGGTAGAACACCGTGCCCACGGTGTAGATCACGCCGCCCGCTGCGAGCAGGATCATCGCGGCCAACGGCAGGGCGGCCACGATCGGACCGATGGCGATCAGGGCGAGCCAGCCTTGCAGGATGTAGAGCACGAATCCCAGACGTTCGAAGCGGTGGAAAAAGCCAAGCTTCATCACGATGCCGGTGAGCGCGATGGCCCAGCTCGTCAGCGCAAGCGCTATGCCGTAGCCGCCACCGACGCCGACCAGAGCCACTGGCGTATAGGTGCCCGCGATCATCAGGTAGATGGCGGCATGGTCGAAGCGCCGCAGCACCGCACGGATCGGCGCATGGAGCGTCATGTTATAGGCCGCCGAGAAAGCGAAGGTCGCGATCAACCCAAACACGTAAGGAAGGCTCGCCGCGATACGCGCCCCGTCGAGCGACAGCGCGCCCCATGTCAGAAGCCCAGAGGCCGCGGCGACGGCAAACACCACGCCCAGAACATGCAGGACGCCGTCAGCGATATGTTCGCCTGTGGTTTCTTCGAGAATGAAGCGAGTCATGACCTTAATGTAATGACCAAGCCCGTTAAGGCTAGGTTGACGTTGGGGACACTTCGCCTGCGCAGCGGGCTCATGCCTACCATCTCCCCGATGCGCCACCCCCGGACGACGAGCCGCCGCCGAAGGAGCCGCCCGACGAGGACGATGAGGTAACGCGGGCGATCGTGAAGGCGTTGACGGCGTGGTAGCCACAATGCGGGCAATCGGTGATCCTCTGCCCGCGTCCCTGTTGCGAGCGTGTGGCGCGTTCCAGGGTGTGGCGCGTCGTGTGGATGCCGCGCGCGCCGCATTCGGGGCACCGGCTGATCCGGTCCCAGATGCGTCGCCAGAAAATCGCCAGCAGCGAGCCGCCGACAGCGAGCAGACCCAGGATCCAGCCGACGGCGGTGCCGGTTTCGTCGCGCTCGAAGGTCGGGGTGCCGCCGGCCGCGTGGACGCGAGCGATCCGCTCGATCACGGCGTACGTGCCGTCTTCGATCCCATCGGCGTAATTGTCGTCTTGGAAATCAGGCAGGAACACCCGGTCGATGATGTCCTGGGCTTCGCGGTTGAAGGCGGAGCCATAGCCGGAGCCCAGTTCGATCCGCATTTCCCGGTCGTTGCGCAGGACCATGATGAGGATGCCATCGTTTCTCGATGCGTCCCCGATGCCCCAATGGTTGAACAGCCGGGTCGCGAAATCCTCCATGCTGTCGGTCGGCGTGTAGCCCTGGCGGGTGGGAAGGGTGAGGACGGTGGCCTCGACCCCGGTATCCTCGCGCAGCACCTTGAGCGACTTGGCGATGCGGCCCTCGACATCGTCCGGCAAAAGATCTGCATAATCATTGACATAGGTCGTGGCGTAGACCGGCCAGCTTTCCTGCTGCGCCATGGCCGTGATCGGCAGGACAAGCAGGATGACAGCGGCGAGACGGGCGAGCATGGTCAAATCCTCCGGGACAGATCCTCCAGAACCTCGGGGATCATCATGACATCTTCCCGGGTCACGTCAAACTGGCCGACCTGAACCCGGATCACATAGTCGCCTTCGTGCATGGTCTGGGTGAGGTAGATGCGCCCGTCGCGGTTCACGGCGTCGAGCAGGCGTTCGGTGGCGGCGCTGTCGCGGAACTGGAAGGTGAAGAGCGACAGGATCGGCTCGGTGCGGATCGTGAACCCGGGCAGGGCGGCGATGGCATCACGAGCCTCCTGCGCCCAGGCAACGTGGTTGCGGATCCGGGCGCGCAGGCCGGACAAGCCTTCGGCCCGCAGGAGGAACCACAGCTTGAGCGCGCGAAAACGGCGGCCCAGGGGCAGGGTCCATTCGTTGTAATTGACGATGTCCTCGGCGCCGGGGGTTTGCAGGTAATCGGGGCGCAGGCCCATGGCCTGAATCTGCGGCCCGGGATCCTTGAGGAACTGGATCGAGATATCGAATTGCGCGCCCAGCCATTTGTGCGGGTTGAAAACCACGCTGTCGGCCTCCTCCACGCCCGCCCAAAGCGTGCGGAACTCCTCGCAGATCATGGCGCTTCCCGCCCAGGCGGCGTCCACATGAGTGGGAAGGCCGTGGCGTTTGGCGACCTGGATCGCGGCGGCGATGTCGTCGCAGGCGCCAATCGCGGTGCCGCCGATTGCGAACACCACGCCCGCCGGTTTGTATCCCGCATCGAGGTCGGCCCGAATGGCGGCGTCAAGCGCCTCGGGGTCCATGGAGAAGAGCGGGTCATCTGCGCGACCGGGGACCTTGACGAGGTTGTTCTGTCCGATGCCGGAGAGGCGGACGGCCTTGTCCACCGAGCTGTGGGTTTGGGCAGAGGCATAGATCCGCAGGCGCGGGGCAGATGAAAGCCCTTCGCCAATCCCCTGAAACCCAATAGCTTTTTCGCGCATCGTGGTGACGGCGGCAAAGGTCGCGGTCGTCGCGCTGTCGTGGATCGTGCCGGTGAACGTGGCAGGCAGTCCAAGCGCGTCGCGCATCCAGTCGACGACCAGCGCCTCCATTTCGTTCGCGGCGGGCGCGGTCTGCCACAGCATGGCTTGGGCCGCGATACCGTTGGCGAGCTGTTCGGCCAGCATGGACACGGGGGCGGCATTCGCCGGGAAATAGGCGAAGAACCTCGGGTGCTGCCAATGGGTCATACCGTCGGGGACGATGCGGGTAAAGTCGTCGAAGATCGTTTCGATGGGGGCCGGGTCTTCCGGCACCGGTGTGTCCAGCGCGGCGCGAATGTCGCCGGGGGCGAGGTCGGGGCGCACGGGACGGTCGCGCAGGCCCGCGTGGTAGTCGCGCACCCAATCAGCGGCACGTTTGGACCAATCTGCAAGTTCGTCGTGGTTCATTTGGCGGCACTCAACGCGTCTATGATCGGCGTGAAATCGACGGCCTTCAGGCTGGCACCGCCGACCAACGCGCCGTCCACATTGGAGACGCCGAAAATCTCGGCAGCGTTGCCGGGATTGACCGACCCGCCGTAAAGAATTCGGGTCGAGCGACCGACGCCCGTGCCGAAGCGGCGTTCGAGGCGCCCGCGAATGAAATCGTGCACTTCTCCGATCTGGTCGAGGGTCGGTGTTTTGCCGGTGCCGATGGCCCAGATCGGCTCATAGGCGACGACGAGGGATTGCGCGGTCACGAGGTCGGGGATGGAGCCTGCGAGCTGGCCGCCGATGATGTCGAGCGTATTGGAGGCCTCGCGTTCCTCCAGCGTTTCGCCGACACAGATGATGACCTTGAGCCCCGCATCGAGCGCGGCTTTCGCCTTGGCGCGGACGTCTTCGTCGTCTTCACCGTGATCCTCGCGCCGTTCGGAATGTCCGAGGATGACATACGTGGCGCCCGCATCCTTGAGCATGGCGGCGGAGATATCGCCGGTATGGGCGCCGGAGCGTTCCGCGTGACAGTCCTGGCCACCAAGCAATAGCCTGTCACCTGCCGCGCCCTGGGCCGTGGCGATGAGCGTCGCCGGGGGGCAGATCAGCACCTCGGCCTCGGCGCCGCTGGCCGTTTTCGCGATGGCGTCGATCTCGCCCAAAGCCTCGGCCGTCCCGTTCATCTTCCAATTGCCTGCCGCGAGTTTGCGCCTCATGCCGGTCTCCTATCTGCTGCTCGCGTGAGCCTAGCGCCGGAAACGGCGAGGGCAAGGGCGCGGGAGACTTTGGGTGAGAAAAGGGTTGTGCCGGGGGCAGGGACGCGGAACGTTTTCACCAGAAAACCAGAAAACCAGAAAACCAGAAAACCAGAAAACTGGTTTTCTGGTTTCGGTTCCGGATCAATGGGTTGGGTCCGGTAGGGGTGGCTTTGGGCCCGGTTCGTTAACCTTTGCAGGGGGATGTGCCTTGAGATGGACCTCAACCGGACAGCCGCCGTTAAAGAGCCGCAAGCGCGTGGCGGCCACAATCCGCGGTCAAGTCCGGGTCATCCAAAGTGGCTTCGGGGAGCGTCCAGTCGGTCATTCTGCGTCCGTCTGACGACAGGATCGCGCAAACCTGCCCATCCGCATAGAACGACGCGCCGCCCATCATTTTGCGATGTCTCAGGGCTCCGACGCCTCGAACCGCTCATGGGCCCGTTCGGGACCGGCGTCAGAGACGCTCATTCGCCTGCCGTGATACTCTCGTCGAACTTGATCGATTCACCACAGCCACAGGCATCGACCACGTTGGGGTTCTTGAACTTGAACCCGCTTTCCAAGAGCGACACTTCGTAGTCGATCTCGGTCCCGAAGAGGAACATCTGTGCCATCGGAGCGATCATCACGCGCGCGCCATCCTGTTCGACCACCTCGTCGTTGGCGTCCACGTCGTCGACGTAATCCATGGTGTATTCCATGCCCGCGCAGCCGCCTTTCTTCACGCCGATGCGCAGGCCTTTGTGGCCATCCTTCGACATGAGTTTCGCGATCTGCGCGGCGGCGCGATCGGTGATGGTGACGGCTTGCTTGCCGGGAATTCCAAACATGGGTTTCTCCTTCACCTTCTATCTAGGCCTGTCGGCGGCAGGCATCAATCCCCCGTGCGCAGCCTGGAGCGGGCGGTCCGGGTCACGACTTTGTGCGCCGGGTCAGTCCGACAGGCCGGGAAAGGGCGGGAGGAGGTCTTGCAGGGTCGCGATGGCGTAGGAGACCAGGAGCGCCCAGCCAAATGATGCGAGCGTGCCAATGATGACGTATTCAGCGACGCCATGCTGTTGGTCCTTGGTGGTGTCGAAACGCAGGATCGACTTGGCAGCGATCAGGAAGCCGACGCCCGCCGGATGACCGACGAGGACGAAAAGATAGATCAGCCCGCGTTCGAGCAGGCCGATCGTCATGCCGCCGTTTTTCAGACCTTCGGGAAGGGCGGAGCTGTCATAGCCGCGCATCAGCGTGCCGACGGCGAAGCCACCTGCGCGGGTGACGAGGATCAGGCCCGCGGCGAGGGCGAAGAGATGCGGTATTGCGGAGCCGTAGCCCGCCCAGAGACCCGTTTCCCAGAGCGTCGGGGCATAGATCGCGACCGCCGCGATGGTCGTGATATGCGCGATCTGGTCGAGGAGATGTGGGCCGATGCCATTGAATTTGCCGATGGTTTTGACCGCGTCGATGACCATGTGGGCCGCCGCCAGTGTGGCGATTTCCCAGGCGTCCCAGCGCCCGAGCGCAAGGCCTGCGGTGAGGAGCACGGCGAGCCCATGCAGGAGAAATGGCACCGCCTTGGCTTTGTGATCGACCATCCAGCGGGTCTGCAGAAGGTAGTCGGCCAGCGCATGGGCCAGCAAGAGGGCGATGAAGGTCTCGATCATGGTCCTGCGCGGTCCGAGTGAAAGGTTGCGAAAGGGTAATCGCTCGCTCTCGAGCTGTCACCATCGGGCTTCAAGCGCGGCGAGGGCGTGGGCGATATGGTCGAACCGGGCCGCGGCGAGGGCTTGGCTGACTGCCGAGCGGGATATGCCGTGCGCCTCGGCGACTTCGGCGTGGGTCGGCGGGTCCGGGGCCAGCATCGGGCGCAGGGCGCGCGCCTGTGCCGGGGTCCAGTCCCGGCTGAGCGCATCGGCAAGCGTCGTGGCCGCACCCAGCGCGCCGCCTTGGGTATGGCGCAGGGTCAGGGCCGGGTCCATCGTGTCGAGCGCATGGCCTGCGTCCGAGAAGGCGGGGCCATGGGCGGCATTCAGGTCGCGGTCCGGGATGACGCCGTCGCCGCGTGCCATGGCGATGCGGGTGTCGAAGGTCTTGCCTTCGGCGCGGAGCGTGGCGCGCAGCGCAAGGGCTGCGCGCAGGTCCAGGTCAGGGCGGTGCAGCACCATTTGCCAGCCGTCGCCGCGATTGCGGGTGTAAGCTGTGAGCCCGCCGGACCATGCCGCTATGCGGTCGGCTTCGGCGGTCAACAGGTCATGTGCCCGCGTGATCTCGTCGGGCGCCCAGCGCCGGGAATCGATGAAATCTCCGGTGAGAACGGACAGCATTATTGCTTGCCTCCTAATAATGTAAGCATATTCACTTACACAACAAAAAAGCAAGCTATAATGCTTACATCACATGAAGCCGAGTTCGAGGCGTGCCTCGTCCGACATCATGTCCATGCCCCAGGGCGGATCCCAGGTCAGTTCGACCTGCACATCTTTCACCCCGTCAATCGGGCTGACCGCATCGACGATCCACCCGGGCATATCACCCGCCACCGGGCAGCCCGGTGCGGTCAGGGTCATCATGATGAACACCTCGTTCTCGTCGTTGATGTCGATGGTGTAGACCAGACCGAGATCGTAGATGTTGACGGGAATTTCCGGGTCGTAGACGGACCGGCAGCCTTCCACGACCTTGTCGTAGAGCGGATGGTCCGTCGTGGACGGTTTGATGAGGGGTGCGCCCTCTACCTGCTCGGGGCTTGAATGGTTCATCGCGCGTGTCCTTGGTATTCCTGACCAAACATATAGGGTTTTGGGAAGATGAGGTCTAGGGGGGCAAAACGATGGGGCGGAGGAAATACTGGCTCGGGGTCGCGGTTCGCGATCATGTGATGCGCGGTGTGACCGAAGGGTTCGCACAATTGGGACATGGTAAGGAAAGCGCGGTCCGGGCGCTCTCCCAAGGCGATTGGCTTATTTACTATGCCTCGCGCACGGCTTTGGACGGCGGCGATCCGGTGCGGGCTTTTGTCGCGATCGGCCAGGTTCTGACGCGGGAGCCGTATCCTGCGGATCAGGGGCAGGGGTTTCACCCGTGGCGCCATGATATGCGGTATCTCGACGCCCGGGAGGTTCCGATCCGCCCTTTGCTGGAACATCTGGACATGACACGGGGGCGCGGACGACACTGGGGTATGGCCGTCCGGGGAAGCCGCCACGCTTTGACCGCAGCCGACGCCCGCACCATCGCCTCCGCGATGGGGGTGGGCGAGAAAATCTGAACCCAAGGCGCCGCCGGGCGTTGGGTGGGACATACACATGACGGGAGGCACCACATGACAGACTTGGCACAGAAAAACTGCGACGACCTCGGCACGCTCGAAAAACTGGGCAAAGAGGGCGCCGCGAGCTTCCTTGGACATCTGGACAGCGGCTGGACGCTCGACGGCAACACACTGACGCGTCGCTACAAGACCTCGAAGTTCGCACCCGCGCTGATGATGGCAAATGCGGTCGGCTATGTGGCCGAGGACCAGGGGCATCACCCCGACATGGCGCTGGGGTGGGGCTATCTCGAAGTGAAGTTCACCACCCATGACGTGGGCGGGCTGTCTGAAAAGGACTTCATCTGTGCCGCGAAGCTGGATGCAATGGGTCTGGCCGGCTGAGGGGTCACCTATGCGGCAAGACCGAGCGCCGCGACCCGAAAAGAGCCTGCCGCCTCGGGTCCTGCAAGGGCGACAGGGACCAGCTTAAGGTTTCATTTTTCGACGGCGTTTGGGAGCGGGGCGTACGCGGTGTTCGATCTCATCGAAGAGCAGCGACACGATTGACGCCCCGGTTACTTTTTCGATCCCCTCGAACCCCGGCGAGGAATTCACCTCCAGCACTTTCGGCCCGGTTTCCGACCGCAAAAGGTCCACACCGGCGACGTTCAACCCGAAGGCCCGGGCGGCTTTGAGCGCGGTGCGCCGTTCTTCGGCGGAGATGCGAGCTTTCTCGGCGGACCCGCCTTGGTGGAGGTTCGAGCGGAAATCGCCCTCCGCTCCTTTTCGTTTCATTGCCGCGACGACCCGGGAGCCGATGACGAGGCAACGGATGTCTTCGCCCGCGGCTTCCTTCACGAAATGCTGGACGAGGAAGTTGGCTTTCAGACCGCGAAAGGCCGAGATGACGGAATCGGCGGCTTTGCGGGTTTCGGCCAAGACGACGCCTTTGCCCTGGGTCGATTCGAGCAGCTTGACGATCAGCGGCGCACCACCGGCGAGGCCGATCAGGTTCCCGGTGTCCTTGGGCGATGCGGCGAAGGCGGTATGCGGCATTCCGATACCCGCCTTCGCCATGAGCTGATGGGCGAAAAGCTTGTCACGGGAGGCCGTGATGCCGGCAGACCCGTTCACGCAGAAGGTGCCGATGGTTTCGAACTGGCGCACGACGGCGGCGCCGTAGGGCGTGATGGAGGCGCCGATGCGCGGGATGACCGCGTCGTAGTGCGGCAGTTTCGCACCGTCGTAGTGCACTTCGGGCGCGAGCGCGTTGATCGCCATGTAGCAGCGCGTCGTGTCGATGACCTCGACCGTATGGCCCCGGGATTCGCCTTCTTCGACCAGGCGTCGCGTCGTGTAATTGTCCTCGCGAGACAAGAGCGCCACCCGCAGCGCGCGTTTGGGCTGGGCTTTGCGCACTTCGGGGCTGTGGTAGACGTCATAATCCAGCATCGGTTGCAGGAAACGGCCCTGGGCGTCGATGGTGATGTGGTCGAGAAGCGCCTGGCGGCCCAGAAGCATGCGGGAATTCATGTTCTCGCGGTTGGTCAGCGTCACTTCGATGGGCCAGCTCTGGCCAGCGACCGAGAGGGTCGTTTGAATGACGAAACGGGTTTCGGTTTCGCCGTTGGACGAGGTGACATCGCGGCGGTCGATCAACTCGGCGGAGCAGGGGATCACGATATCGGTGCGGTCGGGGACCGGCGACAGTGTGAAGCGCACCTTGGGTTTCGTGGCGGTGCCGAAGGTTTCGATCTGGTCGGCGTGAAGTGCGGAGGTGCGCGCGCCGGTGTCCACTTTCACCTTGATCGCGGGCACGCCCAGATCCGGGAGCGACACCCATTCTTCCCAACCGAAGTGAAGTGGACTGCTGGTCATGTGATCCTCCGAATAGGCCGACTCGTTCGTGTGACGTTCACCCTCGCAGGTTTGGCGGCGGGACGCGACAGTGATACGTCAAGCACCTTGAGCGTGACCGGGTTTTACGACAGAAGCGGCGCGAAAGGATCCGATATGACCCAGAGATTTTCCTTTTCGCTCGACGCGACCGATGGCAAGGCACGGACCGGTGTGATTTCGACCCCGCGGGGCGAGATCCGCACGCCCGCCTTCATGCCCGTGGGGACGGCGGCGACGGTCAAGGCGATGATGCCGGAGAGCGTGGCGGCGACCGGGGCGGATATTCTGCTGGGCAATACCTATCACCTGATGCTGCGCCCCGGCGCGGATCGGGTCGAGCGGCTCGGCGGGCTGCATCGGTTCATGAACTGGGCGGGGCCGATCCTCACGGACTCGGGCGGGTTCCAGGTGATGAGCCTCGCGGAATTGCGTAGGCTGACGGAAGAAGGCGTGACGTTCCGCTCACACGTCGACGGGTCGCGGCATATGCTGTCGCCCGAAAGCTCCATGGAGATCCAGAAAAAGCTCGGGTCCGATATCGTGATGTGTTTCGACGAATGCCCCGCGTTGCCCGCCGAACACAAGCGGATCGCGGATAGTATGCGGCTGTCGATGCGGTGGGCGCAACGCTCGCGCGATGCCTTCGGGGACCGGCCGGGACATGCGCTGTTCGGGATCCAGCAGGGCGGTGATGTCGAAGAGCTGCGCGGCGAGAGCGCCGAGGCGCTGAAGGCCATAGAGTTCGACGGCTATGCCATCGGCGGGCTGGCCGTGGGCGAGGGGCAGGAGGTCATGTTCAAGGTGCTGGATTACGCGCCTGGGATGCTGCCCATCGACAAGCCGCGCTACCTGATGGGCGTGGGCAAGCCCGACGACATCGTCGGTGCGGTCAAGCGTGGGGTCGATATGATGGACTGCGTGTTGCCGTCCCGGTCAGGTCGCACCGGGCAGGTGTGGACGCGGCGCGGGCAGGTCAACATCAAGAACGCGCGCCATGCGGATGATCCCCGACCCCTGGATGAAAGCTGCCGCTGTCCGGCCTGTTCGAATTATTCGCGGGCTTATCTGCACCATGTGTTCCGCTCCGGCGAGATCATCTCGTCGATGCTGCTGACCTGGCACAACCTGCATTACTACCAGGAACTGATGGGCGAGATGCGGGCGGCGATTGCCGAGGGGACGTTCGACGCCTTCGAGGATAGGTTCCATGCGTTGCGGGCCGAAGGCGATATTGAACCGATCTGATCGCGGTGGCTAGCTGCGGGCCGGGACGATAGCGGTATGCTTGGAGGCGGGCAGCGGTGACCGCGTCAGTCTGACGATCACTCGCCCGCCAGCGCCAGTTGCGGCGGCTTGACCTCTTGGGGCTTGAGCGGCCCACCGACCGCGAGATGGTCCCGACGAACCGCGCCCTTGAACCGGGCCTTGTTCACCGCGTGTTCGAGATGGGCCAGGTCTTTGTCGAGTCGACGGCCGAGCGCGTCGTCGAGCCAGTCGAACAATACGTGACGCAGCGCCCGGTCGTGACGGTATTCGGTGACGTAGACGACGCGCTTGTCGACCATGTCGATCATCTTGACCGCGCGGATGCCTTTTTCGATTTTTTCCGACCCGCGCACTTCGCGTACGTAGGAATACAGCACATAGGTGCCGGCCATCAGCTCTTCGATCTGGATGTGCTCTTCGTATTTCGGTTCAGGCGGGGACCAGCGGATGACACGCACGCGGGAGCGTTCCCGGTCGACCCAGTCGACGGACAATACGTCGGCATCGTGCAGCGATTCGCGGCGGCCCGGTGTCGGCACGAGCCCGTGCCACAGGATATCGCTTTCCAGAAGCGAGGTTGCGCGGGCCGTGATCCGCGCGCGGCGGGATTTGAAAAGGCGATCCGACCATTTGCCGTAGAACAGGAAATGGACAAAGAGCCCGGTGGTCGTCAGGCCCGCGAAGGCCCGGAAACCGCCCTCGGTGATGGTCATCAGCGAAAACGCCGATCCCGGGAACAGGCGACCCAGAACGGCCGCGCCGAACAGCGTGAAACCAATGGGGGCGAAGGTGTGGCGCAGGTTCGGAATGGCGAGGCCGACACCCAGGAGGAAAGCCCCCACGAAGACCATGAGCCCGAGGCCGACGGCGGTTTCCATCACGCCGGGGGGGAAGACGTGGAACTTGCCCCACACCTCGACGACCCCCGCACCGAACAACAGTGCGAAGGCCACCGCGATCCGACGGCGGTCCCTATGCAAACGTCTCATGAGGCGAATGAACATCATCGACCTTAACCTTTCGCTCTGACTCCCGACTATGCGCCCGGAAACGGGCGGGAGTTTGGCGAACTTGGCCATTTTCGTGGAAATGACGCGTTGATTGTCTGGCAAGCGGAAACAAGAGCCTGATTTCAGGCTGGTAATTGCCCAAACGGAAACAGTTTTTGGACCAGGCAGTTAGATGTGACTGGCGGGAAGACCGAGCGGCGCCTGGCGTATCCCGAGTCGCTGGGGAATTGTCGACATCTCCCATCAACCTCTTGTCGTTTCCCGGGGGCACTGCCACTATGACTGGAAATCTCCGACCCGCATTTGCTTGAAACCCCGCAAGAGGGACACCACTTAAAACGGGCGAACAGGAGGCTGACAGGTTGCCGATCCCGGGACCCGAGGCCTGCCGAAAACAAGGACGAAACATGACCGAGCATACTCAGAAAAATCACCCGGTGCTGCCGCTGCGCGACATCGTGGTCTTCCCCCACATGATCGTGCCGCTCTTCGTGGGCCGCGAGAAAAGCGTGCGCGCCCTGGAAGAGGTGATGGCCGACGACAAGCAGATCCTGCTGTCGAGCCAGATCGACCCGGCGGAAGACGACCCAACCGAAGAGGGCATTTACCGCGTGGGCGTGTTGGCCAACGTGCTGCAACTGCTCAAGCTGCCCGACGGCACCGTCAAGGTGCTGGTCGAAGGCCAGGCGCGGGTGCGGATCGAAGAGTTTCTTGAGAACCCCGACTTCTTCGAAGCGGCTTCCGTGACGCTCGAAGAGTCCATTGGCGACGAAGCCACCGCCGAAGCGCTCGTGCGCTCGGTCGGCGAAGAGTTCGAGCGCTATGCCAAGGTGAAGAAAAACATTCCGGAAGAAGCGCTTGCCGCCGTTTCGGAAGCCCATGATCCGGCCAAGCTTTCGGACCTCGTGGCCGGGCATCTCGGCGTGGAAGTGGAGCAGAAACAGGAGCTTCTGGAAACCCTTCCCATCGACGAGCGGTTGGAGAAGGTTTACGGCCTGATGCAGGGAGAAATGTCCGTCCTCCAGGTCGAGAAAAAGATCAAGACCCGCGTCAAGAGCCAGATGGAGCGCACCCAGCGCGAGTACTATCTGAATGAGCAGATGAAGGCCATTCAGAAGGAACTGGGCGAAGACGGCGAAGGTCAGGACGAAATCCAGGAACTTGAGAACCGCATCGCGGAGACCAAGCTGTCCAAGGAGGCCAAGGAAAAGGCCGAGGCCGAGCTGAAAAAGCTCAAGAACATGTCACCCATGTCCGCCGAGGCGACCGTGGTGCGCAATTACCTCGACTGGATGCTGTCCATTCCGTGGGGCGTGAAGTCGCGCGTGAAGAAGAACCTCGACAACGCCCAGAAGGTGCTCGACGAGGATCATTACGGGCTGGAGAAGGTCAAGGAACGCATCGTCGAATACCTTGCGGTTCAACAACGCTCGAAGAAGCTCAAGGGCCCGATCATGTGCCTCGTCGGCCCTCCGGGTGTCGGTAAGACCTCGCTCGGGAAATCCGTGGCGAAGGCGACGGGGCGCGAGTTCATCCGCATCAGCCTTGGCGGCGTGCGTGATGAAAGCGAAATTCGCGGCCACCGCCGGACCTATATCGGCTCTATGCCCGGCAAGATCATCCAGGCCCTGAAAAAGGCCAAGACGACCAACCCGCTGATCCTGCTCGATGAAATCGACAAGATGGGGCAGGATTTCCGGGGCGATCCGGCGTCGGCGATGCTCGAAGTGCTCGACCCGGAGCAGAACGGGACGTTCGTGGACCACTAT
>ATLU01000041.1_pt1 | contig 64977 bp, 65 predicted proteins | sample 178751 | NCBI WGS metagenome assembly ATLU01 (sample SAMN02211837, study PRJNA209200) | bioreactor metagenome | isolation source: day 23 sample from continuous culture bioreactor inoculated with sediment... | place: Germany: Wadden Sea | collected 2011
CGACCACCCCCCCTGACGTGCGGTTTCTACTACTTCCACTACCGGAGTTCACCATGCTGCCTTTCGGTGGATTCCTGGATAAGCTACGCTTTTCTGCAGATGAGGCAGATTACAGTCAGCAACGCCATTGTGCTTGGCGAGTGCTTGGGCTGAAACCCGGTTTCATCACCTCCAGTACTGGTATAGCTATCAATGTGCAGGTTACACCTGAAGAAGTTCAACTGTCTGACTATGACTATCTCGTAGTATTTGGTAGTAGGACGGCGCGTAGAAATCTTGAAGCAACTGAAACCTATGCCGGATTGCTTCGAAAAGCAGTGGAGCAGGGGGTGGTGCTGGTCAGTATCGACAATGCTTGTTTTTTATTGGCAGCCTGTGGTTTGTTGGATGGTCACAAAGTCGCTTTGCATTGGCGCCATGAGCAAGAGTTTCGATCCTCCTTCCCAAAGATCGAAATCCGTAGTGAGCAGCTGTACTGTTTCGACGGGAAACGCGTCACTTGCGGAGGCGGCAGTGCAGCGATAGATTTAGCTGTTGAATTGCTGGCTAAACACTGTGGTCGAATACGAGCGCTCAAAGGGCTGGCCGATATGCTGGTGGATGAAGCCCGAGGACAGCTACATCAACTCAAGTCCCTCGATGAAGAGGCATCCGAGGAGCGGCATGTAGGAAGAGCTATCAGTCTGATGCGAAATCTGTTGGCAGAGAAGAAAACAGCGGACGAGATTGCAACTATGATCGGTATCAGCCGAAGACAACTCGACCGCTTATTCAAAAATCGTTTCGGACAGACAATGCATGGCTATTGGGCCGAGATGCGGTTTCAGCATATTCGCTGGCGGTTGGAAAATTCAAACCATAGCTTAGCGATTTTGGCGGATGAGATAGGTATACAGGATGCTAGCTATCTTTGTAAAATAATACGCAAACGGTTTGGACAGAGCCCTGATGCGATAAGAAAACTACGTTTCTGACCATTCTCAAATATCCTAAAACTATTGGCGGTAAGTAAGCGGTGAGACACAGAGCGCCTTGGCAGCCTGTTCGTTGGTGTGACGACAGCGAAATTGAACCTGGTTGAGCGTGGTCAAATTGCCCAGGTAGGCTTCTTCGAGAAACCGGCTCTGATAGCTCATAGGGCGCACCAGTCAGGGATTCTGTCGATTTGTATCCCGTTCCAGTATTGCGCATAATACATATTATGTTAAATAATATATCGTTACCTCAATACACCACAACTAAATCTGTAAATTACAATTAATTTAGTAAAAATGTCTAAAGCTCTCTCTACTTTCTTACCACAGAACCATTTACTTTAATTTCTGGTGCTAAAAGTACACTTTGCCTATTAAAACAATAAGGTATAGAAATCGCAATTTCACAAGTATTCTTGGCCGTCAAGTTACCACAATACACCACCTTTCAAATAACTCGCTATTCAAATACAAAGAAACGTCACCGTACGCTATTGTTAGCGTGCGGTGACGTTGATTCAAAGCCTACTTGGCTACAGGCGGTACAGGTTGTGGATAAGGATACCGAACTGCAGGACCATAAACCGGTGGACGCACACTGTAAGGACCGTAATATGGCCGCATTGGCCATTGGTTATACTGTTGAGGATAGCGTTGGGGGCCATATCCCTGATAACCCTGTGCAATCGGCGTAGGCCTTTGCCTTGGCGTTGTTTGGACCTGACTTGGCTTGCGGTTCACATTAGGTTGAGCCAATGGGTAACCATACCGATTAACCCGAGGCATTGGTACCGGACGTGTTGTTGGCCTATTGTTTAGCGTGTAGGACCTGGATGGATTTACGGTAGCGCCTCTGTTCTGCGTAAAACTCGGCATCATTCTGGACATTACGCCAGGCATGGCCGATAGCGGTGCTTTTGGTGAATTATCTGTGCCCTTTTCCTCTGCCACTGCCGGACTCGACTTTGATTCACTGGCAATTGCAGAAGCGTCAGCCGTTGTGTCCTCAGAACTTATAACGGACACTCTCGTGTTTACATCCGACTGGCTACTATCATCTGTACCGGTCCGACCATTATTGCTTGTCTCTGAACCCCCCTTAACTTCTGGAGAATCAGTTGATCCCGTTACTGCAGTAGCCGCTTTGACTACTTCATTCAACATAGCCCCAGTTTCACCTTTCGCACTGTCGATACTTACAGAGGCCGTATCGTGTGCAATGATTGCCTGAGTAGCAGTTGCGGCCCCTTGTTCCATAACCTTGTCTGCAACCACTTCCGTGGTATCAGAACCCTTTAGCATAGATGTGAACTTTTCAACCAGACCTGCTGGTTCCTCGTCACTCACCGATTCAGAAACCAAGGCATCCCCTTTATCTATGGTAGGTGATTTCTTGGATGTTTCTGCAAAGGATGAAGCCACTGGATCTGAAGCGGTTTTATCTACCGCTTGCAGTTGCTCATCTACAGGTGCGCCATCACCGCTAGCGGCAAGGTCACTTTTATTTGCCTGATCGGGTACCAGTGGCTGTTCTGGCGTTAGGTCATTGGATGTTGCGGCAACAGCCGAAGTGTCTGGCTCTGGTTGTTTTGCCTTACCTACAGAGCCTGAAGGGAGAGCGTTATTTGAAGCTGCGGGCGTCATACCCACACTCTTTTCATCACTTGCGACATTTGGCGATACAGCTTGCGGTGCCGTGGTGGCAATTTCAGTTGAATCCACCTCACCGTTATTGGTGACATTGCGAAAATAGAGTAATCCCGCCACTATAACGATAGTCCAGATAAAGGACTTCTGCCAGAAGCCAAGTCCTGTGCTGGCAGCAGAGGCAGGTGGTGGAGTTTGATTATCAGGTGAATCAGAAGGCATGAGTCCCATCTCCTCTAATCGTTTCTGAACGTTCTCATTACGTTTGGGTACAACAGGATCAATGGTACCGTCAGAAGAGGTGGCCGATACACTCTCAACTTCTGGCTGAACAGTTTCAGAAGTGGCTGTAATAGCAGGTTGCCCTGTATCACTGTGTGTTTTCTCTGTACTTGGTGTGGTTTCTGCTTGGGGCTGAGTGTCAAGATTGCTTGCCGATGTCATAGCAACAGCAACCACACTCTCCCCTTTTGATACGTCAGTTGCAGATTCAGATGAGTTAATCGTTGTGGCGTCTGTTGCCACAATCGTTTCACTGGCTGCAATTTTCTGTTTTGGAGCAATAGAGCGTTTTCTTGCAGCCTTTTTCTTAGGTGCCGCTTTCTTCTTTGTAACAACCTTTTTTTTAACAGCCGCTTTTTTTGCCGGTACCTTTTTTCTTACAGCTTTCTTCTTGGCAGGCGCCGGACTGGTCGCCTCTTCCGCATCGCCAGGTACCTGGTTCTGATCATCCTCGGCCATCATGCTACTCCTGAATATTTTCTATATGGCAGTTATCTTAGCAGGCTACCGCCCAAATTGTGGGGCGTCTATGCGCTGGATCAATCCAGCCAGCAAGAGATGAACGTTAATCTATTTGATCTATTTATGGGAGTATAGATTCATACGGAGGCGATCCCGACAAATGCAGCGATAAGCGAGACAATCTGTGCCATGCCCTGACCAAGGTGTTTGTCTATTTCATCCATCGTGATGGGGCCATCCCCTCGCCCGGCTGCCCAATTAGCCACAACGGCACAGCAGGCGTAGTTCAGTTCCAGCTCTCTGGCCAGGGTGGCCTCAGGCATTCCTGTCATACCGACCAGACTGCAGCCATCTCTCTCTAATCGATTGATCTCCATCGCACTCTCAAGCCTGGGCCCTTGGGTTGCACCATAAACCCCATGCGGAACAATTTTAACATGTGCTGTGTGTGCAGCCTTAATCAGAGTCTGTCGAATTGTTTCGGTATAGGGCTGGGTGAAGTCAATATGGGTCACATGACTCAGGTCATTCTCGAAATAGGTGTGATCGCGACCATAAGTGTAGTCAATTATTTGATCGGGTACAGCGATAACCCCGGGAGCCATATCCTCCCCAATACCACCAACTGCGGCCACTCCTATTATGCTACTAACTCCAATATGTTTCAGTGCCCAGATATTTGCACGATAGTTCACCTTGTGTGGAGGAATCGTATGCGCTGTTCCATGACGAGGAAGAAAGACCACTTCTTGTCCATTAAATAAGCCGTGTGCAAGTGGTGCAGAGGGTTCGCCATAGGGCGTATGAACCACTTCTCTACGAATAATTTCCAGTGTTTCTAGTTTGGTAAATCCGGAACCGCCAATTATCGCCAATGCAGACACGTCGTTGCCTCAAAAATAAAATAGAGTGATTACAAATCAAGATTTAAAGATGGAGTAGCTTCGTACTGAGTAACCCATTCAATGGACTCTTTCCAGCGCTGATCCAGGTGCAAGGCATTGCGAGATACGGCTTTTCGCCCATGCATACGAATAAGCCGCATCTGTGCAGCGGGGTTGCTGTAATCTTTTAGTGCATCCAGTACTTCAATCGCACCTGCAAGGTTATTACAGACCAGCACCATGTCACAGCCCGCTTCAATTGCCGCCTTGGCCCGTTGAGCATAGCTACCCGCCTCCTGTGCTGCCGCCATGGTAAGGTCATCGCTAAAGATTACCCCCTTAAAACCCAGCTGTCCTCGCAGTACATCCTGTAACCAGTATTTTGAAAAGCCGGCCAATTTAGAATCGGATTGATCGTAGATAACATGTGCCGGCATTATGGCTTCCATGCCATAGTCAATCATGCGCTGAAAAGGCAAAAGATCCTCCATCATAATGTCTGCAAAACGGCGATGATCCACAGGCAATTCATTATGTGAATCCTCAGTAACCCAGCCATGCCCGGGAAAATGCTTACCAACAGCGGCCATGCCTGCTTCATGAACGCCCATCATCCAGGCATGGGCCAATTCAGCTACAACCAGTGGTTTGCGATCAAAGGCCCGATCACCGATCACACTACTTGCACCAAACCCGAGATCCAATACCGGTGCAAAACTGAAATCCACACCTACCGCGCGTAATTCTGCCGCCATTAACCAACCGACCTTTTGTGTGATTGATTTAGCTTTTTTACTATTCTGCTTGCTCAGTTCACCGAACCAGGCTGCGGGTGGCAGTCTTGAGAAGCCCTCTTTAAATCGTTGAACCCGTCCGCCCTCTTGGTCGACAGCAACCAGAAGTGGTGGCTCACGCAAGCGATGAATGTCATCAATCAATGCGCTGATTTGTTGAGGTGACTGGTAATTTCGACTAAAGAGAATGACACCACCGGCCGCCGGATGACGAAGCATCTCTCGTTCCAAGCTAGTCAGTTGGTGGCCTTCTAGGTCCAGCATCAGTGGGCCGTGGGTCATGGCTGTATATCCTTGGTCATTCTCAGTATCAATCGGTTATAATATTAGGTTACGTTTATTACGGCATTACAGATTAAACCCATACGGAAGTAAAGATGCGCCTTAGCTACCTATTGTTTCTCTCGTTCCTTATACTACCCATCACTCTTTTCGCTGAAGAAAAAGAGAGCGAGGAGGCCGCTGAAGAGGAAGCACCAAAGGTTGCAGCCTATCATGAACTATCCCCCTCATTTGTCATCAACGTACAGGGGAAAGCTCGCTACATGCGTTGCGATGTGCAACTAATGACCCGTAATGAGGAACAGCTGGCAAATATTGCCCTGCATGCTGCGGCATTACGCCACGAACTGTTGCTGCTTTTAAGCGATCAACAAGGACAGGATATCAAAGATACAAAAGGTAAAGAGAAATTGCGAAAGGTCGCGCTTAAAGCAGTGCAGGATGTAATGAAGAAAATGACTGGAAATGAGTCAATTGAAGATCTCTATTTCACCTCCTATTTTGTCGAATAATCAGATCACGGTATTAAAAAGTTTCACGTATATCCACCAGATCCCCCACTGATACCTGATCAAACAGCTCGATCATATCTGAAGTATTCATACGAATACACCCATGAGAGGCCACCTGTCCCATGGGTTCACTGGCGGGCGTTCCATGGATATAGATGTATCGACTCAAACTATCAACATGTCCACCGCGATTTTTACCGGACTCAGTACCGGTTAACCATAGAATTCTCGCCAGAATCCAGTCGCGTTGCTTATTTGCACGTGCCAGAGCGGGTGAATAGAGCTCGCCGGTATGACGACGTCCCACAAAAACGGCCTGTTCCGGTAAACCATGACCAATTTTAAGTCTGATACGGTGGAGCCCGCGCGGTGTACAACCACTCCCCTCTTCTTCACCCGGTCCATTCAATGCGGTAGAAACTGAGTAGGTGGCCAACGTCTCTGCAGCAGACAGCAGTTTCAGCTGCTGCCGCGCCAGATCAACCTGTAGCATCTTAGTATTTGACGTTACCACGTTGAAAACGGCTTCTTTACCAGGCAGGAGTTGTAGTAACGGGCATCACCGGAGACCTCTTCACCCGCCCATTCAGGTAGCTCAAAGGGTTCGTTTTCATGTGTTAACTCAATTTCAGCCATGACCAAGCCACTGTTTTCACCTGCAAACCGATCTAGATCCCAGATATGGTCTCCACAGCGCACCTTGTAGCGAGTCTTGTCAATAAATGGCTGCTCAGCAATCTCTGCCAAGATCTTTTCCGCATCAGTTAACGGGATTTCATACTCATATTCAGCGCGCGTAATACCCGTTGTGGCACTTTTTATATTGAGATGTGCATGACCTTTAGCAATCCTGACGCGTACAGTGGCATTGGGTTGATTAGCTACATAGCCCTGTTTTAACACGGATTCTGAAACAACATGTTCTTTCCATTTATCATTAACAACCAGATACTTACGTTCTATTTCTGTCGCCATTTCTATTTTCTCTTTTCAAACAGAGCAATGGATTCAACATGGGCCGTATGCGGAAACATATCCATCACACCGGCAGAAATCAATTCATAACCGTGCTTATGTACGAGTTCTCCCGCATCACGAGCCAATGTCCCCGGATAGCAGGAGACATAGACAATACGTTTTGCACCAAGTTTAGGTAGATGCTCAAGAATTTCCATTGCCCCTGACCGGGGAGGGTCTAACAAGACCTTTTCAAACTTCTCCCTTATCCAGGGCTCTTTTTCCAAAGAGTTGTAAAGATTGGCTGTGAAGTAGCGTGTATTGCTAATACCGTTTCGCTCGGCATTTTCCCGGGCCCGGGCAACAAGACCTGATTCACCCTCGACGCCAACGACGCCCGCTGCAGACCTGGCCATCGGCAGGGTAAAATTACCCAATCCACAGAATAGATCCAAAACATGATCGTCCGATTCAATAGCGAGAAGTTCCAGCGCATGAGCAATCATCAGACGATTCAGGTCACTGTTAACCTGGGTGAAATCATTTGGAAGGAAATGCATAATCAAATCATAGGCAGGCAATTCATAAGTCAGATCTACGGCCTCCCCACCCAATGGTGACACCGTTTCAGGTCCGCCCGATTGAGTATAAATCGATATAGCATGTGCTTTCCCAAACTTGAGAAGCAGTTGTTCATCATTTTTATCAGGCAGCGAGAGCACTCGAAAAATCAAAACACACTGGGTATCACCCATCGCCATCTCGATCTGAGGAACACGTTCTTTGATGCTAAGTGATTCAATCAATGCGGCCAGCGATTCAATTAATTGTCCCACCTTGGGATGGAGAACCTCGCAACGAGTCAAATCAGCCACATAGGGCGATCCCCGCTCTCGAAAACCAACCAGCACTTTACCCTTTTTAATCACAAACTTTGCGCCAAGTCGTGCCTTTCTACGGTAGCCAAATGTATTGCTATTGGTGAGAGCTGGCAGAATTGCCCCCGGAGTGACTTTACCAATACGTTGAAAAGCATCCAGAAGGGCCTGCTGTTTTGATTCAATCTGTGCTTCTGCCGACATATGTTGCAGCGAACAGCCACCACAAAGACCAAAGTGTCTACAGTGCGGATCAACCCGCACAGACGATCGTTCATGAACCTCCAGCACCTCGCCTTCATCAAACTTCTTCTGAACGCGGGTGTATTTAAAGCTGACTGTTTCACCTGGCAACGCGCCGTGAATAAATACCGCTTTACCATCAATATGAGCAACACCTCGCCCATCATGACTCAGTGCATCGATCGTTATAGTGACTGGGTCTTGTGGCAGCTTCCGCCGTCTTGAACGTCCCATTAAACTTGTCTAACCCTCTCAACTTTTTTGCTGTAAAAAATCAACGGCAGCCATTCGGCTGCCGCTGTCAATTTCTGCTGTTTATGATAAGCCGCTTATTTCTGTACCCAGGCACCCTTGGCATTTTGATACCACCAACCTCCGGCAGCTTTTTCAACCCAGGTTCTGGCAAAAGTGGATCGTATTTCTGGTTCCCACTCGGGGTGGCCATTAGCTTCGGCTATCGCACGATAGAGATTACTGCGATCCTGGTTTTCATCACTGATCAAGCCCTGTACTTTATTCCGCTCTTTCAGTGAAATTGCCCCGGCATCATGAATAGCAATCATAGCATCACGGGTGAAACCAACAGCACCACTATTATAGTGTGGAGTCAGTGCGCTGTTTCTCGTTTTCATACTGGCCTGAAGTTTCCTTACTGCGGGCGAACTGGCATTAAAGTCAGGCTGAGCTGCCTGTGCGGCAGGTATTAAAAAATCGAGCGTTTTGCTGGCCAACTGTTGATAGAACGGCTGTTGAAGAGCGGCCCCTTTCTTATCTGATTTCTTTTCACCATCGGATTGTGGCTTACCCAGTATGTCATCCACTATTCGCTCTGCAGCCTCTTCCGCCTGAGCCGCAGGAAAATAAATATTAATGGTGACGCAGGCTGCTAATAGTAACAGCAAACTAAACAGACCACTTATTTTCATTACTTTCATAAGGTTAACTCCTAATACCTTGAATTCCGACTACTCTATTACGGGTGCCCCACCCTGAGATATCTGCTTCAATTTACTTACTAGCACGTGCCAGTCTGTCCTTCTATTGAAGCCTAAAATATCGATTCTGGGTATACCTCCGCCTTTAACCAGATAATAACCCTTTTCTGCAGATTCGATACCTCCCATATGGCAGACACCTCTCTCCAATCGACAACTTATTCCTATCCGGTCATAACCAAACTCTTCAAAAAATCTTAAAAAGCTACGTGATATAGCCCCAGAAACACCGGCTCCACCCAGATTAGAGATATTGTCCACTGCCTTTTGATTGATTCGGTGTCGACTTTCATCATCCGGCGGTGTGGCAAAACGCGCATCAAATGATATTGGGGCCCAGTTTTCCAACCTAAGTCCATCTACACGTCCAGCCAGTTTCCCGGTAATTTTACCAAATGAGAAGGCACGAGTGAGTGTTTCAAGGTCAATATTTTTCAACTCAAGGTTTGCTGTTAGTGCGGGTAATGAGCCAAACAGATCATCCAGCTTGAGTTGTTTAATCAATATGTCACCATCAAAAATCTTGACGAGTGCAAGCCCCTCGACAGCAATCACACCATTTTCATAAGCAATACCTGGAATCATTCCCGAAAGTTGGCCCGAGAGAAGTGGCCAACCAATGGCATTACTAATCGCTTCCATTGAAATAGGGGTCAGATAACCCTGAAACCTGACTTTTGGACCCAAACTACCCTTGGTGAGTTCAAATTTTTCGGCTTGTAGATTTCCATCCAGTATGGGAATAGCGGTGGACTCTAAAAGTGAAATGCGGTCACCTGACATATTCACTTGCAAAGACGTAGGGCCTAACGTGATCCCACCAAAAAGATGCCCACCCTGCCAGCGGATCTGGCTATTATCGGTCTCTTGATCAGACCAGTTCAACTTCCCGTTCAGATCATAGAGTGCAAATTGGCCTCTACCTTTGTCTGAATCCTGTAACCCCTGCTCCAAATGAATATGCTCAAAGGTTAGAGCTAAATCAGATCTGGCTGTACTTTTCTTGAATTCGATGGCAACTTTCCCGGCCAGCTCAATATCCTCAAAAAGCGGGTTGACCAACACGGGTTGAAAATACGCTTTAAACAGTGCTGACAAATCCGCCGGAGAAGACCTAATCCCAACTGACTGAACATGTAATGTATCCGCAAGCGATAACAGGGCCTCACCAGTAAACTTAAACAGTGGATCCTGTCTGAAATCAATGGCATTTAGGGCGAGTGCTTTAATCTTGGGTTGGTATGCCAAGTTGAACTGTAAAAAAACCGGATGCTTTTTAGCCGACAGATAAAACTGGGGTGTAAGGAGCTCTCCCGTGTTGAGTTTTAGCTCATGGGACCCTACCCAACTACCTTTTTTATTTTCCATTTCACCACGCCATCCACCACCCAAATCTTCACCCAAATACTCGAAGGACTGGTCAGAAAAGCTAAGATTATTGGTGTTTAGGTGCCATTCGACATGGGTTACCCCGTTAAGGGTTCCATTGGCTTTAGCTGAGAAGTCGAGCTCGGCTTTAGTTGGAAAAGCCTCTAACGGTGCACTTAAGGCCGGTATAGTGTCTGTTAAACTGGCTAATTGAATCTGTTTTCCTTCCGCTCTTAGATGCCAGTAATGCTTATTGATATTGATTTTAAGCCCAAGAAAACCATTGAAAAATTTTATATTATTTGCTTGTATTACATATAGTTGTGATTTTATTTTAATGTTTATATTCAAGTTTACTTTTTTTTGTCTTACCCCCATAAAAACAAAATCGGCCACGCCTTTTTCGCAACTAACAACTTCATCACTGAATCTACCTCTAGTACAGACAAACCGAAATGCCTTAACTGACTGATCAAGTGCAGGGTGATAAAACTCTGAAGCGGTGATTGTGTACTGATCAGCGGGTGAGGCTAACTGAAGTTGGAGTGAGACATCCTTGGCATACCAGCCATCACGACTGACATCGCCCAACAGGATGGTTATATTTTCCGTTGCGAGCAGTCCAGAAGCCGTTACCAGTAATAGACCGAGAACGATTGCCCGAAATGCCATAATGCTGTTACTCGGCAGGAAATACACCCGTAGAAAGATACCGGTCACCACGATCACAAATAATCGCGACAATGGTAGCGTTTGATACGGTCTTTGACAGTTGAAGCGCTGCAGCAACGGCACCGCCCGAAGAGATACCAGCGAAGATACCCTCCTGAGCAGCCAGATCACGGGTTACCTGTTCAGCCGCTTCTTGTGTTACATCGAGTGTTAAATCCACCCGCTGCTGCTCAAAAATTTTCGGAATATAGGCTTCAGGCCAGCGTCTGATACCAGGGATACTCGCCCCTTCAACAGGTTGTACCCCGACTATCTGGACGGTGGGATTTTGTTGTTTGAGGTACTGTGAAACGCCCATTATGGTACCCGTAGTCCCCATGGCGCTGACAAAATGGGTAATTTCACCGCCTGTGTCTTGCCAGATCTCTGGGCCAGTCGATTCAACATGTGCCAACGGATTATCACTATTAGAGAATTGATCCAGGACTCTTCCCTCTCCCCTGCTTGCCATTGACTCTGCAAGATCCCTGGCGCCCTCCATCCCCTCTTCCTCTGAAACAAGAATGAGTTTTGCCCCATAGGCTCGCATGGATGCACGACGCTCAACACTCAGGTTATCCGGCATAATAAGTATCATGCGATAGCCCTTGATGGCTGCCGCCATAGCCAGGGCAATACCGGTATTCCCGCTGGTTGCTTCGATCAATGTATCACCGGGTTTAATTGCACCACGCTGTTCGGCATGATCAATCATACTTAACGCCGGCCTGTCCTTAACAGAACCCGCTGGATTATTACCCTCCAGCTTGACCAGAATGGTGTTTGTGGTATTCCCTGGAAGTCGCTGTAGGCGAACCAGTGGTGTATGACCAACAAATTGCTCAATTGTAGGGTATATCATGGGGCCTGCTTGCAGTAAGATCCTATTAAAAAAGGATATTCTATAGTATAGAACGGGTATAGTCTGATACAGATGTTTAATCACTTTCTAATTAAGACAAGTCTATCAATAACCTAAAGAGAACTAAACCGAAGCATCATGAAGTATTCACGCCCCCTTCCAATTCACTCCAAATGGTTTTGGGGTATTGGACTAGGCGCTTTAAGCGCCTTCTCCGTTAATGCAATGGATGCACTTTCAACACCCCTCGATGAAGCGCTATTTTTCAGCGATATTCCGGTGGTTCTCTCGGCAACACGATTGAAACAGCCCCTAAACGATTCGCCCGCGTCAGTGACTGTTATAGACCGTGCCATGATTGATGCATCCGGCGCCATCGAGCTGGTTGATTTGCTCCGGCTGGTGCCAGGTTTTCAGGTGGGTTTCTATACCGGTTCAAAATTTACCGCCTCTTCACATGGCAATGCTGACCGATTTGCACGAGACATGCAGGTGCTGCTAGATGGCCGTTCAATTTACGACCCTGTTTTTGGTGGCGTCACCTGGAGTGATCAACAACTGGATATGGATGACATTCAGCGTATTGAAGTAATCCGTGGCCCAAATGCCAGTACACATGGGTCAAACTCTTTTTCGGGTGTGATCAATATCATAACCCAACATCCCTCTGAACAGAGTGGAATTCGAGTTAAAACAGTAGTGGGTGATGGAGGACGGCGTCAGATCTACAATCGGTTTGCGGGAAGTGAGGGCAATCTTGCCTATAGAATTGCACTTAAATATGATGAAAACAAAGGCTTCGATACCCGATATGACAGTTCAGATACCCGTTGGCTAGGTATACGCGGTGACTATCAGATCAACAGCCGGGATGCCTTGTTGTTTGAATTAGGCAAGAGTAGCGGAACGCGTGAAGATGGATTTCCAAATGATGCTCAACAACCCTTCAGACCTGTCGAAGATACACACTCCTTCAAACAGCTACGCTGGACCCGTAGTCTCTCGCCCGGTAGCGACATCTCTCTTCAGTTCTATCACAACTATCAGAAAGTAGATGACAGTTTTTCTGATGCGACCACATTTTTTCCACTTGATGTTTCACTCGGCTATGGTTTTGACTCCCAACGATATGACCTGGAACTTCAGCACACCATAGACCTCAATCCGACACAACGGATGGTTTGGGGATTGGGCGCCAGAAGAGATGAGGGAAAAGGCATCTGGACATTTAAGCGAAGTGACTGGATAACAAGAGATCAATATAGAGCATTTGCTAATTTTGAGTGGCGACCAAGAGAAAATCTACTACTCAATCTGGGTGGGATGTATGAGAAGTATGAAGAAAAAAGCGGCGTATTTTCACCTAAGGTTGCGGTTAATCTAAAGCTGAATAAGATGAATACGCTTAGACTAAGTGCTACGCGCGCCTATCGTATGCCCACTTTTTGGGAAGACTTTTCAGACCAGTCAGTCGTGTTAACGGGTACTATGGCACCACTGCTTCAGACTTATAAAACCACAGCCAATCTACGACCAGAATACATAGAATCGTTTGAGCTAGGCTATCTTGGTAGTTTTCAAGATATAGGACTTACTCTCGACATGAAGCTTTTTCATGAAGAGATCAAAGACATGATTGCTGAGGCAAAAGCACTCAATGCACCTCAACAACCTTTCAGCTACATTAATAGTGGCAGTCTCAACATCAACGGCTTTGAAATAGGTCTTAGATGGGACCCCTCCCCACGCAGCATGCTCCATATCGGATACAGCCTCACAAATGCTTACGGAAATCAAATCAAGAAAACACCACCCACACAATCTGATCACTATAGAATACTCGATTGGCGTGTTCCCCCACTAACACTCAGTCTTCTTGCAAGCCATCAATTTGATTCTGGTATCAAACTAAGTTCAGCTTATTACTATATGGATGAAATAAGCTGGGCGGGCGATGGTGACAATGTCCCAATTAACAGGCGCTGGGATATTAAACTGACAAAACCCTTCGAATTTGAAAAGGCAGATGGAGAACTCTCCTTGATCTTACAAAATATTGGTCCTGATAATGATTTCCAGGATTTTCATGAAGAAAACATCTGGGATGGTCGGGTTTTCCTGGAAGCACGAATGAACTGGCACTGAGCAGGGTTGGGCAGATAACAGGAACATCTCATTTACACGGAGGTTTAGTAATGTTTTTCACACACTATCTAATAACAGGTATTTTCAGGTGCCCTCTCAAAGGGTAATTAATGACTATATCCTCTCGTGCCTGTCCTTAAGGACAGGCATAGGCCTGTTTGGACAATTATTTTTCCTGCTAACGTTACTGATACCCACCACTGGCTTTGCTGCACAGACTACTATTCTTGTGCTCAGCAGTGGAGAGGCGCCCGTTTATAAAGTTATTGCTGAACAACTGAAAACACGAATCAACAGCTCATGTGCGGGCCAGACAGGGCCATGCAGAGACCGTAAGGTCTATGAACTGTCATATGACGCGAACAATGACAGCTTGGTTATACCTGCAAATACCAAGCTGATTATTACTCTCGGGTTAAAAGCCGCCGAAGTAGTTCAGAGATTGAATACTGGATTGCCTACTGTTCATGCGCTCTTGCCTAAAAGCTCTGCCGATGACTTACTAAAGTCAAGCAATCAAACGGCCATCTACCTTGATCAACCCTCTGACAGGCAGCTTAAACTTGCCCGTCTCATCACAAAAAAACCCCATATTGGATTACTGCTTGGAAAGAATAGCGCAACGACAGAAGAAGAGTTCATTCGTAAAGCCAACGAGCAGTCGATACCCGTCTCTTATCGAAATGTTAAAGAAGAAGAAAGTGTAGGAATCTTACTTAAAGAGCTGATCGAAGAGAGTAACATTTTATTAGCACTACCGGATCCAACAGTTTTTAATCGTCGTACAATATTTAATATTTTGCTCTCCAGTTACCACAATAAAGTACCTGTTATTGGCTTTTCTTCTGCCTATGTTAAAGCTGGCGCGCTCGTCTCGGTCTTCTCTAAACCAGAAGAGATTGCCCTGCATCTCGCCGAATTCAGCATAAAGTACCTGAACAGTGACACTACAGTTTTACCTAATCCGGAATTCCCCAGGTATTTCAGTGTTGAAATTAATCACAGCGTGGCAAGGTCCCTAGGAATATCTCTGCCAAATGAGCAAGAACTTATTCAACTCATGACTAATGAGCCAGAACAATGATACGAAGACATCGTCAATCACGAATAAAGACCCGAGCACTGCTTCTGGGAATCTTGCCCGCTGCAATTATGGCACTCACGCTCACGCTTTATTTGGTAACAGCCCAGCTTGACAACCTCGACTTAGCATTTAAGGAGCGTGGCAATGCCATTGCACAAGAGGTTGCAGCAGCTAGTGTATATGGCATCTTCAGCGGTGACAGGGAGTCACTCGCTGCCAACCTAAAACTAATTGCTAAAAGAAAAGACATCATCTCTATTATTGTTAATGATCCAAAAGGAAAATTGCTAACCAGCGTTGAAAAACAGAGTTCGGACACTCAGTCTGATGATCATCAATCATCATTTTTCACCTCTTCAGTACTCAGTGGTTATCAGAGTGTCAACATCGCAGATTACCCCGATCAACTAGAGGCTACTGGTGATGCCTTAACACCCGTTATCATTGGCTCAGTCATTGTAGAGTTAGACCGTACCCGATTACTGTTACAACAGCACAGTTCAATTCGTAACAGTCTTATCATTAGCGTTATCGGTCTAATAGTCACAGGCTTTATTGCTCTTTTATTAAGCCATAAAATAACTCGCCCACTCTCGAAACTGACTCAAGCTGTAATCCGAATGAAGCATGGAGATTTTTCTGTAACAGTTCCGGAATATTCAAAAGGAGAATTACGAAGTCTGGAGGAAGGTTTCAATGCTATGGCGAAGGAACTGAAACACTCCCAAGAGATCTTGCAACATCAGGTTGATAGAGCAACAGCTGATCTGACACAGACAATGGAAGCTTTTGAAATTCAAAATGTAGAGCTGGATCTTGCCCGTAAACGCGCATTAAAGGCAAGCCAAGCAAAGTCAGAGTTCCTTGCCAGCATGAGTCATGAAATACGGACACCTATGAATGGCGTCATTGGTTTTTCCAACTTATTAATGAAGACGAAGCTAACAGCAGAGCAACATGAACTTGCCGAAACCATCGGAAAGTCTGCTACTGGATTGTTGAGTATCATCAATACTATTCTCGATTTTTCTAAACTTGAATATGGAAAACTTGAACCGGAATATGCACCATTAGAAATACGCACTTGCTTCGAAGAACCCATTGCTCTTTTAGCACCAACAGCTCATGACAAACAGGTAGAGTTGGTATTATTGATCTATTCTGATGTGCCTGATCATTTGATTGGAGATGAAACACGTATCAGGCAGATACTGGTAAACCTGGTGGGCAATGCAATTAAATTTACACATAAGGGCGAGATTATTGTGCGCGTCATGCTGGAGGACGAAACAGATGACACTTGTTGCATCCAGTTCTCAGTCACTGATACCGGCATTGGTATCAATGACCATATTCAGAAGGACCTGTTCACATCATTTCAACAAGGCAATAAAAATACCAGTAAAACCTATGGTGGAACCGGCTTAGGTCTAAGCATTAGTAAGAAACTTGCTGAATCCATGAAAGGGAGAATATCATTAGAGAGTATAGAGGGTAAGGGATCTTGTTTTCGCGTAAGTCTGTCACTGCCCAAGTGCAAGATTAGTAAACAAGATGAACGCCCTTCCCTGCTAGTCTCAAAAAAGTGCATGATTATAGATCAGCATATCATTGCACAGCTATCCATTATCCATCGACTCGAAAATCTCGGCATGATCGTTACTGAAGGAAACTGGCAACATCTGGAGGCCAGTATTATCCAAGAGCAAGATGTCGTTATAGCTGGTTTTTCTTCGGCTGAAATAAATTCAGGCCTTGTGCCAGATAAAATACAATTACTTAGGCGATTTAACCCAAATAACCTGCTAATTTTGTTGAGTAGTTCAGATTTAACATCAATTCATTCAATCCATGAACTAGCTAATGCACCCTGTATTTCCAAACCAACAAGTCAATCTGTTTTAGTACGAACGCTTGAGCATATTTTTCAATACGCCGATTTCCCGGATTCTGAATTTACACCTCTTCTTCCTGATAGAGCACCTTCATTCAAAGGGAAACGTTTTATAATTGCTGATGATAATCCCATTAATCTACAGCTGATTTCGACCATATTGACATCATCCGGCGCCACCATTGTTGAAGCAGAAAATGGCATTGAAGTCCTGCGGGAATATAATAAAGCAAGGCCTGACCTTATTATAATAGACGTTCACATGCCTATTATGGACGGCAAAGAGGCAACAAAACGCATTCGTGAAATTGAGTCGGGTATGCATCGAACACCAATAATTGCACTTTCAGCCGATATTATTCCTGAACACCGCGATGAGTTATTATCATCAGGTGCGGATATCTACCTTACCAAACCTATTGATGACAAAAAACTGTGGGCTGTTATCAGCTCGCTTATCAACACAGAACCATTAAGTAACACATCCATACAGACAATCACTATAAATAATGAGGCGGATTCAGTAACAGATGAAACATTACCTGTACGAGATATGGCTGAAGTCATGAGAATAACGGGTAATCGAGAAGAACTAGCAGTTGATATGTTTAATAATTTCATGGTTGATCTTCCAAAGCAGTTAGACTTACTCAATCATCATTTTTCAAACAATGACTGGAATATGCTTGGTGAGGTCGCCCATCGATTACATGGTGCATGTGCTGTTTGTGGTGTTCCCGCACTCAAGGCAGCCATAGAAAAATTAGAAAAGCTTGCAGGGCAGCAGTCAGAAGCAGATATTTCAGTGGCATTAAAGGACGTCACGGTTTGCTGCAATGATCTCTTTGCGATTGATAATTATACGAGTATCGAATCATAGCCCCAGGTAACCGTTTGAATGCTTTAACATGAACACAAAGAGTGAGTAAATTGAGTGTAGATCAAGAAAAACTTGAACATCTGGTTGAACAGATGCCGACATTTCCCCAGAGCGCCCAGCGGGTATTGGAAATTTGTGCAGACATTAATTATTCGACACAGGAACTCGTATCAATAATTGAGCGTGACCCCATAATAACGCTCAAAGTATTGAAGCTGGTTAATTCTGCATACTTTGGACTTTCGAAAAAAATCACTTCCATAAAACACTCTGTTGTTTATGTCGGTAGCAACACCATCAAGAATATTGCTATTGCCATTACCACAATAGGCATTCTCCCAAAAGTGGCACAAGCTGGCGTCAGCCGAACTCATTTTCTTACCCATAGCCTGACAACGGCTGTTCTTTCCAGGCTTATAGGTCGTTCAAAAGGTTTACCAGAAAACGAACTGACGAATTTCTATATTGCCGGGTTGCTACATGACATAGGCGTGATACTAACTGCTCAACTAGTTAAAGCTGAGTATAAACAGGCTATTGATCTCGCTCGGTCAGAATTACTCCCTCTACATATGGCTGAACAAAAAGTACTTGATTTCAATCATGCAGAGGCTAGCGCATTACTGGTTGAAAAGTGGCAATTCCCGGAAACTCTGGTAAGTTGCATCAGAAACCATCACAAAATTGACCTGCTTGATAATCCCTCTGCAATGGAAAATTCGGTGTTTGTTGCAAATCAGTTAAGTAAAATGATGGAAGATGATGAAGACCGCATATCGGCTGTCGAGGCCATTCCAGAGGCTACACAACTATGGCTGGGCAGACCAATCGAAACGGTTATTGAATCACTTGTTGATTTTCCTGAAGAGATGAAACGCATAAAAGCCTTCATGTCATTATAATAGAGGACGTTCAATGCAAATTACATTTTATGGTGTTCGTGGTTCAATTCCATCGCCTGGTCCTGACACAGTACGCTATGGTGGAAACACGACTTGCATTGATGTCGTAACAGACAACGGTGACCGAATTATTTTGGATGGAGGTACAGGGATACGACAGCTAGGTCTCGATATGATGGACCAACTCCCTCTTTCATGCGCTATATTTATTACCCATACTCATTGGGATCACATTCAAGGCCTGCCTTTTTTTACGCCGCTCTTTGTACCCGGTAATAAAGTTGATTTTTATGGGGCATTCGACCCGGTCTATATGAAAGATCTTCGTACTATTCTTGCGCAGCAGATGGAATACTGTTATTTCCCAATTCGTGAAAACGAGTTGAAGGCAACACTGAGTTATAATTCACTCCAGGAAGGCGACAAAATAACTGTAGGCTCTGCCACTGTTACCTGTATATTACTCAATCATCCCGTATTGAATTTTGGTTATCTTATAGAAGCCGATGGTAAGCGATTTTTCTTTACGGGTGATAACGAATCACCCATCAATATTTATAACCCTGGGGATGACGATTACGCAGAGTTCCAGGGATTAATAGAAGAAAGAGAGACTCATATTATCGATTTTATTCGAGGTGTAGACTGTATTGTCATAGATGCACAGTACACAAAAGAGGAGTACTTCAAAAATAAAGTGGGCTGGGGACATGGCTACTTTGAAAGCAGCATACGGCTAGCGGAGAAAGCAGAAATATCCCAAGTTCACATCACTCATCATGATCCAACCAGAACTGACACTCAGTTAGACTCTATCTTTAGTCAACTCGCGCAGCAAGGTGCCATACCACAAGGCATGCACGTATCGCCAGCTAAAGAGAAATACACGATCTATCTATAAACAATAATAAATCAAGAGCAGTTGCGGTGATTACGTTAAGGCGGTTGTTCTCAATTTTTGAAGATCATGCGCTTTCTAATAAACAGCTCGGCACAGATCACTGCCACGAGAGTAACAAGATAGATCACATAAACACCGATCATTGTTTGCGGCATGGTATAGCCAAAGAATTGCCATTGAATTTCGTCACAGAAGCCCGTTGGTTGAAACAGCCAGGGTATCAACTCATCTAATTTAGCCCAGGATGGATAACTGGCAGCAAAATCACAGGTATTGGAAGCTGAAGGAAATAATTGAATCCCGGTATGCTTTAAGGCTAAAAAAAGCCCCCAACCTGCGCTAACGCCCCAGATAAGCATAGCAGTCCATCGAACTAACAGCAGGGATGGATAGATCGCAGCAAATAACCCCGCTAGTAAAATACCAGCGACAGCCGTCCTTTCATAAACGCAGAGAACGCAGGGGTCCAGTTTCATCTGATATTGGAAATAGAGTGCAGCCAATTCAAGGGATAGAGCCGTCATTGCGAGCAGTAGCCAAGGGAAGCGATGTACTGCAATTCGTTTTAAATAAGGTAGCATTGATAAAAGTCTGAGTTAATCTAATTAAAATAGCTATTTGTGGTGTAGCTCATAATATTGTCGTATGACCACACAGAGATACGAGTCTACCATATACGTATATTATTCGATCGCTAAAATCAGCCAAAAGTGATCCCTTGTGCCAAAGGGATATCATTGCCGAAGTTAATGGTATTTGTTGTTCTGCGCATATAGTTTTTCCAGGCATCACTACCTGATTCTCGTCCACCACCGGTCTCCTTTTCACCTCCAAACGCGCCGCCTATTTCAGCGCCTGAGGTGCCAATATTGACATTCGCCAACCCACAGTCAGACCCGGTTACAGAAAGAAATAGCTCTGCCTCTCTCAAATCAGTGGTAAAAATAGCTGACGAGAGACCTTGTGGAACAGCATTATGAATTGCAATTGCATCACTAAATACATGATAACGGATGAGATAGAGAATGGGTGCAAAAGTTTCTTGCTTTACTACGTCAGCCAAACTGTCAATCTCAATTATAGCGGGTTTGACATAATATCCATTCTCTTTTTCCGCAAAGTTCACACGCTCACCACCACAGATTAATTTACCACCTGCGTGCTTAGCCTCAGTAATGGCATTCTGCATTAAATTATAAGCTTGTCTATCAATCAGGGGACCAACGAGTGTTGCCGGGTCGTTCGGATCACCAATCGGTAGCCCCTCATAAGTCACCTTTAGACGAGCGGCAATATCATCTGCTATGCTTTCATGCACAATCAGACGCCTAAGTGTGGTGCAGCGCTGACCGCAAGTCCCTACGGCGGAAAAGACAATCGCTCTAAGAGCCAGCTCTATTTCGGCTGAAGCTGATACGATCATGGCATTATTTCCACCCAACTCCAGCAACGATCGCCCCAGTCGCGCCGAAACGGCTTTTGCCACTTGCTTACCCATGGGCACAGAACCTGTTGCGGAGACCAATGGAATACGTGAATCTCTTGATAACTGTTCACCAACTAGATAATCACCGACAACAACCTGAGAAAGTGCACGTGGGAACTCGGGGAAATGGTTAAGGGTCTCATCAATTAATTGCTGGCAAGCCAAGGCACAGAGCGGTGTCTTTTCCGATGGTTTCCAAATAACTGTGTTGCCACAAACAATGGCCAACATTGTATTCCAGGCCCAGACAGCCATGGGGAAATTGAATGCACTAATCACTACCACCGGCCCTAATGGGTGCCACTGCTCCATCATTCTATGATTAGGGCGCTCACTGACAATAGTTAAACCGTGTAATTGCCTGGAGAGACCGACGGCGAAATCACATATATCAATTACTTCCTGAACCTCACCCAATGACTCCTGAAGTATTTTTCCGCACTCAAGAGTAATCAACTCCGCCAGCTGCAGTTTTCGTTCCCGAAATAGATTTCCCAACACACGGACAAAACCCCCTCGCTTGGGTGCCGGTATTATACGACTCTTTATGAAAGCATCAGAGGCCCGTTGAATAGCCTGATCAACTTGAGCTTTTGAGGCCATATTAATAGTGGCCACGGGAGCGCCGTCAATGGGACTGTATACCTGAAGCTTTTCACCTTCACCCTTGAGGCGAGTGTTACCTCCCATTACAGCGACTATCTCACTCTGGTTGGCTTGGGTGTAGATATCCAGTTGGCTTAATAACTGATTATTCATCGTATCTATTCCAAATAGTAAGTCAGGATTTCTTCCTGTTTTGGCGAAAACAGGCTGCAAATCGATTGTTCATAAAATCGTCAAAACAGACTTGTTCTTGTTTTACATAACCATGATCCGGTAATTTTTTTTCAAAATAAAGGTCGAGCAGCGTACAAAGCCCGGAAGCGGTAGTGATTTGTATAGCGCCCCAATGTTCACCATTAATATCACAATGATAGATTTTTCTGCTATCTGTTATCTGCATGAATTTACCATCAATAATACCCGTTGCAGTAACCAGAATAAGTACAACATCCTGTCGTGTGACTGCCAGGGCTTTTTCGAATATCTGTTTAAGAAGCTCCCTCTGTTCACCTAGCTTCAGGTCATTAATAAGAAAATTCATCAAGTACTGATGCCCTTTGTACCGAATCGTCTTGTAGGTAAGGTCAGATACCTTTCCCTGTAGTGTCTCACACAATGTGCCCAGTCCACCCGAGGTATTGAATGCCTCATAGGAAGTGCCATCCAGAGAAAATGTTTCGAGTCCCTCCAGCGGTGTAAGTTCAACATACTCTCCTGCACGAATCGCATGACAGGGATTACAGTATTCGTTTATCAGACCTTGTGTTGACCAAGTCAGGTTATACATTAAATTATTAGTAGGAAATTCAGGAAGCGCACCCACCCTTAATTTCAGATGATCCAACTGATCAAACTGTTGTGCCATATGAAAACCGATTATGCCGATAAAACCCGGAGCCAACCCGCACTGGGGAACAAAAACCTGGCCGGCCCCAGCTTGCTTGGAGATCTGTTTGATATGATTGGTGGTTGCAATATCTTCTGTTAAGTCGAAATAGCTAATTCCCACCTTTGCCGCGGCTTCTGCGATAATCGGATTGACATCATATCCACAGGCCGAGACTACTGCCTCACACTCTCCTATATAGGTATCGAGTGCAGCTCCACTCGTTATCGCTAAGACTTTTGTAGCTATATTACTGGGTAGATTAGCCGCTTCGAGTACATGCCGATTCTGATCAGCAATGAGAATTTTGTAGTCACCGCTGTTATATAAGAGTTTGGCAATTGAGGAGCCAATTCTACCCGCGCCGATAATAGCGATTTTATGCATCTCACCCTCTCCCGGTTTCAAGATATTTAGAGCAAGCGGGTTGTGATAGTATTTAGTTACTTAATACGAAGCTTAGCACTCCTTCAGCATTTCGCCGTGCATTATTCACAAGCTACCAACAGACAAACCGAACGCAACCGTACGATTAAATAACCTCCCATGAACAGATGCAAAACCCTGATGCTGCAAGGCACTACTTCCGATGCGGGGAAGAGCACTCTTGTAGCTGCACTCTGCCGTATCCTGAATAGACAGGGCTTGGCCGTAGCCCCTTTCAAACCACAAAATATGGCGCTCAATAGTGCAGTCACACCCGAGGGTGGAGAGATTGGTCGCGCCCAAGCCGTGCAAGCCCAAGCCGCCTGCCTGGAGCCGCATACTGACATGAACCCGGTACTACTCAAGCCTAATACAGATACCGGCTGTCAAGTCATCGTTCAGGGCCTTCCTGCACAGAACAATATGGAAGCCTGGGGCTATCATGAATATAAACCAAGGGTGATGCCGGCAATCCTTGAGTCACATCAACGTCTTTGCGATCAGTACGAAGTTATACTCGTGGAAGGCGCCGGTAGTCCCGCCGAAATCAATCTTCGGGATAATGATGTGGCTAATATGGGTTTTGCTGAAGCTGTAGACTGCCCTGTTATCCTGATTGCTGATATTGATAAAGGCGGCGTATTTGCCCATCTCGTTGGTACCCTTGCTCTACTCTCATCTACAGAGCAAAACCGCATCAAGGGTTTCATCATCAACAAGTTTCGGGGAGATTTAAGCATTCTCCAACCAGGGCTGGACTGGCTTGAAGCGTATACAAAAAAACCGGTATTAGGCGTACTGCCCTATTTGCCTGGCCTGCACCTTGAAGCAGAAGACAGTCTGACCAATTCCGGAATAGAACCCGTAATTGAGAAACCTCTGCGTGCTGTCATACCCTGGTTGCAAAGAACCAGTAACCACACAGACCTGGATCCACTTGCATTACATCCACAGGTAGATGTGGCATGGGTCGGGCCTGGAAAACCAATCCCTCCTGCCGATTTAATTATCTTGCCGGGCTCAAAAAGTGTACGCGCCGATCTCGATTACATTCGACAAAGCAAATGGCAAGAAGCAATCAAAAAACACCTGCGTTATGGGGGGAAAGTGCTAGGCATCTGCGGTGGATTTCAGATGTTAGGTGCGTTCATACACGACCCGCTTGGTATCGAGGGAACCCCTGGTAGTAGTCCTGGGCTTGGACTTCTGACGATGGAGACTACGCTTGAAAAAGAGAAACAGCTGCGTTTGATAAGCGGCCACTTGTCGTTTAACTCAGCCACCGTTACTGGCTATGAAATCCATATGGGGATTAGTCAGGGCAATGCCCTTAAATACCCACTGGTATTCACAGACCAGGGGACGGATGGTGCCGTGAGTGCTGACAATCAAATAGCAGGCACCTACCTGCATGGCCTGTTTGAATCTCAGGAGGCATGTAACGCCATACTCACTTGGGCCGGCCTTGAGGCACCAGCGACACCAGATTATGCGGCTTTACGTGAAGCAGATATTGATAGACTCGCCGATGCCGCTGAGAGGCACCTGGATATAAAGAAAATCATGTCACTAATAAATGACAGATTATCAGGCTGATTTTTTTAGATAGGGATTATGTGCCTGAAGGCTTTCAATGCTGTGATGTGCGCCCGCATTTAATAGTATCTGAATATCGGCAGCTGATTTGGGAGGGCAAAGATAATAGCCCTGCGCATAATGGCAGCCCAGTTTTGATAAGACATCCAGTTGTTTCTGAGTTTCAACTCCTTCCGCAATAACAGAAAGATCAAAGTCTCTTGCCAATTTAACGAGTGAACTGACCAGACGCTTTCCTTTGCCTTCAGGCTCCATCGAATGAACAAACTCTTTATCGATTTTCATGATATCAAAGCAGTAGTTTTGCAGATAAGTTAATGAGCTATAACCTTTACCAAAATCATCCGCACTTAAATTCACGCCAAGCGCCTTAAGACCAGCCATATTTTTCTGGGTTGTCTCCTGATCTGTAATAAGAAGTGTCTCTGTAACTTCACAATGCAATTTATCAGGAGAAAAGCCGATACTTTCAAGCGTATCGCGAACAACATGAATGATTTTTGAGTGACTAACTTGACGCGCAGAAAGGTTAACTGAAACAAAGAAATCGCCCTGAGAATCCAGCGAAGAACTCCAACTGGCAACTTGCTTACAAGCTGATAATAAAACCCACTCCCCGATTTTGTGAATAACATCTGAACTCTCAGCAATCTGAATAAATTCATCCGGCGGAATATTACCGAATTCAGGGTGATTCCAGCGGAGCAGTGCTTCAAACCCTTTTATGGTCAGTGATTCAATATCAATTATCGGTTGGTAATGGATTGATAATTCATTACGACCTAACACCGAATGCAAGTCATGCTCAATTCGAGTGGTTTTTTCTACTTTGGCATGCATTTCTGGCTCGAAAATATCTATACGCCCTTTTCCAAGTGCCTTCGCCCTGTACATGGCAATATCAGCATCACGTAGAATATCTTCTGATTGCTTGTATTTTGAGTGGCCAAAACAGATACCAATACTGGCATCAATCTGTAACTGATAACCTGCCAAGACAAAAGGCTCCTTTACGGAATCTAATATTCTATTGGCAATGAGCAAAACCTCTTCTGGATTGGATACATCATCAATGAGAAAAGTAAATTCATCCCCACCCATTCTCGCAACAGTATCAGACGGTCGCAAAATAGCCTTGAACCGAACAGCCATCTCTTTAAGTAATTGGTCACCAATGGAGTGACCATAACTGTCATTGAGATTTTTAAATCGATCAAGATCTACAAAACAGACAGCATATTGACGTTTTTTATCTCGGTTTTGCTTTGCCATTGTAACGCTTAGTCGATCATCAAAAAGAAAACGATTGGGCAATGTCGTCAGCGAATCATAAAGCGCACTGTGCTCAAGCTTTTCCAGCAGGTTTACCTGCTCTGTTTGTCTGAGGGATGCATAAACACCAAAGCCGAATAAACCCAATATACCAATCACCCAGACGGCACTGTGGGTAATGACCATTGTATTAATTGTTTCTTTCGCTGCCTCAAGATAGTGTGTCATGGGTATTGACACACTCACCCCACCCCTCAAATCGCCCTCTTTAAAACCGAGAAAGCCATGACACTTTTCACAGCCTTTGGTCATATACATCGGCTTCATGTAACGCATGAAGGGCTGACCATCAATCGTTGCAAGCTCGACTATTTCGGTCAGCATGGAGGACTCAAACTGATCAAGCGCATAACGTTCCCATTCATCGGCTTTGTTTATGGGATTAAGCGTTATTTTTCCCGTTATTTTGCCCTTAACCCCATAGCTATCCTCAAATTCAGAGGTCATTTGCCGAAGCATATAGGCGGGATTCATCAAGGTCAGTTTTTCACCGCTACCCGTAATGATATCTCTGTCCTTTAGGTGACTAAGGTAAGGATTTGGGGGGGTTCTTTCATTCGGCTTAACATAAACACCACCGTGTTTACTGGCCCAGTGACGAAAGGCTTGATCTTTGTTCCAGTTAGCTCTCGCTTCACTGATGGCTAACTGATTTTTTTCTTTCTGGAGATTGGTAATATTCCAATCTAACGAATACCCAACCAATGCAGTCCAGAATAGTAATCCCAGAAGGAGCAATCGTCCTATTGGCTGTTTTGCAAATGATGTTATCTGTTGATCAAGTGATTTCACTGTAGAACCTGATCCGTAGTTTACAAATGACCAGGAAACAGGGCTTCCTGTGTCAATATACTATTAATTAGCATCTATTCTCATTCTAGAGTCCAATGGCTAAATAATATATCGACCAGATTCTCTTCAGCTTAAACTGTTATCAAGAATAGTTGCCCGATCTTACGTAACAACTCTGCAATATTGCACTTACTTATTGTTTTAACAAGCTATTTTTATTAGTCGCTTCATCTCTCTAACGGCTGAATCAAGTCCAGAGATAACCGCTCTGGAAATAATGGAATGCCCAATGTTAAGTTCTTGAATCATAGGAATTGCTGCAATGGGTAGGACATTGTGATAATCAAGACCATGCCCTGCATTCATTTGTAGTCCAAGATGGGCACCAAACTCAACAGCACTTTGTATCTGGTGCAAGACATTGTCACGAGCCTGACCGTTCGCCGCATCAGCATAATGGCCAGTATGAATCTCAACCGCGGGGACACCTATAGCTTTACTGGCCTCCAACTGTTTCTCATCGGCATCAATAAAAAGAGATACCTTAATACCAGCCTCATTCAGTTCTAAACAATAATCCCGTAAATAATCTTTGTTCCCGGCCACATCCAGTCCACCTTCAGTGGTCAGCTCTTCACGACGTTCAGGGACTATGCAGCAATCTGTCGGGCCAATTCTTTTTGCAATGGCTAGCATCTCCTGAGTTGCCGCCATTTCCAGATTCATCCGGGTCTGAAGTGTATCGATCAAGAGATTGACATCCCGATCTTGAATATGCCGTCGGTCCTCACGTAAGTGGACTGTGATCAGGTCAGCTCCAGCCTGTTCTGCAATTAGGGCCGCTTGAAGCGGCTCAGGATAGCGCGTTCCTCTTTGCTGCCGCAAAGTAGCGATATGATCAATATTTACACCCAATAATTTTTTCATGTTCGTCTTCATGCTATTAATGTTCTACTATTTTCGCAACGTTTTACTGCTTGTGATTGGCATAACGGAAAAGCTCACGGCTTTTCAATGGCTTCTCCCCTAGGTAGAAGCCAAGAATGGTTCTGAGCAATAGACGCGCTTCCCGCAACTGCACAGGCAGGGATAAGTTGCGTGCGCTCAATGATAGCAGTGTCTTGCCACTGATGGCATATTCATTATCGGCAGTAGTCGGGAGCAGTCCCCGCTCAGGTATAAACTGATAGCAACTCTGATCATCAATTGGGTATTGGCCGTCAGCATCCATATCGAGATCAATGCCATAACCTAGCTCATCTAATAAATCCAGTTCAAAATACCGTAACGCGGCTTCATCTATACCCTGTTCGGATAGGAGTCTAAGTTGGCTGGCATAAAGATGGAAAAGTTGTTCGTGCGGATCATTACGCTGGAGAAGTCGCATCAGTAGCTCATTTAAATAGAAGCCACAATAAAGTGATTTCCCAGTAAGTAGCTTGTTATAGCCGGCCTGTTCAAATAAAACCAGGTTTTTTACCTCTCCCCTGCCACTCCAACTAATCTGCAACGGTACAAAAGGTTGCAGTAGTGATGATGCTGTCTTACCCCTTCCCTTTACACCTTTTACTATGGCGGGAAATCGTCCCTGTGATTCAGTTAGGCACTCAACCAGCAGACTGCTGTTGGAATAGTCCCTACGATGCAGCAGGTAAGCCAGTGACAGGTGATTTGATCCCGTCTTGTTCAATCACTATAACCCAACCGTGACAATGCACTTTCATCACTCGACCAGCTTTTTTTAACCTTCACCCATAACTGTAAGAAAACCTTTTTATCGAAGAACTTTTCCATTTCGATTCTTGCCTGGGTCCCAACGGCTTTCAGAGCTTCGCCTTTTGAGCCAATAATAATATTCTTCTGCCCTTCACGCTCGACCCAAATCAGGGCATGAATCCGATAGAGATTACCCTCTTCTTCAAACTTCTCTATTTCAACAGTTAATGCGTAAGGTATCTCTTTTGCGTACCGCTGCGTCAGTTGTTCCCGAACCAATTCAGCCGCAAAAAAACGCTCAGATCGATCCGTAAGCTGATCTTCAGGAAAGTAAGCCGTACCCTCAGGCATGGCAGCTATGACCTGTTTTTCCAATGAAACAATATTATCACCCTTCTTTGCAGAAAGCGGAATCACAGACTGGAAAGCAAAGCGATTTGCGGTGACTTCAAGAAATGGAAGAAGTTCTTCTTTATTCTTTACGGTATCAACTTTATTGACCAGTAATAATACGGGAATATCAAGGCGAGAAATCGTATTCAGAACAGCCTGATCTTCATCAGTCCAGCGCAATGCTTCCACAACAAAAAGAATCATATCAACATCAGCAAGCGCTGAACGTGCCGTCCGATTCAGGTAGCGATTCATGGCATGATCGCCCCGCTTATGGAGACCCGGTGTGTCTACATAAATAATTTGCCCTTCATCTGTGGTTTTTACACCGAGAATGCTATGTCGAGTTGTTTGAGGCTTGTGCGAGGTGATGGCCAGCTTCTGTCCAATCAAACGATTGAGCAAAGTGGATTTCCCTACATTAGGCCGCCCAACAATGGCGCAATAGCCACAGTGGCTGGTTTGTACATCAGACATTTTCGAGTAGCCTCAGAAATTGATTAGCCGCATCTTGTTCAGCTTTACGCCTACTGGTTCCGCGTCCTTCGCTCGTTAAATCAAGTGCCTCCACCTGACAGCTCACCGTAAAGCATTGGTCATGCTGCTCACCCGTAATACTGTCTATAGTATAGACGGGAAGTGGAAGTTTCTTTGACTGCAGCGTCTCCTGAAGTCGTGTTTTTGGGTCTTTCTGTTGCGATTTTTTTGAGAGCCCGGAAAGTTTTTTATCAAACAGGTTGAGTATGATCTGACGGGCACTTTCATATCCCCCGTCAAGATAGATGGCAGCAAACAGTGCCTCAACCGCATCAGCTAATATTGAACTTCGTGAATGACCACCACTCCTGAGTTCACCCGGTCCCAGGTTGAGGTATTGACCTAACTCTAATTCTCTGGCGATTTGTGCTAACGAGTCACCTTTAACAAGCCCCGCCCTGAGCCGACTCAATTCACCTTCTGCAGCATCAGGAAAGTGCGCAAAGAGGTAATCAGCAATAACAAATCCAAGTATGGCATCACCCAGAAACTCAAGACGTTCATTATTAATACTACCAGCACTACGGTGAGTCAGTGCTGTATCAGCTAATCCCTGATTATTAAATTCATAGCCGATAGAACGGCACAAACGTTCTAACGGTTCTCTCAATTTGAAACCAGCTCCTTATGTTCGGCAAAAGTAATTAGCAGTTCCATGTTTCCGACCAGTTTCTTCTTTACTGTGTAATTGATATCGACGGTCATCACGCCCGGGCTCTTCTTTACCGTGACATGTTCGCTTTGTAGATCATAAACACCATTGATATCTAGTCTTTTCATTATCATACTTTTAACTTCACGCGTTGAGCGTTTGGTAATCAATGGTTCCTCTTCCAATGCCTCGACAACATCTTTAACAGTCAGATTTTCCAGATAGATCGGGATAATACGCATTCCCAGCAACGCAAAAAAGATCACCAGAGCGATCACTGTCATCCAACCAGTGAGTGTCATACCTTTTTGTTTTGAATGTATTCCGTACATTTCTCCCCCTGTTTATTATTTCGGTTATTAACTATTTATCAATCAATTAATACCATTGCCCAGACGATTCCAGGTAATTGGGAAATCCGGGCGGTTAGAGTCCCAGTTCATCCAGATGGCAAACGCCTTGCCAACCAGCAGGTTTTCCGGCACCAAACCCCAGCAACGACTGTCATTACTGTTATCTCGATTATCGCCCATGGCGAAATAGTGCCCTTCGGGTACAGTGAGGGGCCCCCGCATCAAGACCTGACAACCATAACCAAAATCGGGAGCCATGGGGTTGATCAGGATCTCATGTTCTACATCGCCAAGTTGTTCCAGGTTGTTCAGTGCACCCGTCTCCCTAACGCCACTGCCTACTCCTGTATAGACACTGATATGTTGCTGGGACTGTGCCTCACCATTCACATAAAGCGTCTTGTTACCATAGCTAATGACATCACCGGGTATACCGACCACTCTTTTAATATAGTCCACCCGGGGATTTTGCGGATATTTGAATACGAAAACATCGCCTCGTTCAGGCAGGTCAATTTCAATCACCTTTTTATTCAGTACGGGAAGTCTTATACCGTATGAAAACTTATTCACAAGAATAAAATCACCGACCAGAAGAGTCGGCATCATTGAGCCGGATGGAATTCGGAAGGGCTCGACAACAAAAGAACGAAGCACCAATACCGCTAAAATTACGGGGAAAAAAGAGCGGGAGTACTCAACTAATAGCGGTTCTTTTACTTTTTCGCCATCTGTTTTTTTGTGCTGCCGTTTGGGGGCAAAAAAAAGCGCATCCATTAGCCATACAAACCCGGTAACAAAGGTAGCAATGACAAGAAAAAGTGGGAAATCAAAATTCATAGGCTATTCCAACCAAATGCAACGCTACTTTCGGGCAAACCGTAAGCATTCTCTGCATATTATTAATTATCCTTGCCAACGCGCAAAACGGCGAGGAACGCATCTTGAGGTATTTCGACCCGCCCAACTTGCTTCATCCGCTTTTTGCCGGCCTTCTGTTTCTCGAGCAGTTTTCTTTTACGGGAAATGTCTCCCCCGTAACATTTTGCAATAACATTTTTTCGAAGTGCCTTTACCGTGGTACGGGCAATAATCTTGCTCCCAATAGCGGCCTGAATAGCTACCTCAAACATCTGCCGAGGTATCAGTTCTTTCATCTTGGCCGTGATATCGCGCCCACGCCCTTCACAGTTATCCCTGTGAACGATCAAAGACAATGCATCAACATGCTCACCGTTAATCAAGATATCCAGTTTAACCAAATTCGCCACTTGAAAACGCTTGAATTCATATTCAAACGAAGCATAGCCTCGACTCACTGATTTCAGACGATCAAAGAAGTCTAAAACGACCTCATTCATCGGTAACTCATAGGTTACCTGAACTTGCCCAGCCAGATACTGTAGATTCTTCTGGACACCGCGTTTTTCTATACAAAGCGTAATCACATTACCCAGATGGGCTTGTGGCACCAATATGTGCGCTTCAATAATCGGCTCTCGAATTTCGTCTATCAGATTGGGGGCTGGTAGATTAGCGGGATTATCCACCATCTCTATCGAACCATCCGTTTTTGCCACTTCATATATAACGGTTGGGGCCGTTGTGATTAGATCGAGATCATATTCACGCTCAAGACGCTCCTGCACAATCTCCATATGCAGCATACCGAGGAAGCCGCAACGGAAGCCAAATCCAAGTGCTTGTGAGGTTTCTGGCTCATAATGCAATGCCGCATCATTCAGTTTTAACTTCTGTAGCGCATCACGAAAATTCTCATAATCATCGGAGCTGACGGGATAGAGTCCTGAAAAGACACGTGGACGCATTTCAGCAAAACCAGGTAGTGGCTTTTCCGCTTTATTATCAGCTAAGGTCAATGTGTCACCTACTGGCGCACCATTGATCTCTTTAATACCGGCAATTACAAAGCCGACCTCACCTGGGCCCAAACTGGTTCTGTTTTCACGCTTGGGGGTAAACACACCCACTTTCTCGACCTGAAATGCCCGACCTGTAGACATAATCAGCATTTTATCTTTCGGCTTGATTCGGCCATTCATCACTCGTATCAGCGAGATGACACCTACATAGGAATCAAACCAGGAATCAATAATAAGCGCCTGTAGTGGCTTGTTTTCGTCTCCTACAGGCGGTGGAATAAAATCAACCAATTGAGCGAGCAATTCAGGGATACCGACACCTGTCTTGGCACTCACGCGAATAGAATCATGCGCATCGAGGCCAATAATCTCTTCAATTTCTGTAATTACCCTGTCCGGATCAGCGGCAGGCAGGTCGATCTTGTTCAGCACGGGAAGTACTTCAAGCCCCTGCTCAATTGCGGTGTAACAGTTTGCTACGCTTTGGGCTTCGACCCCCTGCGCTGCATCAACCACAAGTAGTGCACCCTCACAGGCAGCCAATGACCTGGAAACTTCATAGGAGAAATCTACATGACCTGGCGTATCAATAAAATTGAGCTGATAGGTCTCACCATTCGGGGCTGTATAGTTGAGTGTGACACTCTGAGCCTTAATGGTTATCCCTCTCTCCCGTTCAATATCCATTGAATCAAGCACCTGCTCAGCCATTTCACGATCCGTGAGCCCGCCACAGAGATGGATAAAGCGATCCGCTATCGTGGATTTGCCATGGTCAATATGGGCAATAATGGAGAAATTACGGATATGCTGAAGATCTGTCATGAATTGATTACTGCGCAATGGGCCTTGAAATGAGTTACCAAAGAATAAACTTTAAATTTATCTTGTAAGTAACTAAAAAAACGGAACTTTTATTATAAAAAGTTCCGTTATATATACAACGGGTGCTTCTATTAACACCAAGACTACATGATACCCCAGTTTAGACGCTACTCAAATAGCCTCATCCACTAAGCATCTATCTGGTCCAGGTGTTTTTCCAGTGCGATAGGATCGAGGTAATAGTTGCAGATCACCTTTTCACCAGCCGCAAGCACTGGAATGAGCAGGCCATAACGCTCCTTCAATTCAGGATCCATGTCGATATTTTCAAATTGAATCCCAAATGACCGCTGCTCCTGAATCTCTCGTAACTGATGCCACATATCTTCACAGAGGTGGCACCCGTCACGGTAATAGAAAGTCAATGCATTAATCAATTCACTTACTCTTTAGGTACCTGCAGCGCAATAAAACGGCTGCCCGCTGCGCGGTGAATCAGCACCGCAACATTTCCACCTTTGGGTAAATCTTTTATCGCTTTCATGAATTCGTTCAGATTTCCTACACGAACCCGATTAATCATCTGAATAACATCACCCGGTTCAATACCTGCACTCTTTGCCGGACCGGGAATGACAGACTCAACAAAGACGCCTTTCACACTCTCAAGCTTATGCTGTTCTCTTATGTCTTCGGATAATTCAACGACATTGATACCCAGCACAGCGGCATTCTGTTTTAAGCGTGACTGACTATCTTCAAGCGCAATATCACCCTTTAGCTCACCGATGTTTACATACACCGTTTTCCGATCATTATTTCGTAGTATCTCCAGTTCTGCAGGCTTATCAATGCGGCTAGCGCCCACCAAATGTTGCAGCATGGAAGAGCTTTCCAGCTTGGTTCCATTGTATTTGAGAATCACATCACCCGCTTCAATGCCGGCTTTTTCTGATGGACTGTTTGGCATCACCCGAGCGACCAACGCGCCATAAGGGTGTTGCATGCCAAAAGACTCTGCTAGCTCACGTGTTACATCCTGAATCATAACGCCCAACCAGCCGCGTCTCACATGACCACTATCTCTTAACTGATCGACAATATTCATCCCCAAATCTATGGGTATGGCAAAAGAGAGCCCCATAAAGCCGCCCGTTCGACTGTATATTTGTGAGTTGATTCCGACTACCTCACCATCCAGATTAAACAACGGCCCACCAGAGTTTCCTGGATTGATTGCCACATCGGTCTGAATGAAGGGCACGTAGTTTTCATTCGGTAAGCTGCGTCCCTTTGCACTGACAATACCAGCCGTTACTGAGTGATCGAAACCGAAAGGCGAACCGATAGCCAATACCCATTCGCCCACTTTTAGATCACTGGTCTTACCGATTTTTACTGTAGGCAAATCCTTGGCATCTATCTTGAGCAATGCCACATCACTTGTTTTATCGCTGCCAATCAGCTTGGCAATATATTCACGTCGATCACTCAGCCGGACCAGGATCTCGTCTGCTTCATTCACCACGTGAAAATTGGTCATTATGTAGCCATCTTCTGAAATAATAAAACCTGAACCCAGTGAGCGAGCATCAAACTCACGCGGTTCCTGTTGCGGCCCTCCGCCTTCGCCAAAGAAATGGCGAAAGAACTCATTGAGCGGACTGCCCTCAGGAAGGTCCGGCATCTGAAACTCTCTGTAGAACTTATTACGCGTTGTCGTCTTGTGCTGTTTGGTGCTGATATTAACGACAGAAGGGCTATGAGCTTCTACCAGTTCCGTAAAATCAGGCAGTGATCGCGCCTGAGTTACGGATGAAATAAAGAGCAGCAATAGAATAATTGAATAGTGAATGGTGCTGCTTTTGGACAACAAAGCTTTCATGAAATGCTCCTGTAATCTGTTACAGATGTTTCTAGTGAATTCCATCAATAAACTGGATACTACTGGCTCGCCTAAGAATGACCGCCTGAAACGAACTGTTATGCTGATTCCGGCGGACAAACCGTTTCAACCCGTAAAGTCCGCCTGCCAGACCCAGTAGACCGCAAATAATTGAGAGTGGTTCCGTAGATTGATATTTTAATAGTTCAGCTAACCACTGCCCAAAGAGCGCACCCATGAATAGCGCAACAAGCGGAAAGATATAAAAAAGGAATGAGACGCGGGTAAGTACTGATTCATCCAGCCCAACAACGACCCGATCTCCTGGGACAGCCCCTATGGGATTAAGCACCTCAACAATATTACGCCGATTGCCAAACACCTTTGCTAATACGGAAGTACCACAACTGCTTTTTGCCTCGCAACTACCGCAGCTCGTCTGTCGCTGTGTCTCTACCTGAGCAAACTCTCCATGGGTAGCTTTGACAATGGCGCTCTCTTCTATCATTGCTATTGTTCGTTCATTCGTATGGAGCGCGCAATTCGCTCAACCGTTACGGCAGGAACCTCACCTACCGCAGTGACACTAAAGCCTCCAGTCTCACTACCATAGGCATTTATGGTTCCCATCGCCGAACTACCGCGCAGGCCTTCATCAAGGGCCTCCTCAATATACACAGACAACGAAGCCAGACCATCAGATAGGACGAAATGATCAATACTGCCATCACTCTGATCAGCCTTTCTTTTTGAATGCAGCGTGATAACGAAACCTTTTGGCAGCTCGCTAAAAGACCAGGGAGTAGCACTGGAAGAAGTAACAGCTTGACGGGGTTTCTGTTGAACCCAATCGTAGTGCTCTTTTCCATCAAGCGAAATATCAGATATATCCCTGCTACTGGAGTGAACCTGTAACTGCGTAAACATTAACTGCGAGACAGCTTTGCCTGATACATCAAGCATATCGGTTTTAAGCGGCAAAGCATTCTCAATATCGAGATAGACACGATAACCATAGCGATAATTATCACGCGGCATGATGGCAACAACTCGAGCCGGGCGCCCAGCCACCCGCTCCTGGCCTAGCAGGTGAAAATCATACAGATTTTCAAGTTGACTTATATCGACAGAAAAAATTGCGCGGAAACCTTCACCTGTCACACGTTTACCAATAGATATGGATTTCACATCTGGTGCAATACAGGTTACAGAGGCATTATCTCGAAATACCTCCCGTGCCACTCCATTAAGTGAGATAAGACGCTCTTTCTCACCCGCCTGATCAGCCGTATGTACTATCCGCATGCTCTCAAGCTGGTCATTATGTAAGAAAACAAACGTGCCTTCGTAACTAAGTGAATGAACCGCATTGACCATTCTCTGCAGCCAGACCCGAACATCTTCACGTTGGTTATCGGCAACACCCGTTGTGGCACTGACCACCAACAATAGAAAAACGCTAATACGATATACGCTCATAGGCACTATCTATCAGTATCGTAACTAACGAAACTTGTATAGGGTATGACACCAATACCACCCGGTGCCACATACTCATTGTGATCAATCAAGTAACGGTTAAGTTTTGATTCAACTTTCGGTTCTGATAGATTTTTCCAGCGGGAGCTGGATTGAATCAAATAGGGGGCCTGGGTTTGGGTAGGTGTGTTATCAACGACCAATTGTGGCCCTGAATCAGATGGGGTCCCCGTTAACTGCGGAAACGCCATCACGGTGATTGCGGCGACTGATGCAGCTAACATGGCACCACCCGCAGTCCTGGACCAACGGGAACGAAAGTTCACACCGCTTTTTATCGGTATGGGTTGATCATAGGGTATTGTCAAATGATCCCTGTCTATCTGATTCCTGACCCTGTCGGCAATTGATTCCGTTGATAATCTGACGGCTTCACCGCGCATGGCATCACCAATCAGATGATAACGATCCCACTTTTTCCGAAGCTCTTCGTCAGCCTGAAGACTATCCAGGGTGGGTTGGGCGAGCTTTGAGCCAAGCTCATTATCCAGCAGTGCGGAAATCCGCTCATTGATATCATCTGTCATGTTGTTATCCGACCGGGTCGATAAATAACTTCAGTATAAAAATCAGCCAAGGAGCGGTTGCAATCTTGCATCAATGGCTGCACGGGCACGAAATATCCTTGATCTCACAGTTCCAACGGGACAATCCATTGCCCTGGCAATCTCTTCATAGCTGAGCCCTTCGAGCTCTCTGAGGGTGATAGCGGTTCTTAAATCCTCAGGCAACTCTTCAATTGCCTGCTTGACGGTCTCACCAATCTCACTCTCCAATAAATGGTTTTCCGGGGTGGCATGCTCTTTCAGCCGGATCCCAACATCCAACTGTTCAGCCGTTTCTGCATCTATATCAAAACTGGGTGGACGACGTTTCATGGCCACCAGATGATTTTTCGCCGTATTAATGGCAATTCGGTAAAGCCAGGTGTAAAAGGCACTCTCACCCCGAAAATTGGGTAGTGCTTTGTAAGCTTTGATAAATGCTTCCTGGGTCACATCGAGTGTCTCACTGTGGTCCCGAATATACCTGGATACCAAATTGGCCACCTTTTGCTGATACTTGAGCACCAGCAGATCAAAGGCTTTCTTGTCTCCACGCTGAACACGCTCGACCAATTCCTGGTCTATCTGACGCTCACCCATCAGGGCTTATCCTCTGATTGCGGCAAGCTCCTCAACATACTCATTGTGATTGACAACATGCTGTGTAATTAGTTCTCAATATCTGGTTCTCGTAATCGATGAATTACGATAGGATTCCCTAATAGCCTCTGTCACTGACAGACCCGGCCTTCTCAGCTTTGATTATGACCCCAAGCCATGACACGGGTAAACCCCATGACGCACAACACGCTCAAACAATTTGATGTATTGATTATCGGCAGTGGTGCGGCAGGCTTAAGTCTGGCACTCAGATTACCTGAATCCGTTCAAATTGCCGTTATCGCAAAGCGTGAGCTCAGTGAGGGTAACACTTACTATGCCCAAGGCGGTATATCAGCCGTCCTTGATGTTGAGGATTCCGTAGATTCACATGTCAAAGACACACTGATCGCCGGTGCCGGTTTATGTGATGAAGAGACAGTCCGGCTGGTGGTAGAAAAAGGTCCGGAGAATATCCAATGGCTTTTGGATGAGGGGGTAGATTTCACCCGTGATACACCTGCCGGTAGTGGTTATCACCTGACCCGCGAAGGGGGGCATTCTCACCGCAGGGTGATTCATGCCGCCGATGCAACCGGCCAAGAGGTTGAGAGTCGTCTGGAGAGCCGGGTTAAATCACGCAAGAACATCCACCTTTTTGAGAACCACAATGCCATCGATTTGATCATGGGCAGCAAACATGGTCTACCCGAAAATCCTTGTCTTGGAGCCTATGTCCTAAACAAACAGACCAACTCAGTGACTACCTTTGTGGCCAAGTTCACTGTCCTGGCAACGGGTGGAGCAAGCAAGGTTTATCTCTATACGAGCAACCCAGACGTCTCAACCGGAGATGGTATCGCCATGGCTTGGAGAGCCGGCTGCCGCGTTGCTAACATGGAGTTCATCCAATTCCATCCAACCTGCCTCTATCACCCCCATGCCAAGTCATTCCTGATTACTGAAGCACTACGCGGGGAAGGCGGACAGCTTTTATTACCTGATGGCACCCGTTTCATGCCTAATTTTGATGAACGAGCCGAGTTGGCGCCTCGTGACATTGTGGCTAGGGCTATCGACCATGAGATGAAGCGGATAGGCGCCGATTGTCTGTACCTTAACATCAGCCACAAGCCCACCAACTTTATTAGAGAGCACTTCCCCAATATCTATGCAAAATGCCTCGAGTTTGGCATCGACATTACCAAAGACCCGATCCCTGTTGTTCCGGCGGCTCACTATACCTGCGGTGGAGTCATCACCGACCTCAAAGCAAGAACGGATGTCCCCAATCTATTTGCAATAGGCGAGACTTCCTATACAGGTCTGCACGGTGCCAATCGTATGGCCAGCAACTCTCTGCTTGAGTGTCTGGTTTATGCTCAGCAAGCCGCCCAGGAGATCACCGCTAAACTACCCGGCTCACCCACCCTACCCGATGTTTCGCCCTGGGATGAAAGTCGTGTAACAGATTCCGATGAAGAGGTAGTGGTTTCACACAACTGGAATGAGTTGCGCCATTTCATGTGGGATTATGTAGGCATAGTACGCAGTAATAAAAGGCTGGAACGCGCAAAACGACGTATCAATCTATTGCGACATGAAATAAAGGAGTACTACAGCAACTTCCGGGTCACCAATGACTTGCTAGAACTGCGAAACCTGGTTGAAGTTGCCTATCTCATCATTCACTCGGCCCAGAACCGAAAAGAGAGTCGCGGACTCCATTTCAATATCGATTTTCCAAAAGTTGATGATCACTTTCAGAAAACACCTACCATACTAATCCCAAATAATTATCAGGTACATGAAGACATTACTGATTAAAAACCTGTTTTAGCCTTACTCGTAAGCGTCGCCAGGCTTCTGGCTCACTATTATCTGACAAAATAAGCAGATAGTGGCACCGAAAAAGCCCTTTTTTAAATCCTAAAAGCGTCAGCCAGCGGCTACTGTAATAGTGGTCCAGAGAAGAAAATCGCAGCGGTTCCTTCTCACCTTCCTCGTGAATGTCCCAAGCGCCACTAGAATGCCAGGTAATTGACCGATTAAAACCTACAGACTGAAACGACTGCACCCAAAACCGGAGCCAGAAAAGCACTACGATCAAGAGAGGAAAAATCATAATCGGTAACGAGGGGATAGCCGCAAGACAATAGGCTGAAATTGCGGCATGAATAAGATGCTGGTAACGGATTAAAAGTTGAGATTGTCTCAAGCGCAAGTGCAGCGTAATGGGTGTTTTGTTCATCACGTTCCTTGTGAATCACATTTTCTGGTTTTGCAGTGAGGTTAGTTCAGTTTTAACTCTTTCTGCATCAAACTGACTAAATGTCTTATCTGAGGATCAGACGGGACAACATTCCCCATCACCCAGTCGAGCAACAATTGGTCTTCAAAGTCCAGCATTCGGACAAACAGCAGCTGATCTTCCTGACCAAGCTCAGCAAAGTGCTGATCCAGGAATCCGACAAGTATATAGTCCAGCTCGAGCATACCACGCCGACATTGCCAGCGTAGCTGCCCAAGTGGAGGGATATCGGATCCCTGAACAGCCCCAACCATACTAGATTGAGTGCTTCAGCATCAGTTCCTTGATCTTGCCAATCGCCTTGGTTGGATTTAGCGATTTTGGACAAGACTCCACACAATTCATAATAGTGTGGCAGCGGAACAGCTTATAAGGACCTTCCAGTGCATCCAAACGCTCTTCAGTGGCCTGATCACGGCTGTCAGCCAGGAAACGCCATGCCTGAAGCAGTGCTTGTGGACCATGGAATTTTTCAGGGTTCCACCAGAATGAAGGACACGACGTGGAGCAACAGCCACACATAATGCACTCATAGAGGCCATCCAGTTTATCCCGATCTTCAGGTGACTGAAGAATCTCCTGCTCTGGCAGTGGATCTTTGTGGATCAGATAAGGCTTAACCGCACGATACTGCTGATAGAACTGAGACATATCCACGACCAGATCGCGAATAACCGGGCGTCCTGGCAGCGGCCGTACATTTACAGGCTCTTTCAAATCAGTTACTGGCGTTGTGCAACCGAGCATGTTTTTGCCATTGGCATTCACAGCATCAGAGCCACACACACCCTCACCACAAGAGTGACGGAAAGCAAAAGACTCATCCTGGCGCTGAATTTCCATCAGTGCGTCGCGAAGCATCATTCCCCGAGTGACTTCAACATCGTATTCCTGCATATGTGGCGCGGTGTCGACGTCGGGATTATAACGATAAACAAAAAATTTCATTCAACAATCCTCAATAGACACGTGGCTTCGGCGGGAAGGTTTCAACAGTAAGCGGTTTGGTTTGAACCGGCTTATAGTCGAGTCGATCACCCTCTTTGAAATAAACAGAGTGTTTCAGCCAATTCACATCATCACGCTCGGTATAGTCAGGACGGGAATGCGCGCCACGACTCTCTTTGCGCTCAAGCGCTGAAAGTACAATCGACATACCAATATCAATCAGATTTTCCAGCTCCAGCGCTTCTATACGCGCTGTATTGAAGATCTTACTCTGATCGCCCAGTCGAACATCTTTCAACTTCTCACGAACAGCCTTAACCTTCTCAACGCCTTCAGACATGATCTCGTCTGTACGGAAAACACCCGCGTGATCTTCCATCACCTTACGGAACTCATCACGCAATTCACGAACAGAGATACCCTCACCTTCCTGTTCCCAGCGGGTCAGGCGTGCAACAGCACTATCGACAATCTCATCAGACATCGGGCGATGCTCTGGACTGTCTTTCAGATGATCGATGATCTGCTGACCTGCAGCGCGCCCAAACACCAGAATATCCAGCAGTGAATTACCACCCAGGCGATTGGCACCGTGTACGGAGACACAAGCACACTCACCAGCAGCGTAAAGGCCCGAGACGATCTCTTCAGAACCGTCACTGGAAGGGATCACCACATGACCAAGACGATCCGTTGGGATACCCCCCATCACATAGTGAGCGGTTGGGAAGACAGGGATCGGCTCAATAGCGGGGTCAACACCAGCAAATATCTGTGAGCTTTCGCGAATGCCGGGCAGACGCTTGGCAATGATGTCTTCACCCAGATGATCAACTTTCAGCAGGACATGATCTGCATTCGGTCCGCAACCACGCCCCTCTTTCACCTCAGTCACAATAGCGCGGGCAACCACATCACGGCTGGCCAGATCTTTTGCATTTGGCGCATAACGCTCCATGAAGCGTTCGCCATCTTTATTGACCAGATAGCCACCCTCACCACGAACACCTTCCGTGATCAGCATGCCACGACCGGAAATACCCGTGGGGTGGAACTGGAAGAACTCCATATCCATCAACGGAACACCGGCACGCAGGGCCATCGCCATGCCGTCACCCGTATTGATATGGGCATTTGAAGTGGTACGGAATACCTGACCACAACCGCCGGTTGCCAGCAGCGTGGTTTTCGCTTCAATCAGCAGTGGCTCACCGGTTTCAATTTCCAGGGTAAGCGCACCGAGAACAGCGCCCTCTTCATCACGAATCAGATCAACGCCAAAATACTCATCGAAGAAATGGGTACGAGCGCGAATATTTTGCTGATACAGCGTGTGGAGAATGGCATGACCGGTTCGGTCTGCCGCTGCGCAGGTACGTGCGGCCTGTGCACCACCAAAATTCTGGCTCTGGCCACCGAATGCACGCTGGTAAATACGTCCGTTATCTAAGCGGGAGAATGGCACACCGTTGTGCTCAAGTTCATATACGGTGGGAATGGCCTCCCGGCACATAAACTCGATAGCATCCTGGTCGCCCAGATAATCGGAACCCTTGACAGTATCAAACATATGCCAGTGCCAATTGTCTTCAAAGACATTGGCAAGGGCCGCGTTTACACCGCCCTGGGCGGCAACCGTATGTGAGCGAGTAGGAAAAACCTTGGAAACAACAGCCACGCGCAAGTTGGCGTTGGCTAGTTGTAGCGCTGCATTAAGACCGGCACCGCCGGCACCGATAATCAGCGCATCAAAACGTCTTCTGGCTAGCGTCATGATAAACCTTTATGAGTAGGTGGAGCTCAGGGGGCCACACTGGCGAGGAATACAACTCTGGCAAACCAGAGCCCGCAACCGATAAAGCCGATTGCAAACAAGCTCAGCAGTGTCACTCGTGCCATGATGGGTTGGACATAGTCAATCAGTACGTCACGAATACCCACCCAGGCATGAATCAGCAGAGCTGACACGAAAAGCAGCATACCTATGGTGACACCGGGATCGGCCACATAACCACGCCACGCCTCAAAAGAGGCTGGTGCATTAAAGCTAAGATGGCCGAGTATATAAATAAGATACAAGCCTAAATAGGCCGCACTGATGCGTTGTAGCGCCCATGCGCGCAGTCCGGATGCTTGACGACTCATAGTATTAGCCCGATCAATACGGCGAGAACAGGAGCAGCGATCATAACGGCCTGGGCCGATTTTGTTGCCATCTCTTTCTCAACACCCATGTGAAAATCAATCAGCAGGAAACGAATGCCCGCCAGTAAATGGTGCAGCATCGCCCAAAGAACGACGAACAGGACCAGTTTAATAAATACGCTGTCCAAAATTGTCTTCACTGCAGCAAAGCCTTCGGGCCCGGAGAGTGATAGGTCAAGAATGTAAGCAAGGAAAGGTATGGCCAGAATCATCAGCACACCACTGGCCCGGTGCCCCACAGACATAATGGCGGCGATAGGGAATCGGAATTGCGTCAGGTCTAGATAGACAGGCCGGTTTTTTGTCGTCATACAGATAGTCTCTTGGTATCAGCCTAATGTACGTAGGGTTTCGGTCGTCAGAAAATGAGCCTTCCTGACATAACCGATCCCAATTATAGCGATTTGTCCCGGCTTTGTAAGGGTATATTTTATACAGCCATCAAATTTACTTAATACCTATTGTTTTGTTAATATATTTTCATTCCATATCTAACTCTCTGAGATATTTGAATAATTTTCTTTGTGCAGTGGGCGTTTTACTTAATTCCTGCTCTTTTTTACCACTACGAATTAATTGCCTTAAGTGCTGTCTGTCCGCTTTTGGACAAATATCCAATAGATCTGACAGAGTTTTATCATCCCCTGCAAGCAATCGATCACGCCACTGCTCTATGCGATGAAATCGTTTGGTATCCTGCAATGCCCGATCATCCATTCTGGCGAAGAGCTGTTCAATTTGAGTTGTATCTTCCTTGTTGAGCAACTTTGCAAGGCGTTTGGTGTGACGTTGTAGTGCATTCTGACTCTTGATTCGTAAGGTCTCATGCAGCGCCTCCATCAAGGACTCTGAAAAATTAAACTGCTCCCATTGGGCTGGCTTTAGACTGGCAAGAAGTTCCGCCAGTGTTTGCAATGCATGCATCTGACGTTTGATCTCACTGCGGGAAATAATCAGCTCTTCATCTTCAAACTGCTCTAAATCGTCTGACATGCTCAGGTCACCTGAAAATATTCAATAAGTAATTGTAAACGCCTGTCGCCCCGATACTCATTCACATCAAGTCGATAGGCCGCGTGGATAGTCGCCTTTTCGGTTAGCGGTAACCGGTCAGCCTGATTGAAGGCAATGGCATCAAATGATTGTTCTGTATCCAAACTGCACAATACTAGTTTGGCATGGGAATCACCCACTACCCGCTGCTGTATAACAGCAAACCGGTCATCAAACAGCGGTTCAGGAAACCCTTGCCCCCAAGGACCAGCTTCACTTAACTGTTCGGCTAACAGGATATCCAAACGTTCTTCTATCAAGCTGCCATCGGACAGGATCTCACCCGACAACCGCTTCCCATTCAACTGCTGACTGACCGTTTCTGCAAAACATTGACTAAAGGCTTCGAGATCGCTCTTCATCAGCATCAATCCAGCAGCCATGGCATGCCCCCCAAAGCTCTTTAACAGCGCAGGATAGGCTGTAGCGATCGACTCTAATACATCCTTTATGTGCACACCTGAAACTGATCTTGCCGATCCTTTCAATGTGCCATCATCTGCATCGGCAAAGGCAATGACTGGCCGGTGATAACGCTCTTTAATTCGAGATGCGAGGATACCAATCACCCCCTGATGCCAGTTCTCCTGGTAAATACAGAGCCCCGCAGAGTGCGTTTCACCAAGTTCAATTGAATCCAGATCAGAAATCGCCTGCTGCTTCATCTCCGTCTCTATAGCCTTGCGCTCTTTATTCAACTCATCAAGAAGATAAGCCGTCTCGCTGGCTTTATCAGAGTCATTCGTTAGTAAGGCAGCAATACCAATAGACATATCTTCTAAACGCCCTGCCGCATTCAACCTGGGACCAACAGTAAAGCCAAGGTCAGACGCACGCGCCGTGGATAGCTGTTTACCCGCCTGGCTAAACAGTGCACGAACCAACTCACAGCATCGCCCGGAACGTATCCGGCCGAGCCCCTGTTTGACCAATATCCTGTTGTTGTGATCCAGCTTGACCACATCCGCTACTGTACCCAAGGCTACCAAATCAAGATTATCGGCCAGATTGGGTTCGGTTATACCCTGAGCAGTAAACCAATCCTGTTCTCTGAGGTAGGCCCTCAGCACTATCATGACGTAAAACACCACCCCAACACCGGCCAGATGCTTACTCGGGAACCGCTCCCCTGGACTGTTCGGGTTAACAATGACATCTGCATCTGGCAGTACGCTCCCAGCCAGATGATGATCCGTCACCAGTACCGCTATGCCCTGCTCTCGCAATAATTGCACACCCTCTATACTTGAGATGCCATTATCTACCGTGATGACAAGATCAGGTTTATAAGCGAGTGATTTTTCCGCGATAGTTACCGTCAGTCCATAGCCGTCAGAAAAACGATTCGGCACCATAAACTGGACATATTTTGCACCCATGGCCGTGAGCGACCTAACTGCAAGGGCACAGCTGGTTGCACCGTCGGCATCAAAATCCGCAACAATTAGAATCCGGCCCTCTCCCTCCATCACCTGATGAAGTAATTGTGCAGCCTCCCGCGTACCACCCAGCTGATCTGGGGGAATCAGAGAACTTAACGAATAATCCAGTTCAGCCGCATCCTGCACACCGCGTAATCTATAGATACGCTGCAAAATAGGTGAAAAACCCGGCAATGACCCAACTGACTGCTCAGGTAGTTTCTGCCTAACTATGGCTCGATCAACACAGCTCACAAGATCGTTCAAGCATCAGCCAGGATAAAGGAGTTCTTTGATTTACCAAAAGTGATGAAACGCGTCTTAAAGTCATCTACCACTGACTGCTTTACTGAATCTCTCGCCAACAACGCTTCTCCCCAGGCATCCAGCTTCGTCGGCATCAGATCGACAAGTTCCTCACGATACCCTTTGAGTATGTCAAAACGCATAAAGAGCGGAGCGTAAGCCGCATCCAGCAAAGAGAATCTATCTCCCATAAAGTAAGGACCTTCTCCTACCTCTTGGGCAAGGCGAGCGAATAAGCCACCCAGTACCTCGCACTGCTGCTGAAAGGCATCTTCATCAGGTGCTGCGATAGCCTTAAACTGTTCAAACAGAAGATTCGACCCAAATTCAATCCAGCCTCGATGCTTAGCCCTCTCCAGTGGATTTTCTGGATGAAGCATGGGTGGATACACCTCATCAAGATACTCATTAATAATGGCCGATTCGAAAAGCACTTCATTCTCCACCTTGAGAAGCGGCACCTTGCCAAAAGGCGAAATCAGCTTAAACCAGGCAGGCGTGTTATCGAGTTCAATATAGGTGATATCAAAATCGACATGCTTCTCTTTAAGGGCAATAACAGCCCGCTGTACAAAGGGACAGATTGCAAAGCTGACCAATTCAAGTTTCATCGTCCAAAACCTCCTGGAGGAATAGCATGTGATGGGATGGTATGATCAGGCAAGAATATCATGAAGCGCCTATCGATTGGCCGCATGCCTCATTAAAATACTATGACCTTATTGGAAACACTGAGCTGGGAAACACCGAAAGCCCCCCGACCGCTTCCCGGCACAGGTCAGATCCACCTGTGGAAGATCGATGTTTCATCCCCCTTATTGGATGTCGCTTATTCACTCTCGGGTGATGAGCAACAACGCAGCCAACAGATGTCCAACAAGCAGGACCGTATTCGTTTCTGTAATGCCCGAGGAAGCTTGCGCACAATTCTGGCTTCCTATCTAAACCGTCAACCAGCAACACTCCGTTTTGAATATGGCGCAAAAGGCAAGCCACGACTTAGCCAATTCGACTCCCTGCACTTCAACCTGACTCATGCAGGCAATCTAGCCCTTGTGGCAATCAGTAGTGACAACATGATTGGCATTGATCTGGAAAAACAGCAACAGCGGCAGAATCTTCGCAAGATTGCACAACGAGTCTTTAGCGCTGACCTCATGAGCCAAATTGAATCCTTAGATGAGAAGCCCTTTGAGCGCGCCTTTTTCCTCCACTGGACCCAGATGGAAGCCAGGGTAAAGGCACTGGGTCAAGGCGTCTTTACCCGCGACAGCCAGATAGCCAAGATGGCCTGCACCAACTTTATTCCGGAAGCCGGTTGGTTCGCCGCCCTTGCCACCACGGACCCATTACCCGAACCAGACGAGTGGCAGAACCTACTGTTCACACCTGATCTGGCAGCCCAGATAAGATAGAATCCCACGCATTGTTAAAATAGATTGTGCATTCAGCACATTGAGTAGCTGTAAAAATGAAAAACTCCCCTCTCACAGGCTTCAATCACCTGGTTCAGGGCATGCGAATGCTAATGTTGCCCGGATTAAGAAAATACCTGGTTGTCCCTCTGACAATCAACATTGTGGTTTTCATCATAATCGGCTGGATTGGTTATTCCCAATTTGACGGCCTGCTGAACTCCCTCCTGCCTGAGAGCAGTTGGCTCAGCTTCTTGCGCTGGATTCTTTGGCCGCTTTTTGCCTTAAGCCTGCTACTGCTGACCTTCTATACCTTTACTACGGTTGCCAACCTGATCGCTGCGCCGTTCAACAGCATCCTCTCGGCCAGAGCAGAAGAGATGATGACAGGGAAGAAGCCACCGGAAAACCGACTTAAGTTGAGGCAGATTATCGTCCCCACGCTTCTATCCGAATTACGAAAACTGGTCTATTTCCTGATTCGAGCCCTACCCTTACTACTGCTATTTATCATTCCAGGCATCAACCTGGCAGCGCCCTTTCTTTGGCTACTCTTCAGCGCCTGGTTTCTCTCCATTGAGTATACCGATTACCCGATGGGTAATCATGGACTGACCTTTCAGTCCCAACATAAACAGTTAAAACAGATGCGCATGACCGCCCTGGGCTTTGGTGGTGGTGTAACCTTACTGATGATGATTCCGCTACTGAACTTCATCGCCATGCCAGCCGCAGTGATTGGTGCAACCCGTCTCTGGTGCGAACATTCAGAACAGGCGTTATGAACGGCCGATAAATCGAGCTATCCGCGCTACGCCCTCAACGAGTTTTGGCATAGCCGTGGTATAGGCAAAACGTACATGTTGATCGGGATGATTATCACCGAAGTCACGCCCCGGGGTTATTGCCACGCCCTCCGTCTCCAGCAGTTCGTGAGCAAAAGTAAAGCTATCGCTGGTAATCGACCGACAGTTGGCATATAGATAAAAGGCCCCTTCAGGGACAGCCGGAATCTCAAAGCCCAGATCGCTTAAAGCTGGCAACAGGTAATCACGTCGCTCACAAAAGGCTTCCCTTCGCGCTTCTACAACCTGCTGAGTCTCATCATCAAAAGCAGCCAGAGCGGCATATTGTGCCGGTGTTGAGGCCGCGAGAAAGATATTCTGAGCCAGTTTATCTGCCGCACTGATAAATCGCTCAGGTGCGACCATCCACCCCAAGCGCCAGCCCGTCATACCGTAGTATTTGGAGAAACTATTAATAATGAACAGATCATCCGCTAGCTCAAGGGCGGTAAACGGCTTAACTCCATAGATCAGTCCTTGGTAAATTTCGTCGACAATCAGCACACCACCCCTCTCCTTCACAACCTGATGAATCGCATCGAGTTGATCCCGGGTTATTACTGTGCCGGTTGGGTTTGATGGCGTAGCGACCATGACAGCCCGGGTATTTTCACGCCATTCCCGCGCTATGATCTCAGCCGTAAGCTGATAGCCGGTGTCGGGCCCCACAGGGATAGTGGCGGGAATACCACCCACCAACTTGACGAAGTTGCGATTACAGGGATAGCCCGGATCAGCCATCATGACGGCTTGCCCTGGATTGACCACCGTGCTCATGATCAGCTGCAACGCACCGGACGATCCTGGTGTTATCAGGACACGATCAGGCTCAAGCCGGACACCAAACCGATTATGGTAATCCTGTGCAATGGCCTCGCGCAGCTCTCGAATTCCCACGGCCGGAGTATAGTGCGTGAACCCCGAATCCAAGGCACGCTTGCCCGCCTCGATAATTGGCCTTGGAGTTTCAAAGTCCGGCTCACCCACCTCCATATGGATAATTGAGCGACCGCCACTCTCCAATTCCCGCGCACGGGCCAGCAACTTCATGACATAGAACGGACTAATGGAGGTCATGCGATCAGCAATCATTGGCTTATTTCCTTACTGTCGCCTTATTGAGAAAGACAGGTTCTGTCAAGAAAGCGGTGGCGAACATTAATACCTCAGGATACCGCATGCAGCCGCTTTAACAAATCCACATTCACAAACTGAGTCTCAGCACCACCTGCTATTACATGACACGGGTTTTCCTCATCACCCAATTGATCCACCACCATGGTTGCGCCGGAGAAATCTTCATGTGCCGTGTAGTCATTTAGTGTAATCACCACATGACTAATACCTGCCGACAAAGCGGATTGAAGACCGTTATGGGAATCTTCCAGCGCAAAACTGGCCTCTGCAGGTAACGCCAACTGCTCCAGCGCCCATGTGTAAATATCAGGGGCCGGTTTTTTATGGGCCACAATATCGCCAGCCGCAATCACCTGAAAGATCTTGCGTCCTTCATTACCGAAGTACTGCTTCAGCAATGCGTCTACATTGGCCGGTGTGGTAGTAGTTACGATCGCCAGCTTGAGACCCAAGGTAGAAGCCTCACGTATCAATCGCATCACCCCTGGTCTGAGTGGTATACCCCCCTCAGCCATCAAATCCACATAAATCGCACTTTTTTGTTTATGCAGCGTGGCAATAAAGCCATCCAGATCATCCGGCCGTTTCCAGCCCTGGTTGAATTCATCCAGATAATAGCGAACCCGCTCTTTTCCCCCGGTTACTTTCAAGAGTTTCCCGTAAAGGGGCACATCCCAGTGCCAATCCAGGCCAGCTTTCGAAAAAGCACGATTAAATGCCACCCGATGCCCGTCTCTCTCTGTATCCGCCAATGTGCCGTCAACATCCCACAGCAGTGCCTCTAGCTTGCTCATAACTCCCTCTTATAGATAGATATTTTATATTTTGTTAGACCGGTGTCACGATCTGAAGTGAGCCTAGTTTAACCAAGATATTGATCTGCTACACTCTGGAAATGTGGGGGATATCAGCAAATGTTGCCCGAAACAGAAGAATCTGGTTATCATACCCGACTTCGTTAGAGTGGTTTTCCAGGAGTCATTGAATGACCGCAAAGAAAAAGCCCCAGAATGAACTCACGGGTCCTTTTGGCTTCAAGCCATATAAGGAAAAAAAGGGTGAGGAATACATGAATGAGGCGCAGGAAACTCATTTCCGGTCCATCCTAAAGGCATGGAAACAAGAGTTGATGGAAGAGGTCGACCGAACTGTGCATCACATGAAGGATGAAGCAGCCAACTTTCCTGATCCAAATGATCGGGCAACACAGGAGTCCGAATTCAGTCTGGAATTGCGCACCCGCGATCGCGAGCGCAAGCTGATTAAAAAGATCGATGAAACCCTGAACATGCTAGACAGCCACGACTATGGTTATTGCGAGGCGTGTGGTGTGGAGATTGGTATACGCAGGCTTGAAGCCAGACCAACGGCCTCCCTCTGTATCGATTGTAAAACATTGGATGAAATCAGAGAAAAGCAGATGAGCTAAGGCTTGTCAGCTAACGGGATAAGATAAGCCGGCTATTCGCCGGCTTTTTTATGACGACCAGCCGAACAGATGATCTATCGAGGCAGATTCGCACCATCACCTTCAGGCCCCCTTCACTTTGGGTCTCTGGTAGCGGCTATGGGCAGTTACCTGGATGCAAAGAAACAGCAGGGTAAATGGCTAGTAAGGATAGAAGATATCGACCCCCCCCGAGAAAAAAAAGGGGCTGCGAAAGCTATACTTGAAACGCTGGAATCATTCGGGTTTGAGTGGGATGAGGACGTTCTCTACCAGAGTCGGCGTCTTGACGCCTATCAACAGGCAATTGATCAGCTCAAAAATAATAAGTTCATTTATGAATGCACTTGTAGCCGCCGTGAGATTAACGCGGCAGGCCAAGCCGGCATTGAAGGCACTATCTATCCAGGCACATGTCGAAGTCGAACGCACCCTAATCCGATTGACAGGAAACCCAAGGCACTCCGGGTCAAAACCACCAAACAAACTATTGAGTTTACTGATCAAATAAAAGGTCGAATTTCACAAAACCTTGCCAGAGAGATTGGCGATTTCGTCATTAAACGTGCCGATGGCTTATTTGCCTATCAGTTGGCTGTCGTGGTCGATGATGCCTTCCAGTCGATCACTGATGTTGTAAGGGGGGCCGACCTTCTGACCTCAACTCCGCGTCAAATATATCTCCAACAGCTATTGAGCATCCACACTCCGCATTACAAGCATCTTCCTTTAGTGATGGACGAATACGGAAAAAAACTCAGCAAACAAAGCCAATCGCGTCCAGTTGAAAAAAAGCATGCCCTACCCGCTCTAATAGCGGCCTGGCGCTTCCTTAACCAACCAGAGCCACCAGCACCCTGCGAAACAGTCAGTCAATTTTGGATTTGGGCAATCGAGCAATGGAACACTGACTTAATCCATAAATAACAATTACTTTTTAAACTTTTGTAAAAATAGTATTAAGTTTATTCATCAGGTTATTATGAGACGCAGTCGACAGAATTATTTATTAATCAATGGCTATTTTTCTCATGTAGATACAGCTATAATTAAACCATAGTAGTTTAATCAGCATTAGGAATAGTAGCATGAGGAATGCCCAAAACCCGCTTCCCCAAGGCCTTCTAGGTTGGTACAACAGAAAAATGGCACAGGCCAACGCACCCAAAACAGATGCTCAAAAACGCATCTTGGATGCCTACAGCAATTACCTGCTTAAAGACTTAACGAGCAACAGCCGCTAAGCCGAGCTAAAAGAATCAATAGGGCTGCCCGAGGGCAGCCCTGTTTTTAGCAACCCGCCATTTTACAGATGTGCCTGAATTGATGCTCTTCTACCGGCATTATCGATAGACGATTCCCTTTCTGTAGCAACCGCATCCCTTCAAGTTCTGGGGTTTCACGCATTTCTCTTAGTGAGACCACAGCAGGAAAGGTAGCCACATAAGCGACATCAACCATAAACCATCGGGGTTTTTCTTCAGATGATTTTGGATCGTAATATTTGGCATTCGGGTCCCAGGCAGTGAAATCCGGATAGGCCTCTTTACAGACTCTGGCTAGTCCAATCACACCGGGAACTTTGCAGTTCGAGTGATAAAACAGCACTTCATCACCCACCTTCATATCTTTCATCATAAAATTTCGGGCCTGATAATTTCTTATCCCATCCCAGTGCTCACTCTTATCGCGCTTGAGATCATCAATTGAGTAGGTATCAGGTTCGGTTTTCATTAACCAATATTGTTTCATTTTTTGTCTTAACTCGATAAGAGTGGAGAAGGCGAACAACAAAACTCTTTTTGAATTTCATCAAAAAAGGGATACCGCTCCCTCTTGCTAGCTACGCAATTTGAAAGCATCATCCCACTGCTCAGGCTTGAAGCCAACCAGCGCTATAGTGTCCGAAATCACAAAAGGCCGCTTAATGAGATTACCATTTTTTGATAATGCTATAAGCGCCTGCTCATCACTCATTTCCTTTAGCTTTTCTTTAAAGTTTCCCTGGCGATAATCGATACCGGAGGTATTAAAGAGCCGTCTTACTTCTCCATCATAAGCCGCAAGCATTTGTTGCAACTCGTCAAAAGAAGGCGGCGCCTCTCTTATTGGCATTAGCTCGAAGTCAATCTCATGCTCTGTAAGATATTTTTTTGCTTTACGGCAAGTATCACAATTCGAATAGAGATAAGCTTTAAGTTTGCTCATAGAAATAAGTATGTTTTTTTGAGACACATTAGAAATAGATATGAGTTGAACCGAGAGATCCTAACCTGAGAGCGTCACAAAATCTATCTGTAGAGAAAGTAGAGACTAGTTATTAAGATTCTCTTTGATATAGTCAATCACATCATCATGATGAGTTTTAGTCTTAACCTTCTCCATGATATGTTGAAGTTTACCCTTAGTATCGATAATAAAAGTTATCCGATGAATACCATCGAAGACCCGTCCCATAAACTTCTTCGGGCCCCAGACACCATACGCATCAGCAACGGCATGACCCTCATCTGAGAGTAAGGGAAAATTCAGTTCTTTCTTTGTAGTGAAGTTTTTCAAGCGACCCGGCGCATCAGGACTGATACCCAATACGACGGTATTTAGTGCTTCAAACTCATCCTTGGTATCTCGAATACCACAGGCTTGAACAGTGCAGCCTGGCGTGGATGCTTTGGGATAGAAATAAATAACAACATTCTTACCCGAAAAACCAGCCAGGCTGACTTTCTCTCCATTCTGATCTAGCAGAGTAAAAGCCGGGGCTTTTTTTCCAATCTCAGGAAACTTCATCACTCACATTACCTTCTGTTTAATCTGCCAACCAGAAACCCTATTCACTCACACACAACCGGTTGGTTTCGGCAGTCCACCATACTTTGTAATGGGTTTCATAGGGCCGGTTAACCACAGGTTAAATACCTCCTTGGAAGGTGCCCCAAGGTATTTTGCAAACTTACGAATGGGTGGCACTACTGAATGCTCATCATAGTATTCGCGCGCTTTCAGTATTTGGTCCCATTTTACATCATCAAGGACAATCCCATCAGCATCAGCCATCGCCTTGCCAATTTCAGGGGTCCAGCTATTCATATCGATCAAGTAACCATCACCGTCACGCTGTGGTATTTCAACATTCATTTTATACGCTCCATTAATAACCTAGTATTTTTGTAAGGATTTAGGGTGATTTTACATAGCTTACGGCAAATTACACCCCATATAATTTATGGTAATACAATTTACTATGCTGCCACTGTTGTTTTTAACAGCGGATTATTTATCCTCAGAATAAGAGTATTGGCATGTAAATAGGCCGATTGCTAATTTGTTAATATGGATAGTATGACAGTCGAAAGGACTGTGTAATTCTCATTTGATTATGTGAAAATTGAAGCTAGCGTCATTCGTCCGATCACCGTAGATAGACATGATCGCATCATGGTTGAACATATTGCCAGTATTTACCAATCAGTTTGGTATTAAATCGATTACAGAAATGATTCAGGATGAAGAGACAAAATTGCTATTACAAACCTATGTCTTCAACTATGCTCAGGGGTATTACTACGGACACCCCAAACCCACTAAAATCGAGCATATACACAAACAGTCTGGCACTTTAGCTTCTGTCGATTAGTATGACTATTACAACAAAACAACTTGTCGCACATCGTGGTTATATGGAATGTTACCCGGAAAACAGCTGGAGTGGTTTGAAAGCAGCACTTGACCTGGGTGCCAGCTGGATTGAGTTTGATATTCAAATGGCTACAGAAGGCCACTTTGTCCTGTTACATGATGCCGATTTTGATCGAACGGCTGGGACTGCCGTCCCAGTATTTGAATTGAGTAAGAAAACACTCTCTGCGTTAAGCGTGCACGAACCAGTACGGTTTGGGAAAAAGTTTTGCCCTGAGCCCGTTATTGGGCTTGAAGAGATGCTTATCAAGCTAAGAAACTACCCGAAAGCGCGGGCGATGGTTGAAATAAAGGAAGAGAGCATAAACTATTGGGGACTTGAGTCGGTGCTGGATCCCTTATTAAATCAGCTGGAACCTTATAAAGAGCAGTGTGTACTCATAACATTCAGCCTTGAGGCACTCACTTATGCAAAGTCACAGAGTGACATCGATCTTGGCTATGTCCTGCGCCACTATGACGATCAAACTATTAATGAGGCTCGTGAGCTATCACCTCGATATCTGATCTGCAACTTTACCAAATTACCTGAGAGTGGTTCACCAGCCGCAGGTTCCTGGGAGTGGATGCTATACGATATTACTGATCCCGCAGTCATCAAACAGTGGAGTGAGCGCGGTATACAGCTGATAGAGACACGTGATATCGGCGTTTTACTAAAGCACCCCGATCTTACTTGTTAAACACCTATAAACCTAATTAACCCGTATCACTCTTTATCTCAGAGCAATCTTATTAAAGAGATACACCGAAAAGTGCCAGCTTCTCTAAACCGCATATGGAAAACAAATAAATCGCACAGGATATCATCCTGATAATCAATAGCGCGGATTGTTAACCAGCCTTAATGATCAGTATATTTTGTTTCATCCAGAGAGCGCTCAGCCATCTGAGGATCCTGATGCTCTTTGGGCATCGACAAGTGGTAAGGCAAGGTGTGGGGTGTCTCGGACAGCGCAATTGCACCAGACTCAATCAATCTTTCAATAACAGATCCCATCGTTTTTAGAAAATTAACGGGTACATCCCCCTGATAACGACTCGCTACATAATCTATTAATTCCTGCAGCGTATGCTGACCATCCGCCAACTGCACGACCAAGCCCAACCAAGGCTCTAAAGGGATTAGAGAATGAGGTGGCAATGTTTCAAATACACTGACCTGTCCTTTCACATCTGAATAGACCAGTGTCCGATAAAAATAATTAGATAACTCCACGCCTGACCCCTTTCTAAGAATTTAATCTGCACTATTATCCTCAAACTACGAGCGGTAGTCACTTGGCATACAATTTCTTTTACATAAAACCTAAACTTTGGAGTTATCAGGTCGCTATGTTTATGAGCATTTAAAATAACAACCGTAGATAACGCAAGATAATACTTATCAGTTACTTAACGGTCACTATTCACTGAGAGCAGAATGCGGAAAAAGATTTTGACAGCGCAGTTAAACGTCGGAATGTTTGTTGAACTGCCCCTCTCTTGGAGTCAGCACCCCTTTATCAAGAGCCGTTTTAAAATCAAGGATCAGGATCAGATCAAGAAGATCCAGGGGTGCGGATTAAAACAGGTCACAATAAACACGGAACTTGGTGATTCATTGACTCAAACACCTGATCCTGACCCCGGGTTGGTTGAGCTTTTCCTCAATGATCGAATTCCAGACCCAAAAGAACAAGATATTCCGATAGCATGGTCACCCGAAAGTCTCGTACCGGCAAATTTACATGAGGCGCTCATGGATACGCGCATGGCCTCAGACCAAAAAGCCAAGGCCGTCTACCACCACTCAAAGACAATGATTGAACGCCTGATGGAGAGCCCCACAGCAGAAAACATCATCACCAGTAAGCAAGTCTTATCTTCAGTCACCGATCTGGTACTGACCGATGATGACACAGCCAACAATATGCTGCGTATCACATCCCATGATTTCTATACCTATACCCATTCTGTAAACGTAGGCATCACCGCATTGATGCTCGCGAAAGCGCTATTCAGAGATTCGGATGCCCACGACCTGCATGAATTAGGCGCTGGATTCTTCCTGCATGACCTGGGAAAAGTGATGGTCAGGCCAGAAGTGATCAATAAACCGGGGAAGCTAACTGATTCCGAAATGGCGCATATGCGCATCCACCCCTATCAGGGATACAAAATTCTTAAAGAGGCCAACGCCCTCTCTGATGAATGCAAATATATCGTGATGCAGCACCATGAATATGATGATGGTTCAGGCTATCCGCGACATCTCAAGGGGGATGAAATCCACCGCTATGCAAAAATCTGCTGTATCGCCGATGTTTTTGATGCCCTGACCTCTGAACGTTCCTACAAGAAGGCCATGAAGCCCTTTGATGCGCTGAAGTTGATGCAGCAGCAGATGGCTGCGCATTTTGACAAGAAGTTATTTAGCGAGTTTGTGTTGTTGTTTAAATAACAGCGGAATGCAATCACAAGTCTGTATGTTCAATAAGAAGGCAAAAAAAACGGGCTCTTAAAGAGCCCGTTTCCTACTTGCACATAATGCTTTTTAGCTTATGCTTTTCTACGACGTGCGCCTGCACCTAACAGTAGCAAGGTACCACCAAACAGCGCCAGCGTGCTGGGCTCAGGTACATTAAATACTGCGCTACCGTCGTGATTACCATTCAAGGTTGCGCCTGCTACACCGTTATCCACAACCGCGATTGAAGATGCATTGGTGTTGAAATCAGCCAGGAAGTTGATTTCCAACAGTGGCAAGCCGGTGCCATCACATGTGCTCCAGATGTCGTAGTAACCGGTTAAACCGCCACATGTTGCACCATCTGAATTGAACATGTTGTACATACTTACTGGCAGAGCATCTACATTGGTAAAGTCAACCGTACCAGCCAACAGGGTGCCACCACTACCAGTCACAGCACCAGTCACCTTAATATCCATGAAGTTATGGAAGGTGGTTCCGTCTGTTGTATAGAACAGATCAAAGTTACCAAAGGGACCGTAAGCCAGTTCCAGTGAAACATTTGGTGTGTATTCAACAACGGTACCGACCAGACCAGTGAAGCTGAAGCTCAGCAACCAGTTGGTTCCGCCATACCCATTGTCATTATCATTGTTGAAGTTCTGGCTTGGATTGAATCCAGTTACCACATTGTTAGACAGGCTGCCAACAGCCAAACCACCACTGGTGAAGATGGTATCACCGGCATCCAGTGAACCCGAACCATTGGTATCGGTGGTGGTTGAACTTGATTGGTAGATATAGGTAATCTCATCCTTTGATGAAGTACAGGTATCACAGACTTTGTCTGAAGTCCCTGTGGTTGCTCCATCCCAGTTTGACCCTGTATCTACATAAAAGGGAGAGGCTACAGCTGACCCGGTCAGTCCTAACAGGCTAAGTGCAAGTAGTGTCTTTTTCATCATTCTCATTCCTAATGGTGAATAGTTTGTTCGTGTGCCCAATACAAAGCAGCATCTGTGCCAATTTTTTTATCCTATTGTTTTTATTATTGTTTTTTAATTTTTCATCACCTATACAATTCATTGAATAAATATTTTGTAAAAAAATCTGACAACTTTCGTCACTAAAAATCAGACACATTTCAGATTGAGCCTTAAAACAACCAAGTACTATCTTATACGTATTAATGCAATAAAAGTAATCACTTAGCACGTTTTCTTGCTTTATTTTGCAATCCGATCAGGATAATCCAGTTGTTCACCCGATATATGCTCACTACTCTGACCCACTTATGGCGAGTGAAAGGATACTACGGCGTAAAATATTCCGACAACACGCTAAACAAACCCGTCTAAACAAATGAACAAGGGCACAATATGAATTACTATCGTACTGTATGCTTTCTTTAGGCATATTGACTTGATGCATCGGAACGAGACAGGATTTTATTAATGAAATCTTTGAAACCCCATTTGCTGGTTATTGGCGCAAGTGGACAGCTAGGTGGTGCAATACTAAGACGTATAGCTACAGCGGTGGATATTGGTGCGACAGCCTTTGTCCGTTCCGATTCCAAGTTCCAACCACCCGATGCTGAGAATATCTCTACGCATACAGGAGATCTGACTGACTTCGACAGCGTAAATGCCGCATGTCGTCACAATGTATCGCATGTAATTGCGACGGCAAGCTCGATTGTTCCACGCAAAGGAGACTCCTTTGGAACAGATGACCTTCTTTTTTATGAGAATATTATTCGCGCCTGTCAAGAAAATAACGTAGGGCACCTTATATATATATCAGCCTTCCCCTCACCATTTGACGATCAAGTGCCCGAATTTGTAATCAAACGTCAGGTTGAGCAGATGATTGTGACCTCTGGTGTTCCCTATACCATTTTCAGAGGGGCGGCCTTTATGGACATCTACTTTGCAGTCATGGGAAGTCGAACAGTAATACAAGGTGTTGGCCAGCCTACTCTTTTACGCGGATACTGGCTTTCACGTCTCTGGTCATCGTTAACTAGTGGAATACTTGAGAAATATGGTATCGCATTACTACCAGGCAACGGTAATATACGACAATCCTTCATCTGTATTGATGACGTTGCCAACTGTATGCTAGCTGCAGTAAATAAACCTACACTAGTAAACCAGATAATCGACCTAGGCGGCCCTCAGGCCATTTCATGGCGTGAGGTAGCCGATCTTTATGGTCATTTATTAAATAAAAAAGTCATTAAAATTCCCTTACCCATCTGGTTACTCAAGTCACTTGAAATGCTCATGCGGAAAAGTACACCTGCCGGAGCAAACATGATGAGTATCCTCGCGCTGCTCGGCCAGTATGAATTCGTACCTGATATGAGACAATTGACAAATCAATTGCAGGTTGAGTTAAGGGATAGCCGATCTTTCATCGCGAAAAAGCTCACAGAAACCAAATTGTGAAGATCAGACAAAGTACATAATTTTCAAAGCAGGCAGAATAAATGATGAGTGGTTTTGATTACAATCTTGCATTTTCCCGGAACAATGGCATTACCTCGGAGCGGGAGCAGCTACGGCTTAAAAACAGTACCGTGGCGATCGCTGGTATGGGCGGTGTTGGCGGAGATTATTTAATCACGCTGGCAAGGGCTGGCGTGGGTAATTTCAAAATCTCTGACTTTGATGAGTTCGAAGTTGGTAACTTCAATCGTCAATACGGGGCCACCATGTCGGCCGTCGGCAAACAAAAAATGGCTGTCATGCATGAACTGGCATTGGACATCAATCCCGAATCTAATATTGAAACCTTTGGTGACGGCATTAACGAATCAAATATAGATGCTTTTTTGAATGGCGTTGATGTGTTTGTTGATGCTGTTGAGTTTTTTGAGGTTCAGACTCATCGGATGATCATTAACGCCTGTAGGGAGCGGAATATACCGGCCATATTTGGGGTGCCACTGGGTTTTGGTGTCGGCCTGCTGGTTTATACAAACGCGGGGATGTCATTTGATGATTACTTTGACATTGACTATACCGCATCGCTTGAAAACCAAGTTTTAAAAATGTCGCTTGGATGTGCACCAGCGGGCTTCCATTTAAAGTATGTGGACCCAGAATCTGTCGATCTAAGTCAGCGTAAAGCACCCAGTATCGCCAGTGGTTGTAAACTGGCCACTGGCATGGTCATCACCCAGACCATTCTTGCGATTCTTCACCCTAAAGAGTTAAAACCGATCCCCTACTATACCTGCTATGACGCGCGCCTTAACAGACTAAAGAAAGGTACACTCTGGCTTGGCAACAAAAACCCTATCCAGAAAATTAAATTTGTAATTGCAAAGCGATTGCTGGGTTTGTAAAGCAATACAAGCGTCATTAATTAGAGGTAGATGTATCTGCAAAGCAAATAATCTAACGAAACATTAAGATTCACACTCACTGATGAATGATTCTACAGAGCGTCGCAGAGATCGATCTGGAGCCTGCTTTGAATAACCTACCCTAAATAGCATAACCAATTGTTTATCAGCACCCTGATAAGAGGGCGTTATCTCTGCAAACTTCTGTTCCAATCGCTTTAGTTGTGAAATCTGACGGTCGGAAAATCCTTCGCCATCAACCATTGATAACCTCGCCAGAAACAGGGGGAAAGCCCCTAACGGCTGCACGCTCAGTCCACAACGCGTCGACTGCAGCCAAAACCTTTCCATGGCTCTTCCAAACTCAAAATAATCTGCGGGGCCCTTATGTACGATTGAGACCAGGCTGGGTGAGGTAACCATAGGTAACCAGACACCGCGTAAAGCCATCATGTGGTGGAGACCTACCACCCTGTTCAATAGATGGGTTAATTTCCAGGGCTTGAGGTAGCGCAGTATCGGTATAAAGAAGGATTCTATCCCCAATGTAGACTGAGCCAGTCCATCTTTGGTTTTTTCAACACTACTACCAAATCTCAATACATCATAAAAATCGTTGTGAATGTCTTCATGACTAAAACGGAGAGTGTCCGCTAGGTATACCATCTTGATGAACGCTTTGCGTTGCTCCGCAAGATCATAAAATGTCAGTGAATAATCACCCAGTGAACTGACAGTCATATCTAATTTTTTACGATCCGCTTCATCAATCTGATGACTTCTTCTGTAAAGTCCCCTGTCTGTACAGCGAGAAAGAACCTCGATAGCGAAATGATCCGATCGCTCATAAACCTGGGCGGTAAAAGTCATTCTGATGGGTGAATCTTGATCAGTCATTGATAATGGATCTATAGACATACTCAATCCCATAGAGTGTGCACATTGATCTATATTTTCAAGAACGGCACCGCAACCCATCTTAGTTGCAACATCTGCTGGATCAAAGAAGAGCCCCATCAGGCTTCGATCCAGAGATAATTCAAGGCTATTGCCATCAATCCTGAATTTCCATGGCTGCATATTATCTGCAGATGGCGCCATTATGCCTGCCTGTACTAGCTTCAGCATCTCATCTCTAGACATATACCCTGCTCCCAAGCTCCACATGCGAATTGTTAGCACAGCAGTATCTACAAATACTTTCTCCTGTACTTATTTATCAAATCAAGGCGCACAGCTCATCATAAGGTAATAAATCAACTGTGTCGTTTAGAACGATTTTTACATTTGCAATTCACACAACCAAGAATTAATTTCTGTTTTTTTCCAATTAAATTAAGCGACATCTCTGCTTTAATTCTATGCTATTTCGTACTAGCGGTGAGAGCACCTCTGGCCCCAATATCCCATTGTCTTTGTAAACAGGCAGTAATGTACTATTTTATTTCCCTATTTTTAAATGTGGTGATGAAATGATCTGTATTGGATAGAACAGGCGCTGGAATGGTACTATATTATGTTGTAGTGATGGTTCTAACTTCTTGCGGGAACCGCTTGATAATTAAATATTTCATCCATCACCAATATTTAGGTTATAAGCTGTGACTTTAGACCAAAAACACGTGGTGTGTATTCGGGGAGGCTTTATGCAGGATGGCGTCAGATTTGCGGAAACGGAAGAAGACAATCAAGCTTCCTTCAAACTGCGTTATCAGATTTATGTAAAAAGTATGGGACGCCTAAGGGATAAAGGTGACCATGAAAAGCAAGAACTGAGGGATGAGTATGATAAGTCGGCACGGGCCGTTATCGCCATTCAAAATGGCGAACCTATTGGCACACTCAGGCTCTTTTGGGGGGGAGATGTCCCCTTTACGGATTCACTAATTGAAGCCTACAGCATTGCTCCCTTTCTCGATGTGCTGAGCCAAAATCAGATCTGTATCGTTGAGCGATTGATGGTCACTGAGGGTCACAGAGGAAGCAATGTAACACTGAGGATGTATAAGGAGGTGATGAACTTTGTCCTTAAGCATCAAGCTGAAATCGTACTATTGGACTGTGAACCTCACCATCTAAACTCTTACTTAAAGCTGGGATTCAGGCCGTTTACTACACCCTATACCTACCCCGGAATCGGATTAGTCATACCTATGGCACTGATTGTTGGGGATTATAACCATTTGAAACGAATTGGTTCTCCATTTGCCATGCTAACCAAACCAGAAGACCTTGCTTACTGTCGTTTTGCAGACAAACTGTCTCAAGTAATCGATAACAAAACCAATGTCCATAGCCTGACGGTTTCTAATACGGCACAATTTCTTGATGAGATCAGCTCACTGTCGCCAGGAAAAGAGTGGACGTTTAATACAACACCCAGCCTGTTCGATTCTCTTGAAGAGGAAGAGATCGAGCGTCTCATTCAGAAAAGCCACATCATTGCCTGCAAAAAAGGCAACCACATTATCGAGATTGATAACTCGGCAAAAACCATGTTTATTCTACTATCAGGTCACGTAGCTGTTGAGAAAAGTGGCCATATGATCGCCATGGTCTCACCGGGTGAGGTGATTGGTGAGATTGCGTTTTTCTTGGGTGTCCCTAGAACAGCAAGCATTATTGCTGCTACAGATGACGTAAAGGTTCTTTCACTTGATGAAAAAGGGTTATCTCGTCTTTTGAAACATGAAGGTCAGTTGGCAAATAAGGTATTAATGAACCTTTGCCGTGGATTATGCTCCCGCATTCTGGCAGGCAGTGAAACTGCAGACTTTCGAGCCAATTAAATCCATAAAAGAGCCGCTTTAATCACTGTCATCCCAGAAGATCCTCTTCTATCCCTTATTGAGTTTTTCAAGCAATGCCTTGGCATCAGTTTTTTCTGAAAAGTCCTTATCCGTTTTCAGCAAATCCTTGAGAATCTGAAGCGCCACCTTGTTGTTCCCAGCCGTCGCGTTAATCAACGCTTCGTGATAACGAAGCGTTGGATTATTAGGTTCCAGATAGCCTGCCTCTTTTATTGTACGCAGTGCTAACTCAGTCTCTTTGTTGGCCAGATGCACAAGTGCCAAGGTGTCCATTAGTGTTACTGAACCTGGCCTCAACTGATTAGCTTTTTGTATATAGGTTAAAGCCCGCTGAGGATCATAATTACGCATCGCCCAAGCCAGATTATTCAATACCCTGATATCATCGGGCGTCACTGCCAATGCGCGCTGATAATACTTTGCCGCCAAGTCATACTTCTCTAATCGCGTATATGATTCAGCAAGTATCAGGTTTGCGTTGTAGTCATCACGATGACCCTCAGCCCATTCTTCCTGCAAACTCAGAGCCCCAGCGCTATCCCCTACCCGTAATCGCTGCCTTGATAGGGCAAGCATATTGTCAATATTCGGATAGGTTGAAAAGACCTCTTCTGCGAGTTTCAGCGCTTGCTGTTCATTACCCTTCAACTGTTCAAGGACAAACGATACCTTCATTACATCTTCATTAGTGCTGGCAAATGATTTCAAAGAGGCAATTTCGCGTTCGACCGCCGCTATATCCTGCATTTTCACAAGAAGTCGTAAAAATGCAATGCGTGCTGGCAGATAACGATCATTCTTTTGAATCGCCATTAATAGGGCTTTTTCAGCTGATTTCAGGTCCTCTTGACCTGCATAGGTCTGTGCCAACAGGTAGTGACCTGCTGGATCATCCGGTTTCTTAGCGATGATCTCCGTCGCCGTTTTCTCTGCTGTTTTGTAATTTTTTTGTGCGATCGCCTGAATGGCAAGAACCTCCAAAACTGGCAGCTGTTTCCGTATCTCAATATCGAGTGTTTCTATCAGTCCGGTCACCTGCGCAGGATTGCCTGAATTGATATAGTGCTTTGCCAGCATTAAACGAGGTTTTAGTGCGCCTGGATATAGACGAATTACCTTTTCCAACTGCAGAACATGTTGTTCAATTTTCCCCTCAATCGCATCAAGTTCTGCCAACTTTACTATAGTTTCCATATTTTCTGGGTGAGCCGAAATGACTCCATTGAGGAAATCCCTGGCTTTGGCATAATTTTTATTTTGTATTGCGAGAATCGCCAGATTATGACCTGCATCGGTATTACCCGGCTTGATTTTCCACGATTGTTCCAGCACCTTTTGGGCACCTTGCAAATCTCGTTCTGCGATAAAAATCATACCCATCAAATTATACGGAATTTCACTCTCAGGAGCTCTCGTCTGGAACTCGGCAGCTGCCTGATGAGCCTTATCCATCTGTTTCAGTCTTAGATAGCTTAAAACCCGCAATGTGTCGGCCTGATGGTCATTCTTGTCCTTTGCTATTGCAGTCTCCAGCTGCGCAAAACCCTCTGATTGATTACCACTCATCAACAGGCCGGCCCCAAGTCTTACTCTAGCCTCTGCTGATTCTGGATTACGCTCCACTATCTGATTAAGAAGCGCAATGCCTTCAGCGGTCTCACCGCGCATCAGCTTTGTTTTTGCAATTATATTAATTAGTTCATCATCCTCCCTATTGGCTTCCAGTACCGGATTGATGAGCGTATCAACATAGTCATACTCTTTCTTTGAATACTTGATATCAGCCAGCAGCTTCCTGTTTGGTAGATACCCTGGATTTAATGTGAAATATCGCTCTGCATGGGTTTCTGCCTGGGCAACGTTT
>ATLU01000042.1_pt1 | contig 60458 bp, 62 predicted proteins | sample 178751 | NCBI WGS metagenome assembly ATLU01 (sample SAMN02211837, study PRJNA209200) | bioreactor metagenome | isolation source: day 23 sample from continuous culture bioreactor inoculated with sediment... | place: Germany: Wadden Sea | collected 2011
CGCCGGTAATATGATCCGCGTGAATATGGGTTTCCAGTGCATAGCGAAGTGTCAGGCCCAGCTCTTCAATAAGTTGGATATCCCGTTCACTCTGTTCAAAAACAGGGTCAATCATGACCGCTTCCAGAGTGGTTTCATCCCACAGCAGATAGCTATAGGTACTGGAGGTTTTATCAAACAGTTGTCGCATTTTCATGGCAGACCCTTTAGCCGTTATACCTTCTTTATATATAGGGGCAAAGCCAGCAAAATCAACCGGTTGAATTGAACGGGTTTACTCGCGTAAATCTTTTATTTGACCAGCCGCAGATAGCTGGCCGAGGTATTTGACTTGGCAAAACCTGCCTCACTCATCCACTCCCCCAGCAGATCGCTCTGCAGATAATCAACCTTCAATTGGTGCAGAAGACGACAGGTGGCCAGAGACGTCATGTTACGCGCCAGGGTCTTTCTGTTCTGCGCGTGTGAGACATCGATGGTGGCACGGACTACGGCCTGATCGATGGGATCAGTTAACAGGCCATTGATAAACCGTTCACTGATGCTGATACAAGCCGCGTTGCAACCACGCAGATGGGCGAAGGCACTGTGCTCCCGGGTCTGTTCATCGAGTATGACCTCGTAACCATCACCATGAAGTTGATTGATTACCTGCTGTAAGGCCTGGGCATTCCCGCCACCCTGTGAGTTGGTAACAGTAAACAGTATACGGTCGGGTCTCAGGCAAGCCTGCTCCAGTGCATGAGCGACTGTTTGAAGAAAATCAGGTCGAAGCAGTGTCTGCTCGGTGAGCGCAATGGCAAAACGTTGACGGGGGGCTTGTTGCTGACAAAGTGTCATGACCCGCTCCATCACATGCAGATCAATTTTTGTCGCCAGGTCAAAACGCTCGGCAACCGGCATAAACGAAGCGGCATGCATCAGCAATCCATGTTTGTCAGGCAACTGTACCCGTACTTCATAAAATGCACAGGGAAGTGTTAACTTAGGGAATGCATCAGACTCTTTCGCGCCAGACTGATGCGTCTTACCAAGAAGGTTCTGCACGCTCTCCGCTGAATAGACGGGATGAAATGAGAGCGTAAAAAGTGATTGTGTCAGTGCCGCCTCAAGGTTTTTGATCCAGCCCTGATCTTTCTGATCAAAACCAGAGCTGTCCCTCATCTCATCAAACACATGAATCTTGTTACGTCCCTGTAATTTTGCAATATGACAGGCAGCATCCGCATTGGCCAGTACACGCTCCACTGAAAAACTAGCCGCATCCATCATGGCAAGTCCAATACTGCCTGTTATATCAAATGACTGGTCGCCGTAGTGGAAAATGGTCTCATCCAGAATCCCTCGCAACTTCTCTGCTAACAGGAGTGCCTGCTCCAAACTTACGTTGGAAAGAATCACAACAAACTCATCACCTGCTACACGGGCAATGATGTCACTCTGTCTAACCCGCTCCTTGAGTTTATTGCTGACCTCTATCAGGAGTTGATCACCAGCGGCATGACCCGCCTGATCATTCACCTGCTTGAAACGATCCAGATCAATAAACAACAGTGCCGATGTCTCACCGGTACGAAACAGTCGGCGTGTCTCCTGCTCAAGGGCCTGTTCTAGATATTGCCGGTTGAGGAGTTTAGTCAGATGATCATGATTGACCTGCCACTTCAGCTCCTCTTCAAATAAAAGTCGCTCTGATATATCCCGGAACGCAACCACTGAACCGATACAGCGACCCTCGACAACTCTCGGCCTCACACTACACTCGACGGGAATGGCACTACCTGAAGCACTCCAGAAGACGGCCTCCCACTGGAGAAGTTCATCACCGAGTTGATAGGCCTGATGAACAAAACATAAATCCGGGTCAACCGCTTTGCCTGAGGGATCAGCATAGTGGAAGAGTGCATGAGCCGATTGACCCAACACATCACTTTCTCTTTTATAACCCAGTACTTTCAGTGCTGCCGGATTAATGAAACTGACAACCCCCTGCTGATTAACCCCATAAACTCCTTCACCGACTGAGGTAAGAATAGTATCCAACTGCTCTTTCTCTTCACTGATAATTGTGCGCTGCTCACAAATTCTTACCAGCGCCCTGACCCGCGCTAGAAAAAGCTGGCTCGACTCATTTTTGAACATGCACTCAATAGCACCTGAGGCAAGCACCGAAGAGACCAGCGCATCATCATAACTGCCGGTTAAAACTGCCAGATCCATGCCGCTTGTTTGCGTATCACCTTTCAACCGCGCACATAACTCCGCACCATTCTGTTCCGGCATGTAGTAATCGATAATGCCAATATCAAAACGTTTATTCAGGGCCTTCTGATAAGCCTCTGAAGGTGAAGCGGCTACCTCAACATCATACCCCTCACGCCTCAGTAGTGCGCCAAACTGACCCCTGATAGTTTTTGAATCATCTACTAACAGGATCTGTATTTTATTATTCACACTATCACCCATGGCCTCTTCCTGAACCTTCCGGGCTGCTAAAAGAGCGTCCAGGTTGGTATCGGTTTCATCCATGTTTCGCACATTCTGGACAATCATTGAGTCCCGCTCAAACAGACAACCAGCATCTATGGCCGCCAGATCCTGCACTAACAACAACAGGGGAATTTTATTGCAGGGGGATTCACAGAGCAGTTGTCGCAACGCCTTAAACTGCGGATTAGCCAGTGTTGGCCAGCCCAAGATAATGGTTGCAGGTGGTGGGGTGTGTTGAGGTAAACAGGAGAGGCGAAGAATGGCCTGACGGCAATCAGCCTCCTCCTGCAGGTTTATACCAGGCAGATGGATTGATTGCTTTATGCCATAACGAAGCGTGGCAGAGGGCTCAATAATGAGAATTGTGCTCAATTATCTACCGACTCAACAGTGAAAAGAGATTAATTCTCTGTTAATTGAGGAATTAAAACTGTGTCGGCAGTCGAAGTTTTTACTTGTGTAACACCGCCAATCGGAATTTGCTGCAGAAAAAAGCCCGGCCAGAAAAGGCCGGGCTCTATTTTGACCTATACGCTAAAGACTGACTGTACTCTTTCCAGAGCCAGTTCATCCTTATTTTCTGATGCCTTCAACAGAAACAAAAACTTCCACCTCTCTTGATGCCGGCCCCAAATCCATGGAGATACCGAAATCTTTCAGGGTCAGTTTGGTCGTCCCTTCAAAACCACGACGATAGCCGCCCCAGGGGTCTTTGCCTGCACCGATATGAGTTACATCAAGCGCCACTGACTTGGTGACACCATGCAATGTCAGATCGCCTTTCACTACCGCCTTGTTGTCCCCTTTATCTTCAAAGCTGGTGCTATTAAAAGTAATTGTTGAAAACTCATCGGCCTTCAGGAAATCTTTGCTACGCAGATGTTTGTCACGTTCAGCATGGTTGCTATCAACACTGGTGGGATTAATGGTGACAGAAACTTTTGATGCAGCGGGATTCGCCTCGTCGTAACTGAAACTACCACTGAAATCATTAAACCGTCCAATCACCCAGCCGTATCCCAGATGCGATATTTTGAACTGGACATAGGCGTGTGCCCCTTTGGTATCGATCACATAATCATCCGCAGACACAGGGGCCGATATGGCAATAGAGGCTGCAGCCAAAAGTGGAACAATGAATCGTTTTTTCATAATCTCTCCTTGGATAAATTCAGATAGTTGTTAGATCTAGCGGTCCAGTGACCGGGTACTTCCGAGCATACGCATCAGCGTAAGATCTCGATCAATAAAGTGGTGTTTAATCGCTGCAAGCCCGTGCAGGCCAGCCAGAACAATCAGGGTTACAGCCAAGACAAAGTGAACCTCCCCTGCCAGGTCCTCCATGTTTTCAAAAGACGGAAACAGGGCGGGCACAGTGAACCAGTTGAATACATCAATCCCACGCCCATCTGCGGTGGAGATTAGATAGCCGCTCAGTGCTATCACAAAAAGCAGCAGGTACAACAAACCATGCACCCACTTCGCCACCTTGCGCAGAATCTCCGGGTCATTATCAACCGGTGTGGGTTTCGGATTTACCTGCCGCCATACCAGTCTGAATATCAAAAGCAACAGCATGATGATACCCAGACTACGGTGAATGTCAGGAGCGGTTTTGTACCAGGGGTCATAGTAATTCAGCCCCGTCATGTAGAGCCCAAGCGAAAACAGGCCGACGATGAGCAACGCCATCATCCAATGGATGACAATGCTGATCAGGCCAAACTGTTTGTCACTATTACGCAGATTCATTGGGATGCTCCCTGTTAAAAATTAACGGTTCAATTGTCAGGCAACAAATCGCTCAATCGCCTGTTGGGCATCGTGTATGCCCTTTGAACGCATCTCATCTCCCATATTGAGCCCCTCTGAGTGGATAAAGTTCACATTTTCAATTCCTACAAAATTGAACAGGGTTTTCAGATAGGGCGCCTGCTGATCAGACGCTGCACCGGCATGTATGCCACCACGCGCGGTGATGATGTAGACCGGCTTATCTTTTACTAACCCAACAGCACCTTTGTCGGTATAGGCAAAGGTCTTTCCTGCCATCACGATGTGATCAATATAGGCCTTCAGTGTGGAGGGAATACCCAGGTTATACATCGGTACACCAAGTACAATCACATCCGCCTCAAGGAACTCCTCAATCAGCAGGGTGATACGATCAGCGACTACTGTCATTTCCGGAGAGTGCTGTTCAGCGGGGCTCATCATGGTCGCCAGCATGGTCTGATCAAGATGGGGTAAGGGTTTACTGGCGAGATCGCGCTCAATCACTTGATAGCCTGAATGGGCATCAATCCATTGCTGGACAAATTGCTGGCTCAACTGGCGTGATTCAGAGCCCTCCAAACGGGCACTGGAATCGATATGCAGTAGTTTTTTGAGGTTCATGCACTGTTCTCCGTGGATCACGCTTTAACTTGGAGAACACTCTATCATTATCCCAATCAGGCGATTAGACGGGTTTTTTAGATAACTCTGTTCCATATATGGAACAATAATAGATTCAAAACGAGGGATACCCTCTTAGTGGGGCAGGTTGCCGAACTGTTTATCCAGAAAGGCAATAAATGCCCGAACTTTCGGCGTGAGATGTCGAGGCGATGGATAGACGGCATAGATACCACCCTCCCGCACCTGCCACTCATCCAATACGGCAACCAGCTCACCCCGTGCAATCAAATCCTGACAATGCAGCTCAGGCAACAGGGTAATCGAGTCGCCGATCAGGCAGGCAGCACGAATCGCATTGAGGTTGTTGATTGCAAGACGTCCTTTCAGATCAACACTACTTTCCCCCTGTGGTCCTTTAAATGTCACACTCGCATTCGAGCCAAGCGAGGTAAACAGAATACAGTCTCGGCCGGATAACTCTTCTGGTGATTGCGGTATACCTTCTCTTTCAAAGTAGGCCGGAGTCCCACAGACCAACATACGCCCTGAGAAGAGGCGATGCGCCACCAGCGTGGAATCTTCCAGCACACCGGCACGAATCGCCATATCGAACCCCTCACCCACCAGATCAACTGTACGATCAGAGACGTCGATATCCAGCTGAATCTCCGGATACTGCCGCAAGAAACAGTCGGTAATCGCCGGCATGATGGAGATACCGATATCAACCGGCATGGTGACCCGCAGCAGGCCACGCGGTAGCTCCTGGCAGTGGCTGATCGCCAGCTCCGCCTCTTCTGCTTCGGTGACCAATCGTGCGCAACGCTCATAATAGAGCGCGCCTAACTCTGTCGGGCGAACCGTGCGTGTGGTTCGCTGTAGCAGACGCGCGCCGAGGCGGGCCTCCAATTGACTGATCTTTCTGCTGACCGTCGATTTTGGCATACCCAGATTAGCCGCTGCCGCCGTGAAGTTTTTTGCCTCCACCACTTTCACGAAGATCACCATCTCATTGAAGTCCAGCATCGATTCTCAACCACTCATCTGCTTTGACATGACCGCTATACGTTAACCTATTAGACGATCAATCTGCCAATCTGATTCTGGCACAGTAGCATTCCCACTCCACTACCCATAAGTTTGGCACTTGTTAATTGCGTATAGTGGATGGCATAGTCAGACTCTTTATACTGACATCAGGCAACTACCTTCGTGGATTCCAATCTGACACGCCGCCACCTTTTTCTCTGCATCCTGTTGCCGTTTGCATTGGGCTATTACCTCTCCTATCTGGCGCGGGTAGTTAATGCGGTTTTGGCCCCTGACCTAGTGGCTGAGCTGGCTCTCGATCCGCAGGCACTGGGCCTGATGACGGCATCCTATTTCTTCGCCTTTGCGGCGGCACAACTGCCACTCGGTATTTTGCTGGATCGCTATAGCCCGGCAAAGATCGAAGCCACACTCCTCCTGGTAGCCGCAGCCGGAGCGTTACTGTTTTCTCTGGGGGAAAGTGAGTGGGACCTGATCATTGGCCGGGGTTTGATTGGACTCGGTGTATCCGCCTGTCTGATGGCCGCTTTCAAGACCTTCACTATCTGGTTCAAACCGGAGAAGCTCCCGTTACTCAATGGCGTTATCCTCGCCGCTGGTGGTCTGGGTGCCATTACCGCAACCGCTCCAGTTCAGGCAGCACTCACACTGACTGATTGGCGTGGCGTCTTCATGATGCTGGCGGGCTTGATGGTTGTTTCATCCATCACTATATATATCCTGGTGCCTGATCAGCCCAATGAAAAGCAGGCAAAAGAGACACTGCGTGCGCAGATGCAGGGACTGCGATCCATATTCAAAGATCGTTTTTTCTGGATGATCGCCCCGCTTACCATGCTCTCGCAATCCTCATTTATCGCCATACAGAGCCTGTGGGCCGGCCCCTGGTTGCAGGACATCGGCATGTTGGAACGCAGTGCGATGGCCGACACCCTGCTGCTGACCGCCTCCGCCATGGTGGCGGGCTTTCTGGTGATGGGGACACTGGCAGAGCGACTGGCGAGGATCGGCCTGCCCGCTATCCTCCTTTCAGCTGGAGGCATGCTGGTATTTCAACTGATACAACTAGTGATCATCCTGGGGCCGACCGGTCAATCTCTGTCGCTGATCTGGTTAGCCTTTGGTTTTTTTGGCACCACAGGCATTGTTCAATATGCCGTGCTTTCCCAGCACTATCCACGTCATCTCGCAGGACGGGTCAACACCGCTATGAATCTATTGGTGTTCGTCTGCATATTTCTGCTGCAATACACTATCGGCATCATTATTGATCTTTGGCCCGAGGCATCACCCGGTCACTACCTTGGCATCGCCTATCAAGCTGCTTTTGGTTTTGTGCTGTTACTCCAGGCAGCGGCCTTCATCTGGTTTGTCTGGGCCTACTCGCAGCAGAAGACAACGCAGAAAGCCGCTTAGCTGGTGCTGTTGGTTGTAGCCCATGCCCTGCTGCTTTAGGATAGTGATAACTCATAATGAATGCTCAATAATGATTAAATCCGGCAGCCAGATGAAAACAAAACTTCGACTTCAGATACGATTTAACGATACCGTCATAGGTCCTGGAAAGATCGCCCTGTTGGAATCGGTTAATGACACCGGAAGTATTTCAGCGGCCGGAAAAGCTTGTGGCATGACCTTTCGCCGCGCCTGGCAGTTGATAGAGACCGTTCAGGAAGCCTTGGGGCAACCTCTGGTTGAAACCACTGTTGGAGGGAAAGGCGGGGGTGGCGCAACACTGACTCCCTTTGCCGTGAAACTGATAGCAGAGTATCGCCGACTGGAAACCCAGGCCTATGACTCGGCTCCTCCCCTGTTTGAACTATTGAATAAAACAGAAACCTAGCAGAGCTACATTCTTCATTTACGACCGGGCTGCTCTATAAACTCCAGCGCATTCTGGTCTGGGTCACGACAGAACAGCGCCCTCCTGCCTGAACGGCTTAACGTATAACCCACACCTGCCTTATCCAGCACTTCAGTTAAAAGGCTCAGATCCTCAAGATAAAAAGCCAGATGGCGATCCAGACCACCATGGGCAGGACGCCCCTCAAGCGGATCAGGATTGGGTACTTCCAGCAGGTGAATCTGCTGCTCACCCACATTTAACCAGGCACCCGGATAGCCAAGATCGGGACGGCTATCGTCAACCGCCATACCAAGAACACCTTGGTAAAACGCCAGGGCCGATTCGGTATCAGCAACAACAAGACTACCGTGATGAAACCCTTGAACCAATTCAGCCATTGATACTGCCCTCTCTCAATCTAAGGCTCCCCAAATCTAAACAATCTGCTTGCAGTGCGTCTCACGGGTAAAGAACATCAGGACAAGCGCCACCGCAAGCCAACCCAACATCAATGTAAAGCCGTTCTCATAGGCTTGCAGCCCATATAAGCGCACGCCATTGTCCATTTCACCAGTCCAGAAATGATCCAGCAACCAGCCAACGGCAGGCTGTAGCAACATGGGACCCATCATCACACCCATATTCACCAGACCAGATGCCGTACCTGCAAGCCGGGTGGGTGCAGACTCACGGGCAAAGGCAAAACCAATAATCATATTGCCCGAGAAGAAGCCGGCCACAACCAATAAGGTCACCAGCAGCCAGACCGGTAGTGCAGGCACCAGAATCACAATAGCCCAGCTCACCAGTTGAACTACACAGCCAAACAGATAGAGCGGTTTTCGATGTCCCAGATGATCAGACAGCCACCCGAATACCGGCCCACCCACAGCCCATGACACCAGCAAACCGGAGCAGATCGCTGCGGCAGAGGTTTTCTCCAAACCATAGTGTGTGGTAAGAAACGGCACACCCCAGAGACCGGCAAAGGTCAATACACTACCGACTCCTGCGCCGGGAACAAAAAAGAGTAGCCAAGTATTACGGTAGCCCAATACGGCACGTATCCCTGCCAATGCACTCAACTTATTCGAGCCAGACCCATCACCATGATCAACGGCATGCGAGGCAAAACCCTTCTCGCTGGGATCATCACGGACCAGCAACCAGATACCCAGTGCAACAATAAAGGTTACCACGGCAGAAGATAACATCACCGGGCGCCAGCCGAAGGAATCAACCAGCAACCGCAACGGTACACCGGCAAATACCGCACCCACTACACCGCAAAACAGCGCCATACCCGATGCCAGCGAATACTGTTTCGGTGGTAACCAATGCCCTGCAAGCTTGAGCATACCAACAAAGGCCACCGCAACCGATCCGCCAATCATCAAACGGCCAAAGTTCGCCCATAAGGTGTCCGGAGCCATGGCAAATAACAAGGTACCCAAACCCGCCACCGTGGCCCCGAGAGAAAGCAGTCTGCGCGGCCCCCAATGATCAGCCAGCAATCCAGTCGGCACCTGCATCGCAACATAACTATAGAAATAAAAGGCGGAGAGATTGCCCAAGCCGGCTGCATTAAGCTGAAAGTCAGTCATCAGTTCAGACGTCATCACCCCCGGTGCAACCCGTTGGTAAAAACCGATCAGATACAGTGCCGCCCCCAGCCCCCAGGTCATCCAGGCAAGCCGCAGTGGTGGATAGACAGATGCTGTCATGATTCATCCCTAATTAACGTATACGTAACTATAGCTTGTATGATGTGGGGATAAAACCAGATAAAGTGAATGCGTTTGTGAAGGTGTTGAGCGGGATTTTTTCGGCTTTCCAATCGATACTAAAAAGTAGGTTGGGCTGAGCAGCGCGAAGCCCAACAATATAAAGTCTACAATGAATGCAGGAGAATGATTGATAGGTGTTGGGCTTCGCTGTGCTCAGCCCAACCTACGTGAATATGTTACCTGGATTACTTAACCGCTTTACGCGCTTTTTTTATTCGTCTCAGATGAACAATCTCAGAAAAGATTCCACCAATCGCACCCCAGAGTCCACCCAGTATAATCACAATAACTGATTTATCGCCGGTGAGTTGTTCCAGAAACCCAGGGACCGTTACATATGGCATGGATACATTAATCACTAAAACAACCAACAGCGCACCGCTCACCCCCATGACCATACCGTGCAGCAGTCGGCCATCTTTTGCTTGTAGTGCGGTATAGACAGCAGGGCCAATCCAGAGCGCAGAGAGTGTAAGCAGTTGCGGTGCCGTAGCCTTCTCTACCTCTAACAATATAGCTAGTACAATCAACACCAGGGAGAAGCCAGCAAGGAGTATGGCGCCCAACAGTAAAGCACGGTAGTTCATGAAAGGGGGGGATTCTTCGATCATAAGTTGTCTGACTCTCGATTAGAGATTAGCCTCAAGAAAACGCAGGCTGCGGGTGCCGTACCAGGAGTATTTTTCACCATCAATTAATCCACAGCTATAGCCCAACTCAAGCAGTTGGTTTCGATAACGATCAAAGGGGAAAGGTTCGCTTGAGAAGAGTAATACCACCTTAGCAGAATCAAGATCAGTTAACGTAATTTCAGGGTATTTAGCCTGATGATGAATCAATCGGCCACCGATACCCAAACGGGAGAGCATTGAGTGGATAAACGTCCCCTCGCCTATCGCCATCCAGGGGTCACGCCAGATGAGGTATTCAGCTTGCTGCTGTGTGGCAGGTGATCGCCACCAATCAATCATGCCGGGCAGCGTTGAAAAATTATTGTCGACGATCGGTAAATCACAAACTGCAGCCCAGCGGTCAGCAACAGCATGCAGTTCACTATTATCAATCGCCTTGGCCAGGCGATGCAGCTCTGGTGCTACATCCTCAACACAGGTGATATGTAATGCGATATAGGGATAGGGGCAGCTATCGGCCATCTCCCGGGTATTCTCTTCTTTATCAAGAATGACCAGCTCAGGAGCAAGATTGGACATCGTCTCCCAATCAGCCCGCTTGGTGCCGGCCACAGCGGGTATGGCATTAACCACAGGCTCTGGATGAATACAGAATCGGGAACAGCCGACCAGATGGGCCGAACACTCGATTAAGGTTTCTGTAATAGAGGGGATCAGCGAAACAATCCGCATCAGGACTGTTTCACTTTTACATGATCATAGGGGCAATGCCGACAACCTGAGCCACAACAGGTTCCCCGGCTGCGGTGATACCGTTCGGTGAAGACCATCAAGCCGGATTCCCAGTAGTAGTGCCGCCCTTCAACAAGCGGATCAATTGGCCAGCTATCTATACTTTCATTATCTTCTTGCAACTACCTGCCTTTTCATCGCCAGGGGCTGTCGGCATCCCGTTCAATCCGCCGCTCATCACCCCGCGCCTTTCTTTCCGCATTCTGTTTTCTTATGCGCTCACCGTAGTTATCTGCCTCAGCGTTTCCTGCCGGACCAGCAGCCGGAGCCTGTTTCAGAGCTTCATTAAGCATCTGCGCTTCGCCGGGACGAATGGCTCCAGAATAACTGTTCTGTACTTCCCTGCTCACTTCAGCGGTCGGTCCACAGCGAGTATCAGAGTAAACAACAACACCATCCTGCTCACACTTGTAGCTCTCAGCCAAAATGACCGGCGATATTGCCGGCAGTGCCATAAAACCACATGCCAGAACTAAGCAGTTCAATCGATTGATGTTCATTGCCCTCTCCTTTGGCCGCTATGAGCCGATCACGTCCCCTTACCCCTTAACATAGCTCAACAATCACCCTGATTCATTAGATAGTGTCAATCGAAGCCGAAAATCTGACTGTATAACCTATTGCGCTGTCCAGCCAGAATCAATAGTCATGGAAGAGCCAGTAATTGATGAGGCCTGATCACTGGCAAGAAAAGCAACCAGGTTTGCCACCTCTTCAGGTTCAATCAGCTTTTTGATGGCTGCGTTTTTCAGCATCACATCGGTAACCACTTCCTCTTCCTTAATACCCCGGGTGCGTGCCTGATCGGCAATCTGATTCTCAACCAAAGGGGTACGTACGTAGGCCGGGCAGATAGCATTCACCGTAATGCCAAACTCGCCACCCTCCAGTGCCGCCGTTTTAGTCAGGCCAATCACACCGTGTTTGGCCGATATATAGCCGGACTTGAAGGGTGAAGCCACCATGGCATGGACAGAGGCGACATTGATAACCCGTCCCCAGTTATTTTTTTTCATCATCGGCCAGGCATAGCGCATCAGCAGAAACGGTGCGGTCAGCATCACCGCCAGCAGTTTATTCCACTGCTCGACAGGAAACGCTTCAATAGGAGAGATATGCTGGAAACCAGCATTATTGACCAGAATATCGACGCTGCTGTGCTGCTTGGCAGTCTGTTCAATCAGAGAGCGACACTGTTCTGCATCAGAAAGGTCCGCCTGAATAAAGGTAGCCCCCATCGCCTCGGCTGCCGCACTACCCGTCTCAGGATTAAAGTCAGCGATAACAACTGAGCAGCCCAGTTCACTCAACTTTTCTGCAACAGCTCTACCTATACCACTCGCCCCACCTGTTACAACGGCCACTTTATTTTGCATCGAATCTCTCTCCTGATAACAACCAGCCCTGCGGCCAGACAATATATTCAAGAGTCGATTATACGACGATTGAACACCGGAGAGACAACACCAAGATATGGGAGGATATAAGATGATGGTGGAATGAGGTGGGCCGGTCAGCCCACCTCCGATCAGGATTTCCCTGTTACCACCCCGCTTACCCTGAATGAGCAGTCTCCCGGTTTCAGTGCCTTTGAGGCTCTTGTGGAGTCGGAGGGGCAAAATGACCCTTGTGAGGTCGCACCTGAGAGAGCGTCTGGAGAAAGCTTGTACAGTGGGGCTAGTATAAAAAACAAATGAGAGTGATTGGCTGCAAAGCGCCCCCGAATAATCATGAAAAATAGGTGATTTATTTATTATTTTATTTTTTACTAGCTAATATCTCTAATTTTTATTATTTTAACCAAATCATAGACTACTCCAAGCAGAAATAATGAAGCTTGACCGCATTGATCGACGAATCTTGACTGAAATCCAGCGTAACGGCCGCATCACTAACCTGGAGTTGGCAGAACTGGTTGGGCTCTCCCCTACGCCCTGTTCCCGTCGTGTCAAACAACTTGAGGATTCCGGCATCATTGATCGGCATGTCACCTTGTTGAACCCAGCCAAGTTAAATCTCAAACTCACCGCCCTGCTTCAGATCAGCATGGATCGGCACACACCCGATCGATTTGATAATTTCGAGCAGAAAGTGGCACAGTATCCTGAAGTAATCGAATGCAGTCTCATCACAGGCCAGGTAGCTGACTATCTGGTAAAAGTGGTAGTACCCGATATGGAGGCCTACCAAGAACTTCTTCTGGGAAAAATTACTCGTATAGCGGGCGTATCTGGCGTCCAATCCAGTTTTGTCATGCGCAAGATTATTGCTAAAACAGAGCTACCTCTGGACTATCTGAGTTGAGATAATCACCCAGCACTTAACACCCCTACCGTAGAGAGATAAGAGAATGGATCAAACCACTATCGGCAGTAAACTGGAACAAATCAAAAACATGACTATTGTGGTCGCCGATACAGGGGAGTTTGAGCTGGTAAAACAATATACCCCGGAAGATGCCACGACTAATCCCTCTTTGATTCTCAAGGCTTCCCAGCAGGTGCAGTACGCCTCTCTGGTTACCCAGGCGATAGCGTGGGCACGAGCAGAAAATGACCCGGCTCGCCTGATTGATAACACCATCGACAAGCTCTCTGTCAGTTTCGGCTGTGCGTTGCTGAAACTGATTCCAGGAAAAGTCTCCACCGAAGTGGATGCCAGGCTCTCGTTTGATACCGATGCAACCGTCCAGCGTGCGCGTCGGTTAATTGAACTGTATGAGCAAGACGGTATTCCACGCGAACGTATCCTGATAAAGATCGCCTCAACCTGGGAAGGTATCAAGGCAGGTGAAATACTGGAGCGCGAAGGCATCCAGTGCAATCTGACCCTGCTCTTCGGCTTTGTACAGGCGGTTGCCTGTGCCGAGGCAGGTATCACCCTGATATCCCCCTTTGTTGGTCGCATCCTGGACTGGCACAAAAAACAGAGTGGGCGGGACAGTTTCCCTGCCGATGAGGACCCTGGCGTACTCTCAGTAAAAACCATTTACAACTATTATAAAAAATTCGACTACCCCACCATTGTGATGGGTGCCAGTTTTAGAAACCTTGGTGAGATAGAAGAGCTTGCCGGCTGTGATCGCCTGACCATCAGCCCCGGATTACTCAGTGAACTGATGGAACAGAAAGATATACTGCCACAAAAACTATCCGCCGAAAGTGCAAAGGCGATGGAGATTGAACGTCTGGAGATCAATGAATCCCTATTCCGCTGGCTGCTGAATGAAGACGCCATGGCGACAGAAAAGCTTGCCGAAGGAATTCGTCTGTTCAGTCGTGACCTGGAAAAGCTGGAAGCCATGATAAAAGAACGTTTGTAGTGCTGTTTGACCCGAAGGTCTAAGCGCCTCTTTCCAGAAACGCCTCAAAAGGCTCGGGATAACTGATCCCGTAGCCTTGACAGTAGTCGACAGCCATCTCAAAAAGCTTATCCATGATTGCTTGACTCTCGACAAACTCCGCTATTGTTCGCTTCCCCATAACATGGCTGATTTCATTAATGGCGTGCCATCTCTCCTAAAAATCTGCTTTCAGCGTAGCATTCAGTACAAATAGAGAGGTTAATAGCCTCACTTTCAAGCACCCCAGGGGGAAACAACAATTGTAAACGATTGCAATATGTACGCTTTTTAACCCCATCCCCCATTCCATAATCTTTTTTTGCCAACTATAGTGAAACCACGTTCGCAAAAATTGCGAACCCATTTTATGAAATAGATTTTTTTGGGGGAATACAAATGCTCAAGGAGTTCAAGGAATTTGCCATTAAAGGCAATGTAATAGACATGGCTGTTGGAATTGTAATTGGAGCAGCCTTTGGAACAATTGTTAAATCGCTAGTCTCAGACGTCATTATGCCACCCATTGGCATACTGCTTGGCAATGTCGATTTTTCTAATCTATTTTTTGTATTAAAAGAAGGCACTAACCCGGGCCCCTATCTGTCAGTTGCAGCCGCAGGTGAAGCCGGTGCCGTAACGCTTAACTACGGTCTTTTTATCAACACCATAGTCAGTTTTCTGATCGTTGCCTTTGCCATTTTCATGGTGATCAAAATGATCAACAAACTGAAACGTGAAGAGGAAGCCGCTGAAGAAGCACCCACCACAAAAGAGTGTCCATTCTGCCTTTCCAGTGTACCAATAAAAGCAAGTCGCTGTGGACACTGCACCTCTGAATTACCTGTTACAGAATAATCAAATAATTAACACGCGGAGATAAAATCATGGCTAAACTCACCCAGATTGAAGGTATCGGTCCAACTTACAGCGCAAAGTTGCAAGAGGCGGGAATCACCACGCAAGAGAAATTACTGGAAGCAGGCGGCTCACCAAAAGGAAGAAAAGAGTTAGCCGATAAAACCGGTATCAGTTCCAAGCTGATTCTGGGCTGGATCAATCGCGCAGACCTGGCCCGTGTAAAAGGTATTGGCGAAGAGTATGCCGACCTGCTTGAACTGGCCGGTGTTGACACGGTTCCCGAACTGGCCCAGAGAAATGCAACTAATCTACATGCAAAGATTACCGAGGTCGCTGAGTCGCGTGGAAATGTGGTTCGACGTGTACCCTCTGCCTCTGAAGTCGAAAAATGGGTTGCCCAAGCGAAAGAACTACCCCGCGCCATCAACTATTAACCCACTGGTGTTGCTGGGGGAGAGCGTTATTCTTCCCCAGCAATAAACCCGCTGAATCATATTTCATTCACTATTAGTCAAGACATCATTAAGCATCGAGGTTTACATGGATTTAATAAAGCTGGGAACAGATTTGATCATGCAGAAATTAGGAAGCGGTGCTAACGGTGACAATATCAGCAAAGCACTGATGGGTTTACTCGGTGGGTCGGACGGTACTATTGATATCGCAAGTCTAGTGAGTCAGTTTACCCAAAACAGTGATTTGATGGGTTTAGCCAGCTCTTGGTTGGGTGATGGCGATAACAAGGCCATCTCTTCGAATCAGATCATGTCCGCATTGGGCAGTGACAAGATTGGCAGCTTTGCTTCACAATTAGGCATTAGCGAAACAGAGGCCGCAGATACACTTTCTGACACCCTGCCTCAAATGATTGACGCCAGCAGTAGCGGTGGTAGTTTAATAGATATGGCTGGCGGTGCGGGCGATCTGCTGGGGATGGCCAAAAAGTTTTTTTAGTGACCATATCCAGACGGACGAACTGCAGGCTATAACAAGTCAGTAATATCTTTACCCCTCCTGAAATCAGCGGTATGGTGTGCCCTCTTTTTTGAGGGCATTCTCTTTTCAGGCAGTACAGTCTATGAGCATCGACCGCACTTTACTCTCACGCAGCAAATCCAAATGCGAACTCTGCGGATCTGCAGACGATTTACAACCCTATGAAATTCCGCCAAATTCTGATGGCAGTGCCGATCAGAGTGCACTCCTGTGCGATATCTGCCGTACACAGATTGATCAACCTGAGCAGGTTGACCCAAACCACTGGCGCTGCCTTAACGACAGCATGTGGAGTCAAGTACCCGCAATACAGGTTCTCTCTTGGCGCATGCTGAAACGTCTGAGTTCAGAGGGATGGCCGCAGGATCTGCTGGATATGCTCTACCTGGATGAAGAGACCCAAATCTGGGCAGAAGCCACTGGTGAGGGAGACAGCCATGAGGATGGTACAGGACACAAAGACAGCAATGGCGCCCTGCTTGAAGCGGGTGATACAGTTACCTTGATCAAGGACCTGAATGTCAAAGGCGCTAATTTCACCGCAAAACGTGGTACGGCGGTTCGTGGCATCTCCCTGGTGCAGGACAACCCTGAGCATATTGAAGGCCGCGTCAATGGCCAGCAGATTGTTATCCTCACCAAGTTCGTCAAGAAGTCGAACTGAAATACGCCGGTACTACTAGAGACGAGACATTGGGGCTCAGAACCGCGTAAAGCGCGCTCACCTTAGTCTTTAAAACATACCGTTCAATTATTCTCACTAAACGTCAAACGCTTCATCAGGACAATCCAGAGCAGAAGTCAGGGCCTGCTCAAACTGATCTATTGGGAGCGGCCTTCCAAAGTAATATCCCTGATAGTTAAAGCAGCCCATTTCCATTAGGGCCTGTTGTTGTTCTTTGGTTTCGACACCCTCGGCGATGACACCCAGTTCAAGATTCTGTGCCATTGCGATGATGGTACGTACAATGGCTTCATCATTTTTATCTTCTACAATATCGCGAGTGAATGACTGATCAATTTTTAACTGGTACAGGGGTAAGCGTCTCAGGTACTGAAGAGAAGAGTAACCCGTTCCAAAGTCATCCAGATAAAATAGAACATTAGATTGTTTCAACGTATTCATTTTAGCGATGGTATCTTCAATATCGCCAACCAGAATACTCTCAGTCAACTCAAGCTTAAGGTGTAGCGGATCAATGCCGGTTTCTTTAATAGCCGCCAGAACCCGACGGGTAAAACTAGCCTGATGAAACTGCTTGGCACTGATATTGATGGATATAGTCAGGTGTTGGAACCTAACGTCCTGCTGCCAACTCTGTAGCTGTGCGCAGGCAGTTTCAAGTATCCATTGCCCAAGAGGAATGATGAGTCCGGTTTCTTCGGCCAGTGGAATGAAGTTAATCGGGGATATTAATCCGTGTTCGGGATGTATCCAGCGTATCAGTGCTTCGGCACCTACGGTATTACCGTCCGCATTGGTCTGTACCTGATAATATAGCTGGAACTGTTTTTCTTGTAGTGCAATGCGAATATCTTTTTCCATCTGCACGTGTGCAGAAATCACAGCCTGCATCTGTGGATCAAAGAACTGCAGCGTATTACGGCCACTTTTTTTCGCTTCATACATCGCGATATCAGCCTGCTTCAGCACTTCATCTGCTCCAACTTCATGGCTGTCAAACAAAGTCATACCGATACTTGGTGAATTCAGATATTCATGAGTACCCAGCATATAGGGCTGATTCAGCGCGTCTAATATTTTTTTTGCTATCGCTTCTGTCTGAGTGGCTGCCTCAAGCGCTTTTTCATTCAGATTTTCCAGCATCACGATAAACTCGTCGCCACCAAAGCGAGCCACGCTATCATTTTCACGTATCGTGGCTTTCAGTCGATGAGCCGTCTGTTGCAGCAGCATATCCCCATAATCATGGCCGAGGGTGTCATTCAGAGATTTAAAATTATCCAGATCAATGAACAGCAGTGCACCTTTTTTGCCACTACGCAGGCTTGACGTCAGAGCCTGACGCAGGCGGTCGTGCATCAGGCGCCGATTGGGTAATTGAGTCAATGGATCATAAAATGCCAGATTTTCAATCTGACTGGCTGCGGCCTTACTCTTGGAAATATCAGTTGCAGAGGCAACATAATTAATCACCTTGCCATTGATGTCTTTTACTGCAGTGATGGTCAGGAGTTCCGGGAAAATTTCGCCATCCTTGCGTCGGTTCCAGATTTCCCCCTCCCATTTACCCTGTTCTATTATCTGTTCCCACATCTGCTGAAAAAAAACCTTATCGTGTCGACCAGAGCTTAACAACCGGGGTGTTTCCCCTCTGACATCATCGGCAGTGTATCCAGTGATTTCGCTAAATGCCCGGTTGATACGCAGGATGTTTTCATCAGCATCTGTAATCAACATGCCCTGCTGCGATTCAAACGCAGTCGCGGCGATTTGCAGTTGCTGGTTTGCTTGATCGCGTTCCAGAGCGATGGCAATCAGCTTGGCTGCTTCGGTGATAATATCAATGCTGGAGCTGTCAGGTTTGTTTGGCTGGCGATGATATATCGCAAACGTACCGAGCACCTTGCCTTCCTGTGAAAATATCGGCTGCGACCAACAGGAGCGAAGACCCGCCGATTCGGCCAGATCACGGTAGTTTTCCCAGTATGGGTGGGTGTAAATATCTTCTGCAATAACACATTTGCCGGTATAGGCTGCGGTACAGCAGGAGCCTATACCATCGCCAATTTTAATGCCATCAATAGCAATATTATAAAAATCAGGCAGGCTGGGAGCTGACCCTAAAAATAGATGCTCCCCTTCCTGATCTAGAAGCAGAATGCTGCACAGCATCTCCGGATAGGTTTTTTCGACACTCAGTACAATAGTTTCGAGCAGTTCCTTGAGTGGGAGCCCTGAAGCCAGCAGGCGATGGATATTACTGCGTAGTTCCTGCTGTCGCTCCCGTTGTTTTTTCTCAGTAACATCAATAATAGTCGCAATAAAACCCAGCACTTTATTGTTTTCATCCAGCTCTGGAACATACTGCACATCAACCTCACGCCTGCCGCGGGAGGTTTCAGGTAAAATCAGTTCATAGCCACAGGCTTCCCCATTCAGAACCCGCCGCATATAATTGGCGGCACGTGAGTAGGATGTTTCGCCCAGTATGTCTCTGGCATGTTTTCCGATCAGATCTGCAGATTGCAGCCCAAACAGATCGGCGTAGGATTGATTACAGAATTTATACTGCAGCTTAGTATTTAACCGGGCGATGGAAAAGGGCACGTTGCGCGTGATTAGAGACAGCTGCGCTTCATTACGCGCCAGCTGTAGTTCAGCTTGCATGCGCTGGGTGATATCAGTCTGTGAACCCCATGCGCTGACCAGCTTACCCTCTTCTATTTGTCCGACCAGCGAGTTGGAAAAATATTTCGCTTGACCCGAACGATCAATTTCATGCGAAGTTATATCGCTGATTCGATAATCCGCTTTAATCCAGTCAGTCAGGAAAGAAATATTATCCGGATTATCTGTTCCACCGTGTAACTCACACAGCGTCATACCAACCAGATGTGATGTCTTCTGGTAGCCATGCATCTGTGCCTGTGCATCATTGCAGGCTACAATATGGCTCTGATAAATTAACTCAATCTGTTTTTCCGGCGGTAGATTGGTAGCGATAGGTTGTATCGCTCTAAACGAGTAGATGCCTTCCATGGTGTTTTCGACAAAAGCTCGATAGCGCGTTTCACTGAGGGCCAGATCCTGTTCTGACTGTATACGTTCCGTCACGTCCTGTACCGTACCAAAAAATGCATTTAATTCTAATTTGGAATTGAATTCACATTCGTAAGTAGCCTCTACCCAACGTACGTCGCCATCGGGTCGTACAAGACGGTATTGCAGATTTTCTATCTGATTCTGATTTTCCCTAGTGAGTTCCAGCATTTTTTGCATGTATTGCTGATGGTAATCACGGTCATCCGGATGAATCCAGGAGATTAGCGCATCATAATTAAGCGAATCCTTATCAGGATCCCGCCCAAAAATGGCATACACCTCTTGTGACCATTCGATCTTGCCATCGGCGACGCGGTAGGACCAGTTTCCGATATGCGCAATTTTTTGTGCGCGCAACAGGGTATCTGTGGTCTGCAGTACTTGTTGTTCAAGCTGTTTCTGTGCGCCGATCTCGCGCATCAGTGCAAGTGCATTGGATGATAAGGTTTCATACACTGAGAGAATGACGTCAATAAGGGTTCGGGTGGAACCCTTCATTTTTTCTTCGGCCTCCAGTTTTGCAGCCCCCAACATCAGGCCAGATTGTTTTGCCAGCACCACTTTAGCCATGTAGCGATCGCTATCGAGAATATGCAACGCCAGCCAGCGGGTCAGATAGGAGAGAACCTCTTCCACCACCTCATCAACTGGGTGGTCACTCATGTTCTGTTTTAATTTAAGGACATCGTTGATGAACCGGGCGTGATTCTCGTGATGGGATTTATCCAGTGCGTCATCCGGCATATACTGATGCCAGATTTTCTCTTCGGTCTTAAAGTGATAAACCGTGTAGTCTGCCAGCTGATCAAAGACCGAGTTCATTTCCGGCAGTTCGGATTTAAAAGCCACATGACTGGCCAGCAGGTTTAGCAGTTCGACTAAGCGTTTATGCTGTTCGTCAATCTGGATTATACCCGTGTTAAAATTATTATTCCACGGGAAAATATCTATAGAATTCATTTAGTTGCATCCAAGTAGAAACCCAGAAAAATTCCCGGAATTTTCTCGAACCTTAAAATTGCATATTGCTTCAAGCTGGGCACTGACCTCCATTCTCCTTTTTTCTATTTAAGATAAATATAGCGTATGAAAATACCAACAAAAGCCAGTGTGTAACAGCGGCGAGGACAGAAGAAATATTAGTATACTTTCTAATACTTTTTTATATCTTTCTGCACTGTTGTCCTGGTAAGTATTACAAAACAGACCTGTAAAACCTAAGGATGGTCTGAAAAATTGAAGTTTTTCACTTCCACCTGCCATCCATTCTCAAATAATTATAAAAACGCCTATTTTTTTCCCTGAAATGGCCACTATTTTGGCCATTTCAGGTTTTTCAGGCACAACTTGCCTGTCACACTGGCAATAATTGCTTCTTTGCAAGCACGAGGTTCACCAATGCACACTTGGTAAACACACAGTGGGCATTCTTCTCAAGGCCCCGATACCGTACTTTGTTAAAACCAAATTGACGTTTCATTACACCAAACACATGCTCAACCCGAGAGCGCGTTTTAGATTTATGGCGATTGGCTGATTGCTCTACCTCGGTCAGCTGACGGTAACGACTGCCTTTCTTCTGGGTGAAGTCTTTGGCATGTGGCGCATGCTCACGCAGTTTATTCTTCTGCCCAGCGTAGGCCGAATCACCCCACACACGCGTTTCATTGCCATGCAATAGGTCTTCTATCACCTGTGAGTCATGGACGTTGGCCGGTGTCACCACTATAGAGTGGATCAGCTTGGTTTTGCTATCCACACCGATATGGGCCTTCATGCCAAAATACCATTGATTGCCTTTTCGAGTTTGATGCATATCCGGATCACGACGCTTCTCTTTGTTCTTCGTTGAACTCGGTGCATTGATTATCGTGGCATCGACAATGGTTCCACGACTGAGCTTCAGGCCGTTTTCGCTCAAGTAAACATTCACCAGGCGAAACAGTTCATCGCCCAGATTATTCATTTCCATTAGATGGCGAAAATTACAGATTGTAGTTTCATCCGGCGCAGGCTCATTACCAAGATCAATGCCGACAAATAAACGCATGGCACGCGAATCGTAGAGTGCTTCTTCCGCACCTGGATCAGAGAGTTCAAACCAATGCTGTAGAAAGTGGATGCGGAGCATGCGTTCTAAGCCAATGGGCTTCCTGCCTGCCCCCTTGGGCTTTGGATAGTAAGGTTCTATGGCTTCGCAAATCTCTTTCCAGGGAATAATTTCTTCCATCTCTTGAAGAAATAGCTCCTTGCGGGTCTTTTTCCTGAATTTCTCGTAACCGCTGGCTTCTAAGCTTTGCTGTCTCATCGTTTTTCTATGGCTGGTGATCAATAGGTCAATAGTATACGATTTCTGGAATTAATCAGAGTTGCCCTAATTGTTCTGTTACAACAGTTTCACCATAAAACAGTGACAAAACAAAAAGATAGTCAGACTATGGTGCATAATCATACCGTACGCTCCCAACTACTGACACGGCTTTCCAGACATAAATTTTAAACCTTGGTCAAACAGCGCCACACGGGCATTCGTTTCGTACCGCCTCCCTCCTGCTCGCTGATTTCAGTTTACGAACCTAACCAATGATATGGATCATGATGTCAAGGTAGATCGTACCAATGACTTACCAAAATAGCATTATTGTGGTTGATAAGGGCTATTCGGTTACTGAGATAAGGAGACAGGTAACCACTATGTTTTCCAATCCATAATATTCAAGCTTTCTGATAAAACAATAGCGGAGATTTACAAAGCCAGATGGGAAGATGAATTATTCTTCAAAAGGATCAAACAGAACCTGAAAATCAAATTCCTGTGGGTTCCGGTAAGAATATTGTGATGATACCAACATCAGTTGCCCTGTGTGTTTATCTGCTTTTTGCAGTCAGAATATTTCAGTCAAAACTGAAGAACAACTGCAATGGATTTTACGACCTTTACAGCTAAATCTTTTTAAAAACCGGGAACTGAGGATGTTTCCGGAGAGGGGAAACCCTCCATGCGACAGCCAAGTTAATGCTAATCAGATGAGTTTGCTTTGAAAGTTAACGTAGCAGTAATGATAGTGTTTGATGTTTTCATAGTGCTTGACTAAACTGCATGAGGAGATCGATTCTATAGAAGGACCTTGATGAAGCGCCATATTCTTCAAACAAAGACACACAGAAAGCCTAACGTTTTAGTTAATTTATCACTGGGTATGTGGCTGGCTTTATGTTTGTTTTTTATGATCCTGGTAATCAATAATGATTTAAATCAGGTAAGTAAAGCTTTCAATAACACCAATACCCAAATCGTCGCGAATATTTCAGATCGTATTCTAGTTGCTGAAACCGCTCTTGAGGGTTTCGCCTCACACATCCACAGTGAAAAGGCAATTGATCACGTATACTTATCACGCGTAGCGGATAATCTCCTACAAATATACCCATTCCTTTATATGTTTGAGATTGCACAGCGTGTCGAAAACTCACAGCGTGAACATATTGAAAAGAAATTAAGTTTAATTTATCCGGATTTTCGAATCAGGCAATTTGATTATAATAAATCAAAGCAGTGGATTGATCCTGGGAACAAGCAGTTTTATTTTCCAATTATATTTCAAGGGCCATTTTATCAGGATAATCGGAATATTCTCGGTTTAGATTTAACTGCGTCTGAAACACTTATACAAGCTATGGAGGCATCCAATAATAAAGGCATTGCGGTTGCCTCTATGCCTTTTATGCTTGCAGAAAACTTAAATGGCTATGTGATACATCGTGCTATCAACAGGGCAGAAGGCTTTCAGTCGAAACCCTTCAAACATGAGTTCTATGCTTTACTTGCTATCGCTTCTGATAAAATGTTCAGCCTTCCTGACTCGGTGGATCCGAGGGTTCACTTTTCTATACATCACCCTGGCTTCGAGAAAGGCCTGTTTACGCAGACACTCGTATACCAGAATGCCAATGAGATTGAAGAGAACAATAGATCACTATTTTTTCCACTTCTCTCTTTCGCAAAATCAATTTCAAATACAACGCCTTCACAGCCCTTCTTAATTAATACCCATTTACAACTCAACCTGAAAGATTTTAGCTATAACTTACTATTAATCATCATGTTTTCTGCATTTTCAATCCCATTATTAGCAAGAAGTTATGTTCGTAATTTTTTTGTGGACGAGTTATTGAAATTTGATGACAAGGAGGAATTATACCGGCTTGCCAATTTTGATCAGCTCACTGGACTGCCAAACAGAACCCGATTAAATGACCATCTTGAAAGACTTATTGTTACCGCATCCAGGGAACGTAAAAGCTTTACTGTTTTCTTTATTGATATTGATAACTTCAAGCCTATAAATGACACACACGGACACTCTTTTGGTGATTATGTCTTGTGTGAATTCAGCTTGCGTTTATCAAAAAACATTCGAGAAAATGAACTTCTATCAAGATTGGGCGGGGATGAGTTCGTTTTAGTGACGGACAATCACCTTACAGATTCAATGATTGAAACTGTAAAAAGCAGAATAAAAAGTCAATTCGTTGATGCTATACGCAGTGGCGGTAAAGAAGTTATTGTCAAAGTAAGTATTGGTAATGCCACATTTCCCAATGATGGAAAAAATATCTTAGCCCTACTAGATAAAGCAGATCGAGCTATGTATGAAGAAAAGAGAACCAAACAAAATTCATTACATGTTATTAAATAATCACTGCATGGTGATTTTAATAGTTTGTCTCTTACCGTCGAATAACAGTCATAAATGCCCCCCTTTTCCAGAGAGTATTACTCCCTCCACTTAATGGAACAACCCATTCTTGGGGTTTCAGGGTGCTGAAAGATACGTTTGAAACAAGAGCACCGCCATCTTGAATCAGCTAATTGATAAGAACGTTCCAGACAACTCTGTACTGTGCTGACATTACCGCCGCATAAATACTCAGCCGGTATTCTGCATACCTGCGGAGATACCCGCCATTGTCACCATCAGCGCCTGTTCCAGCCGCTCATTTGGACTGTTACGATCTCTATACAAAAGCTCTGCCTGTAAGAAATGCAGCGGATCAATATAGGGATTACGCACATTAATAGAGCGCCTGATTAGCGGAAAATCTGCCAGTAATTTTCCCGTCTGTTTTATTTTCAGCACTTTATCTATGGTGCCCATTAACCGCCCTCTAAGCTCTTCACCCAGCGGTTGAAGCGCATCCGGCACCAGGCGCTCAGCATAGTACTCGGCAATCACGCTATCACTTTTAGAGAGCACCATCTCCAGCATATCGATATAACTGGTAAAGAACGGCCACTCGGCATACATCTCGTGCAATCGTTCCAACTTGCCGGTCTCGATGGCTGTCTGCAGTGCACTGTCAGAACCAAGCCAGGCCGGAAGCATCAGGCGTATTTGTGTCCAGGCGAAGACCCAGGGGATCGCACGCAGACTCTCCACACCACCATCTGCACGACGCTTTGCCGGACGAGAGCCGAGTGGCAGTTTTCCCAGCTCATGTTCCGGTGTGGAGGCTCTGAAAAAGGGTACAAACCGTTCATCGCCTTTCACCACCGCACGGTATTCACGGAAACCTGTCTCTGCCAATTCGCTCATCATCTCACGCCAGTCCGCACGGGGGGCTGGCGAGGGACAGAGCGTCGCAGCCAGTACGGAACCGGTGTACCGCTCCAGATTTCGTTCAGCAATCTCCGGTATACCAAATTTAAAACGGATCACCTCACCCTGTTCGGTGATCCGTATGGTGTGATCTACCGATCCCGGTGGTTGTGCCAGAATCGCCCTGTGAGTTGGGCCACCACCGCGACCCACCGTACCCCCTCGCCCATGAAACAGGGTCAGGTGCACACCCCTGGCCTTGCAGGTGGCGGTCAGTGCTTCCTGGGTCTGGTACTGGCCCCAGACGGCGGCCAGCTGTCCGGCATCTTTGGATGAGTCAGAGTACCCGATCATCACTTCTTGTTGACCTTGGGCGTAGTTCTGATACCAATCGATCGAGAGCAGTGCATCCATGCAGTGGTGAGCGTTCTGTAGATCTGATAGCGTCTCAAACAGCGGCACTACACGCATGTTGTGACTGACACCCATCTCCCGCAGAAGCAGAATGACAGAGAGCACATCGGAGGGCTGGCTCGCCATCGAAATGACATAGGAGCCCAGTGCAGTGGGATCACTCTCTGCAATCACCCGACAGGTATCCAGTACCTCCTGTATCTCTTCATTAACGTCCCATCGAGCCGGAATAAGCGGCCGTTTGTTTTGAAGCTCCTGCAATAAAAACTGTTGCTTCTGCTCCTCGCTCCAGGCCAGGTAGGAACCCATCTCGTAATATTCAGTCAGGGCATCAAACACAGCACCGTGTCGGTCTGAATTCTGGCGAATATCCAGCTTAACCAGGGCCACACCAAAACAGGCGATACGTCTGATCACGTCTTCAAGCAGACCATTCGCAATGAGTTGCATGCCACTCTCAATTAAAGAGCGATGGCATAACAGGAGCGGTTCCAGCAATTCGTCCCGTGTCAAATAAATTGGATGCATCGACCTGCTCACCTGCCAGCATCAGCCGTATCTGCTCTTTGGTTTTATCCAGGCGCACTCTTAATTCAGCCAGCAGGTGTCGATAGGGCTCTGCCACATCACCCACCTGTTCACGCAGTTCGGCACTGCACTGATACATTGAAAGCTCTGTGCGTACGACCTTCAGATCGCGGTCATAAAGATCCGCCGCCATCCAGCGTGACAACATCAGCACTTCCCGGGTAACTTTGGCCGTTACATAAGGATTGCCATCTCGATCACCACCCATCCAGGATGAGAACCGAACCGGTGAACAGCTCAGTGGAAGCGATTGCCCCAGCATCTGCTGCATCTGTTCATTCAGTTGACGCAGATAATTTGGCACGGCTTGCCAGAGTGAACCCTCAATTACAGCAAATCCCCATTTCGCCTCATCGATAGGTGTTGGGCGTTGCTGACGTATCTCGTTGGTGTGCCAGATCTGGCTGACCAGCTCATTCAAGCGACGCTGACGCTGCTCACCCAACTCAAACTGCCTGAGACAATCAGTAATGGCGTTATACTTTTTAATCAGGGTACGGCGATTAACCTCGGTCGGGTGGGCCGTCAGCACCAGATCCACGTCCATACGCAGAATGGCATCCATTATCTGCTGTTGAGTGACGCCCCCTGCCTTCAGCTGTTTTATCTGCTGAGTAAAAGAGTCTTCGGCATCCAGCTCACAAGCATCCTGATGCAGACGGACACGATGAAACTCTTCGGCAATATTGGCCAGGTTAAGGAACTGTGTGAAAGCGCGGGCAACCGGCAGAACATCCGCCTCACTTAAATTTGACAGCTCTGTCAACAGATCGGCATGGTTCGCCTCAACGCCCTTTCGTCCGGTTTTGGCCAGATGACGAATACGCTCAATCTTATCCAGAAAATCCGGCCCCAGATGATTCGCAATCGTCTGTCCCAGGCTGTCGCCCAACATGCGTACATCATCACGCAACGCCTCATCCAGTTTTGTCATTACAGTGTCCTGCTTAAAAATTCAGTGTTGAGTAGGTGTCACATGGCCCTGGCTGTTCAATCAACCGTTGTAGCAACAGCCGCAAAACGCAACAGAAAGGGCCTCAGATACCCGGCACTCTCTTCAGTGTAGCTACGGGGTGCATTATAGATAACCAATCGACGATAGACGAATCTATCCGCTCTATCACGAAAGGTCAGTGCCGCCACTTTTGCGGTACTCGTTTCAAAACCGGCGTAGTCCACCCGCCGAATGAGGTGTAGCCCCCTTTCCCCCGCCAATTCAACGAGTCGCGCCACCGCACTGACTGGAATCAGCAGATAGAAGAGGCCTGACGTTTTCAGTCGCTCTGAAACAATCTGGATCAGCTCATCAAAAGGCAACAGATCGGTGTGACGCGCAGCCTGTCGAAGTGACGAAGGGTTTTTGCTGTGGTTTTCAAAAAACGGCGGATTACTGATAATCAGATCATACTGTGTGGTTGATTGTGCAGAAAACGTCTGTATCGACTGATTAACCAATTCCAGGCCGTTCACCCAGGGACTCTCTGCAAAATTGACCTGAGCATCCCTGCACGCCTCCTCAGTCAACTCAACGGCCGTGACCTGCCCCGCTCCCAACTGCATCGCCATCAAAGAGAGCAGTCCACTACCCGAACCGATATCCAGCACCTGTTCACCACCGGCAATCGGCGCCATAGCACCAAACAGCGTGGCATCGGTACAGACCTTCATGGCCGACTCATCCTGCTGGACACTGAACTGCTGAAATTGAAACAGAGACATGGGGAGGGATTATACGCGCTGCACGCATCCTACCAAGAGCGATATTTCAGGTACAAGCGCTTGGCCAATACACGCGGGGCATGCTAGAGTCTCATGAATAATTAAAATCGCATACCTAGGAATACAGCATGATAGCGACAGGATGTCCTGTATCCAGTAAACCTCGTCTATTTCTTTCAGATAAAGACAAGCGGCCCAATCGAACCTGACACTACTGATCCAAATATTTTAGGGCGGACTAAGGCGAAGTGACGCCCCGAATTTTTGTGGTATTCGTTGGGCTTTGTTTAACTCACCCTAACCCATTAAGTCTTCAGGAGAAAAAATGAGTGGGATTTTTCTAATAATTATTTTAGTGGTCTGGTTTATCGTAGTGAAAGCTATAACCAGTGCTATTACCTCTACAATTCAAATAATAATTCTAAAGAAAGTAGCGTATTCTAGCTTTTTTATACTGCTTTTTGTATTGCCAGTAGCAGACGACATAGTTGGCGGATTTCAGTTTAGGATTCTGTGTACGTCAGAAGACAAGCTCATTTATGATGCAGAAAAGGTAAGAGGAAAGACAGTTAAAACTCAAGATTCAACCACCCACACTTTAGATAAAGCAGTTCCTATACAAGTGCTCACTAGGGAATGGTATGACGCAGATACTGGCGAGACCCTCATAACACACAAAATGTATAAAGCCACAGGCGGCTGGTTGAGTCAACTTATTGGATTTCCAGGAGGAAGCCCTCCATACACATTTGATGGTAGTTGTAGTTCGAAAGAATACTATGAGCTATTCAGTAAGCTGAGCATTACAAAAATTGAAATATAACAAGGAGTACCAAGAAAAGGGGACGCAACTATTTTTAACGGATAACAGAAAAGAATTAATCAGTCATCACCGTTTAGTTGATGAAATTAATCAGCGAATAGGCATAAGGATTAAAAATGTAGAAGAGGGGGCCCCGCAATGAAGAAAAATAAATGCGTCTCCTTTTCTTTTAAAACAACGTGAAGCCCAACAATTTTGTATGAATAATCGGTACGCAGGATGGGTGAGCGGTGTTGGGCTTCGTTCCACTCAGCCCAACCTACGCTTCTACATATCGCAATTTAAACAGCAACAGGGTGACCAACTTACGAAAGAACCTATTCCGTAGATTGGGGTGAACGAAGTGATGCCCAACATTTTCTGAGATGTGTTGGGCTTCGTTGCACTCAGCCCAACCACAGAAACAGAGACAGAGACAGAGACAGAATTACCGTTTTTTAACCTCGCCCATTACGGGTTGCGGTGTGCCTTTCGGCATTTTGAGATCATAGGCCTTGCCAAAACCGGCCACATAGCGACCCGTTTCAGGGACCAGGACAATCAGATGAAAGTCGGACAACGAACGCAACAGCTTAATGGTTTCACCAAACCGCTCCTGCATTTGTGTCAGGGGGGCTTCTGATGCGGGATTGTTTAAAGGGATTTCGCTGGCCCGGCATTGATAGGTCAACCGTTCTCTGGTGAAGAGATTGCGGGACTGAGCCTCATCTCGCACGATCATGATTGAGGCACAACCGGATTGCAGAAGATTGGCCGTATGGCTGGCCAGTTCACTGACAAAGATATAGAACATCCCCTGCCCATCCTGGACATAAGGGGCATAGCTGATTTCCGGCCGCTTGTCAGCATTTACCGTGGAGAGGATCAAAGTCTGCTGTGAGGCGATAAGCTCACGATAGCTATCCTGTATGGTCAAAAGTGAATCGGCTTCCATATTATCCATAGTCTATTGTACCTTAGTAATAGTGCTACCTGCAGAATACAGGAAGCGTTACCCATGACTAGGCTCGTATGAGTAGGCCAATCGATAAATCGGAATTGTATCAGTGAATTCTTGGGGCTGGATCTGAAAGGACCAGTTTCGGATCAGAAAACGGGGCTAACCGCTCGATAAAATCCACTACTTCAAGTACGGGCGAACCTCGAAAAAAACGTGACATGTGGCGATCCATCCAGAGCCGGTCAGAGTAGAGATAGATATTGTGCGGCGTATCGCCTGTACCATCCTGATCCTTATCAAACCCTTCGTAGGTGTCCCAGTAGTTTCCCCGCCAGTCATTGTCCAACGCGCTTGACGCCGCACTGACTGCGATGGGAATAATATTGCCGGTAAAACGGTTGCCATGAACAATATGACCGCCCTTCTCCCCGTAGAAATACATCGCCACATCATTATAGGCAAAACGGTTGTTATTCAGATACAGAATATTTTCAGGGTGTGTCGGTGAATTGGCCGTCAGCCCCACCGCACAACGAACAATCTCATTGCCCTCTATCCGAACCTGAGAACTCCCTTTGATCGCCAGTGCAGAGCTTGTGGCATCGGGCATATTCAGCAGTCGGTTACGTAAGATTTTCACTCCGTTGGAGTAGAGCACCACTATGCCCGTGGTGTTGCGGATCAAGGTATTGTTCTCCACTTCATTATCGGGCGAAAAGATGAACTCCATACCAATTCGACTCTGCTCAATGGTATTACCCACAAAACGGTTATTGGAAGAGTTGGTGAACAGGACATCCCGTACATGGGAGAGCTTATTCCCCTCTATCAGGTTTTCCTTGCTATACCAGAGGCGTATCCCCTCACCCCGCAGACTGGATTCGTCGCCTCTTGATGAGATACGGTTATTGCGAATAATGTTTTTATTGGCCTGCTGAATGTGTATGCCAAACAGCACATTATCAATCTGGTTGTCCTCGATCAGGGCACCATCGGCCTTCAGCAACAGTCCGGCATCAACCTTATCATGGGAATCACCAGAGTTGGTCAGGTGCAACCCCCGAACCGTCACACCATCTGACTTGACGGTCAGTACGCTTCCCACACCTTCGCCATCTATCGTGACCTCACCCTGCCCCTCAATCGTCATCGGTTTGTTGATTACAGCAGGCCCGGCATAGGTACCGGCAGGTAGGGTCAGGACACCCCCGGCCGGGGTAATATCAACAAACAGTTGCATCGGCGGGAAGGCATGAACCAAGAGCGGCTGCAGGCAACCCCACACCAACCATAAGGTGATAGACAACGGCTTCATGTTCACTATTCTGCAGGATTATCAGTCGGTTATAAGTCAGTACATCATGAGCACAACTGCCATGCCCACTGTATTAAAACGTATCCTGCCGAATCATAAGTTTGTTGCGCGACTTATTCCTTAAGAAAAATCAATTCAGTAGTGATGGCCAGTTCTTATTGGCCTTGGCAATATTGCCCGGCACATCCTCCAACCAATCACGTTGAACACCCTTGCTGTAGTTTAGATAGAGCTTCCCATCACGAACCGTCCAGGCCGCCGGATCGATTGATGCGGTATAACCCTTCGACACCGCCCAGGCACAGTAGCCACCGTATTGCGGTGCGTATTTCTCGGGTGAAGCCTGAAAAAGCGCCAGATTCTCTGCTGAAGTAAAGTACCAGTCTGAGTCCTGATAGCGACTATGATGCGCCCTGACACCCTTGACCGGCTTTCCCTCGGTAAAATAGGCCACAGGGTCATAGCCCCTGATAGCACCCTCCGATGTGCTGAATACCGGATCCTTTCCAGCCCAGACCGTACTACTCACCAGCACCGTAAATAACAATCCCAACAATAGTTTATACATAAGGGAACCTCTAAAAACGCTGAAAACTTTGCGCTGACCGAGTGAGCTTCATAAATACCATTATTAACTGACCTCTTCGGCTAGTGATCACGTATCCGTTTGGTCAGAGTTCCGTCATCCAGGGTGGCTCCAATAACCGTGCCTCCTTTCACCCGGCCAGCCAGGCCAACCGGCGCATGTTATATACCACGTTCATCAGCCCGATCTTGACCTCGGCTCGCGCCTTGCCAATGGTGCGGATCAAACGATCCGCCTGCTGGGCAAACACGTGTTCAACCCGCGCCCGTATTTTGGAGCGTTTTTGATTGGCCGTCTGTTCCCGTTCATTCAACGGTCGCTTGCGGCTTCCCTTACGGTGGATCTTGCTGCGGTAGTTGGCTTTCGGCAAGGCCTCTTCCCGCTCCTTGTCGCGATAGACAGAATCGGCCCAAACATCACCGCTGCTGTTGTTTTCATCCAGTAGCGTTTCGAATACCTGACTGTCGTGCACTTCGGCCGAGGTAACCGCGTAGTGGCGGATCACTTTGTGTTTGTTGTCGATGCTGATGTGGTTCTTGTAACCGTAGTGATTCTTGCCATGTTTCTTGGTCCAGCGGGCCTCTACGTCCTTCTGGCGCCGCTTAGCATCTCCCCAATCCTCCGGTGTCTCACCCGCCTTGACTCGGGCATTTTCCTCTCGGCTGTTGCGTTGTTTGGGGGCAGGGACAATGGCCGCATCGATAATCTGGCCTTTGCGAGCAGCGAAACCCGCCATATCAATCTGGGCCAGTATCTCGGCAAAGAGTTTGTCGACCAGTTCTAATTTCTTCAACCGTTCACGAAACACCCAGATTGTCTTGGCATCCGGTACCCGGCCCTCCGGGCTCAGTCCAAGAAAACGGCAGAAGCTGTAACGATCACGGATCTGAAACTCAGTCTGATCGTCAGAGAGGTTGTAAAAGTGCTGGAGCACCAGTACCTTGAACATTAGGATCGCATCAAAAGGTGGGCGTCCGCCCTTGCGGGGGTCGCTGTCCTTATAGACCGTACTGAGCAGTTCTCGAAAGGCCTCCCATTGGATGGTCCGTTCCAGTTTTGGCAGAGGATCACCGAGTCGTTCAAGCAGTTCTAGGCGGTTTTGGTGATCAAAGAAGCTGGGGTGCATGGCTTTTCCGAGTGCGGTAGTGCAAAGGTTTTATTATCGCAGATTTGAGTGGGTTTTTAGAGGTCCCCATAACAGCCTCCTTTAAGCGAATAGTGATTCTGCCATAGAAATATCACAGGATTATCACATCAGGACAACACCCCAATGGCTATCCATAATGGGATAGTTAACCTCAGAACCGCTGGTAAACGACTATACTTAGGATAATTCCATCCGGAGAAACAGCGAGGTGAAGCCATGTATGTGGAGACTCTATTGGCCCAGAAGGATGACCAACTCTGGACCATCACGCCGGACGCGACCGTCTACGAGGCCCTGCTTATCATGGACCGGAGAAATATCGGCGCCCTCCTGGTCATGCAGGATGAACAGCTGGTCGGCATCCTCTCAGAACGGGATTACGCCCGAAAAATAATCATCAAGGGTAAATCATCCAAGGAAACACTGGTTAAAGAGGTCATGACCAAAGCGGTCTGTTATGTGGACAAAAAGAAAAAAGTGGACGACTGCCTGGCCATTATGTCGGACAAGCGGATACGGCATCTGCCTGTAATGGAGAACAATCAACTGATCGGCCTGGTCAGTATCGGTGATGTAGTGAAGAGCATTATCAATGAGCAGGAAATTGTGATTGACGAGCTTTACAATTATATCAATGGTGTCTACTACACACCGCATTAATTATTAATAAATCGGCTTAACAAAAACAGGGCGTATCAATTTGATATGCCCTGTTTTTACAGTCACAAGGCTACATAGTCATCGAAAGTGGGGTGTTGGTGTTTGGCATTAAAGGGCTATGATCCCTTTTAGATGACATGCTTTTAGGGTTTGCATTTTCACTTTCTCTTGATTAATTGCACTCCGTAGCCTGCTATAATTCCAACCATTACTACTAAAACAAGTCCAACAACCACGGCAAGCTCTCCGCCATCTCCATTCACGAATACATCGATATACTTTTTACCCATCCCAGCTAAGAAAAGTCCTGCGACTCCCATCCCTATAAGGGCAGCAATCCAGTCGAACCCCCATTTATATTTCTGACTACCATTTTTTCCTTCTGTATTTTTTGATAAAGAACTTGTTGCTACTCTCCGCTGGGATACTTCATCAACGGCACCTGTCATCGCCTTTTTGTAGCTGAATAGAATGAGTCCTATTCCGACAATCATTGCAATAGTTGCTAAATTAGAAAGCAACATAGGCAGAGTCCATTCAAAATCAAAATCTAATAAAAATTTATCATACAGAAATCCCACGAAAAACCACGCCCCGATAACACCCAATACAGGTAATGGCACCAGTTCGCTTTTGAATTGGCCTTTAATAACCTTCACCGCTATCCATAATAGAAATGCAATGAACACCGCTGCCCATGGAAGCCAAACCAGGGAAGTCCAGGAGAATACAAGAGTGTTTCCTTCAGTTGTGGAAGGCATGACGAGTCCGGCAAACCAATAACCAAATAAGGAACCCACAACCCTGTACGTCATTGAGAAAGGATTCTCATTTGGGAAAAATAGCCAATAGGCTTTGAGAAGTAAGGCAAGGCTTGCTCCACCGGCAAGCAGATTTCCTCCCAGTTTATACCGGTTTGTTGATTGCATTATTTCTCCTTCCTAGGCTTTTCCAAGCATCTCAGATCGCCGACTTCAAAAGTCGGCACACAGAATTTCGGTGTCACTCTATTCGCGTCCCCCCACGCAAAGTAAGCACTTGTATGGTTTAATTTTAGTGTCAATAGCAAATCCCTGCCTTCTTGAAGAAGTGATAAAGTGAAGCCCGTAACCTGCAGCAACAAATTACCGGCTCTGTAGCCCGATGAGCAACCGATCATAAAAGATCGTTAACAAGCGGATGTACTGAACCAACCCGATTATATATCGAACAGTCAAATGGACTTCAAAGCCCAAACTTAGCAAGGTAGAGCGACAATAACAAACCTTAAAAAAGGCATAACCGATTAATTTTATCTCAATCATGGAAGGACAAATAAAGATAAAAAAATTGGTATCGCTTGAAATGGACTATCAGGGTACATGCGATTGGGCCTATACCTATTCATTTCTGTTTTCGCATGCCTCTGCATAATCTAGCAGTATTTTATTAAATTGACTCTAGCCCGTTCCTTTCATCTGTCAGAGATTGTTGCTTCATGTTTTGAGAATGCCGCTGTGGTGAAAGCAACGCCATGGTATCGACCGGATCGTCAGTAAATCAGACATACCCTAATTCGCACATACAATCCTCAAGTCGAATGGCAGGAAGTCATATAAGCACCTTTTGCGATTACAGGTCTTGGGCTGAATCTGGACTAGGTGACTGGTCTCTATGCAAATACCCACATAACGGATAGTTTAGGTGGTCATTGGAATCCGTTTTCGTTATGCTTTATAAGACATAACGAAAACGGAGATAGAAACTTGACTACCAGAATCAGAAAAATGCGCATCTTGTTGCCTATAATTGGCCTGCTTGTGATAGGCCAGTCATACGCTGAGCCTTCAATTAGCCTGTATGCCGCAGGCAGCCTGAAAAACGCGTTAAATGAAGTGGCTCAACGTTTTGAAGAGAGCCAGAATGTGCCGGTTTCCATGACCTCCGGACCCTCCGGCCTGCTTCGGGGGAGAATAGAGAAAGGTGAAGCTGCACAGGTGTTTGCCTCTGCAAATATGAAACACCCGCGGAAACTCGTTAAGTCCGGCTTGGGAAAAGGCGTTGCCTTGTTTGCCCGGAACAAGCTCTGCGTACTTGCACAAAATGATATACAGGTAGATGAAAACAATATGCTGGATGTGCTGCTCTCACCGGACACCAGACTGGGAACATCCACGCCAAAGGCCGATCCATCCGGTGATTATGCATGGGAGCTTTTTGCAAAAGCCGAAACTATCCAGGCCGGCGCACAGAAAAGGCTTGAAGAAAAGGCACTGCAGTTGACCGGTGGCCCAGATTCAGCACCTGCACCCAAGGGAAGAAATCAATACGGATGGGTAATGGAAAATGATAGAGCTGATCTCTTTCTGACTTACTGCACCAATGCGTTACTTGCCAAAAAGCAGGTTCCGTCACTTAAGGTGGTTCAGATCCCCCCTGCGTTGAGTGTAGGCGCGGATTATGGCCTTACAGTTCTTGACAAAACGAACGCAGATGCCTGGCGTCTCGCATTTTTTGTCCTATCAGAAGAGGGGCAGCATATCCTCGCCAGTTATGGTTTTAGCGTATCCGGCGTTTCAAACAAACACTAGCAGATAGGGAAAACAGCCAACCAAAGGGTCAGACTCGATTGTTCGTATCGAAGGGGTAGGTCTCGCTTGGGATTGACCATCCGGGTACATTCAATCAAGTCTGCCCCGCAGTTCTAAGCTGGAGTAATGACTTTGAAATGAGTATTTCAGCATTATCCCAAGTGGCTATTAATTAGCTTTATCATAGGGGTAACAGCTGACATAAAGCAGATGAACCGATTTTTTGTACCAATGACTTGGTAGCTGAATACAATCTGGGCATGGCTAAAAAAAGAATAACAAATCGTAAGTAGACTGTATTGGCGCTTTCTAGTTACTGCTGCGCTGGAGAGGGAAAGCGATTCTAAAGGCCGCACCGGGCTGTTGATTGATCACATCCACCCGACCGTTCATTGCAAGGGTCAACTGACTGACCAGCGCCAGGCCAATACCGGTACCGATGGTTTCTCGGGTGAGTTCACTCTCTGAACGGTAGAACAGTCGAAATATCTTTTTCATCTGGTCACGGGGTACACCGGGGCCATAATCTCTTACCGTAAACACCACTTGACTGTTACGCTCTATCATCGCACTGATATCAATGCGTTTGATCTCAGATTTACTGGAAAACTTGATCGCATTATCCACCAGGTTGATAATGATCTGACTGAAGCTGTCGCCATCCAACGAGAGCTTTTGCGTACCAACTTCTGCAGCGCACTGCAGGTTCATTACAAAGCCCGCTCGCTCAACCTGTGAAGCGATCTTTGATCGAATGCCATCCATCACCTCGGCAACAGTTACCGGCCGACAATCCAGTTGTAGATCATTACGTGTCATACGGGCCAACTGCAGGACATTATTGATCAGGCGGGTCAGGCGTTCACTCTCATCATGGATGTAGTCGTAATAGGTATGCTTCTTCTCTTCGCTGGCCCACCCTTCCCGTAACATCTCACCATACATGCGAATGGAGGTGAGCGGTGTCTTGAGTTCATGACTGACGGCTGAGATAAAATCCTGCTGCTGCCGGGCCAGGGCAATTTGCCGAAGGCCCAATCGATACATCAGATAAAAGCCGCCACACAAGACCAGGATTAAAATCACGGCCACCCAGATGATGACTTGACCACCCGGGCCAGCCGGCAGGCGATTCACACTGTAGATCACTTCCAAATCACTGAGCGGAGCTGACAGGGGGGAACGATATAACAGCGCACCAGACAGCTCCTCAACACTGCTATAGCCTCGATACGACTGTTTACCACCAAAAGTACGGAACAGCTCTCCCCTATAGGCCAATAGCAGTTCACTCATCTCTGAAAGTGCGGTGTCACTGAAACTGTCGCCAATCAGGGTTTGCAGAAAGCGTTCCTGCTCGATCAGCATGCCTTGAATAAAACGCCGCCCATCGCGCCACACCTTGCGAAACAGCACCAGCTGACCACTATCCAATAGACTGAATTCAAACGGATCAATTTCACTTTCAAAGGTGTTGATACGCACACCTGATTGAACGATGGGTGCGGGAGCCTCTGCCATCGCGTCCTGTTCCATGACCGCACTGGGTGATGGCAGACTGCCCCGCTCTTTTCGTGCGGGACGAGTTGCCTGCAATTGTTGCTCTTGTAAAGGTTGGGTTACTTTCTCTTCGGCCAGTTTGGATTGATAGCGTTGATCCAATTTAAGATCTTCCACCCGTCCGATACTCTTCGACAACCGCTGTTTCTTCGCTCGCTGGCGCTCACTGCTTTGATAGTTAAGCTGATCAAAGGCCGCCTGCCCCGGGGCAGCCGCTTCCCGGCTTTCTGCCTGCACGGCCAGTTCGGATTCCAGCCGTTGATCTGAATCTGTCACGACGCCCTTACCAGCCGTACTGAACGCAGCCGTTGGGGCCGACGACAACATCGCCGCTTCGGCCTTGTCTGTTCGAATTGACCGGGGGGCCTCGGCAGGTGCGGCCTTATCACTTACGGATGCATGGGCTGTGACCAGGCGGTTCTGACTCAGGATCTGTTGTAACGCCTTCTGCAGCGATTGCCTGGCAAGCTGCTCATCTGCGGGAATACCGTAGCGGGCAGCCTCTTCTGCTTTTACTGGCAGTAGAGGCGTTGTCAGTTGACCCTGATCATCAACCTGGAAATAGCCCATCACACCCGGGATATCACTCTTCACCGGAAAGGCTGACAGCGTAGAACGCTGTAGAAAATTGGCCGAAGGATCGCCAGCGACCGTTAAAAAACTGTACTCGGCAAACGACCGAACTGTCTCACGTTCGATCAGTCGGTTAAGCTGATCATTAACACGCCGGGTCAACTCCTCTGACTGAACACGATACTGATGAAAGGCTTCCCATTTCAGCTGGCTGTAGGATTGCTGAATCAGCACGCCGGTTGGAATCAACAACGCCAGAAAAAACAGCAACAACCAAAGCCGCAGTTGTGCTTTATTCAGTCCTGTAAGTCGACTGGTCAGGCGCATATCACTCAGCCACTAACCGGTAGCCAGCACCACGCACTGTCAGCAAATAGCGCGGATGGGCGGCATCTGGCTCGATCTTGCGGCGCAGCTTGGCAATATGGATATCCACAGTGCGGGTCTCAAGGTCCAGATTTTTTGCATAACCCCAGACCTTGGTCAGTAGTTCGTCACGTGAAACGGGGCGATCCGAATGGTTATGTAAATATTGAAGGATATCCATCTCACGTCGGGTAAAAGAGAGTGTCATCTGATCAAGTTCACCCGAGAGATTGCGACAATCCAATACCAGTTGATCACTCAGACGGATCTCATTCTCCATCGCCTGTCCAATACCGGAACGACGCAGGACGGCCTGCACACGCAGTACCAGCTGGGCCACCGAAAACGGTTTTGCCACATAGTCATCAGCCCCGAGTGATAGCCCTTGAATAACCTCGTCATCCCCACTCTTGGCTGTGAGCATGATAATAGGCTGTTCCCGATCCTGCTTACGGATCTCGGCACAGATATCAAAACCGTTCATCCCGGGTAGCATGACATCCAGCAGGATCAGGTCATAGCCACCACTCAAGCTCATCTTAAGCCCTTCTGTTCCATCTGCAGTTGAGTCAACCTCATACCCATGAAAGACAAACAGGTCGATAAGACCGGTACGTATAGCGACCTCATCTTCAACAATTAGCAGACGAACCTTGCGTGACATAGCACTCTCTTAATAACCCGACATAGACTGATTACAGGATAGTGAAAAGCCTATCAGTTTACGTCGCTGCCGGCATGTAAAAGTTTTGTAAAACAGACCCTGTTTATTTTACCAAACCCTGCCTACAACCCGACAGGCACCCCACCTAGACTGTACTCACACAATCAATCACACCCCTCATGGAGGCAACAATGGCACTTATTAATCGTGTATCGAGACTGTTTCGGGCTGATATGCATGCCGTACTGGATCGAATTGAAGAGCCTGACCTGTTATTAAAACAGGCCATCCGAGAAATGGAAACAGCACATGCAGAAGATGAGCAACGCTGCAGACTCATCAAGCATGAACTGGCTCAACTGGAGAGTCGCCATCAGGCTTGCTGTAAGAAACTTGATGCTATGGAGGTGGAGCTGGATATCTGCTTTCACTCAGATAAAGAGGAGCTGGCCAAAACCTTAATACGTCGAAAACTGGAAGCCGAACAGCACTTGGAGCAACTGGAGTCACGACAGAAAACTATTCAGCAACAACTCTCTAATCTGACGCAACGACTGCAAGAGAACCGTATCCAGCTGGAGAGCATGCGACAAAAAGCGCAGCTATTGGATGTAGAGCAGCAAAACAGCCCCGCCACAACGGCTCAGGATTTCGCCCCGGCGACCATCCAGGATTCTGATATAGAGATCGCCTTCCTGCGTGAAAAACAGAAACGGGGGCAATCATGAAAAGACCAACATTTCTGGAAGGTGTGGGTATTGCACTGGTGGCAAGTCTGGGTGGATCAATCCTGTTTACCTCACTTTCACCCATGCTGGGCAGCCTGTCGCTGGTGAAGTTAATCATTGCGGGTTTAGGGCTCTTCTATACCCTCTACCTTTTCTCCCGCAGCCCAGAACGACTGGGACGGGTGGTTGTTTTTACCGCCTGGTCCCTCAGTGCTTTGGTGATCTGGTTTATCAATCCACCACTCACACTCTACCTGCTGCTACATATCGGACTGATCTGGCTGATCCGTTCGCTCTATTTCTACTCCAGCATCCTGGCATCACTGGCCGATCTGGGTTTGAGCGGACTCAGCCTGGCTGCCAGCGTCTGGGCCGCAGTTCATACGGAGAGCATTCTGCTCAGCATCTGGTGTTTCTTCCTGCTACAGGCTCTGTTCACGGCCATACCTACAAATATGAAAAAGAGAACCGCAGAGAATTCGACTGAACAACCCCCTATTGACCGTTTTCAACAGGCTGAGCAGGCGGCAGAGACCGCACTGCGTCGCCTCTCATCAATCAACTGATTACTCAGGAGCAGACTCATGAAATCTAAACTCATTGCACTCTCACTCTTTGCCGCCACCGCTGGTGCCGTCACCCTTTATCCGGTCTACAACAGTATTGGAGCTGTCACCCCGATTGAGATAAAACCGGTAACACCACAAACTATCAAGCACATCACTCAGGAGCGTAAACGTATCGAGGTCGTCTTTGCACTGGATACCACCGGCAGCATGGGTGGCATGATCGAAGCCGCCAAAGAGAAGATCTGGTCAATCGCCAGCTCCATGGCATCAGCCCAATCGGCCCCGGAGATACGCATGGGTCTGGTGGCCTACCGTGATCGCGGCGACAACTATGTCACCCAGACACTGGATCTCTCGGATGACCTCGACAGTATGTATGCCGCACTGATGGACTTCAGGGCCGCTGGCGGTGGTGATGGCCCGGAGAGTGTCAACCAGGCCTTGAACGACGCGGTTACCCGCATGTCATGGAGTGATGACCAGGAGACCTACAAGGTCGTCTTCCTGGTGGGCGATGCCCCTCCTCACATGGATTACCAGGATGATGTGAAATACCCTGAGACCATTCGCCTGGCCAAAAAGAACGGCATCGTCATCAATACCATCCAGTGCGGTGAAGACCGGTCAACCCTGCAGAAGTGGAACCAGATTGCCCAATTGGGCAGTGGCAGTTACTTCCAGGTTGAACAGAGCGGCAGTGCTCTGGCCATCTCGACACCCTTTGATGAAAAGATCGCCAAGCTGTCAGAGGCACTGGACAAGACCCGACTCTATTATGGTAACGAGGAAGATAAAGCGAAACAGCAAAAGAAACTGGCTGCAACTGAAAAACTTCACGCCTCTTCATCTGTTGAGTCACGTGCACGCCGGGCCACTTTTAATACATCAAAGAGTGGCAAGGAGAACTTTCTCGGCAAAGGTGAACTGGTTGACGACGTTGCCAGTGGCCGGGTCGACATGGATAGCATTAAAAGAGAAGAGCTACCCAAACCGATGCAGGCGATGGCACCGGAAGAGCAGCTGGCCATCATCAAGCAAAAGGCCGATGAACGTCAAAAACTGAAACAGGAGATTGATCAGCTGGCGAAACAGCGTTCAAGTTTTATCAAGGATGAAGTGGCTGCACGGGGTGGTGCCGAGGGCTCACTGGATTATAAGATCTTTAGTGCCGTGAAGGAGCAGGCCGAGAAGAAAGGTCTGCATTATGAGGCGGAAGCCCCTGCGTATTGATCAGTACACAAAATATCCCTGATGTGTGCAAACACATTCAGGGGTATCTTGCTTTATCATTACCCGCCATTCAGCATACGGGCAATATCGTTTAACTCTTCCCGTGACTCTTCCAATATTTTGATACTGTTATCCGGTGTTAGCTCATCAAACGGCAGTTTATGAAAAGCCGGTATCTGATCAAGTGGCGGACACTCCTTGAATTCAGGTGTACCAATCAACGCATGTAGTCTTGCGATGAGTACGATATCGGCCATATCGGCGGACTCACGGGGATCTCGCATCCAATCTTTTCTGCTTCGAACCACGTCAATCAGATCTTTATCAAACCCCCAGTTTTTCAGAATCAACACACCCACCATGGGTGCCAGCTGATCTATGGCCCGGGCAAGTAACTCAGATTTTCTGAAAATTTCAGGCCGCTCGACAAGATGCTGGAGAATAGGTGGTAAAGCAATATCCTGTAGTAGACCTGCGAGCATTACTTTGCTTGCGTCAAAGCCGCCAACCCGCTGAGCCAGAAAAAAACTGATGACAGAGACCTTGGTTGAACGGCTGTAACTTAAGATAAGAATGCGTTTCAGGGCAGAATTTTTCGTATCAAACGCTGAACGTATAGCAAAGGTTGTCGCTAACCGGATGGCAGAAGCTAATCCAATACGTCTGAGAGCACCTTCAAGGTCCTGCGGTGGAACCCTGGACATGTACCTTACGCTATTGGCTATTCGCAGAATAAACGCTGATAGACCGGGATCAGACTGAAGTAGTTTTGCCGCTGAATGGATATCGCAGCTGGGATCATTCAGTGTTGAACGTAATCGAATGGTGATTTCTGGCAGGGCCGGAAATAGTGACTGATTAGCCGCCAAACTTGAGTAGATCTTTGAATAGATTCCCGCTATACCAACCGACATACGCCTACTTCCTATACCCTATCCTGCCAACACCCGCTTCCCTTCGATGAGTATACAGTAGTGCGGTTCAGGATGGGTCTTTATACCTTATCAAGACAACCACCCGCTTTGAGGGTTCCGAGAGATAAGACGGCTGATTATTTCAACCGCTCGCCATCCCTACCTGCTTTATATTGCGGTAATTGATCGCTAATCTCATACCAGCCGGCTTTTGAACCGATAAAAATATGGGCATCAGGTTTTACATCGGGTTCATCATCCAATGTTCCTAGCGTGAATTCGATGAGTTCACCAGAGTCATTCGCCGGAGCAAAGATCAAACTTGACCCACATACGGAACAAAACGTTCTGACTGTCCCATTGGGTGCTTGATAGCTCTTCAATAAATGCTCGCCCTCCAGCCAACGGAAGTCATCCCGATGGGCTTCACCAAACGTAGCAAAGGCGGCACCGTGAAAACGCCGACACATTGAGCAGTGGCAATGCCCCATTTTCTCAGCAATCTTGTCTACCTCATATTTCACGGCACCACAGAGGCAGTGCCCATGATATGTCTCTTTTTTACTCATGGTCAGATCCTTTTATGCTTTGCAGCTGTCTCTATTTCTGATCACTCAATTCGCTTATCTTCTGATCAAACTCGTCCTGAGTAAGTTCACCTTTCTCCAATCGACGCTTCAGGGATTTTTCCAAAAGAGAGCGATTAACTGGATTTCGCCCTTTCATTTTGGCCCAACTTATACCTAAGGCAATGCCTCCCAGTGCAGATCCCCAAAAAACCAGCATGGCCCAAAATCCAAATTCTGTTGTATCCATAGTCAGCTTTCACTATTTATAAAGAAGCCCAAATATAGCGCGTTTTGGCATACATATTCTGAGTTAGTACAGACTTTTATTTATCTGTTAGCGGCACAGTCTCCACTGCACTCCAATAAAATTAATATATATATTTCCAGGAAATAACAGTCGACACTCATAAAATACAACAACTTAGAAAGCTCTTTAGATCTGGAATAACAGGCACTGGTTTGCTAGTCTGATTTGGATTGCTGTGTATACTGAGGTAATAGACCGCTCACCTTTATGGTTATTGGGTATTCAACAGATGAAGAGACTGTTTCGAATTCTGCTCATTGGACTTGCTGCTCCAGCCCTGTTCACAGGTTGTGCCACCCATAAGCTAAAAAATCAGGCGACACAGCAAAAAATACTACAGAAGCGAATTCAGGGTAATCTAACCAAAGCGGATCTGGCTGAAATTAACGCCAACTGGAATCTGTTCATCAAGTATGAACCGGACAGCTTGCGCGACCATTGGCAGTCCCCAACCGAAACAGTACAACTCCGAACGGGTGACTGTGAGGATATCAGTATTGCCAAGATGCTTGACCCTGCCATTCTAAAAGCCGTACCGGCAGATCAACTCAGATTAAGCTATGTGCATACCCCACAAGGCGAACCACACATGGTTTTGATAATCGGAAAGGGATCAGAGGCCTTGGTGCTGGACAATCTTTTTGACGACATCAAGACACTGGCAGAGTCAGGTTATGAGCCTGTGTATCAACTGGATGCAGATGGCCGCGTCTACCAGGACGATATTTGGCTGCAGTCTCACCCAAAATTTGAAAAGTTTGAAGTGATTCTTTCAGAGCTGAAATTGAGTCCTGCTTACTAATTCATCGTGTATGTTTTAACAGACTCAACGTAAGGCATCGAAGCCGTCAACCTTTTAGTAGGTAGAGACATTCGACACAAGATATAACAATAAAGTCTATTAATTCACATTATGATTTAATGTGGTAGGTTATACTATTAAACAGAAGTAACCAATAAGCACACAAGGAAGCGATGAAGATTTTTATCCCTTATGTACCTTCTGGCATTCAGCGGAACGAATTATTGGCAATAGCAAAATCTGCTGTCAGGCCTGCTTGGTTTATCTCCTTTAAAAAAGGTGGAACCGTTGCCAAGTGCAATGTCATCAGAATATTGGATGTGGACACCGGTGGCGTTGAGTATCATGGTCTCATTGATGTCTTTCCGGAAAATATTGCAACGAAAGTTATAAAACGATTGAACGGAAAACAGTATAACGGTCATACAATATCCGCACGATCTTGGGTTGATCGAACCCTGATCATTGGTGGCAAAAAAAATCTTCCTGATGGTGTTAATGCCTGCAAGAGGCGACGTAATCTTGAGATTTCGGTTGCTTAATCTGAAAGGCACCTCTAAAAACCAATATCTTTTTGTCCAAAGAAGGGCCTCATAGATAACCCTGGTTTTAAGTTTTAAATGCGTATATGAGGATTCGATCCAGGAACTGACGCTGCAATCGCGAAAAAGGATAGTTTTTAGCGGTGTACTGAAATCAGGATGAACAACCTCAAACTGATCCAGCCAGCCCAGTCAGCACCGTTTCCTGCTGAAGTCGCTGATCATCCCTAACCATTCACGCCTTTAACATCTACCCGTCTGAAACAAGCTGCTGCAGGGCAATGGAACGGCATCGCGTCAGTATCACTGAAATCACACAGCACAAGGCATAGCTCCTGTTGATCAGCATGAATCCTGATAGGGGGTGTGCTGATATACGTCCATGAAGATAGAGGGACCATAATCAAATGTTTCCCCAGAATCGACATGTTAAATGACTCGGCAACCAATTTGGCTGGATCGAAATCCAATAGTCTGGCTACTTCCGGGTTGACGCTAATCAGATGGGTGACTTCCATCGGACTGGGATCAACATGTTGATAAAAATACGCTGACAGCCAAATATAGCTGTTATCGAAATTGAGATTTTCCAGTATCCGGTTTATTCCACACATAGCTTTTTGAGTTGACATCCTTATAACCTAGAATTATTGTCGGTTATTATCAGCCCACGAATCGTGAGCATTTTTAGTACTAAGGAATGACGCAGTATGAAGTTAACTATAATTAGTGGCAGCCACCGTGATCCCTCACAAAGCATGAAGGTGGCTGAACATATCAAACAAACAGTATTAGCCGCAGATTACTGCGAAGAAGCCGAAATTTTCAGCCTGGCAGGAAATCCCCTCCCCCTCTGGGATCAAGGTATCTGGGAAGGCGACGTCGACTGGAAAGAAACACTGAAACCGATGCAAACACTGTTTCGCAACAGTGATGCCTTTGTGGTGATTTCACCGGAGTGGCATGGACAGGTTCCTGCAGGTCTGAAGAACCTGTTTCTGCTCTGCAGTAAAGCAGAAGTGGGCCACAAGCCCGCCTTGATCGTGACAGTCTCCTCTGGTGATGGTGGCGCCTATCCCGTGGCAGAACTGCGGATGAGCAGCTATAAAAACAACCGACTCTGCTATATCCCTGAACAGGTTATCGTCAGAAATGTAGAAAGTGTTCTGAATGATGATCCGGCTAAAAACAATCCCGATGCAGATGGTTATTTCAAGGAGCGGATAGCCTGGTCGCTTGAAATGTTAAGCCACTATGCCACGGCACTCACCCAAGTGCGCAACAGCGGAATTACTGAACATGAAAAATTTGGTAATGGCATGTAACGCTCCACACTAGCGGAAACAGTCGATATGAGCATACCAGATAAGAGTGCTGTTGCTGATTATCTGCAAAAACTCCAGCAGCAGATTTGTGACGCTCTGGAAAATGAGGATGGCACAGCCAAGTTTGAAACCGAAGAGTGGGAGCGTGATGGAGAACATGGACTCGGCGGCGGAGGTATTACCCGGGTTATAACCGATGGCAATTGTATCGAACAGGGTGGAGTTAATTTCTCCCACGTTACCGGCACAAGTCTGCCCCCCTCAGCCACAGCCCATAGACCCGAGCTGGCAGGCAGAGCCTTTGAGGCAATGGGACTGTCCTTGGTCATTCACCCGCTGAATCCATACGTTCCGACTTCTCATATGAACGTGCGCTTTTTTATTGCCGAGCGGGAAGATGAGCCACCTATCTGGTGGTTTGGCGGTGGCTTTGATCTTACACCCTATTATGGTGATGATCGGGATTGTCAACATTGGCATCAGACAGCGTATGATGCCTGCCAGGGCTTCGGGGAGGAGAGTTATCCACGGTTTAAGCAATGGTGCGATGATTATTTCTATTTGCGTCATCGAAATGAGCCACGCGGTATTGGCGGGCTCTTCTTTGATGACTTGAACGAGTGGAATTTTGAAACCTGCTTTCGTTTTATGCGGAGTGTTGGTGATCACTATATCCCGGCTTATCTGCCCATTATGCAGCGACAGAAAGATCATCCTTACGCTAAACGCCAACGTGACTTTCAACTCTATCGCCGAGGTCGCTATGTGGAGTTTAACCTGGTATTTGACCGTGGCACGCTGTTTGGATTACAGAGCGGTGGCCGGACTGAATCTATACTGATGTCACTACCTCCGCTGGTAAAATGGCGCTATAACTGGCAACCAGAGCCCGGAAGTGAAGAGGCTCTGCTGTATGAGCATTACCTGCAACCTAAAGAATGGTTAAAGGTCTGACGGATTGAGTAAGTCCAACATTATCGAGGCTTAGTGTGGAAAAAAAGTTTTGGCATGATCGCTGGGAGGATAACCAGATCGGTTTCCATCAGGAAGAGATCAATCACTACCTTCAACAATACTGGTCAACCCTGAATCAACCCATAGATACACGCATCTTTGTGCCACTCTGCGGAAAAAGCCGGGATATGCTCTGGCTACTTGAACAGGGCTATCAGGTTCTGGGTATCGAGCTTAGCCCCATCGCCGTGGAAGCTTTTTTTCAAGAGAATAATCTCAAAGCCGATGTAATCAAACATAATGGGCTCGAACTGTGGTCCTGCGATGAACTGGTCATTATCTGTGGTGACTTCTTTTCACTGACACCAGAAAGTGTCGCCGATTGCCAGAGCATTTATGACCGCGCCTCGCTCATTGCCATGCCGCCTGCCATGCGGCCGGCCTATGCTGATAAAATGCACCAACTTTTCCCTGTGCCTCGCCCCACCTTGCTGATATCCATGACCTACCCACAGAGCGAGATGAAGGGCCCTCCCTTCTCGGTGACCGATGAGGAGGTCAAATCCTTCTATTCGGCACACTTTGAAATTCATACATTACTGAATGAGGACATTCTTGAGCAGAACCCTCGCTTCATAAAAAGAGGTCTCACACAAATGTCTGAAACAGTCTACCTGTTACAACCAAAAGCGCAGTAAATAACCACCACCTGATTGCATGGCATACCATCTGGTTATGCCGCGAAACTTAAAAAACCATTTACGATTGATAAGAGCGGGATAGCTAATCATCTTCTCGGCGCACCGTTAACTGTGGATGTCCTTCTGATGTGACATGCAGTGTGACAACCATTGGTCTGCAACAGACCTGACAATCTTCGGTATAGGCTTGATCTGCTACCGAACAATCGAGCAGCAAACCTATTACTTCCCCGCAATAGGGACACTGAATGTCCTGTTCCTGAATAAAATCCATTGGTCAATAAAGATTCTATGGCGACTCGATTGTTACATCACTCGTAACAGAATTAGCAATAAAGCAGTAATCATGGGATTGATCATGCAATGATTCCAGGGCTTCAGACGATGGGCGTTTCTCACCGCTGAATTGTATCGCTGGTCTAAGCTTAACAGAGAGCATGGCGGTCTTACCCTGATCATTCAAACCCATAACGCCGACAGCGTCATCAACATAAGCGTCGACCACAAAGCCTTGCTGAGCAGCCAGTGCGAGGAAAAACAGCATATGACAACTGGAGAGTGATGCAACGAAGGCCTCTTCGGGATCAACATTGGCTTCGACTGACAAGGGTACTGGCACCACATGAGGAGATGAAGAGGCCGGTACTGTCACACCCCGTCAAACTCCCAAACATGCCCTCTGCTGTATTTATTATCGGTAAATGCTTCATCACCTCGTTTCCATGTGACACGGGCGGTATAGGTGGACATGGTAATCTCCTTATAATTGAACAAACCTGGAAGCTATCACTATTTTCACACTTCCTCTCTCTTTAGGGTTGAGGGTCTTGTGAGTAGATAACTTGCAACTATCAGCATCACGACGCCTATCAATAAAATCAGCTGCCAGGACATAGTACTAAACCCACCCAAATAGATAAGGCTCCCCAGCATACTCACAACGATCAGGATCTTTGCCTGAAGGGGAATAATCCGGTATTGATGCCAACGCTGTAGCGCTGGCCCAAAGGTTTTATGGGTATAGAGCCAGTGGTGCAAGGTATCTGAGCCATTTGAAAACGCCCAGAGCGCGAGCAACAGAAAAGGTGTTGTTGGTAGAACAGGCAATACAACACCCAGCATGCCTAATCCAAAGAATATCCAACCGAGTAGAATATAGGTTATTCGAACGGAGAGTGCTAAATGGCTTGAAACTGGTTTGGGTATTTGAGACATGGCGGGAAGTTTACTCAGTCTGGCCGGAATAATAAATGGACAGCCTATAAGGAATGCCGGCTTAATCGATAAATAGCTCGATTGAGTTTCTATTGGTAGAGCTGGACGTATCTGGCATTAACTGCAACAATTTATTTCAATATTTTTTTCCATAAAGCCGTTTAAAGCACACCACTATGAAGATAACGATCACGATTGAAGATACAGAAGATGGACAGATAAAGGTGGTAGAAGCCAGGACACCAGGTACGGGCGAAACCGAAGAAACCGTCACCCAATCAACGGCATTGGCAGATGCGATGTTTGAAGTTATGGATCAACTGGGGGATGTAGATTGAAACAGGCCTTAACCTGAAACCCAAGAAACCTGTTTGTTATATGAATTATTGTAGTTTTTAGCTGAAAACCCTTAGCAATCAAGCGCGTCATCGAGCCGTTTTGAATCGAGGGTTAGAATGTGCCGTTAACTTTGACACAAAAAAGGACCGCATATAGACAATACTTCGTAAAGTGAGTGGAATGCACCCCCAGATCATCTATTAGTCATTATAGATCAGCACCTTATAGAATAAGAAACCTAAAAACAAGAGCAAATCGTGACATCACATATACAGTTAATTTGCTACATATTATTCTCATTTTTTCATTTCGTATCAGCACGATATACATTAAGAGCTCTCTCAAACTAGGTCATATTACCCCTCACCCCGCACTGGACATCTTCTGCTCTCCCCCATAACCAGTGCAGCACATGAAACCGAGTGAATGAGCCACAATATTACCCTGCAACAGGCCAACACCCTATGGGCGTACTCTCTGTGTCCCGGAAAGCACCACGGCGACTCATGCTCTGATTGATCTGATAATTCCAAACTCTTCTGGTCTGGTGTGTAGTCTTTATAGTGCCGAAGAAAGTAAGAACGTACCCGCGCCCTTGAGGTGCGCTCCGGGTGTCAAACAGAATCTGCTGATACGAAACTCTGCGCGATCTCACCAACAAAGTTTGTATCATGCTCGACAAATACGACTAACAGTGCAGAGAGTGCGGGATAGAAATCGAAACGGGGTGACGCCTGCTGATTGCGCGCATTAAAAACAGGTATCCAGCCGAGCAAGGCATCCTGTAAAAAAGCCTCTTGGTCGTATGCCGCTGTGGCAGTATCCGATGCGTTTGAATGCTGTTCGATGAGTTGAGCCATCACTGCAAGATAGATTGCGATGTGATCAGCCGGCTCTTTGAATTCATCCTCCACTGCTAACGATGCATTGGCCAGAAAAGCGCGCATGCGTGCTTCAGCCGGTCCGAACAGACGCGTCTGCTCAGTGTCATAGGCTGACGCATAAGGCAGCGCACCAGTCTTGCCGTCAAGCAAAAACAACTGCGCAAAATCCGCCGCCAATTCTAAATGTGCCGCTTCCACTTCGCGCAGTGCATCCAGCGCATTTTCCAGGCGCTGCCCCTCGTCACCAAAGCCTAGGGCTGAAAAGCCCTCGAATAGGGGCGTCGCTTCGCCAGCCAGATAGGAATTGAGTAGGCACTGCGGCACTTCCGCGGCGTAGAGGGTCGAGAACCAGTTGTAAACAAGCGCGCGTTGTCCGCTGACCTGCGCCCATTCCCTAGCACTCAGAACAGCATCAACCTGTTCAGGCATCGGTCGTGTTCACTGGATTACCATCTGGATCGACCTCGACAGGTCCGCCAAAGGCGGTAACCGCCGGTGCCGCACCGAGGAACTTTTCCATCTCCACGATGCAGGTGTTGGCGCTGGGTCCCTGGGCTAGACTGGAGGTGCCTATATCCAGCGTCAGCGTATTGGGATCACCATAAGTGTCGAGTGCACCAATTTCTGGACCCGTCGGCCCATACCAGGCACCTTCCTGAATGCGCACCACACCCGGAGGAAAGTTGTCGGACACATGCGCACCGGCCAGCAGCTGGCCCCGATCATTGAACACCCGCACCAGATCCCCGTGGGCAATACCGCGCGCAGCCGCATCCTGTGGACTCATGAAGATGGGTTCACGTCCCTGGATCGCGTAGGTGGAGCGCAAGGGTTCAGATTCACACAACTGTGAATGCAGACGGTTATCGGGATGAACCGATTGTAACCACAACGGGAAACGATCCGAGCCAGGGCCACCGTGTGAGCGCTCTACCTTTTCCATCCAGACCGGGTGTCCCTTGCAGTCGGCATAGCCATAGCGTTCTATCTTGCGACTGAAGATCTCGATGAACCCTGATGGCGTGCCCAGGGCATTGACCTCGGCATCATCTCGGAAGCTGGCATGACGAACCCAGGGCTCACCCTCGGGGAACATGTGATAACCTTTTTGCCAGAATTCGGCAAAGGTGGGCATCAGGATGTCCTTGACCACGTTCTCTGCACGGCATTCGTCGTACAAAAATTCGATCCACTCCATTTCGTTCATACCCCGAGTGTACTCATCTTCGCGGTCGAAACGACGGCACAGTGCGCTGAAAATCTCGAAATCAGGACGAGAATTAAATAACGGATCGATCAGTTTCTGCATCGCCAGTACGCCACGGTTGCTGTATGAACCATAAGCGTCAATATCATTGCGCTCGTATGGCGTACATGCCGGCAGTACGATATCAGCAAAGCGACAGGTGGCCGTCCAGTTGTAGTCGATTGCGACCACCGTTTCCAGTGTGCGGTAGGCCTCTTTCATGCGGTTGCGCTGCTGATGCCGGTGCCACTGATTATGTCCGGTAAAGATACCCATTTTGTAGGGCGATAATTTAACCTTTGAACCGTTGAAATCGATCACCTTACCTGGTTCCAGTAACGCGTCGATGGCGCGAGAAATTGGGATCACCGCACTATAACCCTGGTAATCGTCATTACCATGCTTGGGTGTACGGCCTGGGTCGAGGTTGAGCGGAAAGGCTCCTGGCATGGCAGCGCCGGATGACGGCACGCCCACCGAACTGTAGTGGTGAGAAAAGCTGATGCCACCGCCTGGCAAACCAATTTGGCCCAGCATGGCGGCCAGTACCGCTGCCATCCAGTAGGGTTGTTCACCATGCTGCTGCCGCTGAACAGCCCAGCCAAAAATAAGCTGCGTGCGATTGCTCGCCATCATCCGGGTCAACTCCCGAATACGCTCGGCCGGGACGCCGCAGATAGCTTCGGCCCATTCAGGTGTTTTCTCAATTTTGTCTTCGTTTGTGCCTTCAATGTAGGGCACAAAACGGTCGAAACCAAGCGCATAGGTGTCGAGAAACGCCTTATCGTAAAGCGCTTCCTTGATCAGCGTGTGGGCCATCGCCAGCATCAACGCCACATCGGTCATCGGGTTCACGTACTGCTGCTCGCATCCCAGGTAATTTTGTGTCTTACTCTTCACCGGGTCGACGCAGATGACCTGGATATCGCCACGGGCGATTTTTTCCTTGAGTTGTGCGTAGTACGCGTAGGCCTCATGAGTTTCTGTGTTCCAACCAACTTGCAGATTCTTGATCGGGTCGTTGGCCCAGAAGATGATCAACTTGCTCTGATCGAGAATGATGTCCCACGACGTCCCTTGTGAATAGACCTCGGTGGATCCGAGTACATAAGGCAGGATGACTTGTCCGGCACCGGTCGAATAATCACCAATCGTACCGACGCTATGCCCGTGCATGCCAATGGCGCGCACCATATGATTACCGCAACTGTGCATCTGACCTACCGAACGCCAACCAACACCGGCAGTGTGCAACGCCCACGGGCCGTAGTCTTTTTGCACCCGCTCCAGTTCCTGATAGAAGAGATCGATGGCATCATCCCAGCCAACACGCACAAAGCGGTTGTCTCCGCGCTGTATTGTGTCACTGCGATGCCGGTTCTTGTACCAGCCAAGTCGTACCATCGGGTAGCGGATGCGAGACGAACTGTAGATTAACCCGGGAATGCCCTTGATCATCTCTGTCGGGTGTTTGTCGAATTCTAATGGCTGTACTTCTACTACACGATCGCCAACCACCTTGGCGCGAATCGCGCCGAAGTGCGAACCGCTTATCTTCCATGTGGTGATGTCATCAGTCATGGTCGTCGCACCGCTTTGAGCTTGCGACGTACGTACCGTAAGCAGGCTGGGTGCCACCACAGCGGCCCCCGAGAACACCGCCATCCCCTTAAGAAAATCTCGTCGTGAAAAATTCATGCATTTCTTCCTGGTTAGGGTCGGGCCGATTGCACGACGCCCTTTATTGCGTCGGCACCGTGTGCTGTCTTGCTGAAATCGGACGAATGATTCTGTAGGTACTTGAGCACCATCTTGGCGGTGTCCCTGTCCATACTGGTGAAACCCACCATGCCATCAAACAGGCCGGGCCAGGTGTTGGCATCAAAGTGTGCCTCGTCCGGCTGACGATGGCAGGTGCTGCAACTGCCATTGTAGCTTGAGCGGGCAATCGACCAGATCGCCTCCGGGCTACTGATCAGACTTTCAACCGGCATCCACACCTGCGCCGTGACATGCTGCCATTCAAGCCCTGTCATTGGGTCTTCCCGAGTCTCCTTCACGCTCACAAGATTCTCGTCACGCGAAACATCCTTGTTAAGGATCACACTGGTGATATTCAGTCCAAAGTGGCTGTACCACACCCTGCCGTAACCCTTGTTTTTGCGCCACAAATCGAGCTCCACAAGCTGCGCATTATCTTGGGTTTCAAGCACCTTCACCTTGCCGGCCACCTCAATGGAACCTACCGGTTGGGTCATTTGCTCATCGGCGAACAGTTGGCCTGGCAAGACTGCGTAATACTCACCTCCCACCTCAACGCTCTGCCCGGCAGCAGCCGACACCAGCGTATCGAAGGCAGGGTTGTGCGCGCCCTTCATATCAGGCAGTTGGTGGGCAATACCCTTGTGGCAATCAATACAACTCTGGTTGCGTTCGGCAGCCCGGCGCATTGTCACTTGCGATGCCGGGCGCATGCTGTTGAAGTCCATGTCACCATAGTCATGACAGGCACGACATTCGCGCGAGCTATTGGCTGACAGGCGTTTCCACTCACGACGCGCCAGCACAATACGATGTTCATTAAACTTCTCGCGTGTACCAATGGTGCCGACGATTTGCCCCCATACCTCGCGACTGGCTTGCATCTTGCGTGCGATCTTATCGGTGAAGTTATGCGGGACATGGCAATCCGGACATCGTGCACGCACACCAGTGCGGTTATTCCAGTGCACCGTTTTCTGTAGTTCAGGCAACAGATTGTCATGCATGGTGTGACAACTCAGGCAGAATTCTTCCTAGTTGGTCACTTCCATCGCCGTATTGAAGCCCTGCCAGGAGACCGCACCGGCAATGAAACCGCCGGTCACCAGCACCCCTAGACCAATTTTCATAGGCGGCCTAAGGAAAAGATCCTTGATGATTTTAAGTGGGTTTTTCATCGTCTCGTTCTCTGTTATTTGGCGCTATTGGATTGCGAATGCACAGTGCATTGCCATGCAGTCCTGGCGAAACGTCAGGATGGTGGGCCAAAAAACATGATCTGCAAGAACCACACGATAAAGCCATAAACAACAATTGAGCCAACCATCACCACTGGCAAACCCACAAAGGCCAGTAATAAAAACGACCTCCATTCGTTTCTGTCATCCACCGTTACTTCACCTGTCGTATTCGGGGACGACCCGGTCAGCTCTTGTTTCATAGTGAATCTCCACTCGGTCAGTCTTGTGCAATGACAATACTCAAATAAAACGCGTGATCAATGTCACGGTAGTCCCCATTTTCTTCGTTTTTGAGCCGCGCTCCCTTCTCGGTCAAACTCTACCGCGCGATCCTCATCCCAAGTCTAGCCTATTTCCTGAAAAGAGAGCTGACATACCTCAAGTGAGTGTTCATTCATACAACAGTGTCGGACAGACCTGCCTCGAAACCTGCTCTCTGTTCACTTGCAATGCACATCAAGCCGTTACATGTTGGTATTCAAGCGTTAAATCCTCAAGTGACGACTTTAACGGGAAAGCTAAATATTGTTCCTGCCCGTAAAATGCAGACACTGTGTTATGTGCTAATGCGCTCGAATTCTGCCGGGCTGATTTTGTCCAATGCAGAGTGTCTACATAAGCGGTTATAAAATATCTTAATGAAATCAAATATACCTGACTTTGCTTCTTACTCAGGCAATACTTACCCATTTAGGGCATGAATCTCTCCAAGCGAAGCCAAAGGGAGTTGAATACGATAGCCCAACGGCTGAATAGTCGCTCTAGAAAAACGTTCACTTGGCAGACCCCTCTTTAGGCATTTCACCAGGCTGAGCATGTTGAACTTCAACCTTGAAACCGCCAGTCTGAACAGTATCAGAATGTGTCTGTCCGCAGCCTTCACTCGGCCACTAGTGGCTATTACCTCTCTGATTTGATGAAAAAAAACCGGCCTCCGCCGTTTGGCAGAAGCCGGTACAAGGTGCCGGATGGGTTACGTGCAATCCACCCTTCTATTTCAATTATCTGACACTTCAGATGAAACAGGGTTTACCTGAGACGATCCACCTGATAAATGGCATGGCAGGCAACACAGTGCTTTGTCAGTTCCGACAGCTGTCCAACGGTGTGTCCCATATCACCCAGTGCTTCCGCATCCATAGAGATTGCATCAAACGTGGTATGCACCTTTCCGGCCAACTGCTTAAAGGTTTCAGGCAACTTTGCCACGACGTGGGGTGGAATTTCATTGGCCGCTCCGCTGCCCATCGTCCTGGCGGCATTAGCTACCTGGTCCATGTCATCCCGCGCGAGCCCGTCCAAAATCGACTGCATGGCAACGACGAAGTTACGCATCTCCACCAGCACCATGTGACGTTCATCAACCGGCAGAGCAAGCAATGCACGGGTGTCCGGATCTTCCATGGACCCGCCGTCTTTTGCTTCCGAGTATGCCGTATTGAAGACGACTGTCATCAATAAGCCGCTTATAATCGCTGCTGTAAATCTACTTCTCATTACATCATCCTCATCAGTTAACGACGGCGTCTTCGCTGCCCGACTTTCCGGTGTTGTCACTCCATCTTACGGTGATCCTATCGTTCGGTTTTACATCACTCAACTTGAAACCGTAAAAGGGATTCTTGGAGAGTCCTCCGGTGCAGCGTGATACCAGGACCTCTTCATCGTTAACCAGAATCCTGAACTGGTTGATAAAGTGGGCCGGGATTTTTTTGCCTGATTGTGGGTTAAGCCGGAGACCATTCTCCATCGGATGATTAATAATCACCTTGACATCGACCACTCCATTCTTATTTTTTACCCGAACCTTCATTGTGTTACTCATAGTCGTTTCCTTTGCTGTTTAGCCGCCACAACCACCAATGGTCACCTTTACCTCGCTGCTGGCGTAGTAAAACTGGCCACCGGCCTTGACGATAGCGCGTACTTGGGAAGTTTTGGCCATTTTGATTCGTGTTGAAACGTATGGCTGGATCTTCCTGGAATAGTAGTATTCGGCAATCAGCGGGTGCGGGTTGTGGTCTGCAATCAGGGCTATGTACTCGGTATCAGGCAGATTACTGGTTACAGCAACCGAGACCATGGAACCATTGCTGGCAATGTCCGGTGCCTTTATCATGATATCGCTGGACTGTTTTGCACCTGTTGCGCCAATTTCGGACAACACCCCTTCGACGCTTAAAGCCGAGAAACGCCCGTCGCTTCCGGGTAACTCAACCGCGTTCGCCACGTTCACACCCGTCATGGCAACAAGGCAGCTGCCACTTCCAATAGCCAGTGCCTCTATGAACTCTCGCCTGTTGTAATTCACTCTAAATACTCCTCTCTTGTTAACGGATGGATGGAGCCTTGATCGGATAACCATTGGACATCGAGGTGTAGAACACCTCCAGATCCACGTAGGCCGGATCACCCGGTTTCAGCGGCTTGGCTCGCATCTGTTTCAGGCAGCGCATAAAGCGTTTATGCAGTACCTCTACTTCACCCACCGGACTACGGTAGGTCGGGTAATGATTGACATCACCAAAGGGCGTGCTGGGAACCTCGCCGCGTAAACGGTAACCCATAATGCTTCCCGGGGTGTGGCATGAAGCGCAGGCAAAGTTAAGCTGACCGACACGCTTGTAAAAAAGTGTCTCACCTCGCAGATAGGCTTCCTTCATCGGCCCGGATTCAACATCAATCTGAATTGGAAGTCCATCACTGAGAGACTTGAGGTAGAGGGCAATGCTGGCGTTCATTGGCGATCCCTGTTTGAAGTTCTGCCAGAGCACCATCTTTGCGCAGTGCTCGATGCGTGCCTCCAGCGTTACTACCTTTCCCAACTTTTTATCGTACATCGGATAGTTGACTGCTATCCCCTCCAGGTTGCTGGATCCCGCACCCAAACAGGCTTTGAATCCGGACTCTCTGTGCTCCCAAAGGTTGACCAGTTTCTCTCCCTCATCAACAGCCAGGTGTCCAGGGTGAAAGTCGTCCTCGACAATATCCATGTTTTTGCCATTCATCATCCATTCATTGGTTGTATCGGTCTGGATGCTGGCAAACTGCTCTATTGCAGCAGGATCTTTCCAGTGTTTGTAGGTCCCGGAAAAATCAGCGGCAACACCGAGCTTTGGATCAATCTCAAATCTTTTGTAAGTATTGAAGTCTGTCTCGGCATAAGCCGTGGCAGTAACAGCGTTTAACGCGGTCAGGGCAATCAATGTAACGGCTTTCATTGTCCGCCTCCTATTTCGATGACTGGAGGAAAGCAACGACATCGCGGATTTCCTGGTCGGTCAGTATTTGGTTGGTTCCCATCGGAGGCATTAGGGTGTCCGGAATCAGCCAGCGCATGTCATAAACAAGCGCGTATGTCTCCGCATCACTCCTGCCAATAGTCCCGTAGGCTGTCAGGTCAGGCCCCCGGCTACCAGGTTGCGTACCCCCCTTCATCCTGTGACAGGCAAGGCAGTTACCACGAATTTTTGTAAATGCAATCTGCCTCCCCTCCTCGCTATTTCCAGACAATTCACCCACCAACACCTTTTTAACCGGTTTCCTGACCGGTATATCGCTACAGGAGAGGCTGTAACTCAGGCATGGGAACTGCATCGGAGAGATCGATACGCTTTTGGTATTAACAGGTTTGACCGTGCCGCAGGCGGAAAGCGTTATTATCAATGCAGCCAATAAAATCTTCTTCATTGTATCCCCCTAGAAAATGTGTCTCAGGCGTAACCCGATAACATCCCCCAATGATCCCGTAGCGTTATTTGCATTGTTCGTTTTGACAAGTGCGTTATTGATGGCTGCAGGATTTGCACTGGTTGTCGTAACGGCATTCGGCGCTTCTGACTCTCTAAATACGTAATTCAGTGTCAGGCTGGTTTTGGGGGTGATGTGATAGGTCGAACCGAGAGCCAATTCCGTAATGACTCTTTCGTCAGAATCGGACCAATAGTTGTTGTTGATAGTTTCATAAAGCAGGTTGTTTCTCGAATACCGTACATCAAACTGCCAGTTTTTGTTCAGATAGTAGCCATACTCCAGGGTCAGCCCCCTGGCTTTGTTCTCCCGCTCAGACGCAATCTGAATTTGGCCTCCGTAGGGACAGTCGGTACAACTCGTGGTAGCGGACTGCAGAATCATACCCTCCGCGAACATCAGGTCCAGTCCTAAGCGGTGTTTGCGTCCGGTTTCACCGAAAAAGCGGCCCAGTGCCTGAACGCCAAATCCATAGCGTATCCGGTCGAAGTCCTCGCTCTCCGTACCCTGGGCATCCACGATGTAGTTCCTTACCCCACTCTGGTGATACGCATACAGCTTGACACCATTTTTCATTGCGCCTTTCCCGCCGGGAAGATCGTATTCCGATGAGAAGTAGAGATTGAGGTCCTTTTCATCATTGTTATCGGTATGATGTATCCCGTTACCGTTTCCTATCATCGCAGCGTAGGTATGGGTCCATTTCTCTTTCTTGAACGAATCGAATACCTGAATACCCCAGTCACGACCCATATCTGCGTCATAGCCCTGGGTCGAAATACTGCCGGTATAGCCTTGCCCGGCAATTGGATTGGTGCCTTTTGCACTGCCGTTGACAAATCGTTCGATTTGGTCACGTCGGACAAAGTCCGTTGGATAGATAAAGTCTTTCATCCGAATCGATTCCAACAGCTCCTCCGGGCCGGGTTTTTTGAACAGTCCAAGACGAAAACGCGCGCCCGGAATGTAGCTCAGCGTGACACTGGCATCAGTTAAAGATGCAATATACTTGCGTTTGGTATTTAGCGGTTCGTAGTTGGCACCGTTCATGCCAAAGTTCGCAGTCAGGAAGTAGTTAATTTTCTCCGGAACAATATTTCCGCGAACGCCGACAACAAAGGCATCCAGATTGAAACCCTTGTTGTCGTTGTCCAGCTCCGGACCCACTCTACAACTGTTTACGTAGTAACCATTGTTCAGCCCTGGCCCTGTGTTGGGATCTCCCGTGGATGTGCCATTCGGCCTAGCCAATCCAGAAAGTGGATTACACCCAGCGTAGTTTGAGTATTGCAACGAGAGAGCACCAAAAAAGCGATGGGTAACTTTTTTCGGCTCAGTACCCTGAATAGCAATCCAGTTAGCAGCGAAACTACCTTGCGAGAACAACAGTGCAGCGATACCCACTATTTTGGGGACTTTATTCATCACTCCTCCTTTTTGGTTATTCTCACCCTCTGATGGGGTGCTAGTAACTTAAACGAGCGGTGCTAAAAAAAGTTCCCATAAATATTACAAGGTTAAATAAACAGAGATCATCCACTATTTGGAATGGGCAATAATTTGTACTAACAATTTATATTCAAAAAAAATATTCCAGATGTAGACAGCCTATTGAGATCACGTTAAGAAAAAGGATCCCGCGTTTACATGACATCAAATCATTTGGCTGATATGCATAAACACAAGAAGTAAGGCGCATGGTGCAATCCAGATATCGCAAAACACAAACTCAGCACCGTTTTCCCAAGCAGTCGGTTTATTCCTATTAAAATCAACTTCATGCAACCGGATCAATGGCTCAGCTCATCATCATGTACTAGCACATGAAATCTTTCTTTGCGATAAACGTCAGACTTATAGGCTTATTAGAATTAA